>Ga0310123_10004864_pt1 | contig 10106 bp, 7 predicted proteins | sample CB6_AW_1057_MG_FD_203505 | JGI IMG/M metagenome (GOLD analysis project Ga0310123, IMG submission 203505) | Marine microbial communities from Western Arctic Ocean, Canada - CB6_AW_1057 | ecosystem: Environmental > Aquatic > Marine > Oceanic | place: Canada: Western Arctic Ocean | collected...
ACGCTCTACCACGCTCTGGGAATCCCGCATACGGCCGTCTGGAAGGATGACGTCGATCGCCCGCATCACATCTACCACGCCGACCCGATCTACGAACTGCTGGGGTAAGCTTTGTCAGCACTTGCGGGATGGACACATCGCCTGGTCGCGGGTGCTTATTTGGCGTGAGTCCACAAAATTCGTTTCACGCCAGGCACCGATCATGCGAAAAGCGACACCCAGCTGCCTGAGTGGTGATTCCGGGCAAACGAGCCACCGAGGATAAGTCGTGGTATTCAATGTTCCAGGATGGGAAGATCCCTATGCCAGGAAAACTGTTCGGATTCAGCAGCGTGGCATCCCTGTTACTATTGGTCGTCGCCGTCAGCGGGATTATTGGCTGGGCTTTAGATTTGACCGGCCAAAAAATGCGTTATGGCCTGTATGGAACCGCTACGTATACCGGCCTATCTGCGCTTTATGAATTATTTCTGCTGCTTGCGGGTGTCGTGGTGATCCTCTGGCTTCTCTCCCGAAAAAAGATTGACCGCTAGTTAAAACGGAATGTGGCACCTGATACCGCCAGGCGTGATTTTCCACATCAGGATCGACTGTGTCAGGAGTCGACGCGATGCCGCATAAGAATCGGGACGATCCGAAGACTGCCGCCTGGCAGCGTTTCCGGAATGGCAGCATCCCCGTCGTTAAAGCCGGGCCTGATCCGCAACGTCCCGGTCGTCCGCTCCAGCGTCACTTCTCGCTGCCACACACATCAATCCCGGGGCTGGTGGAAAGCCGCCTGATCCGTTTGGCGTTCTGACAACGTTTCACCGCCTGTTTGTCGCTGCCGGGATGACCGGGCATGATGTGAAGACACAGGCCAGGTGGGAGACGTGAAACCACGATCAAAGAACATAACAGAAAAGTGATCATGAACAGCAACGCACTTTTGTTAACAGCACTGGGTGTGATGTTCTGCAGTGGTTGTACGACAGAACAGCAGACACCGGATCCAGCGGAGGAGTCCGGCAAACAGGCGTCCGTCCAACAGCCACCGGATCCGACGGATCCGAATACGCAGGGTGACGATGTCGCTGCGACACAGGAGACACGCACACCACAGCTATCAAATCCGCATACGCACCGCGGTGATGCGAATGCGGTTCCGCAGACGCCCACAGACAAAGCACCCACCGTGGATGACGGGAGTGAGAAGGCACAGCTGGAAGAGCTGGGAGCGGCCCTCGAGGTCAATGCACACGGTGAGATTGCCAGGGTCGACTTCACCTTCATCCGGATCAACGACACGGGGCTGGTGCATCTTGAGGGACTGGCCAGTCTGGAGAGGCTCGACCTCAACGGCACGCAAATCACGGACGCGGGACTGGTGCATCTTGCAGGACTGACCAGTCTGCAGGACCTCATCCTCTGGAACACCCAAATCACCGACGCGGGGCTGGTGCATCTTCAGGGGCTGGCCAGTCTGCAAAGGCTCGACCTCGACGACACCCAAATCACCGACGCGGGACTGGTGCCTCTGGCGGGACTGACCAGTCTGCAGAAGCTCTGGCTCAGCGGCACGCAGGTCACCGACGCGGGCGTGGCCAAACTCAGGGAGGCATTGCCAAGTTGTCAGATCAGTCGGTAACTGCTGCGGCAAATCGATGGCTCAACGCCTGTCAGGAATGACGGGAAAGCCCTTGATCAGACGGTCACCCGGTCGCGGGTCCTTTTTCAGCCCGATTCCCTGAAACCGCACACCACCAGGCATTTTGTGGGTCAGAGTTTACACGTTGACGAAGATTCGTGATCGCATACGAAGGCCGCATTCGGTGCGTATCTGGCAGCATGCCGGGCCATTCCGGCCGACAGCCTGCAGGAATGGCTGTGATGTTTGGAGTTTTCGGAGCAGACCGGCGCTAAACGGAAGTACCCGGAAACGGTCAACCACTCCTTTCTGCGCCGTTGCAGCCCGCAACGTAACCTTCGATAACACAACGTCATTTTCCGGCAACAGCGTTGGTTTGGGACTGCAATCAATGCCGTATCACTGCGTGTTCACAGGTCTGGAAGTTGAAGCTCTCCAGCCGACGTTAAGTTCATACCCGGCCAACCAGTCGCGTTCGTGCGCACAAACGTCGCAACCTCATCAGACGCTTTTTCTCGAACCTCCCAACCAACCAGAAATCACGTTACCTTCCCTGCGGACTCCGTCCGCTATTTGACAGGTACCGGCATTTTTTGCTCCTGCGGAGTCCCCCGTAAGGATATTTCAAACGCCGCGTATTTTGTTGATTGCTCTGCCATTACGCATTCCATGTGTTTTGCATGATTAGGGTTTATTCCTTTCAGAGCGCAACTCACTTCTGCACATAAATGACTTCGTTCCAAGGGCTGCCAGCCGATACGGATCGCAGTGCTGACAGACAACACCTGTCGGGCTCCGGCAGATGCTGCCGGGATTTATATTTCAATGCTGATAGTCGCATCACACGTCTATGCGTAAACCCAAACGCAGCCGCGAATTATAAGTCTAACTCTCGATGAATCTATGAGCACCAAGGAGGTTCCAATGCTGCGTCAATCATGGAAGACATTCCTGGCGGGTGTGGTCATTGCAGGAGGCTGCTGTGTCTCCAGTATCACATACGCCGGCGGACTTTTCTCCAACACAGGTAATCTGCTGACCGACCAGCTGGCAAAAATGAGCTGCTGTGGTGAATCATCAGGCTGCGCTTTCGAATGTGCTGCAGGCTGCTGTGCGGCTGACGCAGCCGGGATCGAATTCGGTGGCTGGACTCAGATAGGCTATCACAGTGGCAGTGATGGAGTGTTTAACGACGAACCGGACCACTTAAATCTGCATCAGAGCTGGCTCTACGCGGAAAAAATTGCCGACGGGAGAAATGGGCTCGGTTTCGGTTTCCGCGCCGATGTCATGTACGGTATCGATGCAGATGACACCGATTCAGATGGCAACAATCCCGGTGTCTGGGATTACAGAAACGGGTTCGACCACGGCCCGTATGGATTTGCACTCCCTCAGCTGTACGTTGAAATGGCCAGTGGCGACTTAAGTGTCAAAGCGGGTCACTTCTTTACGATCATGCGTTATGAACGAGTGACTTCTCCGGACAACTTTTTCTACAGTCGTTCCAAAGCTCTGGACTGGTGTGAACCCCGAACTCATACGGGTGTCCTGAGCACCTATGCTGTGTCTGATGACACCAACATTTACGCCGGGTGGACCCTGGGATGGGATACCGGTTTCGACCAGCGCGATGGCGGCAGTAACTTCCTGGGCGGTTTCAGTACTTCCGTGATGGATAATGCAACCTTCACCTACGTCACAACTGCCGGCGACCTGGGCAGGGAGGGAGAAGGCTACGGTCACATGCTGTTGCTGGATGTTGCTGTAACATGCAACCTGAACTATGTGCTGCAGAGCGACTACCAGAATATGGATGAGGGCGATGGTGACACTGACAATGACGTTGCAATCACTCAGTACATGTTCTACACCATAAACGATACGTACGCGGTGGGTGCCCGCTTTGAATGGATTAAACAAATCGACAATGGCGGCGACGACATAGAAAGCCAGTTTCAGACGACCCTGGGCGTGAACATCAGGCCTGCTGACAACCTTGTGATTCGTCCTGAAGTTCGGTTGCAATCCGACCACATTCACGAAGACACGCCCTTCGGCATCGACGCCATTGTGATCTTCTAACAATGGTGCGGGATCCGGTCGGGTATCGAGTTAAAACATCAAACGAAGCCCGTCTGCCTGTAACAGCAGACGGGCTGTTTCAATGTGGCTGTCCTGAAATCTGTACACGACAGGACTTCCGTTCTTCCCTCGTCGGCGATATCCGGTTCGTACGTCAGCATCCTGTCCGGATCACACCGACATAGACGTGATTCCATCGTTTTTCACGGTCTGCCGCCGGGAGTGGTTTTTGGACTCCTGGATCCTAATGACGCCGGCAAAACGATGACTCTGTAAATGATGCTGGGCCTGTAGCGGAAAGGCACCAATCTCCAGAGGCTGACCCTGACAGCCGAGTGCGGGACTGGAATGTACCCGGTCAATGAACGATCATGTGGCCCGGGCGGGACGAAGTCGACAGTGCAAACTGACAATGTCTCACAGCCTGTCTGTAAACTCATTGTATCGATCCACGATTGGTCCTGTGGTGACCGAGCCGCCTGCTTCCGTTTTGCGACTTGTTGACATCACGAAGACCTTTCCCGGTGTCGTTGCTGCCGACTCGGTGTCGTTCGATCTGAGAACCGGTGAAGTTCACGCACTCGTGGGCGAAAACGGGGCCGGAAAAAGTACGCTCATCAACATCATTTCCGGAGTACTCCAGCCTGATGCGGGCCAGGTGTTGCTGCATGGCAGTGCAGTCAGACTCAGCAGTCCCGTCGAAGCACGAAATCGCGGCATCGTCACGGTCCACCAGGAAGCCGAGCTGTTTCCCACGCTGTCCATCGCAGAAAATATGGGACTGGCACTCGGTCTGCCGACAGGGCGGTTCGGGCTGGTGGACTGGAAGGCCGTCCGAAGCTCGTCGCAGGCCGCCGTTGATCAGACCGGTGAACCGATTGACGTGAATGCACAGGCGGATCGGCTGGGTGTTGCCCGACGCCACATGATCCAGGTAGCGACGGCGGTTACTCAGGAATCATTGATCGTGATACTCGACGAGCCGACCAGTGCGCTGTCCGCTGCGGAATCCGAATGGCTGTTTGCACAGATCGAACGCCTCAAAATGGCCGGTGCCGGAATCATCTACATTTCACACCGGCAGGACGAGATTTTTCGTCTGGCCGATCGGATTACCGTACTCCGCGATGGGAAAGGAGTCTGGACAGGCGCGAAATCCGAGACCGATGGTGACCGACTCATCGAATGGATGGTCGGCAGAGACCAGCCGGCTGCGACAACCACGACCGCCGGTGTCACAGATGAATCAAACCGAAAATCTGTTGCCGCAGCCCTTGAAACACCGATGGCGGAATGGGAAGAAACATTCGGTGGGCCGGTGATTGACAAGCCGCGCCTTCAAATCACCGGGCTCACCGATGCCGATGGTCGCGTCCAGGATGTAAGTCTTGGTGTGGCCGCAGGTGAGGTGCTGGGAGTCTACGGACTGGTTGGGGCGGGACGCACAGAATTGGCACACTGTGTGTTCGGATTGAAACGGATCATCGCTGGTCACATCGAAGTCGACGGCCAACAGCAAGCGATCCGTTCTCCGAAAGACGCCCTGCGTGCGGGAATTGCGTATCTTCCGGAAGATCGCCTGCAGCAGGGAATCTGTGGCGGATTGTCCGTTCGAGCGAACTGCGTGCTGGCAAGCTTGCAACGCTGGACCCGCGTGCTGCTGGCATTTGCTGCTCCCGAACGTATTGTAACAAACAACGTTGTCCGCAGACTCGACGTTCGCCTGACTTCGATCGAACAATCGGTGGGTGGCCTGTCGGGAGGTAACCAGCAGAAGATCGTACTGGGACGATGGCTGCTCAATGAGCCAAAGATCCTGATACTGGACGAACCAACCCGAGGCGTGGACGTTGGATCCAAGCTGGAAATACACCGGCTCCTGCGTAATCTGGCTGACGACGACTGCGCCGTGCTGATGATCAGTTCAGACCTGCCGGAGATCATGCAGAACAGCGACCGGGTCATCGTTTTTTGTGAAGGCTCGATCTCCGGTGTCTACGATCCGCGGCAGGTGTCGCCCGCCGACATCGCCAGCGCGGCACTGCCGAAAGGCAGTTCCGCAGGAGCCACTGTTTCAATTGTCAGGGACCCCGGCGTGAAGACTGACGGTTCGCGCAGAGGTTCAGGTCGTTTCGGAGGCGAAGTCGGACTGGCCATTGTGACGCTCTTTTTGTGGCTCCTCCTGGCGGCCGGCAGCTCCGGTTCCGGCGACATCCTGTCGGGACTCACGAATCTTGCGACTTACGCGCCGCTCTGGACACTGCTTGGACTTGCCGCGGCGTGCGTCATCATCGCCGGCGGAATCGACATTTCGATTGGCTCACTGGTTGCATTATCAGCTGTCTGCTGCGGCCGTGTGCTGCAACTCGACGCGCCTGATGTGATACGAATCCCGCTTGCTGTCGGTACCGGAGTTCTGGCTGGCACGGCCGGAGGAATGATCAACGCGGTCATATCACTGGTCGGACGTGTTCACCCGATTGTTGTAACGCTGGGGACAATGACAGTCTACCGGGGTCTGGTGATCCTCATGCTGGGGGGCAAGTCACTGACCGGTCTGCCGGTCAATTTCACGAGAATCGCTGTCGATCCGGGTACCGGGTTTCGGGGAATTCTGGTGGCCTCTGTAATTGTCGTGTGTATTGTTGCTGTCTGGCTTCAGTGCACGCCGTCCGGCCGACATTTATATGCGTATGGTTCGTCGCCCGCGGCATCACGTCTCGCGGGCATCTCACAGAACCGTGTGTGGCTGACCGCTTTTGGAGCGGGCGGTGCGCTGGCCGGCCTGGCGGGTGTTCTGGAACTATCGCTGAACACGCAGATGCAGGCCCGACTGGGCGCCGGTTGGGAACTACAGGCCATCACCATTGCCGTGATTGGCGGAGTGGCCATCACCGGTGGTCGAGGCTCCGTTCCCGGGGTTGTTCTGGCGGCCATATTGCTGCGTCTGGTCAACAGTGCGCTGGTGCGGTGGGGAGTCTCCGGTCCAAAGGTTGATCTGGTCGTCGGCACGTTGCTGCTGGCGGCAGTGCTGCTGGACCTTGTTTGGAGACGACGTCGCCAATGAACATCACCACGGAGAAACAGCGCCCATCGCTGACGCGGGCGTCTGCAGTGTGGATCGCGCGAACTGTGCCGTGGCTGCTGTTGATCTCAGCGATGTGGATGGTGGTCACAAATGCCCGCAACCCCCAATACCTGTGGATGGTTTTTGCACCGTGGGCCGAAGTCGGCTGTCTGGCGATTATTATGACACCCATCATCATTACCGGCGGCATCGATCTGTCTGTGGGTTCCATCGTTGCCGTTTCCGGAATGACCCTGGGTGTCCTGTGGCACCATGCCGAATGGCCGATCTGGATGTCCGCTGTCGCCACAATAGTTGTCGGGACGCTGGCGGGTTCTCTGAACGGCTGGCTGGTCGTGATCGGTATGTCACCGCTGGTCGCCACTCTGGCAACTATGGCGTTCTTTCGCGGCCTGTCGATGGCAATTTCGAACGCGCAGCAGGTCGACAGGTTTCCCGAATCATTCGTTGACATGGCTCAGATTGGAGGAATCCCGATTCAATTCTGGCTGCTGCTTGTCACCATTGTTTTGTGTTTCATTATCGTACATTTTTCCCGGTTCGGTCGGTGGTGTTTCGCGATTGGCGATAATCGGATCGCCAGCCGCTTTGCCGCCGTTCCGGTTAGGCGTGTGGACTGGTTGTTGTACTCTGCCAGCGGACTCGTATGTGCATTGGTTGCGATTTCCAACGCAATGAAACAGGATGTCGTTCTGCCGGATGCGCAGTCCGGCGTCGAACTGAGTGCCATCGCCTGCATTGTAGTTGGCGGAACGCTGATCACGGGTGGACGCGGGGGCATCCTTCAGACTGTCCTGGGCCTGGCAGTCGTTTCGACCTTGGACGTTGGCCTGAATTTTCTGAGCAGCCGAGTCAACTGGCTGACCGGAGAATCACGGCTGATTGTGGTTGGGCTATTGCTGATAGTGGTCGCGGTATTAAATGAAAAGGGAATGCGGGACAAAAGTCGATCTGCGCTCACACGCTCATGACGTCCGCTACTGTCTCGCAGCCGCTGTTGAATTCGACCTCATGAACAGAATTGAACCCCACGGAGCCGACATCTGATGCCTGGATCTATTCGACGTGCAAACGCAATCGTCGGAATGCCTGCAGCGATCGCGCTGCTGTCACTCGTTTTGGTTGCGGGATGCGGTGATTCCGAACCGTCAACCAGCCGCAGCGCCGAATCTTCCACGAAGTCATCGCCGACAGTGCCCGGTAACTCGCTGCGGATCGGGATGATGCCGAAATTGATGGGAATCAGCTTCTTCGATGCAACCGGCAGGGGCGCGAAAGAAGCCGCTGATGAGCTCGGTGTGGAATTGATCTATGACGGCCCGACAGAATCGCGTTCGGAAGATCAGATCCGAATGCTCGACGGCTGGGTCGCTCAGGGGTTTGACGTGATCGCTGTCGCTCCCAATGATCCCGATGGAGTGGCGCGCACACTCCGAAACGCACAGGATGCCGGCGTGACCGTCGTGACCTGGGATACGGACGCAAACCCGGAAACATCGAAACGTCCCATATTCGTCAATCAGTGCATACCGGAATCGATCGGTTACACCCTGGTGGACGTGATGGCCGAAGGAATCAAACGTCGAGGCGGAGAATTAGCCGGTGATTATCTGATCGTCAGCGGAACGGCGACTGCCGCCAATCAGAACCTCTGGATGAAATACATGCGGCGCCGAATTGAAGAAAAGTATCCGGAGATCAGGCTCCTTGAACCGCTGTATCCTGGAGAAGATCACCAGAAGTCCCAGGAACAGGCGGCCGAAGCTGTGGCAGCGAACCCGGATGTTAAGGGCATTTGGGGAATCACATCTGTGTCATTACCGGCGGCCGCGAAGGTGGTTCGGGACGCCGGCAGGGCCGAACAGATTTTCGTCACTGGCCTGAGTTTGCCAAACACGATGCGCGAGTACATCAAGGACGGTACCATGGACGAATTCGTGTTATTCAGCCCGGTCGACCTTGGCTACCTTACCATCCATGTCGCCAAACGTATGGCCGAGGGTGGCCTTGACCCGGGCACATACGACTTTGGCCGCCTCACCGGAATCGAAGTTCGCGACGGACAGGCTGTCCTTGGCCCGCCATTGATCTTCAACAAGAACAACATTGATGATTTTGATTTCTGATCATCTCCGGGCAACACGGGACCGGCTGCATGAGGAATCACGCCGAAATGATGGGTCGAGGACATAGTTGGGTGGCACCGGAGACGTCTTCGCCGTGCTTATCCTGAACCAAACCCTCATCATCACAGGGTGCTGCCAGGCGCTTTCACGCATCTCACGTTCGCGCATGCGAAAGGCGGTGAACTGAGCAAGCAGTCCACCGCCTTTGCATATAGCAACAGGTTGAGATCAGAGTTGTGAGCTTCGGCAGACTGTCAGCAGGTCAACTGACAATCCCGAAACTGCTGGTTTGGATGGTCTGGCAACTTCTGCTGTCCGAGGTCTCAAAAATTGAAATCTCAAATGCAGCGTTGTTGCCTCCCATAAGACATCCTTAGAAAGGAGGTGATCCAGCCGCAGGTTCCCCTACGGCTACCTTGTTACGACTTAGTCCCAATCACGAAGTTCGCCCTAGGCACCTGCCCCTCCGAAGAGATAGCACAGCGACTTTAAGCGCCCCCCGCTTTCGTGGCTTGACGGGCGGTGTGTACAAGGCTCAGGAACATATTCACCGCAGTATAGCTGACCTGCGATTACTAGCGATTCCAGCTTCATGCAGGCGAGTTGCAGCCTGCAATCCGAACTGAGCAATGCTTTTTGAGATTTGCTTACCTTTGCAGGTTCGCTGCCCTTTGTACATTGCATTGTAGGACGTGTGCAGCCCTGGACATAAAGGCCATGATGACTTGACGTCGTCCCCGCCTTCCTCCGGTTTAACACCGGCAGTCTCCTTAGAGTCCCCACCATAACGTGCTGGCAACTAAGGACAAGGGTTGCGCTCGTTAAGCGACTTAACGCGACGTCTCACGACACGAGCTGACGACAGCCATGCAGCACCTGTGCATGTTCCACCCGAAGGCGTGGCTCTGCTTTCACAGAGTTAATCCATGCATGTCAAGTCCAGGATAAGGTTCTTCGCGTTGCCTCGAATTAAGCCACATCCTCCACCGCTTGTGTGAGCCCCCGTCAATTCCTTTGAGTTTCAGCCTTGCGACCATACTCCCCAGGCGGAGCACTTAATGCTTTCGCTACGGCAGGAAAAAGCGAACTTCCTCCCGCCCAGTGCTCATCGTTTACAGCCAGGACTACCGGGGTATCTAATCCCGTTCGCTACCCTGGCTTTCGTGCCTCAGCGTCAGTT
>Ga0310123_10004867_pt1 | contig 10100 bp, 13 predicted proteins | sample CB6_AW_1057_MG_FD_203505 | JGI IMG/M metagenome (GOLD analysis project Ga0310123, IMG submission 203505) | Marine microbial communities from Western Arctic Ocean, Canada - CB6_AW_1057 | ecosystem: Environmental > Aquatic > Marine > Oceanic | place: Canada: Western Arctic Ocean | collected...
GCGGCGACTGGGAAGAGGTCGGCCACCAGCTACGGCGTGAGTGGAATCTGCGCAAGCAGTTGGCGCCTGGTGTGACCACTCCAGCCATCGACCGAGTGGTCGACCACGGTCTGGATGCCGGAGCACATGCCGCCAAGGTGTGCGGCGCCGGCGGCGGAGGTTGCGTGCTGTTCCTGACCGAACCCGAAAACGCACCGGCCGTCCGACAGGCGCTCAAGGACTCCGGTGTGGCGGTACTCGACACCGGTATCGACAGCGACGGCCTTCTCGTCGACGCACACTAAGTGTGGTGAGTTCAACAGATCTATACATTCGGTCGGCGCTACATCCCGACTGGCGGCGTTGCTCATCGCTCACAGATGCCCAATATGCTCGCTCTTCGCGCCTGGCCAGCCGCGCGCGTCGCCAGCCTCGGTGTACAGATCAGTTAAACTCACCACACTAGACCCCTTCGCTCAATGGACAATCAGGACATCGCGCGGGTCTTCGAGGAGATCGCCGCCCTCCTTGAGATTAAGGGCGCCAACCCGTTTAAGATTCGAGCCTATCGGAATGCGTCTGAGACGGTCTCGACGATGGGCGAGCGCGTCAGCGATCTGTCGGCCGAGGCCTTGCTTGCTATTCCAGGCATCGGTAAAGACCTCGCGGCGCGTATTCGCGAGCTGTCCGAGACCGGCGTCCTGACCTACCACCAGGAGCTGCTGGAAGTCTATCCCGCTACCCTGCTGGACCTCTTAACGCTTCAGAGCCTCGGACCAAAGACCGTGGCTTTGCTCTACGAAACACGGGGAATTACGACACTCGGTGAACTCGAGGAGGCCACTCGCCACGGACATCTCGACGGTGTACGAGGTCTCGGTCCGAAGAAGCAGGCACTCATACTGCGAGCGATCGGCGAACGGCAGCGTCGAACCGGGCGACACCTGATCGCCGACGCTCGGGCTGCGGCCACAGGGATGGTCTCACACCTGGTCGCGCAGTAACCCCAGGGCCGCTTTCACGCCGTGGGGAGCCTCAGACGAGGCTGCGAGACCTGTGGAGACGTCGACATTCTCAGGGTCGATGTGGATGCGGACGCCCACGACCGCTTCGTTAGCTTTCCTCGAGTTGAGCGGATCCTCGGATATGGAGACACCAAATCGAGCATCCTCCTTCGGGATGGCATACAGATCGACCTGCGGGTAGTCCAGGCCGAGAGCGAGGGTGCGGCGATGCAGTACTTCACTGGCTCCAAACCCCACAACATCGCCCTGCGCGACCGTACCACCCAGCGCGGCTTCAAGCTGAACGAATACGGGCTCTTCCGCGTATCGGACGGCGTCGCCGTCGCCAGCCGCACGGAGCAAGAGATCTACGCCGCGCTCGAACTCGACCTCATCCCGCCCGAACTCCGCGAGAACCTGGGAGAAATTGCGGCGGCTGAGTCCGGCACGCTCCCCAATCTGGCAACACGCGAGTCGATTCGCGACGACCTCCATAGCCACACGACTGCGACCGACGGTCAGGCGGATATCGAGACCATGGCTCGCGCGGCCATGGCGGCCGGGCTCGACTACCTCGCTATTACCGATCACAGTCAGGCACTCGCGATGGCGAATGGCCTTGACGAAACCCGCGCACTCAAACATGCGGCCGCCATCAGGGAGGTCGACGCACGGCTCACTGAGATCACAGTACTCGCCTGGATCGAGTGCGACATCCTCGCAGACGGTCGACTCGACCTATCCGAAGAGTGTCTGGCCCAGCTCGACATCGTCATCGCATCGGTGCATTCGGCATTCGGGCAGGATGAGTCCCAGATGACGGAGTGTATCCTGAAGGCCATCGAGTCTCCGGTCGTCGACATCGTGGGCCACCCGACTGGGCGGCTGCTCTTGCGGCGCGAGCCCTACCGCGTGAACGTAGAGCGACTCGTCGACGCGGCGGCAAAGCACGGGGTCGCCCTCGAAATCAACTCACAGGCCCATCGGCTCGACCTGAACGATGCACACGCCAGACTAGCGAGGGACCGGGGTGTGAAGCTGGTCGTCTCCAGCGACTCTCACACACCTGAGAGTTTCAAGCTGCTCGAGTGGGCCGTCCTGGTGGCTCGCCGCGCCTGGCTCCAACCTACCGACGTTCTGAACACGCTGCCGGTCGAGGTCCTCCGAGCCAGCCTCCGCCGGAATCGACCCCAGGAGGAGCACATCGGATGAGCGACCGAAAGATCGCCAAGATAAAGCGCCTCTATCACGGCGCCACGGCCGCCACGATTGAGCAGGACCTGGCGCAAGCGGTCGAGATTCTCAAGACCCTCCCAGACGAGGACACGCGGGCCCGAGCCGCTGTCTTTATGGACGGGTTGTCCCAGATGCGGTCCGAGTGGCGGCTTGAAAAGAAGAAACGGCGCAAGAAGACGACCCGGAGGCGTTAGTAGAGCGTCACGGGCGATCGACAAAACTCTGATAGTTGGTACGGTCGATCTCGACGGTGATCGTGTCGCCCCTCTCACCGAGTGCACGTCCGGGCTGCTGGTTGATCGAGAACGCGAACGCCCCGGCATCGCCGACGTTCAGAACGACGCCCTCTCGGGACTCATACACCTCTCGGTCACCAGCTTGGAAGACACGTGAGACCACGCGCTCACCGTCAACGGTCAGTGCGACCCAACACTCGCCAATTGGATGAATCTCAATGGTCAGAGGTCCCTCCAAGGTCGGGGACCCGGCCAGCGACTGGGCGGAGGGCCGTGACGGTGTCGGCGGCTCTGTAGGGATCAGCTCCGCCGTGTGAGGCACCTCGCCAGACTCCGCGACTTCTGGCGTCTCACCACCCCGAGTGACGAAGAAGAAGATAAGCGCGATGATCACAACGCTGATGACGGCCAACCGCACGGCCAACGCGCTGACCTGATCAGTGCCGCCGCCTTCCACGGTCTCGTGACTTACACTTCCTTCTACAGGCTCACGGTTGCCCTTACCGGGCAGGATCTCCAGGAATGCCGTGACCGCCGTCTCCGGGTCGAGCCCGACCTCCTCTGCATACGCTCGAACGAACGACCGGCCAAAGATTCCCCCCGGCACCTGCGCAACGTCGTTCGCCTCCAGAGCCTGCAGCACCGTCATCGATATCCTGGTTGTGACGAAGAGCTCCCGTAGGCTCACACCGCGGGCCTCACGCGCTTCGCGCAGGTACTTGCCAAAGTCGTCTGGTCGGGCTTCCTGGTCAGACATGAGTACCTACCTGTGTCGGCGAAGAACTCCCCCTGTCGAATCCCTCGCGGAACCTCGTTACGACGGCGTCGAGACCCGGACCGGACCCCGAACCCGCCGCCATAAACTCGCCGATCGCGGCGATTCCACCGGCCCCTGCGCGCCCGACCGCTTCAGCGCGACCAACGGTGACCCCGCCGATGGCGAGCACGGGCAGCGGGACGCGGCCCACCACCTTGGACAGCGCATCGATGCCAGCCGGCACATATCCTGGCTTGGAGACTGACTCGAAGACCGTTCCCATGATCAGGTAGTCAATGGCTCCGGACTTGGCTGCGTGCTCGGCTTCGTCGACATCGTGAACGGAACGCCCCACCAACCACGAATCCGGGCAGAGCGAGCGAACGCGTTCCGCCGGAGCCGAGTCGTGTCTAAGGTGCACACCCGCCGCGCCGGCGGACAGGGCGACGTCCACCCGGTCGTTGACGACCACACGAGTCTTGGTTCGCGCTGTCCGCTCGACCGACCGCGACACGAGATCAATCAAGCTGCGATCATCGAGGTCCGACTCACGTATCTGGACAAGGTTCACGCCTGCCTCAGCGGCTGTCCCGACGAGATCGACGAGCCGTTCGATCGAGTCTGTCGCGGCGGGCCCCAACCGTCGACGGTCCGTCACGAAACACAGTATGCCGCCGGGAGTCATCCGGCACTCTGTCGTTTCGTCACGGAGAGGGAGAGACTTCCTGCGATAGCTCGCCCACCACCACGTCGCGCGGTCTCTCCGAGACCGCGTCGGTTCAAGGATTCCAGCCAGCGGCGACGAATGAGCACCCACAGCTCCACAGCAACGGCACACAGGCTCACCAGCCCAAGACCGGTTACGCTCCCCCGCACGATGCCACTCGTCAATACCGCTTCAGTAAACGGCCACGACTCGACCAGATAGTTGCGCTCCCAGAACCGCGTCCAGGGCGCGATGGTCAGAATTAGACCGGCTTCCAGGAAATAGATGACGACGAGGGCGCGACTAAAGCGTTCGATTTCATCCCCCTTCGGAGCGTCTGTCGACCACATCCACAGACGGCGTGTCGATCCTATCAAACAGCGAGCGCGGCCGGAACGACCGGCGATGAACCTTCGAATAGCCGAATCTGGAGACGGCCTTGAGGTGCTCGACCGTGGCATAGCCCTTGTGGTTGTCGAAGCCATACCGAGAATCGTGGTCGTGAAGGGACCGCATCTGACGGTCGCGCGTGACCTTGGCCATGATCGATGCCGCCGCGACGGCCGCCGACAGGCGGTCTCCGCCGACGACAGCGCGTTGGGACATGAACAGACCAGGGATGGGAAAACCGTCGACGAGGACGAAATCGGGTAGCGGCGCGAGCGCACACACAGCCTCTCTCATCGCGAAGAGTGACGCGTGGTGCACGTTGAGCCGATCGATGGCCTCTGGATCAGCTGCACCCAGTGTCCAGGCGAGGGCCTTCGCCGAGATCTCGCGATACAACCGTTCACGGGCCCGAGGGGTGAGTAACTTGGAGTCTCGAATGCCCGCTATCGGACGTCGCGGATCGAGGACAACGGCCGCCGCAACAACCGGGCCGGCCAGACAGCCCCGGCCCACTTCATCGACACCCGCAACACGCAAGAATCCAAGTCGCCGCACGGCGTTCTCGATCTTCCGCGAGGCCGTCGGTCGAGGCATCTAGAACACTAAGTGCGTCGGCGGCGCTCCCGCAGACGAGCGGCCTTGCCGCGAAGCTTCCTCAGGAAGTAGAGCTTCGCGCGACGCACCCTGGCGGACCGCACGACCTCCACCTTGTCGATCACCGGTGAATGGAGTGGAAAGATCCGCTCGACGCCCTGCCCGAACGATACCTTTCGCACCGTGAACGTGGCGCGCGACCCACCCCGGTGCTGGCCAATCACGATGCCTTCAAAGGCCTGGATGCGTTCCTTCTCGCCCTCGATCACCTTCACGTGAACACGGACCGTGTCACCCGATTTCATTTCTGGCCGCTCTTGCAGCTGGGTGCGTTCGATCGCTTCGATTGCCTTCATGCGCCTGCCCTTGCCTTTCGCACGTTCTGTCGCTCCTGCAATACTCGCAGAATTTCTTGTTCTTCATCGTCGAGCGTCGCGCTCGACTGACTCAACAGATCTGGCCGTCGCTCCAGCGTGCGGCGGACGGCCTCCGTTTTCCGCCAGTGCCGAATCTCCGCATGGTTTCCCGACATCAGCACGTCAGGAACTCTCAGACCGGCTATCTCGGCGGGTCGAGTGTAGTGGGGATGGTCAAGTAACCCGCGAACGAACGAATCGGCATCCACCGAGTCCGCGTCACCAACGACACCTGGAACAAGGCGTCCCACCGCATCAAGAATCACCATCGCCGGGAGCTCGCCCCCACTGAGCACATAGTCGCCGATCGAGACCTCGTCCGTCACGACTCTCTCCCGCACTCGCTCGTCCACGGCCTCATATCGCCCACACAAAAGCACCACATGTTCGAGCCGACTGAGCCTGACGGCTTCGGCATGCGTCAACCGTGTCCCCTGCGGTGACGTCAGAACCACGGCGTCTGGCGCCCCTCTTTCCGACCGAACATGGTCAATCGCCCGCACAAACGGCTCTGGCTTCATCACCATGCCCGGACCGCCCCCGTAGGGCATGTCGTCAACCGTCCGGTGCCGGTCAATCGTGAAGTCGCGCAGGTCATGCACGCCGACGTCGAGCAACCCGCGGCCCGCCGCACGGCCAACAACGCCGTCAGCCAGAAACGCATGCACCATCGCGGGAAAGATCGTGATCACGTCAAACTTCACGACCAGCTCCTCACCTCGAGCCCCGCCGATTCACGTCAAGCAACCCGACCGGAGGATCAATGACCACAACCCTCTCCACCGTGTCGACCCGCACACAGATCGGCCCTGCTAGCGGAATATCTACTTCGTCGCGACCGTCTGGGTTGCGGACCAACAGGCAACTCGCTCCGGCGACCCCTTGCACCTCGACAACGGTTCCAACCGCCTCGCCGTCGAGCGTCCGCACCTCGCAGCCAACGAGCTCATTTATGTAGTAGACATCCTCCGGCAGAGCGTGCTGCTCAGACTCAGGGATCCGAAGCTCGTAGCCTGCCAGAGCCTCGGCCTGGGACATCGACTCGATCCCCTGAAACGCCAGGACCGGTCGCCCGCCCTGAAACCGCACTGCTCCTATTTCGAACTCACGAAGTCCAATCTGTGCTTCGGCGTAGAGAATGCTCCCCCGGGTGAAACGCCGCTCCGGAAAATCAGTCTCCGGATCGATGACGACCTCACCCCGACGGCCGTGAGCACGGGCGACCCGCCCGACGACAACCATCGAATGCCAGTCTTTCTCCGGAATCTTGGCGCTCAATCCCGCTCATCAAGAAAATCGACCGTTGCTCGGCGGCCCTCGATCTCCGCCGTCAGCGTTGCCAGGGTTCGAACCGCCGTCGCCGTGCGTCCCTGACGCCCGATCATCTTGCCGAGGTCACCGTCGGCTGTCCGAAGCTCGATGTGATACCCGTCGGGCCGCTCCCCTTCCGTCACCTCGACCTGATCAGGCTGATCGACCAGCGCCCGGGCTACGGTATCGACAAGGTCTCGAACTCGGCTCACGACGCAGAGTCCCCCTCTGCTTCCGGAACCGGCTCATCGCTCGGCGCCTCCTCGGCTGCTGGAGGCGGCGCGTCCGCTACCGGAGACGGAGCCTCTTCCGCTACCTGCGGCGTCTCCCCTTCAGGGTTTCGCCCGAGGAGCGTGCGAACCGTATCACTCGTTTGCGCGCCCTTGGACAACCAATACTCCAGTCGGTCACGCTTGATTTCCAGCTTTTCCGGCTGGGACGTGGGGTCGTAGAACCCCAGGACCTCCACCGACCGGCCGTCCCGCGCCGCATGTGAGTCGATCACCACGATCCGAAAGAACGGACGCTTCTTCGCGCCCAGCCGCCGCATTCGAATTGCTAACATACCTATCCCACCTCGTGAATCTCTTGTGTGCTCAACGGAGCTAGTGTCGTGTCAACTGCCGGGGCAGTGACAGCCCCAGCCTCCCTCGACGGCGCGCCTTCCCCTTGCACTTGGTTGCGCCCTGTACGTTCTTCAGCATCTTTCGCATCTGCACAAACTGCTTGAGCAGCTGATTCACGTCCTGCACTGCCATCCCGCTCCCTTGAGCGATGCGCTTCCGTCGGCTCCCGTCGATTACCGACGGGTTCCGACGCTCGGTCGGGGTCATCGAGTCGATAATGGCCGCCGTCCGCGTCAGCTGCGTAGGGTCGACGTCGCCCATCGCCCCAGCCGCCTTTTTTGGCAGTCCCGGGATCATACCTACAAGCTGGTCCACCGGCCCCATCTTTCCAATGGCCTCCATCTGACTCCGTAGATCCTCCAGGGTGAATTGTTCACGCCGCAGCCTCTCGGCGAGCCGGTCGGCATCTTCGCGATCGACCGCCTGTTCGGCACGTTCGACCAGCGTCAGGATGTCGCCCATCCCGAGCATCCTGGACACAATGCGGTCGGGCTGAAACAGTTCGAGGTCGGATAGCTTTTCGCCCACTCCGCTAAAGACAATCGGCACCCCGACCACCGACGCAACTGACAGCGCAGCACCCCCACGTGCGTCGCCGTCCATCTTTGTCAGCACCAGCCCAGTGACCCGCGTTCGACGGTGAAACTCACCTGCGCTCTTGATCGCATCCTGCCCCGTCATCGAATCAGCGACGTAGAGCAGATCGGATGGCTCCACAGCCGCGCTGATCGACTCCAACTCGTTCATCAGCTCGTCATCGACGTGCAAACGGCCGGCTGTGTCGATGATCACCGTGTCGAAACCGAGCTCCTTGGCCGCGCTGACGGCGCTCGCCGCTCTGCGTGTTGGGTCCTGCTCGTCGGCAGGATCGTGCATTCGGAGGCCGGCCTGCTGACACAAGAGTCCAAGCTGAGCAATCGCGGCAGGACGACGGACATCGGTCGAGACCAGCAACGGGTAGCGTCCCTGCGCCACCAACCAGGCACCGAGCTTTGCTGACGTCGTCGTCTTTCCTGAACCCTGCAGTCCGAGCATGACCACGACCTGCGGACGATTGGCCGTCTTCGCCAGACCACTTCCCTCATCGCCGAGCAAGGCCAACATCTCGTCCCGCACGATACCGACGACCTGCTGCGCAGGCGTAAGACTCTCAAGGACCGACTGATCAATAGCGCGGTCCCGCACTCGGTCGACAAAGGCCTTTACGACCTTGAAATTAACGTCCGCCTCCAGCAACGCCAACCGAATCTGGCGCAGCGCGGCCTCGACCGTCTCCGGGGTGAGCCGGACCTCGCCTCGAAGCGACTCAAAGACATTCTGAAATCGAGTGGTGAGGGAATCAAACATGGTGCTGGCGGCGGCTCAGGCCGAGCACCGCTCACTTACGATAAGCGCTTTGAGCACAGTCGCTTATCGTAGCCCACGGGTCGAACTCTGTCAACGCCAGTGGGCCGGATCTACTGTCGAAAGACCTGAATCGCTAGACTAGACCGAGGATAGCTTGTGACCGAGCTTCTCCTTCTTCGTCTTGAGATACGCCCTCGAGAACTCCGAGACCGGTACCTCGAGCGGCACCGACTCCACGACGGAGAGCCCGTATCCCTCGAGGCCGATGAACTTGCGAGGGTTGTTGGTCAGCAACCGCATCGTCTCGACCCCCAGGTCCCTGAGAATCTGCGCGCCGATCCCGTAGTCCCGCTGGTCCGGCTTGAATCCGAGCTTCTCGTTGGCTTCGACGGTATCCAGACCCTCGTCTTGCAGTGCATAGGCGCGAATCTTGTTGGTTAGCCCGATCCCGCGACCTTCCTGATTCAGATAAAGCAGCACGCCCCGTCCCTCGCTCGCGATCCGCTGCGTGGCGAGCTCCAGCTGATGTCCACAGTCACAACGCGCGGAGTGGAACACATCCCCGGTCAAACACTGCGAGTGCACGCGGACCAATATGTCCTTCCCGTCGCCCACGTCCCCGCATACCAACGCAATGTGTGTGTCGCCGTTGATCACGCTCTCGTAGGCGAAGACCTCGAAGGGACCCGCGTCCGTCGGGAGCCGAGCGCCAGCCGCGCGGGTGACCAAACACTCATTGCTCATTCGGTAGCTAATGAGGTTTTCGATGGTAATCATCAACAGTTTGTGCCGTTTGGCAAAGGTCGACAGCTCCTTTACCCTGGCCATCGTCCCGTCGTCGTTCATGATTTCGCAAATGACGCCGGCAGGATACAAGCCAGCCAGGCGCGCCAAGTCGACGGCGGCCTCGGTCTGCCCGGCGCGCTCGAGCACTCCCCCGCCGCGAGCCCGAAGCGGAAACATGTGTCCCGGTCTGGAGAGATCACTCGGTTGCGTCTCTGGGTCGATGGCAGCCAAGACTGTCGCGGACCGGTCGGCGGCCGAGATACCGGTGCTTGTGACGTGCTTGGCTTCGATGGGCACCGTGAACGCCGTCTCGAACCTCGACGTGTTCTCATTGACCATCATGGGAATATCGAGCTCATCGAGGCGCTCAGCGGTCATCGGAAGGCACACGAGCCCGCGACCGTATCGCGCCATGAAGTTGATCGCATCCGGCGTGACCTTGTCGGCGGCAATTGTCAGATCGCCCTCGTTTTCACGGGCCTCGTCATCGACCACGATGATGATCTGGCCTTCGCGAATCGCGTCAATCGCTTCGTCGATCGGTGCGAACGGACCCTGCCGACGCTTTACGGGCCTGGGGCCTTTTGCTCTCGCCGTCGGTCGTTTGCCTGGCATTCGGTCTCCTCGGTGTTCAACGAGCGGAGTGTCCTAGGCGGTCTCACGCACTGCCTTGACGACGTACTTTCCGATGATATCGCATTCAAGATTGACG
>Ga0310123_10004868_pt1 | contig 10098 bp, 9 predicted proteins | sample CB6_AW_1057_MG_FD_203505 | JGI IMG/M metagenome (GOLD analysis project Ga0310123, IMG submission 203505) | Marine microbial communities from Western Arctic Ocean, Canada - CB6_AW_1057 | ecosystem: Environmental > Aquatic > Marine > Oceanic | place: Canada: Western Arctic Ocean | collected...
CTTTCACGACGTTCCTGAATCCGATCTCGCCGCGCATCTTTACGAGAGAACGGATGCTGACGCGGTTCGACATCTATTCCGGGTAACAGCAGGTCTTGACTCGCTGGTAATTGGCGAACCCCAGATCTGCGGGCAAGTCAAGGACGCATACTCCATCGCTTCTGAGCACGGATGTGCCAGTGCAACTCTGCATCGATTGTTCCATTGGTCCTTCGGGGTTGGTAAAAGAGTCAGAAATGAAACTGGGCTTGGTGAAGGAGCAGTCTCCGTAAGTTACGCGACCATATCGCTAGCACGAAAAATCTTCGGTAGCTTAATTCACCTCCGCGCACTAATCGTTGGCGCCGGCGAGATGGCAGAACTTACGGCAACACACCTCCGCGCGCAGAACGTAAAGCAAATCAGTGTCGCAAACCGCACCGCTGCGCATGCCGAATCACTTGCGGCTAAAGTGCAGGGTGTCGCTGTTCCCTGGGAAGTAATGGCAGACGAACTCGCCTCAGCAGATATTGTCGTCACAGCAACTGGTTCCTCAAGTTGGATGATTACTCGTGCGCAAGTCTCCGCCGCAGTAACACCTAGACGTGACAAGCCTTTGTTTATCATCGACATCGGTGTGCCGAGAGACGTCGAACCATCGGCAGGCGAAGTCGAACAGGTTTTTCTCTACAACATCGACGACCTCAAAACGATAGTGAGTGAAAATCTTGCGCGGCGACAATCGCAGGTTGATCGAGCAGAAATAATGATTAGCGAAGAGGTAAAAGGTTTCATGCTTTGGCTCCGTTCACGGGGTGCTATTCCAACTGTCATAGCACTGCGACAGCGCTTCGAAAATATTCGCCAATCGGAGTTACATCGTCTGGATTCCAAGTTGGGGTCAATGTCTCCAGAGTCAAAAGCGAAGGTTGAAGAAATCACACGGCTGCTCGTAGAGAAACTTCTCTCGATGCCAACTGATCGGCTCAAATCTGCAACCAATGACGAAATGATTGCGAAGGACGCCGATACACTTGCCCGCCTTTTCGACCTCGACGCCAAAAGCGAGGCAATTCGAAAAGAATCCACGGAATCAAACGAAACTCGTTCACAGCTGATGGCTAATGAGCCCACATCTTTTTCGAGGGAGCGTTGAGAGCTCCCCGCATCGGGACGCGCGGCAGCCCTCTTGCTCTCTGGCAAGCCAAACAGATTGCTGCCGAAATTCAAAAACTCGGTGCGCCATCAGCAGAGCTGATCACCGTCTCGACGTCCGGTGACCGACTTGCTACCAGTTCATGGCCCATTACCAACGGCAAACGATCATTCGTGAAAGAAATCGAAGAAGCACTTCTCGCGAATGAAATTGACCTAGCCGTACATAGCGCCAAAGACTTACCTGCTCAGCTACCCGACGGTCTCCAAATTAATGCGGTACTCCCACGTGAGGACCCACTGGACGCTCTGGTTTTTTCTACAACAGTCGAAACGCCTGTTGGGAATCCTGCAACTATATTTTCAGGCAACGCTATTAACAGAAAGATAGGGACAAGTAGCGTTCGAAGGACAGCTCAATTAATGCACGCGTTTCCAGAGTTGACGATCCTACCTATCCGTGGAAACGTCGGCACAAGACTCCGAAAACTCGATGAAGGAATTTTCGATGCCATCGTACTTGCCGCAGCCGGGTTGGTCAGGCTCGGAATGACGCACCGGATCAACGTTCGACTTCCGGAAAGCATCTGCGTCCCAGCCCCTGGACAGGGTATCCTCGCCGTCGAGACTAGAATCGACGATCAGGCAACCCATAAACTCGTAAGCAAGTTTGAAGACCCCGACTGTGCTCGACGATTTGACACTGAACGTGCGTTAGTCCGAGCACTTGGCGCGGATTGCCGCGTTCCATTAGGAGCAATTGCCCACATCAACGGGACAGAAATATCCCTTCTGACTACTGTTGGCTCTCCCGATGGTTCCCGCCTAATTCGGCATGAGGAAACTGGGGAACTTGACAATGCGACTACGGTCGGTCTCCGCGCTGCCGAGGCGTTGCTATCCAAAGGGGCCGAAGAACTTTTAGCCTTAGCTGATAAGTCATGAGTCAACAGGGCTTTCTCGGAAGTAATCGACCACTACTCGGCAAACGAATTCTTGTTACACGACCACAAATTCAAGCTGGAGAATTATCCAAGCCGCTGGAAGTCCTTGGTGCAACCCCGATAGAAATTCCCACTATTAAGATTGTGGCGCCGAAGGATAGTGAACCCCTCAGAAAAGCGTGCGCACGGGTAACTTCATTTGATTGGGTCGTGTTTACCTCTGTGAACGGTGTTGAAGCCTTTATGAATACTCTTCTGGAAAATCACCCAACTGTAGAGGTGCTGAAAAATATTCGTTTGTGCGCTATAGGACCAGCGACAGCGGCATGCCTTGGCCGATTCAACCTCAAAGTAGATGTGATGCCGACCGACCATCGAGCTGAAGGAGTCAGCACGGCACTTAGAGAGAATCACGTCTCGCCCGGCGAAAAAATTCTACTTCCTCGTGCTGATATCGCGCGCGCGCTACTCCCAAACGAACTTCGTCTCCTAGGAGCCAATGTCACTGATGTCACGGCGTACCGAACAGCACTGCCGTCTCCGAAAACCGGAATCGCCGTAAAAGAATTAATGCACAATGAAACAGTCGATGTCGTCACCTTCACGAGCGCATCAACCGTACGCAACTTTGCCAAACTTGTGGGAACCCGAACTGCCATTGCCTTACTTGACAATACTATTGTCGCTTCGATTGGTCCGATCACTGCGAACGCAGCTAAGCAAATTGGTATAGAAACTTCGATTCTTCCACGTCACTCCACAGTTCCCGCTCTGGTCGACGCAATTACCAAGTTCTTTGCTAGTTCCTTGCCACCGCCACACAGTAACGTTCGTTGATTAAATCGGACTAATAAATTACGGGAGTTTTCCCCTATGACTAAGAACTTAAAGTCTGACAGCACCGCTCGGAACTCAACAACAAGCAGCAGGTTGACACTAACCAAACGTCTTCGCCGGCTACGGCGGTCGCCTGTTTCGAGGAGCCTCATCCGAGAAACGCGCCTCTCTCCCGAATCATTTGTGTACCCCCTCTTTGTCTGTGGAGGAACAAATATTCGCCGAAGCATCCCATCAATGCCCGGCGTGTTTCAACTGTCCGTAGACCAGGTAGTGCTTGAAACAATTGCAGCCAAGGAAGACGGAGTCCGTGCTGTACTTTTATTTGGGCTGCCGGACGATAAAGACGAAACCGGGACGTCCGCGTACGACCCTAAGGCTCCAGTGCCAACAGCGATTCGCGCCCTCAAGAACAAAATTCCTGAGACATTAGTGACAACTGACGTTTGTCTGTGCGAGTACACCTCCCACGGACATTGTGGCATCGTCGAGGATGGAAAAATCATGAACGATGCAACAGTGGACCAACTTGTCCGTTCAGCAGTGTCTCACGCAGAAGCTGGCGCTGACATTGTGGCACCATCCGACATGATGGACGGTCGGGTTGCTGCAATTCGAGACGGGCTTGACCGAGCCGGTTTCGACGAAGTCGCAATTATGGCTTATTCCGCTAAGTATTGTTCAGCGTATTACGGACCCTTTCGCGACGCTGCCGATTCAACGCCTTCGTTCGGTGATCGGCGAACTCACCAGATGGACCCACCCAACGTCAGGGAAGCACTTAGAGAAGTCGCTCTCGATATCGATGAAGGAGCAGACGTTGTTATGGTCAAACCGGCATTGCACTATCTCGACGTTATTGCCCGTGTCAAAGCCGAATTCAATTATCCCACCGCGGCATATCACGTAAGCGGCGAGTACGCGATGATCAAAGCTGCCGCTCAGCGTGGTTGGATCGACGAGCCCCGCGCGATGATGGAAGCGCTCACTGCTATCGCCCGTGCAGGTGCCGACATCATCATTACGTACTACGCACGAGAAGCCGCACGTGCCCTCACCCAATGACGAGAATTCGCCTAACGATTATCCCCAATTATTCTCCGCCGATAATGATTCGTTCACCTTCCGAATTTGGGTCCAGATCTAGACTATCGTCACCACTTGGAAAGCCGTTCTCGCGGAGAATAAACGCCATGATGTCGTTTAATGCCAAAGAAGTGACGCTCCCCGGGTTATCCTGAGGCATTGTCGCCAAAGTAAAATCGAACAAAGACCAAAGGGATTGACCGGACCATCCACTGATAAAGGATTGTCCAACCAATCCTGGCGCCATCTCGCCACCACGGAGATTGGTCGCGTGGCAGGTGGCACAGTGTTGGCGATACTCTTTCCGACCTCGATTAGCCTGCTCGTCGGCATATACGCCGTCCGCCAAAGTTAATTCTGACTGTTGCGCTGACAACACTTCTCCGAACACAGGTAGCACCAAAACAACTGCCGCTAACAGCACCGTGTCCACTTTGTTGATCAATAGCCGGCGCTTGCACACCTCAAAACAAAACCCAGTCATAAGGATTTTTCTCCTCGATCCACGAATTTTTTAGCCACAGAACCAACCGCTGAACATGGACATTGATCATACCTTCTCGAGCACAATGTCAAAATCTCGTCCGACCGTCCAACAAGCCAGCAAACAATCGAAAAACTTAATGCAGTGCCGATAATAAAAATAAGGAATGGAACCCCTTACAGAGCTATGGTGACGCTCAACCTCTCGGTCAATCCGTGAGACCAGCTCCAAGTATAAATTCCGCTTCTCCATTTCTGATACCACATCTTGAGTTCGCCCGTGTCGAACCGTCGCTTCCAGTTCCTCACGACTAATCACTGGCTGACGCCTTCTCCCGCCCGGTAGAAACCCGAGTGCACGAAGACCTCGCCGAACTCCAATGTTTCGAAATCGTATGCACCTGAAACCTACTTCCTCCGCCAAGCGTATAAGCTGCGGTCTCGAAAAAAATGACAGATGACCCTGATCCATTACAGGAACCACGTCCTTCGTAAGAGACGCCTTATACACATGAAGCGGCCGAATATCTGCCTCTCCATTCGGTGTAATAAGCCACAATCGTGAACGCGACCGCATTATTCGGTGTGTTTCCTCAAGGTGTTGTCGAGGATTTGTGACATGTTCAAGCAGGTCTTTCTGAACCACAAAATCAAAGTACCCATTCGGATACCGAACATCCTCTAATGTCGAATTTCGAATTGTCAGACCGAAACGTTCGCGAGCGTATTGGGCTCCGAAGGAAGACAGCTCCACTCCCTCAACTACCCACGGCGATGTTCGCGAAACAGCATTCAACAAGAAACCGAGTCCGCTACCAACCTCCAGGAAACGGCCATGTTCTTGGCCCGAACGGCGCAAAGAATTAAGAAGGAAAAATGCTTCTCTCTCGTAACGTTGACGCTGCCTGCCATATTCTGAGAATCCATGTCCCTTAGAAGGGTCAAAATAATCGTCCCCATAGATCATCTCAAGATCCAGCTTAGCCAGTCTTGGACGTATTTGCCTGAAACCGCATTCGACACAACGGTGAATCCAAACTGCACCCAGACCTATTAGGCCTATTTCCAGATCGGGGATCATCGAGTTGAGTTCTCTGCAAATATCGCAACTGTTATTCATAGTGAAACATATTCATTATGGCATCCCGTCAGCCCGCACGGCGCACCCATCACGTGTTATCGTTCGCTGATTCCCGTGCCTCTAACTCTCCAAACATCAGCCGCCCTCTTTAAGAGAGCACTTCGAGTGCTGCCTGGCGGTGTGAACAGTCCCGTACGAGCTTATGGCGCTGTCGGTGGTAATCCGCCATTCATTGATCATGCTCGGGGAGCATATCTTTACGACGTTGAGGGACGCCGTTACATTGATTACGTAATGTCTTGGGGGCCATTGATTCACGGGCACGCTCCCAGGGGGCTGACTACCGCTATTTCAAGAGCCGCCAGAAGAGGGACAAGCTTTGGCGCACCCACAGCATTAGAGATCGAACTCGGCGAACTTGTTAAGAAATGTATCCGTTCGATCGAACGCATCAGATTCGTCAACTCAGGCACCGAAGCAACAATAAGTGCTGTGCGCCTCGCGCGGGCGGCGACAGGCCGAAACAGGATCATCAAATTTTCCGGCTGTTACCACGGTCACGGTGACCCATTTCTAGTACAGGCCGGTTCTGGTGCGACTACACTTGGTGTACCTACAAGCCCTGGGGTGTCTCGCGCAACGGCGACTGAAACACTGATTGCTAACTACAACGACCTAGAATCAGTTTCTCGCTTGTTCCGCTCTCATCGCAACAGTATTGCAGCGGTAATAGTCGAGCCCGTTGCCGGGAACATGGGAGTGGTCACACCGAACAAGCAGTTTCTTCCTGGTCTACGTAAACTCTGCAATCTTCACGGGACGCTGCTTATCTTTGACGAGGTCATTTCTGGTTTCCGTGTTTCCAAGGGCGGCGCACAGTCGGTGTTTGGCATCCAACCTGACCTGACGTGTCTCGGTAAAATAATCGGTGGCGGATTACCGGTAGGTGCGTACGGGGGGAAAGCCGAACTGATGGATCGAATTTCTCCGGCCGGACCCGTCTACCAAGCAGGTACGTTATCGGGAAATCCGTTGGCAATGACCGCTGGAATCTGGACTTTAACTCATTTGTCAGCACCGCTTTACCGACGTCTCGAAAAACTCTGTAGCCGTCTGGCGAACGGACTCCGCAAATCTGCTGTTGAAAACAACATACCTCTTCAAGTTAACGTGGTAGGGTCGGTTCTGACGCCGTTCTTTAGTCAACATCAGATTATGGATTATCAAAGTGCAACCAATGCAGACACCCAGAGTTATGCCTCGTTCTTTCACGGAATGCTAAAGCGCGGTATTTATCTTCCACCTTCACAATTCGAGGGTTGGTTTCTTTCAGCTGCACACAGCGAAAAAGACGTCGATCGAACCATTGCCGCTGCGCAGCACACCCTGTCAACTTTATAAATACCTACGATTAGTCAAAGAACAAGTTGTGGCCGTGGAACCAATCCTTCGCCAGTTTTTTTTCCAAACTTAATAGAATAGGCATCACCTTGATGAGGGGGGGAAGTTCACATCGTTCTGTCGAAGTCAAAGTAGGCCCTGTTGCGGTTGGAGGCGACGCTCCGATCGCGGTGCAATCAATGACTTTGACGGATACGGCAAACGCCGATGCAACTTTCGAGCAATGCCTCGAACTCGCAAACGCCGGGTCCGAGCTAGTACGGATTACTGTCAACCAAGAGAATGCGGCGCGTGCTGTCCCAGAAATCAAGAAGCGACTTCTCGGGAGCGGATGCACAGTGCCGATTATCGGAGACTTTCATTACAACGGGCATCTCTTGTTGACTCGTTTCCCAGACTGTGCCGCCGCACTCGACAAATATCGAATTAATCCCGGAAACGTCGGCACTGGAAACCGCAGGGACGAACAATTCCAAACCATCTGCCGCGTCGCAAGAGACCACGGAAAGCCGGTTCGCATTGGTGTCAATGGCGGTTCTCTCGACCAAGAACTCGTCATGACCAAAATGCAGGAAAACACAGACCGGTCCCTGGGTCAGTCCTCTGAAGAAGTCATCAACGAATGTATGGTCATTTCCGCGTTAGAATCAACAGCCCTCGCTCTTGAGAGCGGACTCAGAAATGACCAGATCATTATCTCGTGCAAAGTTTCACGTCCACGCCATCTTATTTCGGTCTATCGACAATTAGCGAAACGAACTCGCCAGCCGCTACATCTCGGACTCACAGAAGCCGGCATGGGTATCAAGGGCCTTGTTTGGTCTGCCTCAGCCATGGGCATCCTTCTTAATGATGGGATAGGGGATACTATCCGCGTTTCACTTACACCGCGACCGGGCGGAGACCGAAGTGAAGAAGTCCATGCAGCGTGCGAATTACTGCAAGCAATGGGTCTGCGATCGTTTATGCCGAGCGTAACCGCGTGTCCCGGCTGCGGGCGAACTACCAGTACTACATTTCAAGAACTTACGGAGCGTATCCAAAATTATATCCGTGGAATGATGCCGAAATGGAAAACACGTTACGAAGGTGTCGAGGAAATGACGGTGGCCATTATGGGTTGCGTCGTGAATGGACCCGGTGAGTCGAAGGCAGCAAACATAGGGATCAGTCTACCTGGCACCGGAGAGACTCCCTCTTGTCCTGTTTATATCGACGGCCACCACACTACAACCCTTCGTGGAACTTACGACGAACTCGCTGAATCATTCCGGGTATTGGTTGACGATTACGTCGAAACAAATTACAAACAGAAAAACGTCTCCTAAATAATCAATTCACTTCCTTCATTCCATCAAATTGACAACGTGAACATCGAACTAATCGCGATAGACATCGATGGCACGCTACTCGACAGCCAGGGGAACCTGCCGAACGAAAACCGTCTTGCTGTAGGCAGTGCGCTAGATGCCGGAATTAAGGTTGTTCTGGCCACGGGTCGCGCATTTCATCATGCCAAACCAATTGCCGACATGCTTTCCGATCGTGTCGTTCTAATTGTCAGCAACGGTGCGATCACAAAACGCACGAACGGCTCGACACTAGCCAGCCAGCTTCTTTCGCGCGAAATTGCTATGGCGATCATTACCGAGACCAGAAAATCTCGGGAAGGTGCGGCATTAATTTTCGACCGATCAGATAAAACTCAGTACGTATTCGAAGGAATCGATTGGACACATCCAAATCGGCAGTGGTACTACGAGCGCAACAGTCGTTTTATGACTGAGGTTCCACTTCTTGAGACCACCCTAAACGAAGACCCTGCTCAAGTTGCTTTTAATGGAAGTGTCAAAGAAATGCGAGAGTTGGCAGTAACTATTCGTCGTCTGCAAGTAGCCGAAGCTCTCAGCGTCACCTTAACCGAATACGAAGATCGAGATTTTTCCCTGCTTGACATAATCGCGTCAAACTGGTCAAAAGGCAAAGCACTTGAGGAATGGGCTCACGAGCTCAACCTGCGTCGTGAACTAGTGATGGCAGTTGGCGACAATCTCAACGACCGAGAAATGCTCGAGTTCGCCGGACGCCCTGTCGTGATGGGAAATGCGGTCGCATCTCTTAAATCAACCGGTTGGCCTATTACAGCAACGAATGACGACGCGGGCGTCGCGAGTGCTATTCGTGCGATCGCGCTCGAAAACATCCGCCTCAAGAACTAGACAAAACTTACCGCCAGGGAATCAACGCCTCGATCCACTGGATGCGTGTCAGGTCGTTGTAGAGCACGGTCACCATAAGCATCATCATAATCATGAATCCTGCGAAAAGCATCCGCTCCTTCACCCTCAGACTGAAATCCCGTCGTGCCACTCCTTCCATTGCCATGATGAAAATATGCCCGCCGTCCAGCACGGGAATCGGTAACAAGTTGAGAATACCGAGGTTAAGAGAGATCATTGACATGAGGCTGAACAGAGCTACCCAACCGATTTCGGCCGCACCGCCGGACAGTTGAGCGATCCCAACCGGCCCCACCAGTTGCTTTGGTGAAGTTTCGGCAGTAATCAGCCCCCAAAGTGTCTGAAAGATAAGCCCTGACCACTCGTAGTTGCGTTCCAGACTCATCTGAAAGGCTTCAACCACACTCGGATCAACCGTCCGTGTTTCGTATGGGCTTACTGACATTCCAGTTAACCCAACGTCTCCTCGAAGAGCTGGAGTTACTGTGACATCGAAACGCCTGTCAGCTCGGCGAACAGAAAGTACTAATGGCAGATCAGCGCTGGCATTAATCTTGGCAATCAACGACGGTTGATCAATTATTTCTCCTTCAACAGCCTCAATAACGTCACCTACCTGAAGGCCCGCTTGGTCAGCAGGATCGCCCGGCAAGATTTCTGCAATCTGCGGCCGCATAGCAGGCTCAACACCAAGGCTACCCATTTCGAATTCAGTCTGCGAATCCGGTGTGACCAGTAGTGTTCGCTCATCACCTCCCGGGGAACTTACAACGACAGAGATCTCACGCTCAGCTCTTGGCAACACCGCCACGAAGAGCTCATCCCACGTGTTGACGACACTTCCCGCAACGCTGACAATACGTTCTCCGACCTTGATACCTACGTGGTCCGC
>Ga0310123_10004870_pt1 | contig 10098 bp, 3 predicted proteins | sample CB6_AW_1057_MG_FD_203505 | JGI IMG/M metagenome (GOLD analysis project Ga0310123, IMG submission 203505) | Marine microbial communities from Western Arctic Ocean, Canada - CB6_AW_1057 | ecosystem: Environmental > Aquatic > Marine > Oceanic | place: Canada: Western Arctic Ocean | collected...
CCGTCAGCGCGTGTTGGACCGGTGTTATGCTTGCCACTCCGGGGGAGATGTGTTGTCTGACAACTCCGGCAAAAACCATTTCCCGGCACATGGTCGTGACAGCGTGAGCTGTGAAGCGTGTCATGGCCCGGCTCAGGAATGGATTCGCGAACACTTTCAGTCTTATTGGCACCAGCTCAGTTCCGACGAGAAAGCGGCTCGCGGGATGGTCGATACGGCCAATTTAATGAGGCGAGCGCAAGCTTGCGTGAAATGCCACGTTGGTTCGCCAGGCCGAGACGTCGATCATGATTTGATTGCAGCTGGCCATCCGGTGCTTAAGTTTGAGTTCGCCGGATATTTGGCGCGTCTGCCCAAACATTGGAACGGACGCGCAGAACGTATCGCCAACTCGGACTTTGAATTGCGCGTTTGGGCCGCGGGGCAGTTGGCTGCCGCCGAAGCGTCCCTGCAGCAGCTCGCCATGCGTGCCACGGCAGCGGATCACAATCCGGCGCACGCGGCCTGGCCCGAGTTTTCAGAATACGATTGCTACGCTTGCCACCACGATCTCAGCTCGGGCGCCGCCCGACAGCCAGCGCCCGGCCGCGCACCAGCACAGCTCTTCACCGCTAGCCGCTGGAACGTGATGATGGCCCAACAGTGGGCCTCGCTGATTGAGAAAGATGACACAGCATTCGAGTTCCTGGGGGCGCTCGCCGGGCTCCGCGATGAAATGCAACGTGATCTGGTTCCGAAACCTGATGTCGTCGGGCGTTCCGCAGAGGAGACACTCGACAGTTTGAGGAGGTGGTCGGCGGGTGTTGCGGCGACTACCGGATTGGACGGTCGGCTCGATTCTGCTCGCAGATTCCCTGCTGCATCGTCATTCGCCAAGATTCCTCTGCGAAGCATGCTTGAATCTTTGCAGCTCCAACACGATGATGAAGTTTCACTCGACTGGGATACGGCCACGCAAATGTATTTGGCAGCGGTGGCGTGGAATATTGGCGAGATGGACCGCCATCGTCATGGTTGGAGTAACACCGGATTCACGTCAATGCAGCCGCGTAGAAATAATCTCTCGGCGAGTGAGCACGCCCGCTGGTTGGTCCTGCGGGACCTCCGGCGCCAATTGATGTTTCCGGCCGGCCAGCAGAGTCCGCCGTCGCCATGGCGCGTCGACTCCCAAGGCAGCGAACAGTTCATTAGCCAGATGCAGAACTTCTTGCGAATGCTTGATTCTCATGAGAAACCGAACGGTGCCTGAACTTGAAACGCACGCTCGCCGTGGCTCAGCCAACCTTGTGCTGTTGGGGGCGATGTGGATGTTGGCTGTGTGGACGGCTGCGATGGTAGCGTTGGGCCAGGACGGGCGAGAGGCGGAATCGCTGCGGCCCGCTGCCGAATTCCTGGGGCCGCTCGACTGTGACCGCTGCCATAGCCGGGGACCCTCGCCTCTTGAAAAGGAGCAAGGATTAGGCGGTTTTGTCACACAAGAGGAATCCAAGATCTGGATCAGCCAGGACAAACATTCGCTGGCATTTAAATTAATTGATTTTCGTGACGTTGCGGACGACAAGCTTACCGACAGCCAACGACTCAGCAAACAGATGTGCGAGCATTTGGGTATTGCGGATATCCATGCGGCCCGGCAGTGCCTGAGCTGCCATGCGAATTGGGTCGCAGGCTCCGAACCGCCTCCTTTCTACGTACGTGGCGTGACTTGTGAGTCGTGCCATGGTGCGAGCTCTCTCTGGACCAGAGCGCATGCCGAGCTGAGCTGGCGGCAAAAGAGTCCCCAGGATAAACATGCCGAGTTCGGCTTTGTTGACGTGCGCGATCCGGTACGCCGCGCCGAGCAATGTTTTGCTTGCCATATTGGCAACAGCGAGCAAGGCAAAATAGTTACCCACGCGATGTATGTTGCCGGCCATCCGCCGCTACCCGGCATCGAGATCGAACACTTTGTCCGCGAAATGCCCCCGCATTGGCAGTACTTGAATACCAAGGAGGGGTTCCAGCATCGCGAAGAGTATGTCCGGCAGCATTTTCCCTACTTAATTGGCAAATCGTCGGACGAATCGTATCGGACGCGGGCCGTTGTCTTGGGTGGAGTCGTTGCACTGCGGGAGAACGTCAAACTGTTTCTGGACCAGGCTGCCCGCAGTGAGCAACCCGATTTGGCAGCGTACGAGTGCTTTGCCTGCCATCACGAGCTGAAGACGCCCAGTTGGCGGCAGACCCGCAGCTACGTGGGCCGGCCTGGTCGGCCAGCCATGCGGGAATGGCCCACGGCACTGGTGAAGCTGGGCATTTTTCACGCGTCCACCAACGATGGCAATTTCGATGGCCACCAATACAACGGCCAGCTTGCCGAGTTTTCTGACCGACTGGGACAGATCCATGCTTCGCTCAGCGCACGGCCCTTCGGCGAACCCGAGCAGTTGCGGCGGGTGGGCACCGAGTTGGTCGAGGATCTTAACCTCATGATCGGAGAACTGGAGCAGAAGCGATACGATCGGCACGAAGCAGTCCACTTGATGAAGTATCTTTGTCGTGAAGCGGGCAGCGGGGATAACGCGCGGTGGCATGACTATGATTCAGCGCGCCAAGTGGGTTGGGCGCTGCGGTCCATCTATGCCGGGGTCGAACCCAAACCTGAGAACGATGAGGATATTCAGGCCGCGTTAAAGCTGTTGACAGACATGCTGCGTCTCGATTTGCCATCCGGGCAAGAACGCCAGATCACCGCCGAGCTCGATATCGCCTTGGTCCATTTGGCGGCGCATGAGCCGGAAGCATTTCACCAACAGATCGACAAGTTGGGAGAACTGTTGCCGCGCCTGCCCTAGCTGTCTCCGGTCATCGTGTCGCACATGCTACTTGGCTGGTGGAGCCAGCTGGGGCAGACGCGTGACACGCGGCTCGTACTGTAAGAATTCGGGACGGGTGGGGACGTAGCGGGGGTCCCATGGATCATCGGTCGTTTTCCAGACTTCGTTCGCTGAGCCGGGCTTGAGGAACATCTTCTGCGTTTCCCCCAGTGTCAATGGCCGTGCGCCGATGCGGCCAAACACCGCAATCTGATTGCCCGATTCGTCAACGGCCCGGTCCCGATCGAGCCCTTCCGACACATAGAGAGCGTGGCCCCCTTTGGGAATCTTGAATGTGGCGATCAATTTCGGCTCGGGACGTGGGCTGAATCCGTTGTAGCCGTGGGTTTCGGATGACGTCAGCTGGACGACGCGCACGCCGTGATGGCCGTCGGCCAAATAGGCGAACTCGCTGGCGTAGGTGATTCCCAATTTGACGTCGTGCAGGTCGTTGATTTCACCGTCAGCGTTGTAGATCTGGTCGATGTGGGGTTCTTCCGGGTTTTCCACATTCAGGATTACGAGGCCTTGATGGCCTCCGGCGACGTACGCATAAGTCCGCGCCACGTAGACACTGTGGGCGTCTTCGATAGCTATACCCGATTTGTATTGAGGATAGGCCAGGTCGGTGACGTCGAACACTTGGACCCCTTCGCCGTCACAGACGAACGCATAGCGGAATTGCACCGTGACGTTGTGCGCGTGATGGACGTGCGGAGCCCCGAGAACGCTGGTGATGTGTGGATGAAGCGGGTCTTCGATTGAGATCACGACGACCCCGGCGTCACAGCAGACGTAGGCGTAGGTTCCCGCGATGGTGATCGAGCGGGCGCCGTTCAAGATACCCTCTGGATTGAATGTGAGCGCGCGTTTCAGGAAGTTATTCGTGGGAATCCCATCTAGCAGCGTGCCGGCGCCCACGAGAATCAGACCTTCGTACTTGTCGGCGACGTACAAATAGGCGTAGAGCGGATGAATGTCCGCCTCTTTGTTCTCTGGAAATTTCTTCCGCGTTGGATCGGGTGCGACCGTCGTGGGAGCGGCCACGGCGAGGCAGCATTTCGTTTTCACATAGAAACGTTGTCCCAGCGGAGACACGGGAGCCGTAACGATCCGCTCGGAAAAACCTTTGTGGTCAATGAACGCGACGTCAAACACACGCAGGCCGGCAGGGCCGCAAGCCGCATAGAGGTATTCTCCCCGCAGCTGCACCATGTGGACGTACGGTTTTGGCGCCAATGGCCGCAGAAGCTGCCGTGCGACGTCGATCCCCGGATGTTCATGAGCGTGTTCCAGTTCGTGATGGTGCGCTTCGTGTTCTTCGAATTGTTCCGGATAGGCCAGTTCATGCAGCGCACTTCCGATCACCGCTTGTGGTTCGTCACGTTCGGTGACGATCGCCGCAGTGATTCCATGGTCGCCCGACGCGACCCAACAGTATCTTCCGATGAAGTTGAGGTAATTCGTCCCCTGCATCAGCAGCTGCGCCATGGTCGAGTTGTTGTCGTTTTTTTCGGACAGATGGCAGTCGGTGCACATCTTGGTCTCGCTTTTCATGTGGCGGTGGGCTTCGGGCCGCCGCAGGTCGTCGTAACGGGGCGGTCCGCCGCGCACCGTGTGAGGAGCATTGGTGCTGAAGGCGATGCCACTCATGCCGCCTGCCGACACGGTTTGCTGCTGTACGTAGATCGATTCGCGATTGGCGTTATAGGAGCCGACGTGAATGGCGCAGGACGATCGGGCGGGGCCAATCCGGTTGCCCGTCGCGTCTCCGTCCCGGGCGAGCATGTAGACGTCGTCTCTGAGCGTTTGGAAATTGTAAGAGACGTAGTTACGTGACACGTCGCCATCGAAGTGCAGGTTGGGCAGTTTCTTGTTGGCTTTTTGCGGCAAGTGGCACCCGTAGCAGCTGGGATTCCAGGAGGAATGGCAGGCGATGCAGTTCATATTGTTTTCGGCATGGGCGCATCGTTGAGGATCACCAGCGGGCAGATCGCCCCAGGCCATCGTCCCGTCAGCTTGCATCCGCACCGTTTTGGCCAGCGCTGATTTCGCGTTGTAGTGCTCGCTTTCCGGACGTACGGTCTCCTTGGTTTGGACGACTTCCCATTGGAGGTCCGGTTCGACGACCGAGCGCTGAATGAGCTTGCCGTCGACAACCTCAAAGCGTGATTTTTTCCAAGGCGTACTGAGCGCAAATAGGTTGGTGCCGATTTTTTTGCCCGATGCAATGGCTCGGGGCGCTGCGGGCCCGCTGGTGGCGAGTCTCGGATGGGCAGATTGCGCTGCGTCTTGCGACACAACGGCCCTCTCCAGTGCCGACGCGGCTACCGAACCGTGGCAGTCGACACAAGTAATCTCGATTGCCGCGCGAACTTCACCGTAAAGTTTCGTGTTCCCGTGGTTGTCTTGCAGAAAGTGGCAGTCGACGCAGTGCATGCCGCGCTCGAGGTGAATGTCCATGTAGTGGACTGGCGTTCCCTCGCGCCGCTTGCCCCGCACGCGTTCGACTTCGTCCACAGGCGCGACGGCGTGCACCAACTCCTTGCTGTCGACGTGAGGGATGACCTCGCCACGATAGTCGAGCAGGTTCCCGTGACGATCCTTCTTGAAGACGGCGCTAAACACCCAACCATGCCCGGCAAAGTCGGCAAATTGAGTGTGCTTCAGGTGCGGGTTGAGTTGCCCCACGTTGGCCAGGAATTCGGGATCGGACCACAGGCCGCGCGCACCCCCTTCGTGCGGATCTGCCAATTGAGCCTGGGTGACCTGTTCCGCGGTTAGCTTGGGCTGGTGCTCGGGGTACATGTGGTGACCATCGGCTTCCAGGTCCCACCACATGAAGCCGAGATAGCTGTTGACGACGTTGGTTCCGGGGTGAATATGGCAGACGATACATTGGCTGGTTGGGATCGAAGTGGTGAATTTGTGGTCGATGGGATGTCCCGATTCGTTCTTAGGAATCGTCGGATCCAACGAATAGCTGTACCCGCGATGGCCGTATTTGGCATAGGGCCCGGAATGGGTGGGAGAACTGTCATTCGCATAGACAACATGGCACGCCGTACAGCCGCTGCTGCGGTAGTCGCCCGGGTGGTCGTTCGTGCCGAGGAAATTGAGCGTGGGATCGAGCAGGCGAGTTTTTTGCAGCCCAATAAATACTGGATCGGTCCGGTTGAGTGTTCCCAGGCCACGGTTGCTGACGCGCGTTCGGGGCCGGCCCGGTTCTTCGAGGATTTCAGGGATGCCAACCTCCGGCTTGAATCGGCCCCCACGTTCAAAAATTCTGAGCACGTTGGCCGGTTGCGAAATCTCGAAGCGTGGCAGCGGTTCCAGGTACGGCAACACGTTCTCCCATTCAATCTCTGCGGGAGTCGGCGGCGGCACAGTCTGCAGCCGTAAAGGGGTGCCGTGCATGCTGTACGACTCGCCGTATGTAGGTCGCTTGTGAGGTACGGCGCCGTTATTATAGAGTGCCGCGCCCCAGAGCATGCAGCCGTGGGTCATCATGCTCTTGCGGACTTGAAGGACTTCCTGAGTGTGGCAACCGGTCGTGCCACAGCTGATGTGGGCCACGCGCAAATCGCCCGGATTGACGAACCGTATGAACTCAGGGCGCTCGTGGTTCAACAGGGCGTACGACCGTACCGGATTGGCGGTCCGCGTCCAGGCGCTGGGGAACTGCGCGTGCACGTGGGCTTGGAGTTTGTCGACGACGGATGCATCACCGCCATGGCAGTCGGTACATCCTAGCCGCACCGATTCGTTTTGGTGCATGTCGCCCACGCTCTGGTGGCACTGGACACAGCCCCAAGTCTTGGCTTGGGCCTCTTCGTCAGACTGGCGCATCAGGTTCACGTTGGCCATCTCGGGTGGCAGAGGAAACGGTTCACCCGTAGCGTGGATTGCGTGCACAGTTTTTGTACGGTGTGCGTGGTCTTTGTGGTCACTGTCGGCCGCGGTTAGCGGTTGCGTTCCCAGCAGTAGCAAGACGCACACGTAGAGACACATCCATACGGCGCAGCGGAAAAGACCCTTGCCTTTTTTTTTCAAAATACGCAGGCTTGCTGGCATCTCAATCCATCTTGCAGATCGCCAAGTTTGTCAATTTCCACTAAACCACCAAGAAGACGTCGGACGTCGTTTTTAGTAGATGGCCACCAATTCGAGGAAAGCGGCGGCAAGTGTGTCGACTTCGCCGCGTAGCGGGCTGTACAGGTCATCAAATCCGGCGCCGGGCACCAGTGCGGAAACGCCGAACAGGATTTCCAGGTTGTCGTTCAGCAGCGGACGATATTCGACGCCCAGGCTCAGGTCCATTCCGATTTCGTTGTGAATATTGTCCTGAAACGTAAAGAACTCGAGGACTTGGGTATTGTCAAACCAGAGATAGTTGGCGTTGGTGATGAGTTTGAGCTTGGGTGTGAGATCGGCGTCCATGCCTACGTTGGCAAGGAACAGGCCCGGGTTGACGAAGTTGGATTGACCCTGAATACGGCTCGACCGCAAATCGGGAATGAGGCTGCCGTCATTCACCAAGCGGACACCGAACAATTGGATCGCTTGCCGCTGCCAGAAACTAAAGACTCCTCCGGCGAAATTGGGATTGTCGAGAATCGAGTCGAACCCTTCGGCCTGGCCATCATTGACATCATCGTCGCCAGACGACCAAAAGAATGACGAGCGGAAGCGTACGTAGTCACGATCGTACGACAGCTCAACGGCTGCCATTTGCGCATTGATATTTTGATCCTTGCCCGCGATTGGATTCAACGAATCTTCTCCCACAGCCCAGTAAAACGAGTGTGAGATGTTGTACCGGTTGATGTGTCCGTCCCCGCTCCAGCCAAAGTAGTACGCGTCGACACGATGCGGGCGAAAAACACCGGCGGGGTCTGGCCGCACGAGAACATTGTTCTTGTCGAATTTCGTACTTTCTTTGTCCTGGTTGGAATGGAAACTCAGTTGGCTCGTGTAACCGGGCCAAATACAATCTTGTCGGAAATAGTTGGCGATGAAGACATTCTGATGGCGGTCGTCAAACGTATTGAGGCGACTATTGGTTTCCTTTTCCTGTTGGTCGAACCAGATGACATTGAACTGATCCCGGTTTGCGAGCCGCGTTCCGAACAGGCGGACGGCCCGGTTGGTATCCAAAAAGATAAACCCGCGAAAGTCGCTCACAAATTTTTGCGATCCGGCGCGGAGCGACACAAAGTCGTAGTGAGGCCCAAGGTCCGCGAGTTTCGTCTCGACGAACCATTCCTCGAGGGCAACGTCGTCCTTGTCCCGCAAAGTACCTTGGCGCACGTCGGGGTTGATGACCGCCAACTCGTCGACGTTGAGCACGTTCCAGTTGACGACAGGTGTCAAACGGACCATCCAGTCGAATGGCTTGAAGCCGGCATCGCCATGGAACAATTCCAGCGAGAAAAAGATTGGGTGGAAGTAAACGGATTGGTCGTTATCGCCAAAAAATTCAGATTGGTTCGGATGCAGTGTGCTCTCGAACGGTGTTGTCGCGGTCGGGACCTCCTGTCCCTGAAAGGTGGTGAGGTTGGTGATCGTCAAATTAAAAAAAGTGTGCTGCCCTATGATCGGGTAGTCACCCTTGAGCACATTTTGGTTATAAGGATCCAACCAGTGCCCTTTTTTGTACGGATAGTCTTCTCCCAGCGGGAACCCCTTTTCGTAGCGGTCCCAGTCGGCAAACCCAAGCCGCCAGCGGTCTTCGACCGGCACAAAGTGACTGTCACTCTGCGATTCCCGCGGGATGACGCTGCTGGGCCCCGTGTAACCGAGCGGCGCGTGCAATTGCCAGTTCAGCAGCGGCCCGGTACGAACGGAAGCATTTTCTTCCTGAGGAGCGAACGTGTTGACTGGCAAGTCGGCCGGAGGCAAAGGGTCGCGTAGTAGTGACGGCTCATTGCCGAAGCCGAGATCGGCTGAGGCGTCCACTTCATCGGCCATGGGAATTCGTTGAATCGGATCGGGCACATCCAGCGGGGTGGGTGAAAGTTTTCCGAAAGGATCAGGAACGATTTCTGGCGTGTCGTTGGTTTGACTGTCGCTGGTTTGGCTGACGCCGAACGGGATGGAGTTCGCTGTCGCGCCCGCACGATAGTCGACCCAATTCATAAGTTGAACCGACGGGATTGCTAGTGGAAGGTCAGTGAACAGCGATGGATCTGGACGCGCAGCGGCACCCGTTTCTGCTTCCTGCCGGGGAAGCCGCAGCGGGACAAATTCCGTCTGGTTGGCGGCGAGCGACGGTGCGGAGGTGGAAGAACTTTCGGGAAGAATCGTTGCGGGAAGACGAAGAAGTTGCCACGGCGCTTCCTGCGGGGTCGAACTGGCAACGTTCCACGCAAAGTCCCCCATCGCTGGGGGCTGGGCATTGCTAGCCGTGACGGCCATCAATAACCAGCTCACAGCGAGAATGCCGTGTGCGGCGAAGCCTCGTAAGGCGGCAATCTCAATTGTGGATGAGAATTGGATCATCGCTATCATCGTCGAAAAGCATTTTTCCTGTGCGTCGACCGCATTGTCGGATTTCCCGTTCGGCAGAGGGTGATCCTGAGTGATACGCATCGCCATCATCATCGTCGGTCGTCACGGTTCAACTAAAAGGAAAGCTCGGCGTAAAGTCGCTGGTCTCAGCAACCGACAAATTTTGACACGCACTGACACTATGTCCGAATGTGAGCCGACGGTGCTAGCCGTGGGCGAGCGTTGGATGCCTCCTCGCAAAACGATCCGCCGGTAAACGTCATACAACGGGAATCGGAGCAGGGACGACAATCAGCATGTACGAGCAGTACCGAGCCATACGGCGAGCCCCTCAGTTGTTTGAACAACTGGAAATCCGCGAGATGCTGTCACTGACGCCCATCGCGGGTGACTGGGACAGCGATGGCATTGACACCATCGGTTACTATGACTGCAACGCCGGCGAGTTTCTCATTCGCAACGAAAACACACCCGGCTTTGCGGAAATGTCGGTCCGCTTCGGACCGACAGCAAGCACGTTGCTGCCGATTGCGGGTGACTGGGACGGTGACGGTGACGACTCGGTCGGGCTATACGATCCGGTGGCGGGCACATTTTCCTTGAAAAATGACTTGCTGCCGGGCCCGGCGGACACGACATTCCGTTTTGGTCCCAAGAATTCCACGATGGTGCCGGTCGCTGGCGATTGGGACGGCAACGGTACCGACGGCGTCGGCTTGTACGATGCAATTGG
>Ga0310123_10004873_pt1 | contig 10096 bp, 10 predicted proteins | sample CB6_AW_1057_MG_FD_203505 | JGI IMG/M metagenome (GOLD analysis project Ga0310123, IMG submission 203505) | Marine microbial communities from Western Arctic Ocean, Canada - CB6_AW_1057 | ecosystem: Environmental > Aquatic > Marine > Oceanic | place: Canada: Western Arctic Ocean | collected...
CGCCATCGACGATGAACTCCGCCCCGCTGCAGTACGAGCTCTCGTCCGAAGCGAGGAACAGCGCCAGCTTGGCGACCTCCTCCGCCTCGGCGATGCGCCCGAGCGGTATGCGCTGCGTCATGCGGTCGAGAGCGCCGGAGTCGACACCCGGCACCTGATGCAGCATCGCCGTCTCGATCAGACCCGGATGGATCGAGTTGACCCGGATCCCGTGCTGGCCCAACTCCCGCGCAGCGACCTTGGTCATTCCGCGCACGGCCCACTTACTCGCGCCGTACGCGATCGAGCCCTGGCCTCCGCGCATCCCCGCGATCGAGGAAATATTGACGATCGCGCCGCCGCCGGCATCGATGATCGCAGGCGCGACGTGCTTCATGCCCAGGAAAACGCCCACCTGGTTCACCTCGATAATGCGCCGGTAGTCTTCCAGCGCCATCTCGGTCACCAGACCGTTCTGGTAGATTCCGGCGTTGTTGACCAGGATGTCGACTTTGCCGTGTTGCTCGACGGCCTCTTTGACGACGCCCTGCCAGGCTTCCTCGCTGGTCACGTCGTGGTGCAGGAACATGCCGCCGATCTCCGACGCCGTCTGCTCGCCGTCGGCGTCGAGCACGTCGGTCAGGACGACCGCGGCCCCCTCCGACGCGAACAGGCGCCCCTCCTCCGCGCCCTGACCGCGCGCGCCACCAGAGATAATCGCCACCTTGCCGTCGAGCCTGCCCATGACGTTGTCCTCCCGCATTTGTGCAAATGGATGGCCGCTGGAACGGCCGGCCCGAAGCCTAGTCGCATCGACGCCGCTTGTGCGGCGCGGGGCGGTGAGGGCGGCGCGGACCGCCAAGCTCTACTCTCTCGACGCCGAAGCAGCAGAGGAGCAAGCAATGGCGGACGTACGCGCGGTCGTCCTGACCGGCCCCCGACAGCTCGAAATGCAAACCTTCGCCCGCCCCAGCGTGGGGCCGGAGTCCGCCCTGCTGCGGCTGGCCGCCTGCGGCATCTGCGGCTCGGACTACGAGCAGTACGAGGGCGAGTTCGCCGCCCGCTACCCAACCATCCCCGGCCACGAACCGGTCGGCTTCATCGACGTGATCGGCGACGAGGCCGCCCGCCGCTGGGGTATCGCCGTCGGTGACCTCGTCGCCGTCGAACCGGGCTTCAACTGCGGACGCTGCAAAACCTGCCTCGAAGGCGGGCGCTGCAGCGTCGCACCGGCCAGCTACGGCTACACCTCCACGCAGATCGAGCCCAGCCTGTGGGGCGGCTACGCGGAATACCTCTACCTCGCGCCGGGCACGATCGTGCACAAGTTCCCCGCAGACACACCGCCCAGCCTGGCCGCGCTCTACAACCCGATCGGCGCGGGCTTCGACTGGGCGCAGGCCGCGCCCAACCTCAGCGTGGGCCAGTCGATCGCGATTTTGGGGCCGGGCCAGCGCGGCCTCGCGGCCGTAATCGCCGCCAAGGAGGCGGGCGCCTCGCGCATCATCGTGACCGGCCTGGCGCGCGACGAGCACAAGTTGGCTCTGGCGCGCGAATTCGGCGCCGACATCACCGTCAACGTCGAAGCGGAGGACACTGTCGCGGCCGTCAAGGCCGCCACCGACGGCCACGGCGTCGACGTCGTGCTCGACGTGACCGCTTACGCGACCGACCCCGTCGTCGACGCGATGGAGATCGCGCGGCGCGGAGGCACCGTCGTCCTGGCCGGGCTGAAGGGGTCTCACCACGTGCCGGACTTCGCCTCCGACCGCATCGTCATGCGCAAGCTCACGGTCAAAGGCGTGTTCGGCGTCGAACATGAATCGTTCCGCAAAGCCGTTGCCGTGATCGAGTCAGGTCGCTACCCGCTCGACAAGATGCTGACCCACAGCTTCCCGCTCGACCAAGCCGAAGAGGCGGTCCTCGCGCTGGCCGGTGGCGAGGCAATCAGCGTGACGCTGCAGCCATGACAAGCGAGCGCTCCGCCAGCGTGGCGAACGAGGCACCGATCGAGACCGAAGCGGACGTCGTCATCGTGGGGGGCGGCATCATCGGCGCCGCCAGCGCCTTTTTCCTCGCCCGCGAGGGACTCAAGACGGTCCTCGTCGACAAGGGCGCGATCGGCTACGAGCAGTCGACGCGCAACTGGGGCTGGGTCCACCAGCAGGTGCGCTATCCCCATCTGATCCCGCTGGCGATGCGCTCCGTCGAACTCTGGCGAACGCTCGACGAAACCCTCGGCTCGCCCGTGGAGTTCGTCCAGGGCGGCAACCTCAGCCTCGCCTTCGACGACGCCGATCTGGCTCTCTTCGAGGAGGTCGCGGCCGACGCCCGCGCGGCCGGTCTCGAGACCAACGTGCTTGCTCGCGACGCAACCTCGGCACTCATCCCGCAGATGGCTGGCAAATGGACAGGCTCGATGCACGTGCCCAGCGACGGCCAGGCCAACCCCGCCTTGGTCACGGCCGCCTTCGCGCGCGCCGCCGGCGAGGCCGGCGCCTACATCTACACCGGCTGCGCCGCGGAGCGGGTCGACGTCCAGGCGGGCGCGGTCTCAGGCCTGGTAACTGAACGCGGCCGGATCCGAACATCGCGCGTCGTCTGCGCGGGCGGTGCCTGGGCGGCCCGCTTCGCGCGTCAGTTGGGCGTCGATTTCCCGCAACGCTCCGTGCGCGCCACCGTCGTGCGGACCAAGCCCGTCGACGCCGTCACCCGTGCCACCGGCTGGGGCGACGGCTTCACCTTCCGCCAGGACCGCGCGGGCCGCTTCATCCTGGCCGGCGGCGCCGCTGCGATTTACGATGTCGACCTCGAATTACTGCGAGACCTGCGTCGCTTCCTGCCCCTAGCGTGGGCCAACAGGCGCTGGATCCGCTTCCATCTCGGCCGTCCGTTGCTGGACGACTTGGCACGGCTCGTGCCGAGATCCGCCGCGCGACGCGAGTTCTGGCAACGCCGTCGCGCGATCGACCCGCCGCCCGACGATCGCGCCGCCCAGGAATCCCTGCGCAAGTTCCGCGCCATGTTCCTGGCCTTCGATGACGCGCAGCCGGAGGAGATCTGGGCGGGAAACATCGACACGACGCCGGACCAGGCACCCGTGATCGACGCTGTCGGGCCATCGGGCTTCTTCCTCGCGGCGGGCTTCAGCGGGCATGGTTTTGCGCTGGGCCCGGGCGCCGCCGAGCTCACGAGCGCACTCGCGCGTGGCGTCGAACCCACCGTCGACGCGCGGCCATTTCGCCACGCGCGCTTCGCCGAGAACGATCTGCCGCCGCTCCGCGCCTACCCTCGCTGAGGCCTGACCAACCCGCGATCAGAATCGCCAAACCCAACGCAGGGGGCAGCGGGGGCGGGACGCCCCCGCCCTGCGACAGAAGCCCTACTCGAATGCGTCGCGCTTGCCGCCCCCGCTGCTGACCGCCGCGAAGCCGAAGATCCCGCGCGCCATCGACGAGGTCTGATCCGCCGCTCGCCGCTCGTAAATCGACGTCCGCGCTTCGTGGGCAGCCTGCGACGCTGGCTCCGCCAGCACCGCGAACTCAACCAGGTGACAGGCTAGCCGCAAGTCGCCTTCATCGGCGACCGTTCGCGCCCGCTCCAGCACCTGGTCGACACCACCCGCCAGGGCAACCCACGCGCTCGCCTGCTGAGCGCGCGGCGCGGGCAATAGGTTGTCGGGTTCGCCCTCGTACCAACCGCCGAAGAGGCGCCAGACCGTGCGCACGATGAACTGCGGGTGGTCGTAGACGGGACGCAGATACGGCTTGTCGGCCAGCGCGGGCGGCACTTCGACCTCGTGCAGGATGCGGTCGAGCGATGCACCCGTGTTCATCAGGCTCAGCGTCTGCTGCTCGATCGAGTCCAGGAAATCGGCGGTGTCGATCAATGCGTCATGGATCCGCTCTGCCCCAAAGACGGGCAAGCCGTGACCGGGCAGCATCAGCTCCGCACCCAGCGCGGCCATCTCGCGCAGGCCGGTCGCCCACTCCCCCACATAACGCTGCGCCTTCTGCGGGTTGCCCGCGTTGGGCACCGCCCAGATGAAGAGGTCGCCGGGGGCCAAGAGCTTCAGCTCCGGCACCCAGGTCCAGGTCGCGTCTTCCGTCTCCCCGCGGGTGTGGTGCAACTCGAAGCTCAGATCGCCCTGGCGAAAGGTGAGCCGGTCCTTGTAGGTCACGTCGGGATAGCGGTAGCCATCCGGCCAGGTCATGCGAAAGTCGGGGTTGCGCTCCGGCCGAATGAACTGGCGCGTGTTGATCGCCCCGTTGTAGCCCAGCGTGCGGGCGTAGCGATCGAAATGCCACGGGATCGTCTCGTGCCCGTAGACGACGGGGGCCGCCTCGCCGCGTTGCGCCGCCTCCTGCTCGAACGGACCCACGCCAAAGATGTGATCGACGTGGTGATGGGAGAACACCGCCGCCGCCAACCGCGTCTCAGGTCGCCAGGCCCGCACACCCGCATGCAAGATGGGAGTGTCGGCTCGCGTGCCAGTGTCGAGCATGACGAGACCGTCACCCGTGTCGATCGTGTTGGCGCTGGCCACGGACTTGAAGTACAGCAGCCCGTCCGCGATCTCTTCTGCCTCGCGATCGTTCCAGGCAGTAGCGACGGGGTGCGCGTCGAAGACGGTGTCGACCTCGCCGTTCCAGAGTCGCTCGCAAAAATCCCGTAGATCCACCATCGGTCACCTCTTCCGCGCTGAATCTCGCGCTCGCGCGGAGGGATCCTAGCTGTCCACCAGTTTCGCCAGAGAAACATAGCCCAGAGCCCGTCCGAAGCCGTATATTTCGCTCAAGTAAGACAGCCTGCGATGGGGGAACCCAATGGCCGACGAAAAACTGGAATTGATGGCGCACCTGCTGCGCCGGGCCGGGGCGGGATCGTCCCGCGCCGAGTTGGAGGAGTACGCGGCGCGTCCCTATGACGACGTCGTCGACGACCTGATCAATCCCGAGCGCTTCCCAGAGCCCGACGACGACGTCCTGGTGCGCTACTTCCCCTCGCTGGTCAACACCGACACCCCGATGCTGTGGACCAACCGCTGGATCTACCGCATGGTCAACACCAAGCGGCCGCTGGAAGAGAAGATGACGCTCTTCTGGCACCACGTCTTCGCCACGGCCTGGTTCAAGTCCGAGCACGGCCCCTCAACCCAGCATCACATTCAGATGTTGCGCGAGAACGGACTCGCCAACATGCGTCAATTGCTGCTCGGCATCTCGCACGACCCGGCGATGATCTACTGGCTGGACAACTCGGAGAACCTGGGCAGCGCCCCCAACGAGAACTACGGCCGCGAACTGCTGGAGCTCTTCTCGATGGGCATCGGCACGTACAGCGAAGACGACGTCAAGAACGCCGCCCGCGCCTTTACCGGCTGGACCTTCGAACAGCCGATCCCGCTCTACCCCTACGGCGGCTTCCCCTCCCGCTTCCGTTACGAGCCGGAGCACCACGACGACTCCGAGAAGACGTTCCTGGGCGTAACCGGCCCGCTCAACGGCGAAGACATCATTGACATCATCGTGCAGCAGACGGCCACTGCTCGTTTCATCGCCCGCCACCTCTACAACTTCTTCGTCGCCGACGAGCCGCAGGTCCCCGCCTGGAGCATCCAAGAGCCGGAGGACAAGGGCGGCGTCGACGAGATCGCCAACGCCTTCATGGAAAGCGACGGCGACATGCGCGTCGTCATGCGCACGCTCTTCAACGGCGACTCGTTCAAGAAGGCCCGCTTCACGCGCGTCAAGTGCCCGGCCGAATTTGTCGCGGGCACGCTCAAGCTGTCGGGCGAGATCCGGGAGCCGGACCCGCAGATGTGGAAACTGCATCAGGCGCTTGCCGCGATGGGCCAGACGCTGATGGACCCGCCCAGCGTCGAGGGCTGGCACACGGGTAAGGAATGGATCGACGGCGGCACCCTGATGGAGCGGATCAACTTCGCCGTCAACCACGTCGGCGACCCCAACCGGCCCGGCACGCGGGACATCGTCGAGCGGTTGGCCGCGCAAGGAGACAGCGTCAGCCCCGAGAGCTTCGTCGACACCTGCCTCGACTTGGCCGGCCCGCTCAAGGCGGGCGACCAAACCCGTCAGGCCCTGCTTGACCACGCCAACGAAGGCGGCGACCTGCGCTTCGACGGGGACGCGGCTCGCGAAGAGTCCGCCAAGCGTGTCGCCCGCATGCTGACCTTGATCGTCGCCGCGCCCGAATACCAGTTCGCATAAGGAGCCCCGCAATGGCATCGAATGGCAAGAAAGACCCCGTTCTCGTCGTCGTCCAGCTGTCGGGCGGCAACGACTTCATGAACACGCTCGTGCCCTACAACGAGGGTGCCTACTACGACGCCCGACCTCTGGTCCGCGTCGAGCAGGACGAAGTCCTGCCGATCAACGACACGCTGGGCTTCAATCCCAACGCCTCCCGGCTCAAGGAGTTGTACGACGCGGGCAACGTCGCCGTCGTCCAGGGCATCGGCTACCCCAACTCCAGCCGCTCTCACTTCCGCGGCATGGACATCTGGCACACCTGTGAGCCGGACACGATCGCGACCGAAGGCTGGGTCGCCAAATTGATCCGTGAGCTCGACCCTGGCGGCGTGCAACCCCTGACCGGCGTCAATATCGGCCGCGGCCTGCCGCGTGCCCTGGCGGCGCCGGGCGTCACCGCGACCTCAGTCGGCGACCTCGACAACTATGGCCTGATGACGTCGGTTGAGGTCGAAGCGGAACGCGACGCCAACCTTGAGATCTTCAAGCGCATGTACACGCCGGCTGTCGGAGCGGGCGCGGTCATGGACTACCTCAGTCTGACGGGCCGCGACTCGCTGGCTGGGGCCGAGATCCTGGCCCAGGTGCCGGGCAAATACACCTCCAGCGTGGAGTACGGCGAGAACCCGATCGCCAAGTCCCTGCGCGACGTCGCCCGCATCCACACGGCCGGCGTGGGCACGCGCGTCTTCTACACCAACCACCCCGGCTACGACACGCACTCGCATCAACCCCCGGTCCACCCGCGCCTGTTGCAGGAGATGAGCGGCGCACTGTCCGACTTCCTGCAGGACTTGCGCGAGCACGACGCGGCCGAGGAAGTCTCGATCCTGGTCTTCACCGAGTTCGGTCGGCGCATGAAGGACAACGGCTCCGGCACCGACCACGGCTCGGGCGGCGGCGCCTTCATCGTGGGCGACGCCGTCAAGGGCGGCCTCTACGCCGAGTACCCCTCGGTCAAGCCGAAGGACTGGCTCAACAGCGAGGACCTCAAACACACCTTCGACTTCCGCGGCGTCTACGGCACCATGCTCAAGCAGTGGATGGGCGTGGACGCGCACGACATCGTGGGTGGCGACTTCGAACAGCTCAATCCGTTCGACCGCACCCTCGTCGCCTGAGCCCGCGCTCGCGAACCGAAGGAGTTCCACCATGACGTTCCCAACCGCGATGCTGCGCGCCGGCTTCCCCTACCTAACCACCCGGGGCATGCGCCGCGTCACCACCTTCCCCATGGACAGCGCGCTCGGGTCTGAGGGCCGCATCTACGTCTTGGGCCGCACGGAGATGGGCGTCGGCGGCAGCATCCGCATCATCAACTGGGAGGACGAGGACCTGGGCACAATGGCCGACACGGGCCTGACCTGGCCCGTCTGCCTGCTCGCCGACGAAGACGAGGTGCTTTGGGTCAGCGACGAGGGCGCCCACACGATCACGACGTTCAATCGCGACGGCGAACAGTTGGCCCAGTGGGGCGAGCACGGCGCGGAGCCGGGCCAGCTCAACCGCCCCTCCGGGATCGCCTTCGATGGCGACGGCAATCTGCTGGTCGTCGACACCTGGAACCATCGCGTCCAGCGCTTCAGCCGTGACGGCAGCTACATCGATGGCTTCGGCAGTCAGGGCGAGGACAACGGCGAGTTCGACATGCCCTGGGGCACCACCGTCGACGCCGAGGGATCGATCTACGTCGCCGATTGGCGAAACGACCGCGTGCAGAAGTTCGACGCGGCGGGCAATCACCTGGCCACGATCGGCCGCAGCGGTGACGGGGAGGGTGAATTCAACCGTCCCGCCGGCCTCGCCGTCGATGCGGATGGTGACCTCTACGTCGCGGACCGGGGCAATAACCGCGTTCAGATCTTCGACCACCGCGGCCGTTACGTGGAGCAGTTCCTGGGCGACGCCACCATCTCCAAAATGGGGCGCGCCTACATCATGGCCAACCAGAAGACGCTGCGGCTGCGCGAGATGACGGCGCTGGAACCCCAGAAACGGTTCCGTGCACCGGCCTCGGTCCGCGTCGACGCCGAGGGCCATCTCTACATCGCCGACTTCGGATCGCACCGGATCCAGATCTACAAGAAGGAAGCCTACCCCCTGGCCGCCGACGAGATCATGCCGGAGCTGCGCTCCCCGACTCTGATGACGACCTGAGCGAGATCGAGATGGCGATGATGTTCGGCTTCGCCGCGCAGCGGCGCAGCCAGCTGGAGGAAGAGTTCCTGCGGATCTCGGCGGAGCTGGGGCGGCTGGGCGTCGAGCGCTTCCTCCTGGCCGGGGATCTGGCTCGCGACCGCGTGGGCCGCGACTCTGAACTGGAGATCATCGTGGTGCGGTCGATGGAGGAAGCGCCCGCCCGTCGCGCGGACTTCTTCACGACCCACCTGCGACCCGGCGTCGGCACGCGCATCCACGTCTTCACGCCGGCCGAGTACGAGAGCGAACGCCATTCCCACCCTCTCCTACGGGAAGCGCTGGCGCTCAACGACCCGATCGATGTCTGACCGATCGATGTCTGGCGCATCCAGACCGGCGCCCGGCCGTGCCTGACGCCCCCAAAACAGCCGAATCGGCGCGCTGGCGCGCCCAAGCGCGGCACGACCTAGACGACGCCGTCTTCGCGGCGCAAAACGACCGACACGCGCTGGCCTGCTTCCTGGCCCAGCAGTCGGCGGAGAAAGCCGTCGCGGCCTTCCTCTTCGCCAAGGGTGCCGATGCCGTCTGGGGCCACGCCCTGGCCGACCTCTGCGAGGACGCGATCGCGCTCGACCCCTCGTTCGACCTGATCAAGTCCGTCGCCATTCTGCTCGACAAGTACCACACCACCACCCGCTACCCCACCGCCCTTCCGGGCGGCGTCCCACACGACGCGTTCGACGCAACAGATGCAGCGCGGGCCTTGGAGATCGCGGGCGATGTTCTCGGCTTCGTCGAGCAGCGCCTGGACGCGCCAAGCTAGGCCGCTCCACCGCTCTTGCCGGTGGCGCTATCGTGCCGCCACAGCACTTCGAAGCGGCGGTGGGCAATGCGCCATTCCCCCTCGCTACGGCGCAGCGTGTCCGTGTAGATCCCGCCCAGAAAAAGAACGCCACCGCCCCGTGCGTCGGAACGGATGTGGGCGGCATGCAGCGGCGTCGTGGTACGGGCCTCGTCCCCGTCGATTTCGATCTCGCTCACCCCGTTGAGGTGATGCGTGGAGGCGTAGCGCCCAACCGCCTCCAAGATCCATTCCACGATCCGCTGCGGCGTGTGGAGTTCTTCCGAGCCCACGTAGTCGCCCGTCGCATCGTCGTGGAAACAGGAGCGCAGTGACGCGCGGTCCCGCGCGTCGACCGCGCGCGCGTAGCGCTGCAGCACGGCGCTGATCGCCGCGCGAGACCGCAGGTCGAGCAGTTCGGACTCTGGATTCGCCATGGTGCACCCCAATCGGTTGGAGGGCACACTAGCGTCTCACCCAGGCTGCAACGCCGCAGCGCGCGTGCCAGGGAGCGGACGGAGCGCGATCAGCCCGAAGCCGCCGCCGGAAGGGCGACCAGTTCCTCTTCTTCAACCAGCGGCTCAACCAACGGGGGGATGCTGCCGAAGCCGTTCAGCCCTCGCGGGCGGGCGTACAGGGCAAGCACGTAGTGACAGAAGGGGCAGACGACGGAGGTCCAGCCCGCCGGGATCTCGATGACGTCGGGATCCTCGATCAAGCGACGGCATCGATAGTTGGGGCAGTCGTGCATAGCGTGCTCCGCCGACCACGCTGCGCTACCGGGACTTTAGACCCGTCAGCAGGCGCTTCACTACCCTCTCGCGTTACCGTTTCGTCAACTTAGAGTTGCATGCGAAATGAGGCA
>Ga0310123_10004875_pt1 | contig 10094 bp, 6 predicted proteins | sample CB6_AW_1057_MG_FD_203505 | JGI IMG/M metagenome (GOLD analysis project Ga0310123, IMG submission 203505) | Marine microbial communities from Western Arctic Ocean, Canada - CB6_AW_1057 | ecosystem: Environmental > Aquatic > Marine > Oceanic | place: Canada: Western Arctic Ocean | collected...
AAAGCACGATCCAGGCGATCACCCAGCGGTAACTCGGATGCTTCATATAGGCGCCACGATAGCGAACCGCCTCGGCCGGGTCCCGCTGGATATAGGCATCGATGGCGACATAGCCATAGGCCTTGCCGTTGCCGAGCATCGAACTAAAGATGGCGGCTAGAATCCCGGCGTAGAACATCGTCGCGCCCGCCGGTCCCAGCGTGGCGCTCAGCAGTTGGGCCAGAGACTGCTGAGATCCGTCACCGCCAGGCCCTCCTTGAAGATGGTCTCGACGCCCAAGATCCAAACCGAGAGGTCGAGCACGATCAGGACCAGTATCCCGAAGAAAAGATCGTATTGCTGAACGCGCCGATGGGCGGGAGTTGTCCAGCCCTTGGCCTGCGCGAAGTAGGCGTATTGCAGGTTGCCGATGCCGCCGCTCAGCGCACCGGCGAGCGCGGTGGCCACCAGCAGCGGGTCCCAGCTTCCCTTGGCCACCGGCATGGCGAAGCCGAAGATGCCGCCGGCAATTCCCGCCGGAGAGGGCCCGGCAAGCACGGCCAAGGTCACGAACGTCGCCGTCAGCATCCCGGCCAGGACCCAAAAGATCTTCTCGAGAAAGAGGTAGGCCGACCGAAAAACGACCAGAAAAGTCAGCAGAGCCAGAAAAACACTCCAGCCCCGGATACTTCCCACGCCCGTCAATTTTGTCAAGCAATCGCCCGCGTCAACCAGCATGAAAACGCCGACGCCGTGGGCCTGCGCCAAACTGCACACGAACAGCAGAGGGGCCAGCCAGGGGTGCAGCCGCCCCATGGCGCTGAGAATGTTTTCGCCGCGATCGTTGAAGAGCTGGTATCTCGTCACCATCGAGACAAAGGGCGCACGCACCAGCAGGCAGCCGACAAAAGCCCACATCAGCGCATAACCGTAGCTGCCGCCGGCGGTGGCCGAGCCAACCAGGTCGCCCATCGAAAGCCAAGTGAGCACGGTCACAATACCCGGCCCGAGGGATTTCACATAGGCCCACGGAGTGTCGGGTATTGCGGGAGATGATGCTGGATTCATGCAGCGCTGCCTTTGAGGAATCCCAAAGTGTAACGGGTCGGCGGCAGAGCGGAGCCAGGGCTAGCCCGCACTTCTCACCGGCTGACGGGCAAAGCACATGAGGGGCCCGCCAGCCGGTGAGAAACGCGGGTTAGGTCGTCGTCGAGAATGGGCCGCTGATCTTTCGTCGAAAACAAGACATGAATCAGCAGGTCAGCCAGGCTGTGCGGCATGGCTGTATCGCCCTTTCCAGGGCTTATCGCAATGGGACCGGTAACCCACGGCTGAAGCCGCGGGTTATTGCTGTTTCGTCCCTGACGGGACGCCGCGGGTGCTTCTTTTGTCCCGTCGCCGCTCGCCGCGCTTCTACTTCACGGCGGCTTTGCGCATCGATTCCAGAAGATTGGATTCAGGCAGGATCAGTTTCTTCCCGCACCTGTTTGGGCACCGCAGCGAGTAGGCGTTTTCCGAAGATTCACGCTCAAAGATCAATCCGCCGCCGCAGACCTCGCAGTGCTTGCCTGGGAACGCCTGGCCTAGCCTGCCTTGCAACTGGGAGTGCATTCTGCGAAGGGCGATCATTTGCTGAACATTGTGATTGAGCTGCAGGTTTTGAGCTTCGACGAAGGTCTTCGCCAGTTTGCGCTGGTTGCGCTTGAGCTGATGTGTATCTTGCTGAACTTTCTCCAAGTCCTGTTCGCCGAACTCCAGCCGGGTGGAGATTCCTCCTAATAACCAATTTGCGAGTCCTTTTACAATTTTTGAATTGCGAAGCATTTTCTCGATCATTGGGCGGGGCTCCCCAGCTTCCATATCGGCAGCTAGCGGCCAGTTTTTGCGTTGCGAGGAAGCCATGGTAGACTGAAACTTGAGTTGACTCAAAGGACAATCTGATGAAAGCAGAAATCCATCCCGCCTACGACCTGGTCACCGTGAACTGTGCCTGCGGGAGTTCCTTCCAAACCCGTTCGACGCACAAAGGCAACATCCACGTGGAAATCTGCTCCAGTTGCCACCCTTTCTTTACAGGAAAGCAGAAGCTGGTTGACACTGCTGGCCGTGTCGAGCGTTTCCGCAAGCGTTACAAAGACCACAAGCCCGCGACGACCGTCGCCGCCAGTTGAGTTCCCGTGTGCGGGAGCCGCCGCTCATTCGCCACCCTCAATCAACCGCACCCGCAATCAACGCTGTCCAACTGCACGCCAAGCTGACCGGCGGTGTCCCAAAGGTTCACCGCGTGGGCGGTTGTGTGCCGCGGCTGAGGTGATGTGCCCGCGGCTGAGATGATGTGCCCGCGACGCTGAGCGTGGACTTCCGTCCACGCCTCTGTCCGGCCATTTGAAATTTCCTCTTCGGGGGCGGCTACCAGATACCCACCAGCTTCCACCACGCGAACCCAACCGAGCACCAAACCACTACGTTCCACACCGAGACCACGAATCCCACCTTCCACCAGGTGCGGAGGCTGACGTAGTCCTGCGAGAAGAACATCGGCGCCGGGACTGTACCGTAGTGCGTCAGCCCGGCCGAGAGACTCGCCAGGCAGCCGAACCCGTAGACCACCAAGCCCGCCGGGGCGCCGCGCGCCACCAGCAGAGCCACGAACGGCGGGAACATCGAGACCAGGTGCATGGTCGAGCTGGCGAATCCGTAGTGAGCGTAGAAATAGATCAGCAATGTCGCGGCCAGCAGCAGCACCCATCCGACGCTGGACAAGGAACTTCCGACCGATTTCGCGAAAACTTCGGTCACGCCGTAGTCATTCAGCGCCCCTCCTAGCCGCACCACGCCGCCATACCAGACGAAAACGTCCCAGGCATTGCGCTCAGTGATGGCGTCCTCCCAGGTCAGGACGCCGCTGAGAAAGAGCACGCAGGCGCCTCCCATGGCCACCAAGGCAACGCTGAGTCCGTGCAGACTCGCCGTCAGCCACAACCCGCAGACCAGCAGGAAAACGGCCAGCACGATCTTCTGGGCCGAATCGACCGGTCCCATCTTGTCGATTTCGCTTGCGGCGAACGCGGCTGCTTTGGGGGTGCTCTTGATTTCCAGCGGAACGAGTCGAGAGATCAGAAACGGAATGCCGAGTATGCTTACCGCGCCCGGCACAATTCCCACCAGAGCCCAGCTCGCCCAGTTTACTTCGACGCCCGCGATATCCCGCGCGAAGCCGGCCACGAGCGGGTTGCCGGCGTGGCCGGTCAGAAACATCGCCGAGGCCACGCACTCCCCCTGATAGACCGAGGTCATCAGAAACACGCCCAGCAAGCCGGCCGTCTTACCAGGCGATGAGCCGTAGAGCTCGGCCAGTCCGCGTGCGATCGGCAGAATCACGCCGCCGGCCCGGGCGGTGTTAGAGGGAATAATCGTTGCCAGCGTCAGGTCGCTCAAGATGAGCGAAAACGAAATACCGGTCGAGCTGCGCCCGAAGACTCGCACGAACATCAGCGCAATTCGTCGCGCCAGGCCGGTCTTGATCAGTGCCCGCGAGATGAGGAAGGCCGACAGAACCATCCAGACGACGGGGTTGGCGTAGCCGCTGAGCGCCTCGCGAAGCTCCAGCGCCCCGGTTAAGGCGCAGACGGTCAGTGAGATCAGCACCAGCACGCCGACCGGCAGCGGCCGCAACATTAGTCCGCAGATGGTGGAAGCGAAGATCGCGAACAGCCGCCACCCTTGCGGAGAGATTTCTTCAGGGCGAGGCCACAGCCAATAGATGGCACAGCCGAGGGCGGCCAGATACAGCAGCTTGCGCCACTGCTCGGCGGCTGGCGGCTGCCAACCGGCTTGCTCTGTGGAATTGTCGGCCCCAGGCATCAGGGCGGTATTGTACCGCGTATCGGCGTTACCGACTACGCTGGACCCGCAACCCTCGCTCTCAGCAGCTCCTGGAACCAATCTTCGTCGCGGACGTTTTGCAGGTCGGTGTCTTCCCGCAGATGCTGATCATCCGGCAACGTGCCCAGCTCATGAGATTTTTCCAGCCACTTTCGAGCTTTGCCTGAATCGCCTCTTAGGGCCGCGATGCACGCCAAGTTATAGGCGCCGCTCCCTGGCCGGATCTCCTCGGCCTTCAAGATTTTCTCAGTGGCCTTTGAGAAAAGAGATTCCGCTTCCTCGCCCGTCTTCCACTTCGCCTGCTGGATAAGTGCGCCGCCCCAGTTCTGGAGCGCATCGTGCTGGTCCGGCTTGATCCGCAGCGCCGCCTGATACTTCTCGCCCGCCTGAGCGAACAGCCGATCCGCTTCCTCCCCCGTCTGCCCCTTCGCCTGCTCGACAAGCGCGGTACCCCAGTTGTAGAGTGCCTCGTCCGTGTCCGGCTTGATCTCCAGCGCCGCCTGATACTTCTCGCCCGCTTGAACGAACAGTCGATCCGCTTCTTCGCCTGTCTTCCCCTTCCCCTGCGCGAGAAGCGCGGTGCCCCAGTTGTAGAGTGCCTGGTGGATGTCCGGCTTGATCTCCAGCGCCGTCCGACACTTCTCGCCCGCCTGGGCGAACAGCCGATCCGCTTCCTCCCCCGTCTTCCTTTCCCCCTGCTCGAGAAGTGCAGCTCCCCAGTTGTAGAGCGCCTCGTGCTGGTCCGGCTTGATCTCCAGCGCCGCCTGGTACTTTTTCCCGGCCTGAGCGAGCAACCGATCAGCCTCCTTCCCCGTCTTCCGCTTCCCCTGCTGGGCCAATCCGACCCCCAGCATGACGTGCGCCGCACTCACTGCTTCCCTGAACTCGGGGGACTTTTCCAGAAGCGGCTTGGAAGCCAAGGAGATGACCTTGTCGTACTCACCGGACATAAGGGCAATCTGGACTTCCAGTAAGTTCCTAAAGTCTGCGTCTTTGCCGGGCTGCTGAAATCCTTCTGTAGATGCACCGTCCTCGTATTGCTTGATCGCGCTCTGAATCCAAGTTCGCGCTTCGCTCGTGACGTCAACCGCAGCATCTCCGCCAGGCAGCGAGTACGGCACGATCTCGGCAAGCAGACTGTCCAGGTGGGAAAAAGGTCGAGACACGAACTCAGGCGGAAAACACCGCAACTCCTGCGTCAGCCGCACGAAAAAACTGTCAGCGTCGTGTCCCCCGACGAAGTAGGCGTCTTTGGGCTTCTTGAGCAGATGCTTCGTTACGTGGGCTGACGGACCATCGTCCCCGTGGCCGATCCAGTAGAGGTTGTTGTCGAAGCGTGGAACTTTCGCGAGATGATCGAAGACTGGGTCATTGTCCCCGCTGTATCCGACGACCATCCATACGCGGCCGAGCCCCGCGTCTTGGAACACGGGCTGCATTAGATCGGAGTGGCTATTCACCTCCTCGTCGGTGTTCATCAACACAAAGCCGGTCCGTTGACCGTGGAGGTGAATGATCGCCTGGTCGGAAATTTCCGCCGGCTTGTAAAGCTGCGAGGCAGCGAAATCGTAAATCGCGGGATACAACCCGGCCAGCGCGCATGCTCGGGCCAGCAAGAGGTCGAAGTTCGTGGTCAGTACGCGGTCCACATACCCATGCTTCATGAGCTGGGCGATGCAGATGTGCGCCCAGTTGATGCGCCTTGTCGACGAAGCCGGTAATTAGGTCTCGCCGCTCGGCAACGGACAGCTCGCCCATGCAGTTTGCATAGGTCTTTTTTGCCGCGCGCTCGTAGGCCCTTGGGTATTCCTCGCGAATCGTTTTCACGAATCCGCCCGCGGTCGGGACGCCGGCCTTGATCGAGCACCCAGCTCCAATTAGGAGACTGCATTTCCGGTGCCGCCCCTTGGCCCTTTTGAGGGTTTCCACTACATCTTCTAAAGTGCGCTCCATGGGCCACAGTCTCCGAATCGTACCGATACCAAGGATAGACAGCTAATTTCGAAACTAATCTATCAAATCGACAGGGTTTCCCGGACGGGCGGGGTATTTGTCTATGTTTCGATCGCCGCCTTTGGGGCAAGGCTGAGGTGATTGCGGCGTGGCCGCTTTGCGGCGATTGACCGGCAGGATTGCCGGCCGCTACCACGGCCGCCTGCGCCTAGTAGCCCAGCTCGAACACGGCGCGAATCTTCCTCTTGACGCCGCGATAAAAGGTTCCGTGGAAAGGACTGGCGACATTGTTCTGTATGTCGACCGGGTTGAAGGTATTCAAGACGTTGAAGAGCCGCAGACCTGCCCGGAAGCGGCGGTCCTTGCCCTTCCACTTAATTGTTACGTTCTTCGTCAATTGGATATCCAAACTCTTGTAGATTGGAAAGCGGCCGGCCCGGTTGCGCGCTCCCACAAAATCACGGTTCTCGTCAACGTTGGAATAGGGAAACCCGCTGCGAACTTCGAAAACAGGCACCGCACGCAGTCCCCAAGGGATCGGGACCTCCGTCCAGAGCAGCAGGCGGTTGGGCACATCGAAGGTCAGGGGCGCGCGTTCGTTCGAGCGGATCAGCGCGGAAGGTGTCGGGCCATAGATCGAGCCCAGATCGTTGAGGTCGCCGACAGCAGAGGAGTGCACGTAGGAGCCCGTTATATGCCCGCTCTGACCCAGCCGGTAGCGCGCCGTGAACTGCCATTCGCGGTAGGTATCCCGGCCGTCGTTGTTCAACGTTAAGTAGTTCCGGGTCAGGTCTGCTTGAGGATTGTCAACTCCCAGCTCGGGTTCAATGAGGAAGTTTCCCGTCGTTCGCCTTTGCTGATACCCGCCTCTGAGGAACAGGTCTCTTACCACTTCGCGGTCAAGCTGAAGACTCCAGCCCAGGCTCCGTGCGTTTCGGATCGGGCCGCCGAAACGGTGCTCAAAAAACCGCTCTGACGAAATCTGCCCGTCGAGCCCGTATCGCGTCTCGGAGCGTTGAGGAAGCTGCAGGAACGTCGGTACAACCAGGCTCACTCGGTCGTAGAACAGTCCGGCTCCGCCCCGGATTACGGTCCGGGATTCCTCCCCGATGGCATAGGCAAATCCGGCCCGGTAGGAAGGATTTGCCTGCGAGGCGATGGAATCGCGCTCTAGCCGCACACCAAGATCCAGCGTCAGAGCCGAGAAGACTTTCCATTTGTCCTGAACAAAGACGGCGAAATCGGTCTTCCCGCCACGCACTGCGGCGGGATCTGAAAAATCCGTCCGCAAGACCTGCCGGTCGCCGCTCCCCAGCCAGCGAATCGGACTAAAAATTTGATCGCCGCGATAGTCTTCGTCCGCCACCGCCACGCCGCTCGTCACCTGGTGCGTGCCCTTGGCGGTCACTGGCGCGAAAGAGTAGAACTCCGACCAGGCACGCCGTACAGCGTTGCGGCGCTGGCGGTTGAAGAAGGCCCCGCGCGCCCGCTCCAGCCCTATTTCCGAGGATTCGAAGCTCAGCGGCTTCACATCGTTGTCCAAATTCTGAAGAGAAAACCGCGACGAAAGCGAGGCGCCGGAATCGAATTGGTGCGTGTTCATGACGGTGACCAGTCGTCCCCTGCGCCGCAAGTCGGCGGTGGAGGTTTGCGGAGTGAAAGCGTCCAATCCAAAGAAGTTCAGCTTCTCTGGAAAAAACAAGAGCGTCGCCGTGGTGTTGTTGTGTTCGGAATGACGAGCATCGAGTTGCGTGAACGAGCTGAGGGTCTCACGTTCCGTGTCTCTTTCCAGCAATGGGAGGTTGGCGTCTTCCTGATCGGTACGCACGAACTGATATTCAGTGGAGTGCAAAAACGCTAGTTTATTTTTCTTGATCGGACCTGTAATCGTGAACCGAGGCGTGCTCGACTCAATGCCCATGATGGCGCCGTCGCGTCTGCGGACACGCGGCGTAAAGTTCTGCAACGTGACTTTGTACTTTTCAAAATTCGCCGGCTTGGTCTCGACCGTTGAGACGGACCCGGCGAACCCTCCGTACTGAGCGTCGTAGGGGTTCGAAAGGACTTCGACGCTCGAGACCGTTTCGATCGGCAAGTCGATCTGGGAAATCCGCGTCACCGGGTCGGTCACGTCGGCGCCGTTGAGCTGCATGCCGCTTTGCGAGGCCCGTGCGCCGTTCATGTTGATTTCCCCGGAGGGCCCACGCAGCACTCCGGGAATCAGCGGCATCACATCCTCGAAACTGCGGTTCGCCTTCGGAGCGTTGTGGAGCGTAGAAGCCCCAACTGATCCGGTGGACGAAGTTTCGGTCGGGTCGATTTCAATCGTCGCCGCCGTCACTTCAACTGTTTCGACCACAATCCGGACTTCCATTCGGATGGTGATTCGGCCGGCGTCTTCCGGCAGGGGAAGGCAGATGATATCGCTTTGGCCCCGCAGCCCTTCTGTTTCGCCGACCACGATGTAGCACCCCTCGGCGACGTTCCTGAAGCGAAATATCCCGACTTCATCGGTTTGGGCGAGGATTGGGGGCGCCCCTTCAGCGGCTGTATCGGAAACGGAGGACAACTCCATGGTCGCCCCAGGCACAGCGAAGCTTTCGCCTTCGGGGCCAGGACTCACCGCCTGCCCGATGAGCGTCAAGCCGGGCTCCGCCTCTTGCGCGCGCCCGGAACCGACGCAGAGCGAGATGCCGAAGATCAGCCCTGCATCCAGTAGCCACCGCACGAGCAATCGCGATGGCCGCGGCGGCGTGTTGAACGATTGGGGGAAATATCTCACAGGCGCGAGGGCGCTGCGGAAAACCGGGAAAACTCGATCGGGCAGTTCCTTTGAAGGGTACGAGACGAACCTGAACGATCTCCGAGGACCAGGGTTCACGGCGCCGGCGAGCGCGTCCGGGCCGATGTTCTGATTATACAAGCAGCTTGGGGATCGGGATTGCCGTGTCCAGAGCAGACCGGCCCGGTTGTGACAATACGCACCGACTGAGAGCGGATGATTGCTGGGTTCTCGAAGATGACCCGTTCGCCGCACAAGAATCAAAAACCCCAACAAAACGACCTTTACGGAGTGCCTTTCGATCCTGTAACATTAAAGTGGCATAATTTAGTCGGCCTCGCGTTATCTGTCGAGGCGGAGGACGTCGTCATGAAATCGAGTGTGCATCGGATGCTGATGGTGCTCTGTGTTTGCGCTCTGCTGCTCTCCGTTGTCCAGGCGGCTCCGCCGACGACAGATCCTTTCACGAAAAGTCAGCGGGAATACTGGGCGTTCCAAAAAGTTGTCCGGCCGGAAGTCCCCGCGGTCGCGTCTTCCCAGTCATCACACCCTATCGACGCTTTCGTCGCGCAAAGACTCCAAGACAAAGACATTGCGCTGAGTCCCCGCGCCGACAAAGCCACGCTGATTCGCCGGGCGTCTTTCGACCTCATCGGTCTGCCTCCGACACCAGCGGAAACGAAAGCTTTTCTCGACGACAACTCGCCGCAAGCCTTCGCCAAGCTCGTCAACCGGCTGCTCGCCTCCCCGCACTACGGTGAGCGCTGGGGACGTCATTGGCTCGATCTGGCTCGCTACGCGGAGAGCGAAGGATTCAAGGCGGACGAAACGCGCCCCAACGCCTGGCGCTACCGCGACTACGTCATCAAAGCGTTCAATGACGACAAGCCTTACGACCGCTTTGTCCAAGAGCAGATTGCCGGCGATGAACTTTGGCCCGATGACCCCTGGGCTCGCATCGCGACGACTTTTAACCGCAACTATCCGGACGAAACCAACGCCGCGAACCTGTGGCTGAGGCGTCAGGAAATCCTCCAGGACATCACCGACACGGTCGGCGCGACGTTCCTGGGCCTGACCTACGGCTGCGCCAAATGCCACGACCATAAGTTCGACCCGATCCTGCACGCCGACTACTACCGACTACAGGCGTTTTTCGCGAATTCGAAAGCCAACGATCACGTCGCCATGTGGCCTGACGAGCAGATCGCGGAGCACAACAAACAACTCGCCGTATGGGAAGAGAACACACTTGAAACGCGCGGCCAAATCGAAGCTATCCTGGGACCGATACGCCAGGACGTCCTCGACGAGCAGTTTGCCAGATACCCCGAGGGTATCCAGGAAATCCTTCTCAAACCCAAGGAGGCTCGAACCGCCTTCGACCGCCAGATGGAAAAGAAATACACCTGGCAGATGGAGTACATGATCCATGAGAAAGCGCTTGCCGGAAAGCTGAAAGGTGACGAAAAAGAGCGCTACGAAACCCTCGCGG
>Ga0310123_10004877_pt1 | contig 10091 bp, 9 predicted proteins | sample CB6_AW_1057_MG_FD_203505 | JGI IMG/M metagenome (GOLD analysis project Ga0310123, IMG submission 203505) | Marine microbial communities from Western Arctic Ocean, Canada - CB6_AW_1057 | ecosystem: Environmental > Aquatic > Marine > Oceanic | place: Canada: Western Arctic Ocean | collected...
ACCGCCCTTTGTCGAGCCCTTGTTCTATCGGGCCCAAGCGTTTGTCGAAATCGCCAAGATGTCGAAACTCACCGGAAACAAACAGACGGCGCTACAGTACGCGATCGACGATTGCAATCGAGGGCTTGAGATGCTGCCAGGCCAGGCCAATCTGCTGTTCTATCGCGGCATGTCCGAGCGGATGATGGACCGATACGAGGACGCCGCTCGGTCGTATTCCGAGTCCCTCCAGTTGCAGCCCGAATCGAGCGAGGTCTATTTCCGTCGCGGCGTTGTCTGGTATTACCTGGACATGCCGGACCTGGCCTTGGCCGATTTCGACGACGCCATTGAAAATGATTACGAGGACGTTCGTTTCTACCTGTGGCTGGGATTCACGCACGCCAAGCAAGAAGACTATCGAGAGGCCGTCGCCGCTTACAGCCGGGCGATCTCGCAGAATCAACCCTTCGCTCGCGCCTACGAGAGCCGTGGACTGGCCTACCTGAAATTGGGCGACTTCGACAAAGCCCTCCAAGATTTTAACTCTGTGCTGCGCATCGAACCGAACTCGCCGCAGGCGTATACCCGGCGCGGTGCGACCTTCCTCTTGATGAACAACAACGACAAAGCACTTCGATCGTTCATGGCTGCCATTCGCATCGATCCGGATTATGTCGACGCCTACCGCAAAGCCGCGGAAGTCAATGACCTGCTCGGACGCCGCGACCGAGCGGCCGAATTCCGCCAGACGGCCCAAGAGCTCCAGCAGAAGAAAGCGGAGGCTCCCGAGTCCGACGTGGCCGACGAACCGCCGGTCCCCTCGCCCGACGACGTCCAGATGCTCTCGCCAGCCGGGGAGGCTTCTCCTTTGGCAGATCAGCCATCCCTTTTCGATACGCCGGAATCATCGGGCCCGAAAGAAACAAACGACGAAACAGATGGCATCGAAGCGGACAATCCGCTCGGTAGCGACGCGCTCCCATCTGATGAAGACATCTTCGGCTTGCCGTAACATCGGGCAACCGGAGCAAATCACTCCAGAATGCGGCAATTCTGCACTCCCCATTCCGCCCTCATTTCGGCCTGTTTTTTGCTCCGATCGGCAATAAAACCTAGACACGGACCGCTAATTTGAGACAATGAAGGGGCGAGGCGGCGGGCCAGTGCTACCTCTCACCGGAACAGATCATTCCACGGAGCCATCCCATGAACGCTCGCAGAACGCGCGGATTTACTCTCGTCGAGTTGCTGGTCGTCATCAGCATCATCGGCACCCTCGTCTCACTACTGCTCCCGGCCGTCCAAGCCGCCCGCGAAGCGGCACGAAGGGCCAATTGTCAGAGTAACCAACGAAACCTTGGCCTTGCACTGCTCGGTTATGAAGGCGCCAAACGGAGCTTTCCCGGTTTTGTCAACTCGGTGGGAGTTTCCGATTTACGGGCATCCTGGATTGTCTCGCTTTTTCCATATATTGAAGAGAACAACCTGTGGGAAGATTGGTCAGAATGGGACGCCACCACCTCTTCTCTTCCTTCACCGCAGGTTGTCGACATCAAGATCCTTGTTTGCCCGAGCGAAGCGGCTATCGGCGAAGCGGCCATTTCGTACTGTGTGAACGGCGGCCAGATGCTGATAGATTTTCCATACGACAATGCGCTTGCGGCCAATGGCGTTTTTCACAACCATTACGATCCGATAGCGACTGGTGATTACAATACTCCCAAGGACATCCCCAAAACACGCATCGGCTTGAATTATCTCGGTACACGGGACGGGGGCAGCTCGACGCTGATGGTCAGTGAGAACGTGCTGCTGACAAGCTGGGACGTTGTTACTGGCACCAATACTCAGTACAGCTTCCCGCTTTCCGCGCCATCGCTATCGTCATACCCCCGCAGTTCTCCTTTGTCGAATCCCTATCCGAACGCTCAGACCGAGAAGCAATACGTGGCTTTTTGCTGGTACAAAGATAGCTTGCCAGCAGATCCTCAAACCTATGTACCTCCAACCTACAGTTCGGATTCGGCATCGAAAATGCACTTTATCAACGGCGATCGAGATGCCACGTTTAACCCCGGAGAAATCCCGGTCGATTACGCCCGACCTTCCAGCTTTCATCCGGGCGGCGTCATCGTGACCTACTGCGATGGCAGCGTCAGCTACTTGGCCGAAGACATCGACTATCACGTCTATCGACAACTGATGACGTGCGACAGCAATTCTAAGAATAACCGGGGCAACTATATCCTTAACGACGCCGACTATTGATCCGCTGTCACGTCGCGACTAAGCATTACCGATCCACCCGCTTCATGGGCTTTGTCCCAGGAAGCGGGTTTTTTTCTTGCACCGGGTAAAAGCCCCGGGAATGCCTTCCCTGGGCTTGATGCACTATTTCACGATTGCTCGCAAGGGCGGTAGGCCCTGTAGGGAACGTGCCTCTGTGCCGTTCTGCACCGCACTGGGTATACGCGTTCCATACCCACACAGCACTGCGAGAACCAAAGCAATGCCCAGGAGCGTCGTCGAATCGGGCTCGGGCACCGCCGCGGCCGGACCGCCCAACAACGCACTGAACGCCGCAAGGTCACCCACGTCGAACGTGCCACTCTGGTCCACGTCCCCTTTCAGATCCGCATTCACGCCGAATCCGTGGCCATCGTAGGCGGCCCGATCGACCAGAGCCTCTACCAGTAGACTCGCGTCGGCCAAGTTGACCGATAGGTTACCGTCCATGTCGCCAAAGATGGGCCCGCTTCCCCGTAGCGTGCCGTTGAAGGAGAGCGTGAAATCGGGGTCGACGATCGTCACAGCCACGGGCATGATCAGTGTCGCGGTATTTCCAACCACGGAATATGACCCATTGGTCGCCGCGTTTGCTGCCATTTCTCCGGCTATTGGATCGCTGCTCGCACTGTCACCGTCGCCAAGGAAACCGGAATCGAAGTTCGTGTCCACAACGTCAGCCGTTATTGCGAATGTCTGAGTTGAATTGAAATTGCCCCCGATGACTGGTTGCACACCGCTAGTCACAGTAAACACGAGACCACGCACGGCCACGACCGCGTCGCCAATAAGCGAACCCGCGTCGGCAAACACACCGTAGTTGGCCGCCCGCCGGATTGCCAGGGTTGCCCAGCCGATTCTGACCAGCACCTGGTCCGAGCACATCATTGGGCAGCCAGTTGCCGTTGTTGTTGGCGGCGACGGCTGTGTTCAAGAATTGAATCGACGTAGGGGCCGTCGGATTGTCGACGTTGACCGACACGGTTCCGAAGTACGAAGTAACGAGGCTTCCAGATCCTTGCTCTTCGAGCGAAACACCACTGGCGTCACCCGATAATGTAAGGCTGCTCGTCAGGGAGTCCAGACTAAGCGTTAAAGGAAATCCGTTTGCGGTGGACACAAGCAACACTGAACCGAAAACGGCAAGGCAACAAGTACCGATGTGGGTATTTTAGTCGACATAGCTCGATATTCCGTGAAAAAAAGTCATTGCTCTTGAAAGCGTCAACTTTTCATTGTGCTTCGCCCAGGCCTAGTCGAACAACCTCTTTAATGTGAGCCAACCATCGCCGCATGTGATCAGGCTGGTCCAGATCAAGTCCGAAGACCACACTCAGCGAGTGACGATTAGTAAAGTAGTAACTGCACAGCGCAAGGATCGTCATGATGATGTACACGGCTTGCACTTCATCGTTGTCCTCTTCGCTCGCCCCGTGCCTCTGTCTCTGTTCCGGCCCCAACGATGATTGACTGATCGCATTGACTAGCGGCTGAGTCATGTCGCCAAAAACAAGCTGCCTGAGTCCCTCGGCCCCATGCGAATTCTCCCAATTCAGAAGCGAAACGAACTCCGGATTCTGTTGCAAAAACTGAAAATACTTCTCGACCAGACCGTCCAATAGTTCACTTCGAGTCGGCGCCTGCGTTATCAGATCCGAAGCAAACTGCCGTATTCGTGAATATTCGCTTTCCAGCACCGCCAGATAGAGTCCCTGCTTGTTGCCGAAGTAGTGATAGATCATCCGCTTATTGAAACCCGACCGACGGGCAATCTGATCGACGCTTGTGGCGTCACGTCCTTGGGATGCAAACAATTCTGTCGCTGCCCGCAGAATCCGCCGCCGGGTCTTGACCGGGTCACGTGTTTGCACACCGCGAGCGTTGGATGGTGTTGAATGTTTCATGGAAACTGGGCCCTGCTCTGTCTGCCCACTTGGTGCTGAAGATCATCCTCCCTGCTGCTGTTTATGCTCAATCCTCAATAAAATGAACTAAACGGTTACTAAGGTAACCGATCAGTTACTAACAGTCGAGGGGGTCTTTCACCAACCGCCAAGAATTCTTGTATTTCAGCCCTGCCTACTTGCCGAGTTGCTGCTGGAAAGCGGCGTCTTTGTCGGCGATTTTGTCGCTCAGCTTCGCCTTGAACTCTTGCAGCTTGGCGCGTAGATCGGCGTCGGCCGTGGCCAGAATCTGCACGGCCAGCAGGCCTGCGTTGCGAGGACCGCCCATGCCGACCGCCACACAGGCCACCGGCACATCGCCCGGCATCTGCACGGTTGATAGCAGTGAATCGAGTCCTCCCAGGTCCGCCGTCGGTACCGGGATACCAATCACCGGCAGCGTCGTGTGGGCCGCCACGACTCCGGCCAGGTGTGCGGCGCCGCCGGCCGCCGCGATGATCACCTGCAAACCGCGATCCGTGGCGGTTGACGCATACTGCGAGACTCGCTCAGGCGTCCGATGGGCGCTCATCACGTGGGCCTCCCACGGCACGCCAAATTCATCGAGCGCGGCACTCACCTTGTTGATCTTAGGCCAGTCGCTGTCGCTGCCCATCACAATCCCGACCCGGGGCGTTGGGTTACTCATGGTTCCATGTGTCCTGTTCTAGTTCTTAGCGCGTGGGCCTACATTCTCTGCCAACGTCACTCAATATCGTACACTGCAATCACGATTAAGGCTACGACGACAGGCACGGCGAATACGGCATCCCGAACGTCTCGGCCACAGCACGGTTGGTGATTTGGCCGTCGTGGATGTTCACGGCACTGGCGATCGGTGGTAGCTCGGCCGCCGCATTTGCAATGTCTCGCTCGGCGATTTCGAGCACCCAAGGCAGCGTCACATTGCAGAGGGCAAACGTGCTCGTCCGACCGACCGCGCCCGGCATGTTGGTAACGCAGTAGTGGACAACGTCATGAACGATGTACGTCGGTTCGCTATGGGTGGTCGGCCGACTGGTGGCGATGCAGCCGCCCTGGTCGATCGCCACGTCGATGATCACGCTACCCGGCTTCATCTGTTTCAGATCATCCTCTTCGACCAGTTGCGGTGCCTTGGCGCCCGGAATGAGCACGGCCCCGATGACCAGATCGGCCCGTGCGAGCTGTTCCCGAACGGTGTGCCGGTCGCTGAAAAGCACATCGACGTTGGGCGGCATCACGTCATCGAGATATCGCAGCCGGTCCATGTTGATGTCCAAGAGGCCGATGTTGGCGTTGAAACCGGCGGCGATCTTGGCCGCGTTCGCCCCAACCACGCCGCCGCCGAGGATCGTGATATGGGCCGGCGCGACGCCCGGCACGCCGCCCAGCAAGATGCCACGGCCCATCTGCGGCCGCTCGAGATACTTGGCGCCCTCTTGCACACTCATGCGGCCGGCGACTTCGCTCATCGGTGTGAGCAGCGGCAGCCGGCCCCGGTCGTCTTCAAGCGTCTCGTAGGCCACCGCCGTGGCGCCCGACGCGAGCATGGCGTCGGTCAGCGGTCGATCGGCGGCAAAATGAAAGTAAGTGAACACGATTTGGCCGGGCCGAATCCTCGGCCACTCTTCCGCTTGGGGCTCCTTCACCTTGAGAATTATGTCGGCCCGCTTGTAGACCTCGGTCGCGTCGGGTGCCAGCTTGGCGCCCTGGGCCAAGTACTCATGGTCGGGCAGCCCGGACCCAAGCCCCGCGCCGGCTTCGACGATCACCTGATGGCCGCGCCGTGCAAGCTCTTCGACCCCGACAGGCAAAATCGCCACGCGGTATTCGTCTCGCTTGATCTCTCGTGGTACGCCGACGATCACGGTTAATAGGCTCCTTGCTACGATTCCAGCACCCCGGCTGCCGACGTAGCAGCCACAGAATCAGTAGTGACTAAGCAGCCGGGGTGCTTCCGAGTCTGGCTCTCTGCTCTTCGCTCTCTGCTCTTCGCTAGCCCGGCTGCTTACGGGACATTTTAGAAGTCTTTCGCACTTTACTGAATGCCGCGGCGTGTCCAACCAGGGCCGCAGCAAAAGCGTGGAAACTCAGTTCTTCATTTGGCTCGCGAAAATCGCCACGGCGTCCAGATTTGACCGACGACAAGAGAAGGCAGGTCCCGTCGTATAGCCGTTCCCGCAACAATTTCGTCAGAAGGATTTCGTATCGCTGTGCGTACGAGGCGTCACGAAATTCACCGAACACGGAAAAATGCGGCTCCTTGACTGTGACAGGTGTTTGCGATTTATCGCAATCCTCAAGAAGAAACAAATAGCCGAGCCAAGGACGTTGCGAGGGTTGAAACGCGCCCTCACGGCACGCGGCCCACAGATCCGTGGCATTGCCGAGCGACTCCTCGGTTCGGTTGTTAAAATTATTACCAAAGGACCCGACCTGTGTTTTGAATTCAATGATCGCGACGAGCTGTCCGTCTACGATGGCGAGTAAATCCCAACGTTTTACCGGGCGAAAAAAAACGGGTAGTTCCAGCCGAGATTCCCAGTGAACGCTGACGTTTGGCAGGCCGGCTTCAATGAGTAGGTCGCGACACAGAGCAACAAATCCGTCGAGATGTTTTCCTCCCGTGACTGCATCGCGTGCGCCGGCGTCTTTTTTCCCTGTTTTGCTTCCCTGTTTGCTGGCTTGCGAACCTCGTGTTTTCCAGAAATGGCGAATAGCCTTGCAAACACGTTTGTCAAGATCATCCATGCACGGTTACCTCCGCCGACGTGAACATATCCATCGAGTCAACGTCACCCACAACACAGACAAGTCGGCCTCCTGGAACAAGAGCTTCGTAACACCGTTGCCACACTCGGTCGAGCTGGCCAAGAAATGCCTCATAATCCTCGATGTGGCCCATTTGGCCTTCGGTTGATCGATACTCCTTGAGCGTCCAGTAGAGAGGCGACGTAAGCACCAGATGAACCGATTCTCGCTCCAACCTGATTTCTCGTGCATCACTGCATGTTAGTTCGTGGTGTGTTGGAATCGTCTTTACGGCGGCTTCAATTAACGCGAGACTTTTCTCGTTTTTGGCGATTGCCGGAATCGCAGTCTGAGAGTTTTCTATATCGTGAAACTCCTCTGGCAAGTAGTCGTCAATTAGGATCTCTGGCGAATTAATGAGTTTCAAAGCTGCGTCCTCCTCCCGAGGATAATTCCACCGACGGGCAGTTATGTCGATTGGGAAGCTATCTGTGAGGTGTGCTAACAAGAGTCCTCGGTCAAGAACATCTATTGATGTGACGGTTCATCTGTCTTCGCTGGCGGTCAACGATTTGTCGATTTCGTTGCGCTGGTCGCCGGTCGTGCGACGGCGGAGGTAAAGCTTGATCGGCACCTCGCCATAATCCAGGTTGTCGCGAACCACGCCCAGCAGAAACCTTCGATACTGTTTTGAAATCCCCGCGGGATTGTTGCAAAACATCACGACGGTTGGCGGCTGAACGCCGACCTGGGTTGCATAGTAAATCTTCGGACGGCGGTTCTTGTGCAGCGGGGGCGGATTTTGCACGATCGCCTCGCGAATCACGCGGTTCAACGGTCCTGTCGCAATCCGCTCTCGCGACTGCTTGAACAACATCTGGCTGTGGTTGAGCAGCGCCTTGACGTTCTTGCCCGACTGGCCCGTGATGAACGCGATCGGCACATAACGCATCGTCCGAAACGTATCATTCAGATAAGTGACCCACTTCTCGGTCGGCATACTGCCCACATACTGATCCCACTTATTCACGACAAAAACACACGGCTTGTAATTTTCGGCAATGTACTCGCAGAGCTGTTTGTCGACCTTGCTAATCCGCTGGGTACAGTCGAGAAACAGCAACACCACGTCGGCGCGTCGAACGCTTCGCTGGGCACGGTGTGTGCTGTAAAACTCCAGGTCCGTGTTGATACTTTGTCGCCGTCGCATCCCTGGCGTGTCGATGGCGATAAACGATTTGCCATCCAACTCGAATCGCACGTCGACACTGTCGCGGGTCGTGCCAGGAACTTCGCTGGTGATCATCCGATCGGTCTTGGCCAGCGTGTTGACGAACGTACTCTTGCCCACGTTGCGACGACCCACGATGGCGACCTTCATCTCTGGCTCGGGCAAGGGTGCTTCGTCCGATATGGGTTCCGGCAGTCGCTCGCAAATAAGCTCGATCAAACGTTCCTTCCCGCGATTTTGTAGGGTGCTAACTCGCAACAATTTTCCCCGACCGAGACGATAGAATTCGTCGGCTTGCGGATCGAGCTTCTCATCGTCGGTCTTGTTCGCCACACAAATGACCGGCACGTCGAGGTACCGCAGCCGTTTGGCGACTTCCTGATCCAGCGGCACGAGCCCCTCTCGCGAGTCAACGACAAACAACACCTGAGAAGCCGACTCCAATGCCACCGCAATTTGATCTTCGATCTCGTCGGTCAGATTGTCAACGTCGTTCACCCCCACGCCGCCCGTATCAACCAACTCGAAATACTTATCTTGGTGACACATCAGGTGTGTTAATCGATCGCGGGTCACGCCCGCCTGATCATCGACGATCGCCAGCCGCGCGCCGGCCAACCAGTTGAGCAGGCTCGATTTGCCGACGTTCGGTCGGCCCACAATGACAACCTGAGGTACTTTCATCACATTCCGCACCCGACGACGCACCCAAGAAAAGCAAAACACCCAACAACCCCCCATCATAAATCAACACGCAGCCGTGCGACAGGGACCCGGCGTTCGGTTGAAAAATGGGGACTGGCTCCCGAACTGTTGCGGAAATCCCGAGAACCAAGCACTGACGAGGGTGCCTGTCCCTCTTTTTCAACAGCCTGCTAGTAATGTTGCGTTAGCTTATGCTACGCGCCGAAGGCAGGATTTGTTAACGCAAATACGTACAAGGTAGGGCGAGAATATCCACGCAATCGCTTTGACGATGCTGTGCTGTGCGACAATCGTGCCGGGACCGGCTTTGATGGCCGCGGCACCGTTACTATAGGAGTATCTTGCGGCCCACTGAGCGGCAGAGATGTCGAAGCCGTCGACTGCATCTCCGGCCTTGCCCGTGCTGAGCTGCCGCTTGGCCGCAGTCAGTTCGAGCAGCGACTCGACCGGCGGGGCTTGCAGACGCAGGGCCGCTTCAACAGCCTGCCACAATGCGACGAGGTCGGTTATCTGAGTCAAGTCTGCGCGGGCGTGTCGTCATTGCGGATCCAGCGTCACGGCTTGCTGATATGCTTTCAATGCGTCTTGTGGACGATTCTGTTGCTGGCGCAGGTAGCCCAGCAGATAGCGGACCTGGGGCGAATGGCATTAACATTTCCGTAAACCGGTACTATCAAACGGAAAAGCGTAGCTGTCATAGCACTGCATCCATAGCCATTGAAATTGGAGCCAAATCAAAGGCTAGAACAATCCTCGTGCCTGACCGTGCTAGCGCGCCTTGTTCGCTTCAGATCGCGGAGTGACAGCAGTGGTGCGACAGCGTTGCTTACTTCCTTTGGTCAAAGGCGTTAGGGAAATGTTAATGCCATTCGGACATGGGGCATTTTCGGGCGCTCAATGACGAGCCGGTTGAAAACTTTTTCAGCCATATGTTGTGCCTCGGTGCCATCGAATACGCCCTCGCACCCAAAGCAGTGACTTTCTATGCGACCAAAACTATCCGGCATCAGTTCATAGGCCCGCTGGTAGTGCTCGGCCGCCTCGTCGAGTCTGCCAGCTTGCGACAACCGAATGGCCAGGCGCGACTGGATGCAATAAGCGTCGGCGAAATGGGTGAGCGACTGGCGGTACATGGCGATCCCACGCTTCAGCAGTCCCGCGTCGTAGACGTCATCGGCCTCCTCAGACAGTCGGATTGCCTTGAGTACGCC
>Ga0310123_10004880_pt1 | contig 10086 bp, 10 predicted proteins | sample CB6_AW_1057_MG_FD_203505 | JGI IMG/M metagenome (GOLD analysis project Ga0310123, IMG submission 203505) | Marine microbial communities from Western Arctic Ocean, Canada - CB6_AW_1057 | ecosystem: Environmental > Aquatic > Marine > Oceanic | place: Canada: Western Arctic Ocean | collected...
AACTGCAACGTACCGTGAACGTGGTTTTCTGGTTGTAGAAAACTTGCTGTCGCCCGAAGAAACTGAGCTGCTGAGACAACGTACGCAGGACATCGCCGAAGGACGTGTTCCTGAATTTCCGCCGTCGGATGTGGAACTAGAACCCAGCGCGGAAGACATGAGCAGCCTGGATGGCCAATCCGTCCCCACAACGTGTCTGAAGAGGGTTCGCAAACTCAATCGGTGCGCGGAGAACGATTCGGTCTTTCTGAGCCATGCCAAAAACGACCGGATTTTGGACGTCGTGGAATCGTTGATCGGTCCAGACATCATGTTATTCGATAGTCAATGCTTCATGAAGCCGCCGGGCGGGGTCGAGAAGCCGTACCATCAGGACTCGGCCTATTTTACCCTTGAGCCCATGGAGCTGGTGACCTGTTGGACGGCGTTAGATGATGTGACGCTCGAGAACGGACCGCTGTGGGTGATTCCCGGCAGCCATCGGCTCGGTTTGCTCGATCACAGTCAAGACTGGTTCGTCGGCAACCGCCGCGACACGCAGGTCCCCGACAAGCTGCTCGAGCGCAGCCGTGAAACGCCAATCACAATGCCCGCCGGCAGTTGCTCATTCCACCATAGCCTGCTGCTGCATCGCTCGCCGCCCAATCACTCCGTCCGTTCCCGCCGCGGGCTGGCGGTCCACTACATGTCTGCCAGCTCCCGCTGGACTCACCCCACCCAGCCACAACCGGCCTATCTGTCTCTAAGGGGACGCAAGTATTCAGGCTGTGTGTAGCCGCACAGCGGAATAATGTGGATCGACAGGTTGGCTTTGCCCTCTCAACAACCGCAAATCGTGACCACTGGAAGTAGAGCTGCCAGTGATGTCCGACCGTCGGAACTGTGAGCAGGCGGTGCGATCATTTCACCCGGCTTTCTTTCGTCCCTTGTGCCAGGGGCGGCCTCGGATTCGTTGACGTGTCAAGTCCGAGTTGGCCCAGGAGTTTTTCGGTGAGTTCTCGGGCAAACCACTGATGGCCACGGAGCGAATAATGCGCGTCGTAGCGATAAGTCAGATACGTCTCGAAGGTGTCGTTGAAGCCGTCCGGAAGAGCAGGATGGATGCAAACGAATCCGTTCTGTGCGGCGCATTGGTCGATGTACGCCAAAAACACCGGTGCACAAATTTTGATCTCGGTGCCGTTCTCGAGCGTCACCTGCCGGTTGTATTTGCCGTGAGCGTGGGCCTGATCCATGCCAGTCTGCAGAAAGATGTGCTGGCTGGAAAACTCCCGTTTGTAGTGATTCATGATGTCGGCGAGATACTGGTACGTCTCTCGTCCGAGAGGATGCATGTGCTCGAAGGGGACCTGCAACGTGTCGTAAAATGCAATCCGCGGGCTCAGCTCGGTCGTGTCGGGCTGCTCGACGTGCAAAGGCCAATCACGGCTCCAGGGACGAAATTTCAGCGCCCCCCCTTTGTCGTGATAGAAATTCTCCAAATGGGTGTGCTGGGCGTCGTATCCGTGCATGCGACGCAGCAGTTTTGGGTGCAACTGCATCATCAGGTAGGCGCTGTGTTCGATAAGAATCACGTCGGGATGAAACTTGACGGCAAGGTCACGGATGCGGGGAAAGCTGGCCGCCACATCGCCGTCGTTGCGTCCCAGTGAAATGACCTCGACCGATCTTCCCAGCCGGACACCGAGTTCGGCCTCCATAAGGAAGTTGTACTTCTCGAATGGCCGCACGTGAGAATCGACGGCAAGGCTCGACCCGACGCTGACAACCCGAAAGCAGTTGTCGGGGTTGTCGAAGAAACGGTCGCAGTCGAGGTGCCCGATGTTGTTCGAGAAACTCAGGCCGGAAAACTCCTTGACTTTGCCGCGGCCAGGCCAAACCTGTCTGGAGTGGACGGCGTGCAAACCCTGAAGCTCGGCGTCTGCATCCAATCGTGAGACAATGTCTTTGGGGTTCGGTGGATCATCGTTCGGATTTTGAAAGGCCGGATCCAGTTCGACGACCAGATCCTGCCGGTCCCCGCACGGCACAAACCAGCGACCCAGAGTGGCATAGCGGTCGAGATGGTCGACCGACACACGCAAGGAAACCGCCCGGACCGGTTCCACGTTCTCGAACGAAAACCGTCCCTCGGCGGTGATACGCTGCGTTCGGCGCTCTCCGGTTTCGAGAACCAATTCGGCAACCAACGGGCCGTCCGGCAGAGAGCCGGCGGTTCGACAACGGCCACTGAGACTGATGCTCTCCGGCGCAAATGGTTCCTGGTCGAGACGCATCAGCGAGATGTGCGCAAACGAAACATTGGTGTTCGCTGCCCTGGTGATGCCGACAAACCAATTCTTGACGGCCTTGTCGCTCTCGTTCGCGATTTGTCGGCGCATCCGCTCCGGCAGTTTTGCGAGCAGCTTGCCGTCCAGAAGCACCAGCGATCTGATTTCGACCGCTGCGGAAAGGGCCGTGCGAAATTCGTCGGGCACAAACAACGGTTCGACGTTTTTCGCGGCCGGTTTCGACGGGCCGAGTTGATGCTCGAACAGCATGGTTTCACCCGATTTTAACGTCAGGCCGACCGTCAACGAACCGTGCTATGGGACAGGACCGGCGAACTCAATCTCCAGCATTGATGCCCCGGCCGTGATGGGCGAGTGGTCCGGCTGCCACATCAGCCATGCCTCGTCGTGAGTGACCTGCAGGACGGTGCGATTGATACGGATGGGACCGTCCCGCCGTTCCCTAAGCAGGGTTCCGTAATGTTCCACGAATCCATTCTTCTGGTAAAGCATGACCGTCGTCGACACCTCGACCCCCACGATCGTTCTCGACGAAGTGGACCTTCAGCTTCTTGGAGGCCGTCTGTTTCACGACGGGGCCACAAGTGCGTTGCGGCACGACTGTTCCTATTCTGGGAAGAACTCGCTTGAGCTGTGCGCCCATCGAGCGGGCAAGTGCCGGCTGGTCTGGGAACCGGTCGAACTCAATTGCCATGAAACTGATTTTGTTCGTTTCGCATACAAGAAAACATCACCGACCTCAAAAGTCGGCATCTCTTGGACCGGACCCGACGGCAGGGAATTCGTGGCGACCGATGGTGAATTGAACGGTCGGCAAGAATGGACGATCCCGAATTACGGCGACACCGATTTTCACGAAGTCGTACTCTCGTTTAGTGAGATGGAGCATCCGGCAGCGGGGAACAAGTCGTTGCCCCGCGTTGACGTACTGCGCTTCGAGTTCTAAATTGCCGACGCGAAGCCGGGAGACTACATCATTTTTGATCGAGTCGAATTCGTCGGCACCCGCGGTGTGCGGCCGCACGACGGCCAGGGAGTCGTCGTGGGCGGACGCCTCAACCCGCCAGAAGACGGTAAAAGAATCACACTGATCGTTGACGGGCGCCTACGCCGAACCGTGACCAGTCGCGGCGGATGGTTCATGTTCACAGGCGTGCCACGCGACGCGGTCGGCCAAATCGCGTACAAGCGCGCTAGCACCGTGTTTCATCCGTGGCGCGGACGGGTTTTCCAGGCCGCCAGGAACGATCTTGAATACCATATCTACGCCGCACAGAAGGCTGGACCGTGATCCACCGCCAATGTAGTTCTTCGTTCATCCGGAGATGACACATCTTCGTGAGGACTCGCTTGAAGGCTTTATGAGGATACAGAGCGGCGATAGTCGCGAAATTCTTCGTTCGATCTCAACTCTCGACTCTTGACCCTTCTTCCAGTCTCTCGGCGAGGAGTTCAGCGATATCTTTGACCTGAACGTTGGAGTTCTGTGCCGCGACGCCGTCGCCGAGCATGGTCAGACAGAACGGACAGGCGACCGCAATGGTGTCGGCTCCGGTTTCGATCGCTTCGGTCACCCGGTCGATCCCGACGCGGCGGTCCGGCGTGTCGTCGAACCACATCCGCCCGCCGCCGGCACCGCAGCAGGACGTCTGGCGGCCGTGTCGAGGCATCTCGTGAATTTTGTTTCCGCCGGCGGGAATCGTCAACTCAATCAATTCTCTAGGGGGTTCGGTCACGCCGTTGACCCGTGCCAGGTAGCAGGGGTCGTGATAGGTTAACTTTCCGACGCCGGTGCCCGAACGGATTGGCAAGTCCCCCCGCCGAACCAGGTCGGCAAGAAATTGGCTATGATGCAAAACCTCGTATTCGCCGCCAAACTGCGGATAATCCAGCTTCAGGCTGTTTAAGCAGTGTGGGCAGTGGGTGATGATTCGGCTGACACGGTTTGCGGACAGCGCGGCGATGTTCGTTTGGGCTAGTTCCTGGAACAGAAATTCGTCCCCCATCCGCCTCGCCGCCTCTCCCGTGCAGCGTTCCTCGGTTCCCAGCACGGCGAAGTTCACGTTGGCAGCGCCCAGCAGTTTAACGACCGCCCGCGCCACTTTTTGGATCCGCCGGTCGTACGAGGCAGCACAGCCGACCCAGTACAGCACGTCGAAATCGGGGTTCTGCTTCACACTCGGCACATCGAGTCCTTCGGCCCAGTCGAAACGCTCCTGTCTGGAAAGGCCCCAGGGATTGCCGCTGCGCTGCAGTTTCCGCAGCGCAGCGGCGGGCGAACCTCGCAGTTGGCCAACGCCGATCAAATGTCGTCGCATGTCGGTGATGAACTCCAGCGGCCGGACGCCCAAGGGACAAACGTCGACACAGGCACTGCAGGTCGTGCAAGCCCAGAGTGTCTCGGCCGAAATCGTATCGCCGTGCAAAGCGGGCAGTTCGGCAGGGGAACCTTCAGCGTTCCCGTCGGCGGCGAGTTTGTCTCTTGCGAACAGCAGCCGGCCGACGTCGTTCAGATGCGACCGAACGTCCTGCACAACGTTTCGCGGCGAAAGCGGTGTCCCCGCACTGTAAGCGGGGCAGACGTCCTGGCAGCAGCCGCAGGAAACACACGCGTCGAGTTGCAGCAGTTGGCGGCGCGTGAAGTCTTGCAGCCGGCCGACGCCCACTCTGCCGGTTTCCTCGACCTCCTCAATCGAAATCGGAACCAGAGTGCCTTGTTGTTCGTCATCGGTGACGAGACAGAACAGCCCCGCGATCGCGTGCAGCAACCGCGTGTCAGGTAAAACGGCAATCAGCCCCAATGCCAGAATTGCGTGCAGCCACCACAAACCGAAGTGCAGGCCGGCGGCAGAGGCTCGCGTGATCCCGAGCTGCTCAAACGTTTTTGCGACCCCGAGTCCTACAAACGAAAAACCGGGCTGCGGTGTCTGTTCGTGAATGATGCGCAGACCCTCGATCATATAGCCGGTGATTCCGAGCAGCATCAGCGCGCCCAGGACCGCCCAATCCAACCGGTTGTGCCCGATGCTCGACTCGCCCCGTCCTCGGCGCAGCGCAAACCACGCGCAACCGGTCAGCAGCGCAAGCCCGCAGCCGTCCAGGATCGTTTCGTAGACGGCAAAATAAATCCCTTTGTGAAAGAGCGGATCGTCCGCTTCGCGGCCCAAAGCGGCGGCAGCGAAATGTTCCAGGGCAATCAGCATTGTGCCCAGAAGCAGGCCGGCGAATCCCCAGAAAACGAGCGCGTGCGCTGCGCCGGCCCGATGCCGGTCGCGCCGCACCACCGTCTGAAACACGACGTGCCTGACAAACCGTTTCAGCGCGGCGCGGAGCTGAATCGGAGTTTTGCAGCGGCGGCCGAGTTTCCACAACCGTGCTCGCCGCGAAATGCCGTAACAAAACAGGGTCAACGATGTGGCGGCCAGTGCATAAAACAGCCACTTCGACACCGGGTCGATGTTGCCGAACACCTCGCGCGTCAAGGAATCAGTCGGCATCGAGCTTTTCGATCAACTGGGGGACGAGTTCGTAGACGTCACCGATCAATCCGTAGTCGGCCACCTCGAAAATGGGCGCTTCGTGTTCCTTGTTGATGGCCACGATGACTTTTGAGTTCATCATTCCCGCCAGGTGCTGGATCGCGCCGGAGATTCCCAGCGCCAGATACAATTCTGGCGCAACGATTTTTCCCGTTTGTCCAACTTGCAGTTCGTTAGGTGTGATGCCGGCATCGACCAGGGCTCGCGAGCTGCCGGCGGCGCCACCCAACCGGTCGGCCAGCCCTCCCACTAGCCGTTCGAAGTCTTCTGCGGACCGGAATGCGCGGCCGCCGGAGACCACGACACGAGCTTCGGTCACGTCGGGCCGATGCCCCGACCGAGATTCGACCCGCTCCAGCCGGATGTGGTTCGGCAACGAGGCTGCATCAACTTCGACCGGTCTGATCTCGTAGGCCGCTGGAGCCGGTTCGGCCGGTTCGTAGGCCGAGGGCCGAATCGTCACAATCTGCGGCCACCCATGGAGCGTTACCGTTGCGCTGACCGCACCGGCGAACATTGGGCGACGCATCAATAACCGGCCGTCGCGGAACTCGTGACCGGTTACGTCACCGGCCATCGCGCCGCCGAGCAGTCCCGCCGCCCGGCCCACGATATCTTTTGCGAACGTCGTCGCGGCCGCGACGATCAGATCGATCCGTCGATCGGTGGCCACGTCGGCGATGACGCGGGCATACCGGTCGGCAACGGGATCGGCCAGCGCTTCGTCCTGGGCGCTGAGCACCGGCGCATAACGGGCCGCTTCTTGCACCACTGCCTCTGCCGGCCGGCCGAGCACCAGACATTCGACGCGACCGTTCGTCTGCTTCGCCACGGCATCGGCGAAACGGAAGGCCGATTTGCTGCCCCCACGAACCACCGACCCGTCATGTTCCACAATCACCAAGATGTGCATCGGCAGCGACTCGCTTACAACACCTTTGTTTCGTTGCGCAGCCGGCTCAGCAATTCATCCACATCGCCGACCCGCATACAGTTGCGGCGAGACGTTGTGGACTCCATGTGCAGCAGCTCGACTCGCGGCTGGATCGTGATGCCGATCGCATCGAGCGCAATCCGATCGATTGGTTTTTTCCGGGCCCTGAGCATGCTCGGCAGCGAGGCATACCGCGGTTCATTCAGACGCAGGTCGGTGGAGATCACCGCCGGTAGACTAATGCTGACGACCTCGATTCCGGCATCCGTCTCGCGGGCAACCCGTACACCCGACTCGGTGAATTCGAGTTTCGAGGCAAACATCGCCTGTGGCCAATCCAACAAAGCCGCTAAAAATTGTCCCGTCTGGTTTGCATCGTCGTCGACGGCCTGTTTGCCCATCAGGACCAATTGCGGCCGCTCTCGCTCGACGACGGCTTGCAAGATCCTGGCCACATTCCAGGGATCCAACGGCATGTCGCATTCCACCAGCAGCGCCCGTTCGGCACCCATGGCCAGGGCCGTGCGAAGTTCTTGTTCGTACTCGGCCCGGCCGATTCCAACAGCCAGCACTTCGACGCCGGCCTGCTGCCGCTCTCGAATGCGCACCGCTTCCTCCAACGCAATCGCGTCGAACGGGTTCATGACAAACGGCAGTTCCGCGGCATCGATGCCGCGGCCGTCACCTCGAATGCGGATCCTCTGCTCGGTGTCGGGCACGCGTTTCGTTGGGACAAGGATTTTCATGGCCAGTGCCGATACTGCGAAAACGGCTTCGGCTGGCGCCGGCACAACACCGTTTCGAAGATCGTGTTGGCCGAACGGAATCGCTGCTGCCGTCACAAACGAAAAAATCCGCCCGGTTGAGGGCGATATCATACCGATCTCCGATCAGACTTCGCAACGCGATGATAAACGGCCCAGCGCCTCTCAGAACCCAGGGATTTTCTGCAATTCCCGGGTTCTCTACGAGTTTTTTTGCGTCCGTTCGCCTGCCGGCAGACTCGAAATTGTCACTAGAGTGTGTAATTCTGCCCGACACCGGCCGGAAACGGTTGCAAGATATTCACTCGGTGATCATAATTCCGGTTTACTGGATCCGAAGGGGAGTCTCTGCTAAACCGCTGATCGTGTCCTTGAACCCTGAAGTTAAGGGCCGGCTTAAATGGCGGGAATGAAATTCGGCAAAAGTTTTGCACGGGGCGAAAGGTTCGAACTGTATGGCAGCGCTGAATCGAACGGACATCAAGAAACTCAGGAAGAAAAGGTCACGGCTCAAGAAGAAGCTTTCCTGCCGTTTCTGTCCCGATGGCTGCGACAATTCACCGCGGCCGATCTACGTTGACTTCAAAGACTTAAAGACGTTGCACCTGATGATCGACCGTGAAGGTCACATGCTTTCTCGTCGTCGGACCGGGAACTGCGCCAAATATCAGCGGGCGGTTCGTCAGGCCATTATGCGGGCACGCTTCATCGGGTTACTGCCATACGTCGTTGAGCAGTAAGTCGTCCGTATGGAAAACCGTGACGAAACGTCGAAAGTGGCAACCGCGGCGGTGAGGAATCGGATCGCGGGCAGGTCACGCATCCCAAGACCGGTATTTGATGACAGGTGTCTTTGGCAAGGAGTTGTGTCCTTTCCGAATTTTTTTGCGGGTGGAACAGAATTCGGTGAGTCCGGTCATTCGTCCTACTACAGATGATTCGTTGTTTGGATTGCCGGTGAACACCAACTACCGGACAAAGGAACACAAAAGCTGGTTTTCGGATCGGGCGAAAATCAAGCAAGATGATCGTGAGGGCAATCGTCAGTGACCGTAACAACCATAATCGATATTCGTGAGCTGTTGCTCGAAACGCCCACGTTCGGTCCGTCACAGTTCGAACAGATTATCGAGGCGGTCTCGCAGAATCAGACGTCCGAAGTTCGCCGGCATTTCGCCGAACTCGAAGGACGCATCAGCGAGGGTGATTCGACCGGACGAATTCTGCTGGCTGCGGGAGTGACGGCGTATCTGTTGGGAAACCACGGTGCCGCCGTGCAATATCTGTCGCAGTTGCAGGACGACCCTCTGGCGGAATACTACTGGGCGCAGACTTCGATGGCACTGGAGCGTTTTGCCGAAGCTGCCGACCTGTTCCAGAAAGCCGGCCAACATGGTTACGATCCAGTTCTATGCACACTGTGCCGTGCGGGAGCCATCCGTTTAACCGGTGACCTGGATACGGCCGAGAAACTGCTTCGCGAGACCGCACGTCAAGGAGCCACACGGGCAGAATATTCGTACCAAATGGGATGCATTCTTGCCGATCGCGGAAATGAGGTCGGGGCGATCGAATATTTCGAGCGGGCCGCCGACATGGATCCCCACCATACCAAGGCGCTGTTTCGGCTGGCGGGCGAGAACGCTCTGCTGGGCAACGATCAGGAAGCCATTAAACTCTACGAGCGCTCGCTGTCCAAGCCGCCGTTGTTTCGCGGAGCTTTGATCAACCTCGGCCTGTTGTACGAAGACAGCGAGAATTACGCTGCCGCCGCCTTCTGCTTTCAACGCGTCCTGGACGTCTATCCCAACGATTTACGGGCGCAACTGTACCTGAAGGACATCGAAGCCTCCAGTAACATGTACTACGACGAAGACGCGGACCGCAGGCAGCGCGAACTCGACCAGGTGTTGAAGATTCCATTGTCCGACTTCGAGCTGACGGCTCGCAGCCGAAATTGCCTGGAAAAAGCCAACATCTTCACCATCGGCGACTTGACGCGCACAACCGAACAAGAGCTGCTCGGCGGGAAGAACTTCGGCGAAACTTCGCTTCACGAGATCCACGAGATTCTGGACGCACGGGGACTGAAAATCGGGCAAAACGTGTTGCCGCAGGTCAGGCCGGCCGGCCCAAGTTGGATCGCCGAAGACTTGTCGCCGCAGGAACGCACCCTGCTTGAGAAGCCGGTGACCGAACTCGGTTTGTCGGTTCGTGCCCGCAAATGTCTGGCTCGGCTGAACATCGTGACGATCGGCGAATTGGTCTCCCGCTCTGCTGACCAACTGATGTCGGTGCGGAATTTCGGCGTGACGTCGCTCAACGAAATCCGCGCGCAGCTTGGCGAATTCGGCATCAAGCTTCGCAACGACTAACGCAGCGTGTGTAAACTTCTTCGCATTACGGCAGTCTATCTTGATCCGATTGTCAACCCTGACCAGCATGAGCGCTGGCGAGTTGGGACCGGCCTCGTCGCAGACATCGAGCGAATCCCTGCGCCGAGCAAGCCGCTTGAGCTGTTTTTGAAGTGACAGCCAATGGCCGGGCAGCGAGGCCAC
>Ga0310123_10004881_pt1 | contig 10086 bp, 9 predicted proteins | sample CB6_AW_1057_MG_FD_203505 | JGI IMG/M metagenome (GOLD analysis project Ga0310123, IMG submission 203505) | Marine microbial communities from Western Arctic Ocean, Canada - CB6_AW_1057 | ecosystem: Environmental > Aquatic > Marine > Oceanic | place: Canada: Western Arctic Ocean | collected...
TACCGGGGGGCGAAGAGTTCCCCCGGCACTGGTCATCCACCGCGAGTCACTGTGGCAAGCCTGGCGGAGGTTTACGTTCAAGTCGCCTCTCTACCACGTCAACCTGGTCGGGGTGAGACGGTCACACGCAGGAGACGGCGTTGGTCGGTGGCTGCTTGACCGCGTGCACGATGCCTCGGGTGAAGACGCAGGATCGCGCGGCGTATCGTTGACCACAGATGACCCAGCGAACGTGGCCCTCTATCAACATCTGGGCTACACGCTGTCGGGACCGCAGCAGGTCTCAGATGCGCTTCAGACGTGGGGATTCTTCCGAGGCGATCTGGAGCTGTCACCCACGAGACCGTAGCGTCGCGACACCCGGCAGTGTTCTCACGTCTCTGCACGTGTCAGTCGGTTAGAATCGATCTCGGAGACCAGCTTCATGTCGATTCGACCGATCAAGCGGATTACCGCCGCGGTGCCCACCCTCGAAGGCGCCGGCGTCAAGCTCCGGCGTGCCTTTGGTTTCGGGGACACCGCCGACGTGGACCCGTTCCTGCTCTTTGACGACTTTCGAAACGAGGCACCGGACGATTACCGGGCCGGTTTTCCATGGCACCCGCATCGTGGTATCGAGACCATCACTTACGTCCTGGCCGGCAGCGTCGAACATGGCGACAGCCTTGGCAACCACGGTAGCCTTGGGGCCGGCGACGTTCAGTGGATGACCGCCGGTAGCGGCATTCTGCATCAGGAGATGCCGCAGGGTGACACGGCAGGCCGGATGCATGGCTTCCAGCTCTGGGCCAATCTGCCGTCGTCGCTGAAGATGGCCCCGCCACGCTACCAGGATGTCGAAGCGAAGGATGTCCCAGAGGTCACTGACGACGATGGGACCCTCGTGAGGATCGTCGTGGGAACATTCTGGGGAAGGACCGGCCCGGTGGAAGGGGTCGCCGCCGACCCCCGCTACCTTGACGTGTCGGTTCCTTCCGGCCGTCGTCGGTCGTTGCCGGTCGATCGGACTCACCATGCCTTCGCGTATGTCTTCGAGGGTTCTGGATCGTTCCGCGACGCCTCGCAGCCTCAGGCCGTGGCGACCGAGCGAGTGACCGATACGGGTGACGACGTGATCGACAGGGTTGGCAACCGTTCGCTCGTGCTGTTCGACCAGGGTGACGAGGTCACGGTGCAAGCCGGTGACGACGGCCTTCGGTTTCTGCTCGTCTCCGGGGAGCCGCTCGAAGAGCCGGTGGCGTGGCGGGGGCCGATCGTGATGAACACGCGGGAGGAGCTGCAGCAAGCGTACGCGGAACTTCAGGACGGCAGCTTCATCAAACCGCGCTAGTGCGCGTACACTTAAGTAACGCCGTCCCGGCCGTTGCGCCGCCCTTTGAGAGAAGCCTCACTATGGATGTCAGACCGACACTCCGCGCTGCCGCATCTTGGGTTGGAGTGCTGGTGCTCGTCGGCGGCCTGACAGCCTGCGGCGACGCGCGCGAGCACGTCCTGGTTCCCGATGGTTCGCCGACGGTTGCCATCATGGACTTCACCGAACCGCTGTCGCTCGATCCCCTTCCAGGCGGCTGGTATCAACGGTAATTCTGACGCCACAGTCCGATGGACATCTCGTTCGCCACCAAGGACGGGGTCCCAGCCATTCGCCTCGCGACCTCCGACACGGCTTCGATGCTCTTTCGGCATGTGGAGGTTCCGTTGGACGAGTACCCCATCCTGAGCTGGCGCTGGTTCATCGAGGAGGGGATCGAGAGCGAGCTCGACGAGCTGACACGGGAGGGAGACGATCATCCCGCGCGTTGCTTCGTCGTGTTCGAGGCTCCGGAAGGGGAGACGCACCCGATGGAGATCATCTGGGGGAACCAGTCGCTCCGCGCAGGAGACTACAAGGTCATTGGCTCGTTTCCGCACTACGTGGCCAACGGTGGGCAAGAGAATCTTGGTCGCTGGCATGACGAGGACGTCGACCTCACGGAGATTTACCGGACGCAGTGGGGCGATCCCGTTGGTGCGCGCATGATAGATATCGTGGTCTTCTGCGACTCCGACGAAACCGGCGGCCAGGCGGTTGCCTATGTGGCGGACGTCCGCGTGCGGCATCGGTAGGGACGCGAATACCTTCCTGCGAGGCTTCGAAAGATCGGCCTCTGTCGGTATAATCAATCGCCCGCGCGGATATGCGTGGAACCCAGAAAAGGAAGACGTGATGATCAAACGACATGTGAGCTGGCTAGTCGTGCTGGTCGCGACACTCTCCGGCTGCGAGCAGCTATCCCCAGAAATGCAGGTGATTCACGACGCGGCGGACGCGCTCGGTGGTGTGGAGGCCGTCCAGGGCGTCACCTCGCTGCGCATCGAGGGAAGTGGCTCGAACTTCCGGCTGGGGCAGAATCGTACTCCCGACGCGGCCCTACCGGCGGCGGCGGTGGAGTCGTACACACTCGAGATGGATCTGCAGAGTCACCGCATGCGAGCAGAGGTCGCTAGCGCCAACTTCTCCGGCCGAGTGAGCACGGCCGTCACGGGGATGGATGAGAACGTCGCATACAACGTCGGGCAAGGTGGCCCCAGGCGCGCCGCGGCCGCGGTTGCGCAGGAACGCCGCGCCCACTTCTACCATCATCCACTGACGCTGCTCCAGGCCGTGCTGGCCGAAGGCGAGGGCGCCGCGGCGGTGGGCAACCTCAGGCAGGAGATGGGACATAGCATGGTCGACATCACCACCGCAGACGGCAGCGAGCTCACGTTGCACGTCGATGCCGAGACGAACCAGGTGCTGATCATCACCTCCATGGACTACAACTCGAATCTCGGCGACGTCATGACTGCGACGTCGTTCGGCGACTTCGCGGACGCCGGAGGGTTGATGTTGCCCCAGGCGATCACCATCACGCTTGACGGGCTGCCAGGCCGCGAGCTCCGCGTGAGTCACGTCGTCAACGCTGACATCGCAGACTTGGCCGCTCCGGCCGAGGTCGCCTCCGCCCCGGAACCTGGGCCGAACACCGCCAACGTGACGGACGAGGAGATTGCCGACGGTGTCTGGTTTCTGGCCGGTCAATCCCATCACAGCGTCTTGGTTGAGTTCCCAGAATACACCGTCCTCGTGGAGGCGCCGCAGAACGACACGCGCGCGCTCGGGGTGATCGCTCGGGCCCGCGAGTTGGTCCCCGACAAGCCGCTTCGCTATGTCGTCAACACGCACCACCACTTCGATCATTCAGGCGGTCTTCGGGCGGCGGTGGCCGAAGGTCTGACGGTGCTTACGCACGAAACGAACCAGGCCCTCTACGAAGAACTCGTCTCGCGGGAGCACACGATCACGGCCGATCACCTAGCGCAAAATCCCGCGGAGCTCATGCTGGAGACGGTGGCGGGCGACGAGACGTACGAGCTACGGGACGGCAATCGGGTGATGGAGATCTTCCGGGTCGGAGATAACCCGCACGCTGATGGGTCGCTGCTCGTGTACTTGCCCGCCGACCGGATTCTAATCCAAGCGGACCTGTACATCCCGGGCGTGGGGGGGGCGTTCGCCGAGAGCGCGGCTGTGCTGCTCCAGACCATCCGGGACCGCGAGCTTCGAGTCAACCAGCTCGTGCCGATTCACGGCATGCTCCAGTCGGTCAGCGAATTGGAAGAAGCCGTCGAGGGGAGTGAGGCCGGCGCAAACTAAAGGCTACCATTGAGTCGTAATAGCGCACGAACTTCGCCGTTTTGAACGAGTCGTAGCTGGCCATGTTCCGGGCCCACCGAGACGCGTGTCATAACCAAGGGGAGCAGGGAAAATGATCACAATCAATCCCAACTTTAGGTGGCGATCCGTCGTCTCGAGTATCGTCGGCGTCGTCGCGCTAGCCGTGTTTCTGGTGGGGACCCAGCCGACGGTTTTGGCCCAGGGGACAACCGAGCGCTGGGTCGGCACCTGGGCGACGTCCTCGGTCGTGCGCCCGAGGGCGCCGCAGGGACAAGCACCGGCGGCCCAACCCTCACAGGGTCGGGCGGGCGCTGCCCGCCGGCAGCTCCCGACCTTCAACAATCAGACCGTACGGCAGGTCGTGCGCGTGAGTCTGGGCGGTGATCGCGTGCGTGTCGTGTTGAGCAACGCCTTCGGAACGGCTCCGCTGAAAGTAGGTGCGGCTCACATCGCCCTTCGCTCGAACGAGGCGGCCATCGCGCCGGCGTCGGATCGTGCGCTGACGTTCAGCGGGCGTGCCGGTGTGACGATTCCGACCGGTGCCGTTGTCTTCAGTGATCCAGTCGACCTCGACGTGCCGGCCCGTTCTGACCTCGCTATTGATCTGTACCTGCCGGAGGCGGTGGCGGCCACCACGTCGCCCTTCACGACCCACACTGGGGCGTGGCAGACGAGCTACATCTCGCCTGAAGGGGACCACACGGGGGCCGCGGAGATGCCAGTCACGGACACGACACAGGCGTGGTTCTTCCTGGCCCGTGTCGAAGTGACGGCTCCGGACGAGACCGGTGTCCTTGTCGCATTCGGCGATTCAATCACCGACGGAACGCGCTCGACACCCGACACCAACAACCGGTGGCCGGATCATTTCTCAGAGCGGTTGACGGCTCAGCGTGTCCAGTTGGGCGTGCTCAACGCCGGTATCTCAGGCAACCGGGTGCTGACCGACGGGAGTAGCTTCAGCGCACTGGCCCGGTTCGACCGTGATGTGCTCGCCGCGACCGGCGTGACCCATGTGACTGTCCTGCTGGGCACCAATGATATCGGAGGTGCGCGCGAGAATCCTTCTCCAAGCGCCGCTGACATCATTGCCGGCCACCGGCAGTTCATCGACCGCGCGCATGCCCAGGGGCTGATCATTTACGGGGCGACGTTGGTGCCGTTCGAAGGGGCGAACTACTGGACGCCCGAAGGCGAGCTGAAGCGCAAGACCCTCAATGAGTGGATTCGGACGAGCGGCGCGTACGACGCGGTGATCGACTTTGATGCCGTCTTGCGCGACCCGTCGCAGCCGACCAAGATCCGGCCGGAATACGACTCCGGAGACCATTTACACCCGAACGATGCGGGGTATGAGGCCATGGCCGACGCGGTCGACGTGAAGCTATTTAGGACGGGGCGGAGACTGAGCGCGTCCGCGCGCTGAGGCCGAGGCAGATCCGCGGGAGCGGTAGTGCCCTCGACGACAGACACGACGGACATGGTCGCATCGAGCGCGTGCGATGGCGCTCTGGCGGCTGAAGAGGTGGCAGAGATCGCATGGATGAGGTTCGAGGAGTGACAACAGGGACAACAGGAATGAAGAGTTCGAGGCGCATCCCTTACGGAGTTCGTGTGCGGCGGCTGGGGACGTTCATCGGTGTGTCGTCTGTGTGTGTGCTGGTCGGTCTGTTTGCCCTCGTCGTGGGGGCGCAGTCGCCACGAGTCGTCGACGAGGGTGTATACACGTCCGCTCAGGCCGAGGGCGGCCAGGCTCTGTACATGGCACAGTGTGCGGTCTGTCACGGCCGGTCGCTGGCCGGGGGGCTGGGACCGCCGTTGTCTGGGGATACGTTCGTCGGAAGGTGGAGCAGTCTCCCGTTGTCAGATCTCGTCGCCAAGATCCAGGGCACGATGCCTGAGGATGCCCCCGGGCAGCTGACACGGGAACAGGCGGCGAGCCTCGTCGCCTACCTGCTGCAGGCGGGTGGATTTCCGGCCGGCACGGACGAACTGAGCGACGACGCCGCTGAGTTGAGCCAGATCACCTGGTCAAATGCGCCGGCCGACCAGGCAGCTCCAGTCGCACTAACGGGGCCGTCCGCACCACCCGTCGGAAATCTCGCCGAAGTGATGCGCGGCATCATGTTCCCGAGCTCGAATCTGCTCTTCAACGTCCAAGGCCATGACCCCGGCGCTCCGCAGGCGACCTTCCAGGCACAGGACAACTTCTCATGGGTCGACTGGGGTGCAGGCATCTATTCCGGGTGGCAGATCGTTGACTATGCGGCGATCGCGCTGGCGGAGGCCGCACCTCTGTTCTTGACGCCCGGACGCCTCTGCGAGAACGGTCAACCTGTCCCCGTCGAGCGGGAAGACTGGATTCGGTACACCGAGGAGATGGTCGAGGCGGGCAAGGCGGCGTACCGCGCCGCACAAACCAGAGACCAGGCGGCCGTGAGCGAGGTAACCAATGTGATCGCAGAGGCGTGTTACAACTGCCACGAGGCCTATCGCGACAAGCCCGGCGGGTCGACCGAGGATCCGTCGAACAAGGCGGCACGGTGCATCCCCTGACCGCGCCGGGCGGCTAGCCGTGTGCTGGCGGCCCCGTCTGGTCTGTGCGGTGGCGGTCTGCGTTCTCCCCCTGGTGGTGGTGGTGGGTGGGCAGGTGCGCGGTCGGCCAGACATTGTGAGCCGCCCCGTCGAGCAGACCGGCTCGTTCGTCTTCACTCGGATTCGTTACGGCGGCTACGGGTCGACCTGGAACCACGACTATCCCAGGGCCGATCTCAACCTGCCGCGGATTCTCGACGACGTCACGACGATCGACGTCCACGTCGGCGAGAGCAACGTGTTCCGACTCGACGACCCAGAGCTCTTCAAACACCCGATCGCCTACATCTCTGAGCCAGGGTTCTGGAGCATGAGCGAGCGCGAGGTCTTGGCGCTCCGTGACTACTGGCTGAAGGGCGGCTTCGTCATCTTCGACGATTTCGAGGCACGCCAGTGGGACAACTTTGCGCTCCAGGTCCGGCGGGCGCTGCCGGACCATCAGCTGATTGAGATCGACGTTACCCGGCCGATCTTTCAGGTGTTCTTCGAGATCAAGAGACTCGACTTTCCGCATCCACTGGTGCGGGTGACACCCAGCTACTGGGGCATCTTCGAGGACAACGATCCCTCGAAGCGAATGATGGCGATCATCAACTACAACAACGACGTTGCGGAATACTGGGAGTGGTCTGACAACGGTGGCTTCTTCCCGGTCGACTTCACCAACGACGCCTACAAGCTCGGTGTGAACTACATTGTCTACGGCATGACCCACTGAGCGGAGTCACCGCGAGTACCAGTCGTAGAACGCGTCGCCCTCAGGGATCTTCCTCGTGATGTCGATCTCCATCGTGGCGCTTTCCCAATGGCTGACCAGCGGCTCCTTGCGCAGGTGGCCATACATGAACTCCTCTGCGAACTCCTGGCAGCGGAACTCGAGCAGCTGCATGTTTGACTCCACGCGGCGATACAGCGGCATCGCAATGCGCCAGGGACGGGTGAAGGTGTTCGGATCCTCGAGCGTTACTTCGTAGTTGATGACGTTCGGTGTCACCAGCGTGAACCGTTCTTCGAGGTGCAGCGCTTCACTATGGTGGTTGCCGGCCCGGTCGAACCAGCCGGTGACGTTAAAATTCGTCACGTCGACGACCAGTGTGTCGCCCTCCCAGCGACCCACCGAGTGACCCATGTAAGTGTAGTCGGGCGGTTTGGCCACACCGTCGTCCATATGGATCGTGCGGGCCGTGCTTGAAAACGCAAACGCCATATGAATCTGGTTCGTGCTCTGCGTGATCTCGTATGGGTACGGCATGTACATCGCGCGTGGAATCCCCGGCACGTAGCAGCGAATCTCCGGGTCGCGGTCGACCCAGTTCTCGACGTTCTCCTGCTTCCGGGCCAACGCCTCCGGTGTGTACGGGATTTGGCCGTCGCCTTGCACGACCCCGAGCGATCCCGGCACGGCGCCAACGGCCCCGAGGGCCACAACCGGTGGGGCCGGGAGCCGGGTATACGCGTAGGGATAGACGCCTGGCTGCGTGATCATGGCGGGCCGAGCGGCATGGGCTTCTAGATCCCAGTTCGCCTCGTTGTTCACCTGCCAGATGCCGCTTAGGTTCGGCCGGCCGTCGATCCGATCGGGGCGGGTAGCCTGGCCCGCCATACGGCTGACCGATGCTGAGAGAATACCGCCGACCACCGCCGCCACGACCACGACGCCGATCAACGAGTTTGAATTCAGATGACGCATAGGATCTCCTTGGACACTCGTCGCTCTAGCGAAGCGGATTGTCTTCGACGCCCACGAAATCGGTGGCGTTATCGTTGGTGGCGGGGTGCGGTCCCTTGCCCTCGGCGTACATCTGTTCCGCGAGGCGCGCTGCGAGCAGCAACGACGGGAAGCCGTAGTTCCCGTCGTAGCATCTGGGCTCGTAGTAGATTCGATTCTCCTGGTCGCTCTGCTTGCGGAACTCCTGCTTGACGGTCCACGGCTGGACCCACACGGTCGGGTCGTCGATCGTCACTTCGTATTCGAGGCTCTCCGAACCCGTTCGCGTCCAGCGCTCGACCAGATGGAGATTCTCGCGCGATCCTCTGAAATCGCGCTTGGGACTGAAGTTGGTCACGTCGATGACCAGCGTGTCGCCTTCCCAGTGGCCGCGCGAGTCGCCCCACCATTGGCGGATCGAGTCAGGAAGATGCGGGCTGCCGTTCATGACGATGTTCCGCTGGAACCCCTGTCCCTGGCCAACGTCGTAGTACATCGAGACGCCACCGGCTGTCTGCACGATCCGGCGGAAGCTTCCGCCGAAGGCCGTGCCGAATTCGGCGATCTGACCGCTGAGGCATCGGTCTCCGCCCGAACCATCTTCCGGGTTGTCGTGGCGGTTCATCCGACCGGTGTTGTACCGAGGTGCCGGCTCTGCCCTTCGTGGCGACGGCTCTGGGTTGTACTCGCCGCCCCTACAGGCGACCGACCCGTTCTTGCAGGTGTCGGTGGAACGGAGCAGCGCCAGACGGAATTCGCGGTCCTCGGCGGCGCGCGCCTGAGCTTCCGGAGTGAGCTCCGGTATTCTGCCGTTCGGGGGATCTACGATCAGAGACGTGCGACGGCTGGTGCGCTTAAACGAGAGGAACACGGCGTTGTAGGCACCGGCGACGTCGAGCTCGGTCCCGCGCTCTACTCGCCGGTCGCGGCTGAGTAACCCCGCCCGCTGCTCATCCAGCCCGGCTTGCTCTTCGGCCGTCATGAACGCCCGGTCGCCGAACCGTTCTGGTCGTTCGAACGGCGCATCGAACTCGTCGGTCCAGATACCTTGAAGGTCAGGTTCGCCCCACGGGGTTCTAATCGACGAATCTGCCTGTGCTCCGGTCGCGGTCTGGCCGGCCACGCCGGTCTGGGTGATGGTGAACAGGCTCGCGGCGACCGCGAGCATGATCGCCCCTCCCATAAACCCGATTGTTCGTGTGCGCATCTGGAATCTCCTTGGTCGCCGGCTACCGTGACGGCTCCGACGATCGCTTCTCGGCGCGGTGACCGGTGAGGGTCCCTTCAATTCCGTGGTTGCTTTCGTGACACCGGCGTGAATTCGTCGTGTCATTGAGCACCTCTGTGAAAGCAGAGAAGGTCTCTAATATATCCCAGGCCGGTTCCTCCTTGACATTTGAAGGGGTTGGAGTACACCCTACCGTGCCAGCAGACTGCAGCAACGAGGACCAAGCTCCTGTGTAGAATCGCCGATTCGTGGGAGGACCCGCAGACCGGGAGGAGGCACAACATGAAGTATCGACCACTCCGATCGTTGAGCGTTTCGGCGGTGATCGTCGTGTCGCTGATGACGATGGCTTGGTTCGTCCAGACGAGTGCAACGCCGCTCCAGGCGGTGCAAGCCCAGGATGCCGACCAGGCGCTGCAGACGCCGTGGGGTGAACCAGACTTCCAGGGCTTGTGGAGCGTCGAGCTGCTTGTGCCGCTGGAACGACCAGCTGGGGTCACGACCGAGTTCTATACCGAAGAGCAGGTCGCCGAGCTCGATCGCGAGCGCGCCCAAGGGTCTGTGTTTGGCAATCATGTTCGCGCGGAGCGGGGGAGCGAAGCCGACGTGGCCGGTGCCTACAATGCGGTGTTCACGTCACAGCGACCGACCGGTCGGCGCACGGGAATGGTCATCGACCCGCCGGACGGAAGAGTCCCCCTCATGACGTCAGAGGCGCAGACGCGACAGGCCGAAGCCCGCGACTACCAGGTGGCCTTGCTGCAGAATACCGCGGTCTGCAGGGACAATCAGCCCGGCTGCCGTGGTGGTGAGTACGGACCGCGGTCACCGCTGCGGGAGGAGCGGCCGCCGTACTAC
>Ga0310123_10004882_pt1 | contig 10085 bp, 7 predicted proteins | sample CB6_AW_1057_MG_FD_203505 | JGI IMG/M metagenome (GOLD analysis project Ga0310123, IMG submission 203505) | Marine microbial communities from Western Arctic Ocean, Canada - CB6_AW_1057 | ecosystem: Environmental > Aquatic > Marine > Oceanic | place: Canada: Western Arctic Ocean | collected...
CACCCGCTCCTGGCCACGCCCGCTGTGAAAGCAGTCCTATCACGCCTTTGAAGTTGGACTGCTCTTCCCATGGCAATGTCACCGGGATTGGTTTCTTATCGGAGGCAAGCTTCTGCACCGAGGCAAGTGCTTTCTGGAAGTTGGCATTTTCCCGGTCCAACTTGTTTATGACTACGAATCGAGGCAGATTGTGCTCGTCACAGTAGTCCCACACTAGCTCTGTTCCCACTTCCACACCGGCTACGGCGTCAATCACCACGATGGCCGCATCTGCCACCTGCAGCGCCGATTTGACCTCGCCGACAAAATCAGTGAAACCAGGGGTGTCCAGCAGGTTGATCTTGTGATCTTTGTACTCGCATGCTACCAGCGCGGTGCTAATGGACATCTTGCGGTTGCGCTCTTCGTCCTCGTAATCGGACACGGTGGATCCGTTCTCTACCCGTCCCATGCGCGTGGTGGCGCCGCTGGTGTGCAGCATCGCCTCCACCAACGAGGTCTTCCCCGACCCGCCGTGCCCGACGAGAGCAACATTGCGGATGTGATCGGTCGTGTATTCTTTCATTGGAATCTTAGGCAACCCCAATTGCTGAAAAAAAAACGCCACACAGCATCCCGTGGGCAAACGGGCCCGGTGGCGCTACGGTGCATTGTAACGGAGGGTAGAGGCGTTGTCAAAGCGTGTTAGAATCTCACGATGAAAGGATTGTTTTCCCCGAGGGACTCTTTTTAGGCAGTGACCCGACGATCCTTGAAACCGCGACAACGCTTATCCAAATGCACCGGAAGATTCATATTTTAAGTTCCTTGCCAGTTAATTGGCGCTGCGTCGGCACAGGGCAATGAACCGCGTTTTATTCCTTTTTCTTGATGGGGTAGGATTGGGCGCAGACGATCAACGATCCAACCCGTTCACTCGGGCGTGCATGCCCAACTTAAATGGACTACTGGAAGGGCGCCGGCTGCTGGGTGATTTGCGAGCGTTCTCGACTGAGCGAGTTTCGTTTGTGCCCACCGATGCCTGCCTGGGAGTGGCTGGTATGCCGCAGTCTGCCAGCGGGCAGGGAGCAATCCTGACCGGAATTAACGTGCCCTTGCACATTGGCAAGCACTGGGGCCCAAAACCGAACGTGGAAATAAAGGCCATGCTGCAAGAGAACAATTTGTTCCAGCACCTACTTAATCGTGGCTGCTCGGTAAGGCTGGCGAATGCTTATCCGCCCGCTTTCCTGCAGGCGATTGAATCTGGCCGGCGTGGGCTTTCCGCGATTCAACTTGCGATCAAAACGGCGGGTGTGAGCCTGTGCACAGAAGCTGACTTGCGTAATGGTCGCGCGTTCGCGGCCGATTTTACCGGCGAGTCCTGGCGCTCGCAGCTGGGTATTGAAGACACGCCCGTTCTACTTCCGGAAGATGCCGGGCGACGCGTGGCGTGGGCAGCCCGCGAATATGGACTACTTCTTTTTGATCACTGGATCACTGATGTGATCGGGCATCGCGGGAGTATGGATGAGGCCATTGCGCTGCTGGAGCGCTTGGACGCAGTGCTGGGTGGAATTCTGAATGCATGGCGCGCGGAGAACGGCTTGCTCTTAATCGCGTCTGATCACGGAAATCTGGAAGATAAAAGCACGCGCCGCCACACGCGCAACCGTGTTCCGGTACTGATTATGGGCAAAGGGCACCGGCGGGTCATCGAAAAAATCACAGATATAAGCGATATAACTCCGGCGCTGCTAGATTACCTAGCGAGGTGAATCAGGCACTGCGTAGCTCGGCGCCAATTTCCTTCTTAAGGCGCTTCACTATCTTGTTCCGCAGCTGGGCTGCATCTCTGTCCGTCAGCGTCTTCTCGTCGGATTGAAAAGTAAGCCGAAATGCGAGGCTCTTCTTTCCGGATCCAATCTGTACGCCGTGGAAAACATCGAAAAGCTGTATCCGCGCCAGTCGTTTTCCTCCGGTCTGTGCAATCATAGCCGTGATCTCGTTCGCCGGCGTAGTATTGTCCACAATCAAGGCGATGTCCTCGACAATGGCGGGGAAGCGTGGCACCGGTTTTGTAGAGTGTTGGTCGGGCAAGGCAGGGAGCAGCGCCTCCAGGTCGAAATCAGCTGCCAGCACGGGGTACTCTGTCAACGCAAATGCGGCGCTGACGCGAGGGTGCAGCTCGCCAAAGATTCCCACTGGGCTGCCCGCGAGCAGTAGAACTGCCGTGGCGCTGGGGCGGAAAGATGGGTGCTCGCCCGGCTGCACGCTGACATCCGGAAGATGGGCGACATCGATCAGCGCATCCACCAGCCCCTTCAGGTCGAAATAATCCATCTGGGTGCGCTCTCCGTCAGTCCAACTTAGCGCTGACCGCGATCCGCTCAGGACTACTACCAGTCTACGGAGTTCACGAGGCAGGGCGGGCTGTCCGTCGCTCGTAGTCGGTTCTGGAAGATACACCGGACCGATTTCGAACAGAGCCAGCCGATGTTGAAAACGGGCGTTGGCCTCGGCGCATTCTAGGACGCTCGCCAGCAAGGAGCGGCGCATGGCGGCGCGTTCGGGGGCAATCGGGTTGTTCAAAGTGACATAATCGCCCTCAGAAGCGGCGAGGGTGCGCTGCTCTAGTTCGGGCGAAGAGAGTCGATATGTGATCACTTCTTGCAGACCGAGATTGACGAGAATATCGCGCATGCGCTCTTCTGTTTCCAGAGCTAGATTGCTGTGTTGTGGTGGGGTGGTATCGGTGATTTGCGTTTCGGGAATGCGCTCGAAACCGTATATGCGCGTTATTTCCTCCACTAGGTCGGCGACGCCGACCGCTCCTAAGCCGATATCCAGCCGGTGCTCGGGTACGGTTACGTGCAGTATCGCTCCTTTTTTCTCCACACGGAATTCAAGTGCGGTGAGGATGCGCACCACTTCTTCTGGCGGAATGGTGATGCCAAGGTTGCGCTCGATTTCAGCCAACGGTAGTTCTACCATCACTGGCGGGAACGGGCGCGGATACTCGTCGGCCGACTCATGCGCGATGCGCCCGCCAGAGAGCTCACGCATCAGCTCGGCCGCGCGGCGATTGGCTTGTGGCGCTACAGCCGGATGAACGCCGCGACTGAACCGGTATCCGGCCTGCGATGATTGCAGCTGCTGCGCGTGTACCGACCGGCGGATGTTGATTAAATCCCAGCTGGCCACCTCTAGCAGTACGTTTGTGGTCGCGGACGAGACCTCCGATTCACCGCCTCCCATTATGCCGCCGATGGAGAGAGGCCCGGCCGTGTCTGCTACTAAGATGGTGAAGTCATTCAGCGCTCGCTCGACGCCGTCCAATGTGATCAGTTTTTCTGCCGGTTCTGGAAGTCGTGTGATGATGGTCGGGTTCTTTCCGCCGGCGCGCTGGCGCAACACGTCATAATCAAAGGCGTGCAACGGCTGGCCGGTTTCCAGCATCACATAGTTGGTTACATCTACGACATTGTTAATCGGGCGCATTCCCGCCAGCCTTAGCCGGTACTGCAGCCAGTATGGCGATGGCGCGATGGTGACATTCTCGATGAGCGTCGCGGTAAAACGCGGGTTGAGCTCTGGCTCGCGGATGTCGATGTTCGGCAGCGGTAGCACACTGTTTTTTGGCGCCGCGACCCTCATTTTCCATGATGGCAAGCGCATGCTGGCTCCGGTCAGAGCTGCTAGCTCCCGTGCCACGCCGATGACGCTGGTGTTGCGCGCCATGTTGGGCGTGATTGCGATATCGAAGACTACGTCACCGATGTAATCTGCCAGCGGAGTACCGGCCGGGGGCGCATCGACATCGAAGATGATGACACCCTCGTGCTCGTCAGAAATACCCAGCTCCTTCTCCGAGCACGCCATGGAATAAGATTCCATCCCTCTTATTTTCGCTCGCTTAATTTTGGTGACCTCACGGCCGGGCATGTGTCCGTCATAGAGGCGTGCACCCTCCCGCGCGTACGCTACCTTCAGCGGGACGGATAAAGGCCCTTGCCCCTTGAACGGAAAAAGGTTGGGCGCGCCGGTTACCACGGTGTGTATGCATTCGCTGTCGTGCAGCTGCACTAGCACCAGACGGTCGGCGTTGGGGTGCGGCTTGACCTCGGTGATATCGGCGACGACGAAATGGTCCTGGTCCCATTCAAGTCCGGATATTTTCGTTTGTGGGCGCTCTTGTTGTGGATGTGGCAAGCCGATGTATTCCATCGCCTCCACCTCCAGGCCAGCGAAAGTGAGCAGGTGCGCGAGTTCGTGCGGAGGCCGCGCGATTTCTACGAATTCCTTCAGCCAGCTCAGGGGGACTTTCATTGCTCGGTGGCTCCAACAACGGCTGCAAGTTTAAGATTGGCCTCGCCACTGGGCAACCTCAGCATTAAAATTCGATTCAAAATTGCTCCAGGAAGCGCAGATCATTTCCCCAAAAGTAGCGGATGTCCTCAATTTCGTACTTGAGCATGGCGATGCGTTCCGGGCCCATTCCGAAGGCGAAGCCTGTGAATTCACACGGATCGTAGCCGCCGTTTTGCAGGACAGTTGGATGTACCATGCCGCATCCCAATATCTCCAGCCAACCAGTGTATTTACAAACCGAACATCCCTCGCCGGAACACAGGAAGCACTCAATATCCATTTCCGCGCTGGGCTCGGTGAAGGGGAAATGAGAGGCGCGGAATCGCGTACCTGTGCTCGCGCCAAACATGCGCCGGGCAAAATCGCTCAGTGTACCTTTCAGGTCTGTGAAGCGGATGTTCTTGCCGACGGCCAATCCTTCGACCTGGTTGAACTGAATTTCGGAGCGGGCGGTAATCTGCTCATAGCGATAGCACATTCCTGGCAAGATCACGCGAATCGGCTCCGGACAGTACTCGCGCATTGCGTGGATTTGCCCCGGGGAGGTGTGCGTGCGCAGGATGATGCCTGGAGTGTCGGTGTGAAAAGTATCCCACATATCGCGCGCCGGATGATGCGCAGGAATGTTGAGCAATTCAAAGTTGTATTCATCGGTCTCTACATCGGGCGAGCGGTAAACTTGAAAGCCCATCTCCGCCCAGATTGCATAGATACGGCGCAGAGTTTTCGTGGCGATGTGCAGCCGTCCGCGCTGCACAGGTCTACCCGGAAGGGTTACGTCCAACGCAACGGCCGGGGCTGGGTCGAATTCGGTGCCGCGAAGTTCATCGGCGCGCTGCTGGCAAGCTGCTTCCAGAGCACGGCGGATTTCGTTGGCGCGGCGACCGATAGCTGGACGATCCTCCGCTGGAAGGCTGCCCAGCGAACCCAACGCCTGCAATAGTGCACTTTCCTTTCCTAGATGCCGGGACCGCCACTCTTTCAGGGCAGTGCTGTCAGCTGCGTGTTGCAGTTTAGAGAGCGCCTGCTGTTCGGTTTTGTTGAGCGATTCGAGCATCATCATCTCCGCTATTTGCGGCGGCGTTGACTCTGAAAAAACCAATCCCGCCCCGAAAAGAAGGGACGGGAATACTCATTCCCGTATTACAATTCTGCTTGGTCTCTCATGTTGAGACCCGCTTTATTGGGCCTATGCGGCTGGATTACCCCAATAACGCCTGGGTCGCGGCGCGTTGTAATGTACACTCAGTCCGGAACCCTAATGTTGTTCCTCGGCGCGGCTCGAGGGTGAATTTCCACCGGACGCTTCCGTGGCATGCTTCCAGTTTGTGGCCAGCCATCTCTGTCGGTGTGGTTCCAGTGTACTTAACTCTGGTGTTGCCGTTGGTCTATTCTCTCGCGAAGATTATCTCAAATCGGTGCAGCTTGTCAAGGCAAGCGGCTGAGTACAGTATACTTGACGGTGAAAATTGAGGCTCGTATACTGCGAATGCGGAAAAGCATTGCATAGAGGCATACCAATGCGTAACTACAGATTGAGGGTTGTGGCCATACTGCTTGCCCTGCTGGTGCTCGTGGTCACGGGAGGCTGGCTGTATCTGCACTCCAGTTTGCCCCAGACTAACGGCTCGGTCTCCCTTGCTGGCCTGGATGGACATGTGGAGATTGTACGTGATACTGACGGTGTGCCGCACATTTTTGCCTCTACAGACAACGATGCTTTTTTCGCGCTCGGCTATGTGCATGCTCAGGACCGCCTGTGGCAGATGGAATTCCAGCGCCGCACGGGAGGCGGGCGCCTGAGCGAGATAATGGGCAAAGTCACCCTGGACGTGGACAAATTCCTGCGCACGTTGGGTACTTACCGTGCTGCGGAAAGCGCCTGGTCCGCCCTGAGCATGGAGAGCAAACTTGTTGTGGAAGCGTATGTCGCCGGCATCAACGCGTGGATTGGAGAGGGACACACGCTGCCGATTGAATTTCTGATACTGGGGGTGAAACCAGAACCATGGACTGTATATGATTCCATGGTCTGGTCAAAGATGATGATGTGGGACCTGGGCGGGAACTGGGATGATGAGCTGCTGCGTACGCTGCTGCTGTCTGCCGTAGGTCAGGAGCGTTCCGCCGAACTGATGGCGGGCTACCCGTCTGGAGCAACCACCATTCTGGCTTCCGATGTTGTGAGTTCATTGCTTGCTCTGGATGCTTTCCTTAAGGACAGTCTGCAGTTAGGAGGCCTCGACGTGGGCAGCAATAGTTGGGTCATTGCTGGCGAGCATACCGAAAGTGGGCAGCCGTTGCTGGCCAACGATCCGCATCTAGGAGCTAGTATTCCATCCATTTGGTATCTAGTTGAGCTGCAGGGGGACAAGTTGCATGTGACCGGCACTACTTTTCCGGGTATGCCCATTATTCCCATTGGTCACAACGAAAACATCGCTTGGGGGTTGACCAATCTGGGTCCGGACGTGCAAGATTTATATATCGAGCGTATCAATCCGCAGAATCCGAACCAGTATGAGGTAGATGCTAAGTGGGTAGACATGATCATAGTTGCCGAGGAAATTCTAGTTAAGGACGAAGAGGAAGTGCTGCTCTACGCTGCGCGCAGCACCCGCCACGGGCCACTGATAAGTGACGTCTCCGGAAAAGCTGCTGCACCGCTCGCACTACGATGGACGGCCCTAGACGATGGGGACACCACTGCGGACGCCTTCTTAGATATGGCCTATGCCGCCAACTGGGAGGAGTTCACGGAGGCACTGTCGGCTTATGTTGGCCCCAGTCAGAATATAGTATATGCGGATCGGGACGGCAACATTGGCTATTTCGCCGCTGGGCGCATCCCCATTCGCGCGAAGGGGGACGGTACAGTGCCGGTACCCGGATGGAACAGCGAGTACGAGTGGGAAAGCTGGATTCCTTTCGACGAGTTGCCACACGTTTTCAATCCTGCGGAGGGGTACATTGTCACTGCCAACAACAAAGTGGTTCCGGATGATTACTCCTATTTTATTTCTAGCAGCTGGGCGCCGCCTTATCGGGCTGAACGAATTCTCGAATTGATTGGGACAATGACATCCGGTGGCCGTAAGGTCTCAAGTGCGGATATGGTCGCGATTCAGGGAGACCAGTTGAGTCGGCAGGTGCGTGAGCTGATGCCTTATGTGCTGTCCGTCGATCCGGAAGATGAACGCCAGGCTGCCGCGCTAGATTATCTGCGTGGATGGGACGGCGTGATGCATGCGGAGAAAGTAGCGCCGACAATATACACCGCTTGGTTCCAACAGCTACCACTAGTTATTTTTGAGGACGATTTGCGCGGTGAGGCTTACGAGCAGTTTGCTGATCGTAGACATGCGTCCTTTTTGGCCGGTGTACTTAGTGAAAGTGCATATACGTGGTGCGACAATGTACTGACTGTACCGGCAGAGAGCTGCTCTGATGCCTATGCCCAGGCTCTGCATCGTGCTCTAGATGGATTGGAGGAGACTCTAGGGAAGGACATGGCACGCTGGCGATGGGGCGAAGTGCACCAGACCATTTATACACACAATCCATTTAGTGAAGTGGGGGCGTTGCGCCCAATTTTTCAGCGTCAGATTGGCAATGGCGGTGGCCCGTATACTGTCAATGTGGGTCCCTATAAATTCTCAGAACCGTACGTACAGGCAGCTGTCCCGAGCTACAGGCAGATTGTGGATTTGAGCGATTGGAACAGTAGCCTGTTCATGCATACTACCGGGCAGTCCGGAAATGTGCTCAGCAGGCATTATGACGATTTAATCGAACGGCACCAAGCAGTGGAGTATCTGCGCATGAGTTTCGGACGCAAGAACGTGGCCGGGGATGTGCTGGTGCTGAAGCCGGATTAGTTGCTGCTTGCTGCAGGCGCTTAGCGACCGTAAATGCTGGTCTGTGGGTGGTAAGCGACCCATCCGTACCATTCGGTCACGAACGAGGTGATAAATGGCAGCTGGCCAGCGGCCCGGCGGTCGCACGGCCATTCAGGTTCCAGAAACTCTCGGTGCTGTCGACGATTGCGCCCCCTTCCGCACTAAAATGCAACAGACGTCCCTCAACTACGGGGTGAAAGGCTAGCGCGTAGCTGTTCTCGCGCTCCCCAAAAACTACCACCGGGAGACCGTTTCAACTCGTCGGTAATCACACTCAGTCCTGGGGGCAAATCCTCTAGCACATAGGCACGGTGTTCGGACCGCAGTGCGGCCCCGAGAACTAGCTGGTTTTCGGATAAGCGTGGATCGTTGTGCAACAATGTCATTCGAAACTGGGGTTCGAGCCCGCCACGGCCCGGGTTGGCGCCAGGACGGTATCTGCTGCTGAATTCTGGATACCAGTCGAGCACCAGTGTTTCGGGGTGCAGCGCCGACCAGTCCGCCCATCTGGTTTGCACCATCCGCTCAATCCGCAGACGAGTTCCGGTTCCAGCCAGTGGACCGGTCAGCACTGTGCCGTCGTAGTGAGTCCACACTGAGCTGGTCTGGCGGTCGCTCATTACAAAAAGGCCGTTGTACAGACCAGCGACATCGAAGGTGTAGTGTGTACCTCCGGCCACGGGGTTTAACCCAACCCCACTCGAACACACGCTTCAATAGGTTATCAGATAAGGCTCCCCGGAGATGGTGTCATTCACGATGTGATGGTACTCGACCTGAGAGATTGGAATATGCGCGCGCCTCACCGCCACGTTCCACCCCGAGGACGAAGTCGTCCGGTCGCAGCCAGGTGGCCATGGCGGCACTGACCGGTACTGGATTGTCCAGCGGGATGAACGGGACCTCCATGCGTAATAAACCATTTGGATCGTATGATGTGGCCTCAGATGGGCCGATTTCGGGAAGAGTGAATGCTGGCAGAGATGTCAGAACATCGGTAAGATGCGTGACCTTATCTATTGGCGGAGGCTCTGTGGTGGTGGGTTCTACTGTTGCCTCTGCTGTGGCAGTGCCGGTTGCAGGCGGCGGGGTTCTTGTGGACTGCCGCTCCGCAGTCGGTGGCCCCGTCATAGATGGTTGCTTCATACTGGAAGGGGCTGCAAGCACTGTGGGGCTGCTGACCGCATCTGTAGCAGGACTCACCACGGTGACAGTCATCGGCATTGGCTGTGTAGTTGCAGTTGGCGCAGCGGTGACGGGTGCCTTTACCATGGTGTCGGCCTTCCCTCCGGAACATGCTGTAAGCAGCACGCCGCAAGCTATGATGCGTTGGTGTCGCCCATTAGTCATTTTTCACGAAAGCCATAATACATCATATATCATTGCTGCGGCATTTACCGGCGCACTTCTAGATCCATCGAGTAAGCTGCCTCCCGCTCTTGCCTGAACTGCGATGTGTAAAGTTGGTAGTAATGGCCGCGCGCTCGGATCAAATCCGCGTGATTGCCCGTCTCCGTAATGCGCCCATGCTCCAAAACCACGATGCGATCAGCGCGCTGTATAGTGGACAGTCGATGGGCGATCACGAAGGTAGTGCGACCCCTCATCAATGTTTCCATTCCACGCTGAATGCGCGCCTCTGTCAGGGTATCCACCGAGCTGGTAGCCTCGTCTAAAATAAATATTTCCGGCTCGGTTAGCACTGCCCGCGCCAGGCTGATAAGCTGCTTCTGTCCGGCCGACAGAAGGATACCTCCCTCGCCTACCTCCTCCTCATAACCTCGCTTCAGGGTGACGATAAAATCGTGCGCCCCCGCCATTGTTGCCGCTCGTTCG
>Ga0310123_10004883_pt1 | contig 10084 bp, 8 predicted proteins | sample CB6_AW_1057_MG_FD_203505 | JGI IMG/M metagenome (GOLD analysis project Ga0310123, IMG submission 203505) | Marine microbial communities from Western Arctic Ocean, Canada - CB6_AW_1057 | ecosystem: Environmental > Aquatic > Marine > Oceanic | place: Canada: Western Arctic Ocean | collected...
TTCAAACTTGAGGCAGACCTTGACCTAATCTCGTTGGGACGCGCGGCAATGGACTTCTATCCAGAGAAGTTCAATGCCCCGATTTACGAATCGACGCGTTTCAAATTTTCTCTTGGCGGGTCACCCGGCAACACGGCCATTGGTGCGGCAAAGCTGGGCCTGCGTACCGGGTTCATCGGCCGTCTGACCGATGATATGCTGGGACAATACCTTATGAGACGCCTCGAAGCCGATGGAATTAATACCGAGGGGATCGTCATTGATCGATCTGGCGCTCAGTCCGGCTTGGCGTTCGTCGAGATCCGTTCGCCGAGCGATTGCGGACTCGTGATGTATCGTGAGAATGCCGTTGATTTGCGACTCGAGCCTGCCGACATCAGCTCCGATTACATAAGAGGTGCCAAGGCCTTGTTGGTTTCTGGCACAGCTCTGTCACGTAGTCCGTCGCGTGAGGCTGCGCTGCTCGCTCTGGAGTACGCACGTAACCACGACGTCGTGACCATAATGGACATCGACTATCGGCCATATTCATGGGTCTCACCGGATGAGACATCCATCTATCTGTCTCTGGCGGCGGCGAAGTGCAATATCATTATCGGTACTCGTGAGGAATTTGACGTCCTGGATGCAATCCGAGGTTGTTCGGGCGATGATCGTCAAGTCATTTCGCGGTGGTTCAAAGAAGCGGCTCAGATCATCATTATCAAATTTGGGATGAACGGATCGACTGCCTACCTTGCAGACGGGAGTGAGCACACGGCAGAAGTGTTTCCGGTTGAGGCTAAGATGACCAATGGCGCGGGCGACGCCTATTCTGCTGGGTTGCTGTACGGTTTAATCAAAGATCTAGGAATTGCTCGATCGATGGAGGTCGCAAGCGCATCAGCGGCCTTGAATCTGCTGGGCGATGATTGTTCATATGCCATGCCCACACTGGAACAAGTTCGCCAGTTTCTGGCTGAGCGCGGACGTACCGAAACGCTCACACCATGATCACCACATTGAAACAGATCGTCGCTGCCGCTGCCGAAGCTCATTATGGCGTGCCCCAATTCAACGTGTGGGGTTACGAGGATACACGCGCAGTTATCGATGCCGGTCAGATGCAGCACAGTCCGCTGATCCTTGGTGCAAATCGAGTGGCCATCGAGCACATGTCGGTGGAGCACATCGGGCCACTGCTTCGCGGCCTAGCCGAGCACGCGACGGTACCGGTTGTAGTCCACTTGGATCACTGCGATGACATCGACACGATCAAGCGCGCCATCCAAAACGGGTTCAGCTCTGTCATGTACGATGGTTCCAAGCTGCCGTTAGAGCAGAACATTGCCAATAGCCAGGAGGTTGTGCGTTTTGCTCAAGCGGCTGGTGTTTCTGTTGAAGGTGAAGTGGGTGCCGTGCCCTACGCCGATGCAACGCACCCTGTGGTTCCAACATTGACCGACCCCCAGGATGCACAACGTTATGCAGAGCAAACCGGAGTGGACGCGATGGCCATTGCAATTGGCACGATTCATAGGCTGCGTTCGCCTAGTTCCACGATTAATTACGAAACACTTGCACAGATCGAGACACGCACGGCGATTCCATTGGTCGTACACGGAACGAGTGGAATTCCCGATGAGCAACTGTCGAAATTGGTTGCCCACCGTGTTGCCAAATTGAATATTGGGACGCGACTGCGGCAGGCCTTTGTTGAGACACTGCACATGGAAATTGAGCAGCATCCCGATGAGCTGGATCGCGTCGCGTTGTTCAAAGCGCCTATGCGCCGTGTAACTGACGTGGCTTCGGCGATGATTCGGTTGTTGGGTTGCGCGAATGTAGCCGATCGGATGCCGTCGATGTTCGGGTTGTCTTGATGAGAACGGTCCACGATGACCAATAGATGGAGGTCGATGATGAGCAAACTTGTGGTTTCCAGCCATGCACCCGATCGAACTGGCAACATTCTGCGAGTCACTCCCGAGTCAGCCGGATGGAATTATGTGGGCTTTGAAGTGTACCAGCTCGAACCGGGGCAGCAATTGGAGCGGGAATTGGCGGAGCAGGAGAATTGTCTCGTATTGATGACAGGAAAAGCTGATGTGACGGTAGGAACACAATCATGGATGGATCTTGGTAAGCGGACAGATGTGTTTGACGGGCAGCGACCTTATGCTGTCTATGTTCCAGCTCATTCGTCGTGGTTTGTGAGTGCGCAAACATCGCTGGAATTGGCAGTGTGCACCGCACCAGCCGAAGGTCGGTTAAAGCCTCGTTTGATCTTGCCCGATGACATGAGTGTCGAACATCGTGGTCACACGAATATTCGACGGACCGTACACAATATTTTGCCAGAGCAGGAATCAGCTGAAAATCTGCTGGTGGTTGAGGTGTTAGTGAAAGACGGCAACTGGTCCGGGTATCCCCCACACAAACACGATGTCGACGATTTGCCACGTGAGAGCAGCTTGGAGGAAACATATTTTCACAAAGTTCGGCCCGAAGAGGGCTTTGCATTTCAGCGTGTGTACACTACTGATGGAGCGCTCGACGAGTCGATAGCAGTCCAGAACAATCACTGCGTACTGGTACCAAAGGGATATCACCCCGTTGTGGCGCCACCACGGCATGATGTGTACTTCATCAACGTCATGGCGGGTCCCGTGCGAACGTGGCGCTTTACAGAACATGCTGTCCATGCCGCTCTGATGAGTGATTAGAAACGTTTCGAATCCTTGATCGATATGTGACTTTGCGTCGTCACATCATTCGGTGTTGGGAAAGGTTCTGTCGGATTCGAACGCGTGCACGCATTCCTCGATGCCGCCCTCCACGAAATAGATAGACTGCTCAAATAATGCCTCGCCGCCCGGCTTTACTGTCGCTGGTTTCTGCGAGCTGTGAATGCACCACAGTTCCGGGTTAGCTTTGTTATGGAAAAGGAACTCGTAGTCCTTCGACGCGGTCGCCACCGCTCGCCGGACATCCTTCGATAGGCACACCATCAAGGGATGGTCGGCTTTGGTGGCTTCGAACAAATGGCTCATGTCGCCTCCCCATCCGACGTTCCCGTCATGCGCTGAGGAGACTGAGCAATAGTGTGGATAGTCCGATTTAGGCTCCAATGACTTCAGTGACGACCAGTCGCCTGCGATTCGGATGTAGATGCGCGAGAAGTCGCTGCAGGCGAATTCGGGCGCGAGGCCAAACTGCACACAGTTGACGACGGCGACGTCAGGCAGGTCCCGGTCTCCCAAATTGGTCACCCGCGTCGTTAGGGCCAGAGTGTGGCCCTTGGCGTGGACGTGCGTATCGACACTCCAGCCAGGTCCTTCATGAGTCCAGACAAGACCGCCGTCACTCGTTGGGAAAAAATTCTGGTGAAAGCCACCGCCTTCCCAGTTCTGCCAGAGGGTCCCTATGATTTCTGGTGCCCACAGGCGGAACACATTGCCCGGCCATTGAACCACTTCCGCCATGATCTGTGTGGTAGGTGCCGAGCGAGGCGGAGCCCCTCCGGGAGGCGGAACTGCAGGGATCAGCTCGTCCTTTGTACTCAATCGAATTGTTATATCACTCATCCATTTTTCTCACAGTCTTATCAATTTACCCGTTCCAGCGGTGCAAAGCGGTCAACGATTTTTTTTGCGCTGCGCAGGCCGTCGACGGCGGCACTAACGATTCCTCCGGCATAACCAGCTCCTTCGCCGACCGGATACAAACCGTTAAAACCAGGCACTTCTCGTGACTGTCGGTTGCGAACGATACGCACAGGTGAGCTGCCTCGTATTTCTGGGCCTACCAGCATAGCGTCACGCAGAAAGTGACCGCGCCATTGTTTGTCCATGATTGGTAATCCCGATCGGATCGACCGGACAACGCTGTCCGGTATGACTTCGGATAAATCGGTCGGTACCGTGCCGGGTTGATAGGAGCAGGGAAAATTCGTTTCCGGATGGGGTGCGCGGCTGGACAGAAAAGCGGACGCCGGTTGAATGGGACACTTGTAGTCTGCACCCCCAAGTTGAAACGCGATCGATTCGTACCGGCGCTGTAGTTCAACTCCCGCCAAAGGATGATCACTGCCGAATTCCCGAGGATCCAGCGTCACCACGAGGCCGCTATTGGCAAATCCGGAATCGTTGCGTGAGTTGCTCATACCGTTTGTACAGAACAAACCTGGCTCGGAAATGCTCGGGATGACGTACCCGCCTGCGCACATGCAGAATGTGTACAAGTTTTTTTGACCACGGGCAACCAGCGTGTAATCGGCGGCTCCGAGAAATTTGAAATACTCGTTGCGCCCATATAAATGTTGGTTGACTTGTTCCTGAGGCTGCTCGATGCGCAATCCCAATTGAAACGGTTTGGATTCGATGGGTACTCGCAAATTGTACAGCATTCGGTAAGTGTCTCTCGCACTGTGACCAATGGCCAAGATGACATGTGATGTCTTGATGAATCCGCTGGAAGTGGCCACTCCACGAACACGTCCCTCTTCGATGACCAAATCTTCCAGGCGGCACGCGAAGTTATACTCGCCGCCGTTCGCCTCGATCGTTCGGCGAAAATTACGGACGATCAAAGGCAGACGGTTGCTTCCTAGATGGGGTCGATGTTCATAACGTATCGACGGCTTGCCGCCGCATTCGACGATCCGATCCAGCACCCAGTCAACGTCGGGTCCGCTTAAACGGCACGTCAGTTTTCCGTCGCTGAACGTACCTGCTCCACCTTCTCCGAACAGGTAATTGTTTTCGTGTTCAAAGGAGCCGCCTCGGTCGAAGCGGCGGATGGCTGGGACGCGCGCCTTGACCGGTTCGCCGCGCTCGATAATCAGAGGGCGGTACCCCATTTGAGCCAGGTAGTATGCAGCCAACAATCCAGCTGGCCCGGAGCCGACGATGACAGGACGTTCCTGCATCGGCTCGTCACCCGGCGCGGGATTGTTGAATTGCCGTGGGATATAGAGATCGATTTCGTGTTGTTCTTTTAGCTTCTTAAACTGTGCTTGCTCGTTCGTCAACTCGACGGCGGCCGAGTAGACGAATTTCAGATCATGCCGCGACCGAGCATCCAGACTCTTTCGCAAGATCCGCCAGCGGACGAGATCGGTTACGGGAATTCCTAGCCGTCGAGCCAATCGGGTGCGCAAAGAGTCTTCGGGTTCTTCAACGGGCATTCGGATATTTGAGACTCGCAGTGTCATGAATAAATTGTTCGTCATTTCTAAGGCAACAACTCACATTCTAGTTACGGCAAGATTATTTTGAAATGTTCGCTTTAAATGGTTCTTCTTTGCCATTACCGACCAAGACGAAGGACATTGGCCAACAGTTTGCAAGATGTTATGGTGGTCGGAGCTTGCGATAGCTATGAATTGATCCATACTGTTCGCTGAATGTTGACATTTGTAACACTTTAGCCGTCCTACTTCACTTGGCTGAAGTGTTACTGACGTTTCAGTCTTAATCCATCGGTGTCGGGCCCATGATAGCTGACCAGATGACAGGTGCGAGAAATACTGTCCAGGAGCAGGCAGATGTTGATTCGAATAACTCGGACGATTTGTCTCCGCAATTAGCAAAGGAATTGGGCCAACTGCTGGAGCGGGACTGGACAAATCGGCCGGAATGGGCGCATATGCTAACGGCTTTGTTGCAAGGCAAGCCAATGGGCATGGGCATGGGCTGGTGGCAGCCGAGCCATTCACGTTATGCGTGGAACTGGCTCCGTGAACAATTCGATGCGAACTTGGACGACAAGGTCGTTTTGGATGAATTGCCAGAAAGGTTTCCCGAAAGAAGCCTCTATTTTGAGCGATTGGACCGAAACGGTGACGGCGAACTGACGGTCGACGATTTTGACTGGTCTGCCCGCAACTCGCATGAACAGGTGGTTGCGGACAGGCCCAGGCGAGCCGAAAGCGATGAACAGGACGATTCTCTATCGTTTGCCAAGATAATCAACATGTTCTTGTCCGGGCAATTTGGATGGTTAAATGCGGGCCCGGAATTAGAGACAGAAGCGATCGATTTCACACTGCCGACATATGACGGCACGTCTAACGTCACGATTTCCGATTGGCGCGGCAAGAAACCGGTGGTGTTAATCTTTGGCAGCTTTACCTGAGGCCCCTATCGATCTCAGTCTGGGATCATGGACAAGATAGGTGCTCGCTATTCGGATCAGGCGGCGTTTTATAACGTATACATTCGCGAAGCCCATCCTGCTGACGGTTGGCGATCGTCATCGAACGACGAAGTCGGCATCATGATCGATCAACCAAAAACGATTGAAGAACGCACACAGGTCGCTGTCCAGTGTTGCTCGGCGCTTCAGATGTCCATTCCACTTCTGGTCGACGGCATTGACGATCGCGTCAACCGAGCGTACTGCGCGTTTCCCGACCGGTTGTACATAGTCGACAAGGCCGGCCGTATTGCTTTTAAGAGCGGTCGAGGACCGTTTGGATATCAGCCTCGCGCAATGGAACAGTCACTGATCACACTGCTGCTGGCGGAACAAATTTGAGAGAATATCGACCTCAAATGAGCTGGATTTTTTCAGTCAATTATGAGTGCTGCGGAGCAACGTCAAACCAGAAGACTGGTCACATACCGAACTGCGTCAGTTACTTAACTCAGCACCTTGATCACTACGGCGGTGGTATCGTCTTTGGGAGTGTTGGAGTGGCAGCATTCCTGCGTTGCCTGAAACAGTGAGTTGACGATGTCTACCGCCGGTGGTTGCGGTCGGTTGACAGTCGCCGGTGATATCGAAGCCCAGCAAGTCAGGATGGTTGCTGGGAAGCAGCCATTATTGAATCCTGCGTGCCATTAGAAAATCTTGCTGTGTGCTTTCGACGATTCGCTTGGCGTGAAGCAGTTTTACTCATTCAAGCGAGAGCCACACGACGTGCGCCAGAGACATATCGTTGAGCACGCGTAGAGGCGAGAAAGGTAGTTTAGAGACACGCAATCTTGTGCTCAGTGGAATGCGCGGAGCGTTCCACCTAATCAAATTAGTCACCAATTTCGATTTCCAGGTTGAGCGCAATCAATGCCGTCATCCAATGGCGCAGATCCCGACACACTTCGTTGGCAAGATAAGAAAAGACCGTCTGTCGCGCAAGTCAGTCATGCAGCTCCTTCAGATTCGAGTACAACATATCATGCATGACAATGCAAAGCATCGACTTGAGGGGACCAGCTCGGATACTGCCTCAATACTGCAGACAAACGGCATCGAGAATCACCGTTTCAGACATCACGCTCGTCCAGATCCATTCCGACGGTTTTACTTTCTTTGTGGCGAGCGGATTAGTTTCGCGGACGGCTGTTGGCAGCGATACAGCGTCATAAGGGCGAGCGCCGTGCCATATTGCTGGTGATAATTGTAGAGGGGATAGTCCCACCACGAACCATCTTTTTCTTGTCGTTTCAGCATGAGGACGGCAAGATGAGCCTGAAACGTTGGACGGTCGGCGGGGTTGAGTTGTTCCAGACACAAAGCCGCATAATAGTGCCCGAAGTAGTAGAAGTATCCGGCTACCTGAAACCAGGATTCGTGGGGGATGGGGCGTTTGCGTCCTATGTTCAGCCAGCCGTTGCGTGCGAACAAGCGGTTGAGCCACATTTTGAGAACATCGTCGGTGATCGTTTCGTCATTCCAGAGACGCAAAGCGATGTTACAGGCCTGGGACCGGCCCAAACTGCCTCCCGGTCGGTTGATGCCCAACATCGGTTGCCACTTCAGATACTCGCCGTAGAGATAGCTGAAATCTGGTTTCTGTTGTCTCTTGATCGACGCTAAAGCACGTTCGACGACCTTATGCGAAGCATGGACTCCTAGAGTCTTTGCTTTGTGTAATGCGACCAAAGCCGCAGCCGAGACAAAGCTGAGAGAACTGCTGGATGGTTTCTTCGCGCCGATTCGAAAGTCGTAATATCCCCAGCCGCCGTCAATTGATTCGAATCGTTCCAGCATTTCAATCTGAGATGTGATCAAGCCGCGAATGCGTTGTTTTTTTTCGTTGTCTGTGAACCGCAGACCATGCAATCGCACCAGTGCCTGAATGGAATAGATGTGCCCCCACGTGTTGTAGATTGTGTCCGGCGTCGCACGACGCAGTTTTGGCACCCAGTCGAACATCCACTTTGCCCCACGGTCGATGGATTGTTCGACATTCTTCTGGTCCGAACTAGTTCCAATCAATGCCGAGACGCACATTGCCGTCACTGCAGTTCGGAACGCGTGATGGGCACCTGGTACGGGGGCATAGATATTTATGCCCTTAGTTCGTGTCGCCGAACCCCACGAACCATTTTTGTTCTGAACCTTCAGCAGAAACGCGATTCCACGATCAATCGATTGGTCCAGTTTTTCGGTCGGTGGAAATTCAACGGGTTTCAAAACAGGGACGTTCAGCACCCGGTCTCTCGGCTGTTCCGTAACGGTACGATTGTCGGAAATCTTCTGGCCGGTGCACGCCTGAGTTTCTAGAAAAACTGCTATTGCAAGCAGCGCAATTAGGGGCGTTTTCATCGGTTCGTTCTGACTGAGCCGCAGGACACCATGTCTCATAGTGGCTTCTTCAGCAGGATTTCGTCTCCCACATTCAATCCTTTCAAGATCTCAACTTTCTTGCCGCGATGATTGCCGACTACAACTCGCTGCTTTTGACGTTCGGCATCACCAATTGCTAGATAGACGAACTTTCGATCTTCGTCCAATTCGTCTGAGAATACGGCCGATGTGGGGACCGTTAGGGCATCCTTTTTTCGATAAGTGACAAACTTAATTGTGCAGGCCATTCCTGGCATGAGCTTGTCAACTGCTTTGTCTAGAAGATCGATGCGAATGCGGGTGTCAAATATACCTGCCTCGATCGGAAACGGAGAAATCGCATCGATCGTTGCCCCGAGCTTCACGTTGGGGAAAGCTGTGGGTATTATCCTTCCGGTCACTCCACGGCGGATATATTGGAGTTCCTTCTCAGGAAGATTGGCGCGGACAAATATCGGGCGGTATTGAACAATCGTCATACATACTTGATTTGCCGAAAGTGTTCTGCCTCGCCGGAATTGGTTGGCCAAAGTCGTCATTGGGCTCCATTTTCCACGAACGCAACTTCCGTAATACACGATTCCATTCGCTGGAGACTTAACGACGAGATTCTCTCGATCTTTTTTTAGGTTTTTAAAACGTTCATCTAGTTTTTTTTTCTCATCGACCAGTTTTTCCAGCTTAAGTTCCTTCTGCCTGGCTTGTCTGGGCAACGAGGATTCTGCCTTTTTGAAGGCAACAGTTTGTTTGCGGACCGTTTCCCTTAGCTGCTCCTCCTCACGCGGCAGAGTCGTCTTGAGAGTCCGTTCGGTGCGATGCCTCGTCACTTCCAGACGGAACTTTGCCGATTCAACAGAGCGGTGGGCACGTTTAAGTATGATCTCTTCAGTTTCTTCCGTGAGATCATCTGCTTTATACATTTGCTCAAGTTGCTTCAGTTCTTCCTGTGCATTTTCCAGCCAGTATTCCGATTGTTTGAGCGATTCCTTGGCCGACCTGATCTGCACATCGAGGTCGATGTCAAGAAAATACTTCAGATTGTCATTGGCGACTTGCTTAGCACGCAGTGAATTTTTCAATTCGAACGGCTGCGATTCCTGTAGCTGATGCAAATCGTCCTCTGCTTGTTTCAGCCCCAGCAGCGACAACTGCCGCTTGAAGACGAGGTCGTTGAGTTCTTCGTCGATTTTTTTCGTCTCAAGCACGAGCAGCGATTCGCCTTGCTTAACGTGTTTTCCGAGTCTGACGGCCTTCTTTACGACCAGAGTCGACCACACTTCAGGCCGTAAGACCACTTCCGACATCTGTTCCGCTTCGAAGACGCCCTTAATCACTATTTCAACCTTGAATGGTGACTTCGAAACGACGTAAGTTTCGGCTTTGTGCGAAGGTGTTTGTTTGGAATCCCTTTTTGGTGTGATCACTTGAGCGCAAGCGATTCCAAAGGGGAACACAAGTAGAATCAACGTAGGAATGACGTATCTCAGAGTCTTGAGCATTGCATTCTTCCGAATGTCGAGTCGAGCATCCC
>Ga0310123_10004884_pt1 | contig 10081 bp, 8 predicted proteins | sample CB6_AW_1057_MG_FD_203505 | JGI IMG/M metagenome (GOLD analysis project Ga0310123, IMG submission 203505) | Marine microbial communities from Western Arctic Ocean, Canada - CB6_AW_1057 | ecosystem: Environmental > Aquatic > Marine > Oceanic | place: Canada: Western Arctic Ocean | collected...
CCCACGCTTCCTGAATGATGAAAAACGGACTGAGCGGCGAGGAGGGAGCCCTCGCTGTGCCAATATGCCCCTGCTGTGCGGACCTTCTAGTCTGTCGCGTGGAAGTTACTCGCCAATGATCTTTACCAGCACCCGTTTTGGACGGCGGCCATCAAACTCGCCGTAAAAGATCTGTTCCCAAGGTCCGAAGTCGAGTTTTCCCTTGGTTACGGCCACCACCACTTCGCGACCCATGATCTGCCGTTTGTGGTGTGCGTCGGCATTATCTTCGCCCGTGCGATTGTGGTGGTACCGTTCGGGCGACGGATCGAAGGGCGCCAGTTCTTCGAGCCACTTCTTATAATCGCGATGCAGGCCGGGCTCGTCGTCATTGATGAAAACGCTAGCCGTGATATGCATCGCGTTGACCAGGCACAGTCCTTCTTGGACGCCACTTTTGCCTACTAACTGCTCGACTTGGTCCGTGATGTTCTCAAAGGCCATCCGCTCTGGAAGTTCAAACGTCAGATGTCGCGTAAGTGATTTCATGTTCGGTCCCATGCCGTTAGCCAAATGCCCGTCGTCGCCGAGCGCTGCCGACCACGGCCACGCCGATCAACGCGAGGATAATCGTTGCTGGTTCAGGAATGTTTTGGTCACCACGGCAACGATGCCCTTGACCATGATGCCCCGATCCCCAGTCGTGGTTCCAGTCCTTGTCATTGTCCCACTCGCCATCATGGTTCCACTCCTTGTCGCGGCCCAACTCGTCATGGTTCCACTCCTTGTCGCCACCCCACTCACCGTGGTTCCAATCCTTGCCGTGGTTCCACTCGCCATCGTGGTCCCAGTCCTTACATTGGGGCAACGAGACGATCTCGATCACATCCGTGCCGGCAATTCGAGTTCCGTCGAACAAAACCCCGCTGAGAGTCCCTTCCGTGGTTTCCGGTCCCAGAGCGCCGGCTTCGAGCAAGTCATTCGTACGGAAGACTAAGGTGAGATCGGGCAGACCGTCCCAATTCACGTCTCGTATTTTGGTCTGTTTGGGCATGACGCTCAGGCCACCATTTTCCAGTAACAGCGGGTCACCGAATTCGAGCGTCATCAGGTCGATCTGGGAAATGTCAAAACCGTTGCCGGAAAGAACGGCCATTCGTAGCATGCCGTCGCCAAACAGACGAACCCGATTCCATTCACCACGAGGACGGACATCAAAATATTCGTCGATCGTTTCGATGATCGGCGACACGCTGCCGACGCCGGCGCCATATTTTTCCAGTACCGCCGCGATGTCGTCCGGGTGCAGATGGCCGCTCCTCGGCCCGGTATGGCGCAAGAATCGCGGGAACATGTTCGCACCATCGACATCGCTATGGTGAATGCCGATCGAGTGTCCGATCTCGTGAATTGCCGCGCCCAACACGTCGGGATAATCGGCGTCGGTAACCGGATCGACGTGGCCAATCGGTTCCCAGCGATTCGTGTCATCGAAATGCACGTCGCCGGCCAGATTACCGCCGATCGGGAAATAAGCATGAGCTTTGTAGTCGACGCTGGCGAGTCGAAAAGGGTGGTGGCCAAAACGGATTTGGCCGAAATCGCTGCCAAAATACTGCAAGTCGGACACGGGCGGCCCATTGTCTTCCACCTCGACAAAGTGCAACGGCGCGTAACTGGCCCAGGTTCCGAGCGCCTCGTCGATCGCGTCCTTGAGAAACCCGGGCGTGAGCGACACGTCGTCTTTATCGAGCAGTCCGCCATCGAGCAGATTGCTGTAGCTGTAAGTGACCGTCACCGGATCACCGAGATTCGTCTGTGGCCAGCTGCTGAAATGTAACAAATACGCCGAGGCAGGCACGACGCATGTCGTGACGGTGAATATCCCCGTCAGACAGCACAGTAGCATTGATCTTTGCATCGAGTTTCTCCGTATATTCGGGTCGATATCCGATGCTGGCCGGGATCGATACCCAATGGGCTAGGATTGCTTAACGTGCCGGGTGGCGCTGCTGGTCCGCCGCAGGCCGATTCGCCGTGGCGAACCCGCCACGGCGGATCTAGCGACTTATCCAGCAGTGGACGTGCGCAGCAGAGCGGGCGGGGTTAGCCGGTTCGGGCGCAACGACCGCGCATCACCGCCGCAGGACGCCCTAAGCGGCCAGGAGCGCGCAACAAAACACGGCACACGAAAAATTGGAAAATGGAACCGCAGAGAGAAGCTACCCGACGGGAAAGAGTTCCCGTAATTATTTGGGCATTGCGGTTAAGAAGTTTTCACTAGGCGTAGACTATCGATCAGTAAAAACAGTGGTCTGGCGCACTCGGCCAGACTTACGCCCACCAATGTAACAACTGGCCCGACGATTGTCAAATGGATATCTTGGAAAAATGTCGCTGGGCGGGGCCACCATTGCCGAACCGGCGGTTTTTCGGCTAAATTAGCGAATTCTCGGTTTCCCCTCACCTTGCCAGTGGGATGGCTCGGCGACCGAAAGCTGCCCGCGGTTTTCGCCCTCAGAAGACGTCACGCAAACCATGTTCGAATCGCTTCAAAACGGACTGACCGGTGCGCTCCGGACTCTGCGGGGGCGAGGGAAGCTGTCCGAATCAAACATGCGTGACGGGCTGAAGCTCGTCCAGCAGTCGCTGCTGGAAGCGGATGTCAGCTTCTCGGTTGTCAAAGATTTCATGGCCCGGGTCACCGAGCAGGCCGTCGGCGAACGGGTGCTCAGGGCGCTCGATCCCAGCCAGCAAGTCATGGGCATCGTCTACGAAGAGCTCATCCGTCTGATGGGCCCGGTCGATCACTCTCTTCACTTGAAGGGATCGGACGAAGTCAGCGTTCTGATGCTGTGCGGTTTGCAGGGTTCTGGCAAGACGACGACCTGCGGCAAATTAGGACACCTGCTCAAACAGCGCGGACGTCGGCCGCTGTTGGTGGCCGCCGATCTTCAGCGTCCGGCCGCGATCGATCAGTTGCAGGTCCTGGGTGAGCAGCTCGACATTCCCGTTTATTCGGACCGCTCGACGAAGGACCCGGTCGCGGTTTGCCACGCGGCCGTCAAAGAAGCCAAGAAGCTGGGCGCCAATACGGTCATTCTGGATACGGCGGGCCGGCTGCACATCGATGAGGAGTTGATGGGGCAGCTCGAACGGATCGATCGCAAGATCGTGCCGGCGCAAGTTTATCTGGTCGTCGACGGTATGACAGGGCAGGACGCCGTTCACAGCGCGGGAGCGTTCAACGATTCGCTCGAGCTCAACGGTGTTATCATGACCAAGCTCGATGGGGACGCGCGCGGTGGTGCGGCACTGTCGGTCAAGCATGTCACAGGCGTACCGATCAAATTCATCGGCGTCGGTGAACATCTCGATGCGATCGAAGAGTTCCATCCCGACCGAATGGCAGGTCGGATCCTCGACCAAGGCGACGTTCTATCGCTGATCGAGAAGGCCCAGCGCGAGTTCGACCAGGAGGAGGTGGAGCTTCAGGAAGAGCGGCTGCAGAAAGGCGAATTCACGCTCGACGATTTTAAGACACAAATGAAACAGATCGGCAAGCTCGGCCCGCTGCAAAAAGTGATGGGAATGATCCCTGGGATGAGCAGCGCTGCGGATATGATGGGTGACGTCGATCCGGAGCAAGACATGCGACGCATGTTCGGCATCATCGACTCGATGACGCCCGACGAACGCCGCAACCCCGCGAAGGTGATCGATCAGAGCCGTCGACGGCGGATTGCGGCGGGCTCAGGGGTCGAGCCGCACGAAGTCAACGATCTGGTCAAGCAGTTCGACGCCATGGCCGGTATGATGAAGCAGATGGCCGGCAAGGGAATGCGTGACCGCATGAAGATGGTCAAAGAATTGCAACAGTCGGCGATGGCCAATCCGGGAGGCCAACTGGCCAAACAAAAAAAAGGGACCGGCAAACGACTCTCGCCGAAAGAGAAGGCCAAGCTGCGCAAAGATCGCGAAAAAGAATTACGTCGCCAAAAGCGATTGGCAAAAGATGGCAAGTAAACGTAATTATTGTTACTGTTCCCGGGGTACTTTAGTGGGCTTTGAACACGAGTTTTTGGGTTATCCAACGCCTGGCGCGGTCCTCGGCAGGCGTAAATAAACCATCAAATCGACCTGCCTTGTTTTCGCCGGCGCAATTCCTTTTGTTTCAGAACGATCATCGATTTGTAGATGGCCAGCAGCAGATTGTCGTAAAGAAACTCGGGCGAGTGCGGTTGGCCTCGACGCCACCGGCAGATGACCGATCTGATCAAACCACGATGGCCGGAGACATCGATGCGGGTGCTGTTGGAACTACGCCGTTCATCGTGTGGGTGCCCTATCCAATAAGGTTCCGACGGAAACCCCATTGCAGGATTTGCCAGAACGGTACCAGTAAGGTGCGTCGCAGAATTCGCATGTGGACCGGTTCCTCGCATGCCTGCCGATTCCAAGCGATTACGCGATCAATATACGTGGACACTTGTTGGTTGAAGGCTTTTTGCGTCCCCTGCGATTGTTTAACATAAGCTCGGTAATACCGTTTCCAGGTACCGGGAAACGAGAGTGCCCACCTCCACGGCCGCTTGCGAAAAAAACACCTAATCATGCCCAGCAAGAACACGACGGCCGCAAAATCTTCCAGATCAAACTCCTCGCAGACCGGATCAATGATGACCCAATCTCCGCTATCGGTATCCCTCAGAAAGTGCTCAGGTGCACAATCAATACGAAAGCGTTTCCGGCGAAGATGAACCAAGAGCGATATGATACTCTGTCGTGTTTCGTCAAACGCCCGTGGCCCTATCGTGGTGTACATATCGGTCAGATGTGGACCGCCAACATATTCAAGGGACATCCAGTTTTCTTCGGTATCCGATTCGTAAACTTGAGGAACGCGGAAGCCCGAGACCTCTTGTAGAATGGAATTCAATTGCTCGTATACGGTAACCTCTTCGGCCACGTTGTAGCGAGCGTGGTACTGTTTGCGAACGATCGTTAGCTCGCCGTCACATTCAAACCGAATGGTCGTATTGCGTCGCTCAAGTACGTCCAGTGGTTCGTTATTCACGGTGTTTCTGATCATCCGGCTGCCGGATAGGACGAGAAAGAAAAAAGTCTATATCAGTGATATTGCGGCTACGGCGGAGCGTTCTAGACTGCTGCAAGTTCGTGCCGCCTGGCTTTAGCTGTCTCGTTTGCGTGCTTTGATAAAAACACTCTTCGAGAAGAGCTGGCCAAGGCCACGAGCATTAATCGGCTGGCAATCATCTATCCAGCGGGCGTACGGCGGTTCTCCGCGCAGGGTTTCTACTTCAAGGCCACAGTCGGCCAACGCAGCTCGCCACTCCTTAGGCGAAAACCAATGGCTATATCGATATCCAGCCGTATTCGAGGTGGTCGTCTTCTTGCGCAGATTGACGTAGCACCCCACCGGAAAATAAATGCTGGTGAGATTCGGTACGTTGAAAAAGAATGTCCCGCCCGGCCGCAACACGCGCGCCACTTGTTGGAACGTGTCCTGGTAATCCGGAATAAGATTAACAACGAGAATCGCGTACGCAGCGTCGAACGAATCGTCGTCCATCGGAAGCACGCCCCCGTCGTAAACCGTGATTTCCGCCGTACCGGTCTCCAAGGCGGCAAGCCGATTCCTAGCAATTTCCGCCATGCCCTCGGATACGTCGATACCGTGGACATGAAATCCCTTGCTGGCAACATATTCGAGCAGTCGTCCGGTGCCACATCCGAGCTCAAGCAATCGAGCATCTCGTGCCAGGTCAGCATACACCATTTCGTCGAGAAGCTTTTTATGAAAGATATCGGCACGGCGTCCGGACGCCGTGGCGTAGCGCACATCGTCGTACTTTTTGGCTTCTGCGTCATAGTATGCGATATTCTGTTCGCGAATGTCGTCAGCCATTCATCCCTTCCTTTATGGCGAACTCGATACCACGTTTTTCGTGTAGCTCTCGGGGACCCAACGTCTTACAGGGCGTACCGACCGCCACTGACCATGGCGGCAAATCTTCCAGTACCGTCGATCGGACACCCACGACCGTTCCCTCGCCGATATGTACATTGGGCATCACAAACACTTGTGCAGTGATCCAGGCGTAATCTCCAATATGGATATCCCCGATCGTCAAAGGTAGCTCGACATCGCGATGGTCGTGAGACGCCGTGCATAGAACTGCATCCTGCGATATTGTAGCATTTCGACCGATCGTGATCTTTCCGACGCTATAACAATCGATGTGGTCACCAAGGGCACACCGATCGCCCAATTCCAAGTTCCATGGCGCCCATACCTTAATGTTGGGGAATAGTCGCACTCGACGTCCGACTTTGGCGCCAAAACAGCGCAACAGAAATCGCCGCCAACCGTGGCAAAAGCGAGGCGACGTCCGAAACAGTAACAGGTACACTACTTGCCAGGCGCAGCGCAGAACTTTATTAGACCGCGAGTGAGGACTACAGCGAGCAAGTTCGTGGATTTTTTGATCTTCCAACGTCTGTCTCGTTTGTTTTCGTCTTCGAACAAATGGAAACCGGATGCGGTCACTTTTTTTTTAGTCGGCAACGACACTGTCGGGTGGGGGCCCGCCATGCAGTAGCCATTGATAAACGTCGAATAGTTGATTGGCGACCGATTGCCAAGTGAACTGCTCTTGTACCAACTGTTTTCCAGCTAGTCCCATTGCCGATCTTTGGTCGTCTGACATGCTTGTCAATACATCGATTCCACACGCAATGTCATCGGGTTTGGTAGTGATTTCTATCGCGGCCTCTCGCTCGAAGCCGATCGTCAGATTACATGGCGTGGTCATCAATACCGGCAAGTTGTTTGCCCAAGCTTCGAGGACCGCCATCGGCAGCCCCTCGCTGTGACTGGACAGGATGAATGCGTCGGCGTGGGCGTACGTGCTGTTCTTCTCATCACCGAATTGAGGACCAACCATCGAAACGGATTGCTGTAGTTGATAATTCTGAATGGCCTCCTCGACTTCACGGTGATGGCCGCCGTCATCCCAGCCCGCGATGATTAAACGCCATTGCTGATCGCCGGACCGCCTTTTCCAGCATTGCCAGCCGTCCAACATCGCAAGCATACCCTTCTTTGGGTGAAATCGACCAAGAAAAAGCATGTTCTTGCCCTCGTGGCTGGTGTCGCGCATCCAACGTGGCGGCGCGAGTGTCTCGTCATGAGGTACGTCGACACCGTTGGGAATGACGCAGACAGGGTTTTTCAGCCCATAGTTCCGCACGTTCCCCAACTCAGCCGTCGTGTTGACTTGTATACACTGTGCCCCGCGGTGTGTACGGTTTGCGTATAGTAGACCCGCCAGTCGCTTCTTCCAGCGGCTGTTGCGAATTGCCCATGGTTCAAGCATGCCGTGGACGGTAATCATGAACGGTTTGGTGTTGTCGCGAGTCCAGCTTGCCGCCGTCGAGCTTACGCCGACCCACATTCCATGGGCGTGACATAGGTCGGTCCCCGAATCGGAAAGCGACTTTTTAAGTCCCTTGGCAAAATGCAAAGACCGCGGACGGGTGGTATCGTGCAACGTTGGGTAGAGAGGTCGCCATTGAGTAATGTCTTCAGCCGAACCACTGTCGTGCAACGAGAAGATTGAAACCTCGGCTTCCTTGTCGGCCACCAACGACTGTGCGGTTCTCCGGACAATCTCCGAGACGCCGCCGCCAGCACGGGAAATCGATACAACAACAAAACTGATATGCATGACGCAGGCATGGGAACAAGTTAAAAGAAATAGCTTAACGTGCCGAGTTGGCACGATCGGCGGCGACTGCTGTCTGCTGAGAGGTCCGCCTACAGAACACGCCAGAAAGGTCCATCATCGGTGGTCGGTAGCGTTTCCTAAGCGTTTGAAGTACGTGTTTTATTCTAACACAAATAGGACGCGATACAGACGGGCAATCACTGGTTGGCCATTTCGGTTGGCGGTGTGAACCCTGCTCACAACGCATCATCGCTCACATCATTCCACGCTGATTTCGGCGAAACTTGCTAATCATCGCCGCTAGGATAGTGCGATCCGCATAGCTGGGACGGCTGTTGGGACTAGCAATCGCAGCGTTGACAGCGCGCCAAAGGTTGACTCCAAACGCCTCCGGACTACACTGGCGTATCGACTTGCGAGCCGCAGCAGACATTTTACTCCGATCGCAGTCATTCGATGCGACCCGTGCAAGAATTCCTGCCAGCTCATTGGTATCGAAAGGATCAAATGTAAAGCCATTCGTTTCTGGTTCCACAAGTACGGTAGCACAACCACACGGATTAGAGACAATCACGGGGATTCTCGAAGCCATGGCCTCGTTAACAACAAGACCCCATTGTTCTGATGTGCTTGGTTGCACAAACGCGCCGGCGAGGCCGTAGTAGATCGGCAATTCGTCGTATGGGATATAGCCAGGAAAAATAACATGTTCATCGAGTTGCAATTCCGCGACCGACTCTCGAAGAGACTCGTTTAGCGGTCCATCACCCAGTATCAACAGTTGCCATGGGTTGTCACCGGCACCGTGGCGATAGCGCGCATACGCTTCGATCATTCGATGGTAATTCTTTTTTGGGATGAAGCGACCGGATGCCACGAAGTAGTGCTCCGGCAGACCATATTGCTGCCGCAATCGCGTCTGATCGCGGCGCGCCGCGTCAGCACCTCTATCAAAATAGTCGTTGTCTACGACGTTGTATCCGAAAAAGATAGCTTGCTTTGGAAACCCAAGTGAAATCAGATAATCGGCGTGCGTCTTCCCGCCAACAAGCGCGGCCGCAAACATATTCGCAATACGCCGCTTGAGTGCTTCGCGCCACCATATTCGTTTCTGATCAATCGCTTGACTCTCAGACAAGATAATGGCCGGTACGTCATACTTGACACACCAAGATAGTTGTGCAAGTGCTCCAACGCGCCACCAACCGGGTATGGCAACAACGTCTGGCCCTATTCGATCAAGATGATCGAATACATGGCGCACGACCTCGGTAGACGTAAGTTCGTCGACGTCGGCATTGGCAAACAGTGTAACACGTTGAAATTTATCAGCTCCATGAACATGGCCCCAGGCGTTCGTCTTATCAACGCCGGACAACTCAAGCCCGACGATATCTCCCCGCGCCCCGGCCGCATTGAGCCGAGCGTGATGGTAGGGACCGAATCGATGAAACGAGACAACAACGCGGGGCATGAATTTCGTATCCCGAAATATTTTATGGCACCGAAAGTAGAATCAAGTATCACCCGACGGTCGCGCGTTCGTGCCGCACCGAGACCTGGTTCGCCACCACGCCGACACGCGTGTCAATCAGGTAGGCCTATATAGTTCTGCGTCCCGGTAACACACGCGTTCGTGATTGAGCTACCCTACTCGACCGGCTTCGAAGATTGTCGGTACTACGAGGGTACTTCAAATGGGTTCCGAAGGCGAAGCGCCCGATGAAGACCATCAGGCCAATGGCCGCTATCACACTAATGATCTGTATGGCAAAGACCGCTATATCACCTCTTGAAAACGCCACGACGTGTCCAGATATCGCGCCCAGTACTGCCAAGATGTAAGGATTGTTTGATTGCCGAAATAGCAGTTCATCGTAAAAACGAAAACACAATCCAAATAACACGCCATAAAATATGAGCATCGGATACCCGCCTTCGTGAAAACCATGGCCGATGATTCCTGGCCCAAAGTTTACGTAGCCGTATCGATAGCGACCGATGTCACGGGGAAGTGTTGTGCCAAGCGCTTCCGGCTTGCCCGGCCACCACCGCCTCGGTATGGGATTCACGGCAATCATTTTAAGCGTAAAGAATGGCTCAGTATCCAAGTCTTTTGCGTACCTGTTGATGGCGACAAGAGAGATCTCCGCGGCTCCCTGACCGTTGATCATCTTCCAAATTAGCGGAGACTCCCATACGGCCTTCGGAAGAGTAACGAAATTCATTATAGCCCGCTTGAGCGGGTCCTTCTCTTCTCGGTGAGCCACATCCCAATGGCGAAAGGTCGTGAAAGCTCCGATGATGACAAAGATTACCGAAACTCCGATTGCTGCCCTTATCACATTCTT
>Ga0310123_10004885_pt1 | contig 10078 bp, 7 predicted proteins | sample CB6_AW_1057_MG_FD_203505 | JGI IMG/M metagenome (GOLD analysis project Ga0310123, IMG submission 203505) | Marine microbial communities from Western Arctic Ocean, Canada - CB6_AW_1057 | ecosystem: Environmental > Aquatic > Marine > Oceanic | place: Canada: Western Arctic Ocean | collected...
CTAGTCCACCCGCCACCGACGCAAAACAACTTACGTCGATTCAACACCCCAAAATATTTCGGAAAAATCCATTCTGGGCCGTTACTGGGGAAGTTGGGCAAGCGCGCGCCGGTCGAGCACGTCTTCGTTCTCGACTGCTCGGGCAGCATGAAGGGCAAGCCCTTGAACAAGGCCAAGGCTGCCGCGGCGCGCGCGCTCAAGAAGCTGCAACCGGGCGACAGCTTCCAGATCATCCGCTTCTCCGTGCAAGCGTCACAGCTCGGGCCCAAGCAGCTCGAGGCGACTCCGGAGAACGTCCGGCGCGGGCTGGCGTATCTGGCCTCGCTCAACTCGACGGGTGGCACGCAGATGGTCGAGGGCGTCAAGGCCGCGCTCGACGTTCCGCACGATGTCGAACGGCTGCGAGTGGTCTCGTTCTTGACCGATGGGTACATCGGCAACGAAGCCGAAATCTTCCGCGAGGTCTACAACCGTCTGGGCGCCGCTCGAATCTTCAGCTTCGGCATCGGCAACTCCGTCAACCGGCATCTCCTCGAGGGACTGGCGCGACTCGGACGCGGCGCCGTGGCGTACGTCGGACTCGACGAGGGATCTGGGCGAGCAGTCGATCTGTTCTACGACCGCGTTCGCCATCCGGCGATGACCGACATCGAAGTCGACTGGGGCGGCATGCAGGTCAGCGGCGCGTATCCGCAGGTCATTCCGGACCTTTTCGTCGGGCGCCCGGTGATTCTGACCGGTCGGTTCGAGGGCGAGGGCAAGCAGAAGATCATCGTCAAGGGGAAGTTCGCCGGCATGACTCGAGAGATCGCGATCGATGTCGACCTCGACGCGCAGGCCGCGCAACACGTCGGAATTCCGAGCGTCTGGGCGCGCACGCGCATCGCCGCGCTGGCCTACCGCAACGCGACGACGCAGGATCCGAGCTTGCCCGAGGAAATCAAGGAGGTGGCGCTCGAGTACGGGTTGATGTCGAGCTACACGGCCTTCGTCGCAGTCGACTCCACGCGTCGCACGGAGGGAGCACACGGGACGACCGTGCAGGTGCCCGTGCCGGTCCCGGATGGAGTCCGGTACGACACGACCGTCGGCAAGTAGCCGAATTCGCCAGAATTTGGACCCGCGAACGACGTCCAAATTCTGGCGAATTCGGCTACGGCCCTTCGACACCCAGCTCGGTGGCGAGCTCCTCCAGGTGTTCGAGCACGCCGCTCGAGAGTTCGATGCCGCTTTCCTTGCGAGCGTCCCGGACGCGCAGCTCCGGGTCGCCCGGCACGAGGATCTCCGCGACGCCCGGCAGCGTCGCCGACTCCATGAGGTACTCCAGGTACTCTTCGACCCGGTCGAGGAAGGCATCGCTCTCATCGAAGGCCGCGGGGTCGACCGTCTGAAACAGCACACCGTTGCCGAAGCTCTTCGTCATGAAGCCGCAGCCAGCGTTCGTGACCACTCCACCGAGGAGGTCGACCGTGACGCCGAGACCGTAGCCCTTGTGTCCCTGCGCACCCCCGAAGGGGAGAATCGTTCCCCCTTCGTAGAGGTCGGCCGGATTGGTGGTGGGCTTTCCGTCGCTGTCCAGGATCCAGCCCTCCGGGATGTCGTTGCCCCCAAGCTTGGCCACACGAACCTTGCCCTCTGCAACGACGCTCGTCGTGATGTCGACGAGTACCGGTTCGCCGCGGCGAGGAACGGCAATGGCGATGGGATTGGTCGCGAGCTTGGCATCCGTCCCACCCCAAGGCGCTACCCGTGCGACTCCGTGCGCGTTGCAAAAGATCTGCGCGATCAAGCCAGCGCGGGCAGCGTCGAGGGCATACACGCCGACGCGTCCGATGTGATAGCAGTTGCGAACCGCGATCGCTGCCGTGCCGTACTTGCGCGAGCGCTCGACCGCGAGATCCGTGGCCATCTTGGCGACAACCTGTCCCCAAGCCATATTGCCGTCGAGAAGCGCCGTCGTCGGGCTCTCCTTGAGGATGCGTGGATTCGCGGCCGGGTCGATCTTGCCCTCGCGTACGTGTGCGCGATACTGCGGCAATCGAATCACCCCGTGCGAGTCGTGACCCGCGAGGTTGGCGCCGACCAGATGGTCGGCGACCGTTTCTGCGTGCGAAGTAGGTGCACCGACCGCGACCAGAACGCGCTCGGCGAAACGGAGCAGTGTGGAGTCATTGAAGGTCGGCATTGGCTCATTGTAGCAGACTGAGGCGCTGGCCCCCATCGTTGACATTCGTTCCCGCCTCTTCATAATGACCCGAAGCCATTTGAGGTCGGTTCCAGGTTAGGGTTTTTTCACGGTCGTGTCCTATTTGCTTGCAAATAGGAACCTACTACACGGCAGCGTGCCGGGTCTTTCCTCCGCGAGGCTGTAGCGACATTGCCGGCGGGGAACTGCCAGAGGGCCGCGCGTGCCGGGCGTGCAACGAGGTTTCCCATGAGAACCTTTCGATCGACCGCAAGCGTCGGCGCGGCGCTCGCTGGGGTATTGCTTGTCGGAACGATGGTCCTGGACAATCATGCCAGCGCGCAAGCAGGGGCTTTCATTCGGTCCGATTCGAACGCGAGTGGTGACGTCGACATTGCCGACCCGGTCGAGACGCTGTTCTTCGTCTTTGTCGATGGTGATCTCGTCTGTCGAGACGCCGCCGATTCCAACGACGACGGCGCCGTTTCGTTTGTCGACGCGCTTCATACGCTCGTCTACCTCTTCCTCGACGGCGCTCCCCCGCCGACTGATAACTGATAGCGATTTTAATCCCCAGCCGGCCAGAAACATACCGATCGTTCTTTGCGGATTCATCTCCCGGTTTCTCCTCAACTTTCTTGAAATCACGCGGCCATCATTCGGCGTTTGTAAGATCGAATCCAAAGAGCCGGCAATTCGCTATTTGGAACTCAAAACTCACCGGCTTTCCGCGCAGTTTGTCCAAGCCCACCCTCCAGGTGATCGGATGGGCGACCGAATCGCCGCGGATCGGCGTGCAATCATCGAAACCGAATCCCGGATAGGATTGTCCCTGGCCGTCCAACAGGCGAGCGCGAAGCTCGCCGCCAACCTTTGCATTGACGGTCATCTTGCCGGCGTCCAGGATCCGTGGCGGCGTGATCAGGCGGCCTCCGGCGTTCCCGGCGTAGCGCGAAACGAAGCCGTTCTTTCGCAGGCGGGCCGCGCCGATCTGCCGCAGGCCGATCTTGTGTCCCTCCGAGTAGCCGCCGTAGTAAATCAACTCCCGGTCGCCAAAGGTGACAATATCGCCGAACCAGGCCATCGCGTGGTCGAATGTCCCCTCCTGCGGATTGCGATCCAGAAACGGCTCGCGCCAACGGGTCCAGTTCTCGCCGTCGCGGCTGGTGCAGAGTTCGGTCCAGCCGATACCCTTGACCGGTCCTCCTTCGATCGCCGGCAGGTCATCGCGCAGCACACGCAGGAAGCCGATGTAAAGTTCACCGCGGACGCGCGGCACCATGCCGTAGAACTCCCATACGCCCGGCTCCTTCGGATCGGCTACGACGATCCGCCGCAAGGGGCTCCAGTGGATGAAGTCCTTGCTTTCGGACTGTCCGACCAGTCGCCGGTAGCCCTCCTTGGCGTTGTCAGTGCTCCCTTTATAGCCGTCCTCGGGCCGTGAATGCGCCTTGGTGATGGCGATGTAGCGCCTGCGCAGCGGGTCCCAGCAGCCATCGATGATGTCCCCCATGTCGTCGATCCCATCGGTCGGGTGGGGCGTGAAGTTCAGTCCGTCCGGCGAGAAGGCGATCTTGATCCCTCCCTCGTCCCAGGCAAACTTGTAGCGGCGGGCCGGGTTGGCGAAATCCGGCCCCTCATCGACCAGGAACATGCCGAATTCGTGATTCGCCGACTTGCGATAGAGATTGGTCTGTTCGCCGAGGACTTCAATCAGGCCCAGCGGGTCGCGCTGCCAGTCCACGCCGTTGTGCGACGTGGCGTAGGCGTAGGCGGTCTTGGCTCCCGCGTCCTTCACCGCTTCGGCGTTGTTGCGGATGTTGTACCAAATCCGTAATCCGTCGGACTCGGGATCGGGCAGGACCCTGAGGAAGAACAACGGCCACTCGTGCCATGCTTTGGGCCCCTTGGGGATCACCGGGCCGTCGTACTTGAGCGGCTGATGGGTGGTGCGGGCAAGGCCCTCGCTCTCCGCGATCAAGGCGTCGTCGATGAAGAGATGCGGGCCGGGCCGCCAGGCGTCTGCGGAGGGATCCACCCTTGGCGCAGTCCGGTCCATTCCGGTTCCTTCCTCTGCCGCCGCGTCACCGCGCCCCTCCGTGGCGGCGGTTTCGGCCGCGGGGCTTTCCGAGCCGGCGTCATGTGCAGCGGCCCCTTCATCATTCGTCTCGATCGGCGGCGAGCAACCCGCGGCGCACCCCATCAAGGCAATCATTCCCCAAACCCAAAGCGGTTTCATTGTCCATCCCTCGGAAAGAATCTGGCGTGATACCCGTCAAAAATAGGTGTTCCTCATGGAGACCGCAAGAGATATCGGCAGAACGCGGGGCCGCGCGGGCGGTCGCAATACGCCGACGGCGGCGAGTTGAAAAACCATTGATCTTTCGAGGCATTCTCGCGTTAGATAGGGGAACTTTCCGTGCGCTTGATGGAAGGGGTTGACGGAGGGTCGCGCGGCCCTGAAGGGGGGAAGCCGAGAACCGAACGGGGAACCATATCATTCCGACTTTCCAAACAGGACGAGTATGATGAACATCGCACTGCGCGAAAAGTATGAGAAGGAAGGCTACCTGTTGGGGGTTCCGATCCTCACACCGGAGGAGGTGAAACACTACGGGGGGGTGTTCGAGCGGCTGGACCGCGAGGTCAAGCAGCGCAGCCCCAAAGGCCGGATCACCAACCAGCACCTCCACGACCCCGAGCTCTACGCCCTGGCCACACGCCGGAGCGTGCTGGATCTGGCCGAGCTCGCCCTGGGGCCGGACGTGATCCTGCTTAGCTCCGGTTTCTTCGTCAAGCAGCCCGGCTCCACCCACGAGTTCGTCGCCTGGCACCAGGACACGATGTATTGGGGGCTGGAGCCACCGCTGGCCGCGACGGTCTGGATCGGCGTTCTCGAAGTTCGAGAGTGCCGCCGGCCCGCCTTTGGACGCCAGTATCCATTCGCGATAGTGTCCCGGTGAGGCGGGGATCAACGGCTCGGCCCGGGCCGCCGCTTCGCCGTGAATGATCTTTCCCTCGCCCCAGTAATGCGGCACGTAAAACTGATAACTGATAGCGATTTTAATCCCCATCCGGCGTGTTTAATAGCGCTAACATAGCTAGCAGGCGTCTTTTTTTTTGTTTTAATAGAAGTCGAACAGATCGTAATGCGCCTGTGCTTCCACAAACGGCAAGATCAGTGCTGGCCAAGTCGTTGTGCTCTGCGGGTAATCCGAACCAAAAGGAAACACTCCCTCGGAGGACTCGTAGTTCAGAAGTCCCAAACCGACCTGCCGCAGGTTGTTGACGCAACTCGCCCGCCGCGCAGCCTCGCGCGCGCTCTGAACCGCCGGGAGGAGCAGCGTCACCAACATGGCAATGATGGCTATCACAACCAGGAGCTCGACAAGAGTGAAGCCACGACGAGATGGGAGACGAGGAGAGGAAGAGCAGGGGAGACAAGGAGATGGGGAGACGGGGAGACAAGGAGAGGAGCGTCTCATTTCAGTGCCAGTCATTTGTGTGGTTGATCATATGAACCAGGATGGAAAGAGATCAGACTACCGTAGAATGCACGTCTGTTGCTAGAGGCGTGCGCATGAACTCACAAACCGAACCAGCCATACCGCGTACTTTTCTTCAGTACCTGCGGTCCATCGGACCCGGGATCGTGATTGCTGTCACTTGGCTCGGAGCGGGAGATCTCGTCGATTCGGCTGTGGCCGGTGGGAACTATGGATACGCTTTGATGTGGGCCATGGCACTCGCTTTGTTTGTGCGGTTTGTGTTCGTTTCGATCATCGCGAAATACCAACTCTGTAATCAGCGTAGCAGGTGAAGTGATGCGCCAGCGGGTATCGCGGGAAGACGGCGTAATACATGCGAAAGAGGTCGCCGTCTTTGAGCACCCAGGAGCGTGGGTACATCCAGGTGTCGGGATGGCCGGCGCTCTCCCAAGGGCGGTCCAGGTCGAGCAAGCGTTCTCCGGTGACGCGCGCCTCGTTCATGGTCATCGTCACACCCTGCATGGAGTCGACGAGATGGGCGTCACGGCCATCGGCGGTCCAGGGACCCAGGAAAAGCTGTTTGTGGGAGCCGATCGGGATCGCTTGCGGCGGTGAGCGATCGTTTCCCCACGAAGCTGTCGAAAGTATAGAGGCTGAGATGGCAGTCAGCAGGACCTTAGCCGTTGTTGATCGAAGCACTGCGCTTGGGAAGTACAGCGCTATGGACATACTCAAGATCTCCTCTCATCAAATCGTTCTTCCATTGCTAGGTCACCACAAAGGATGGTATTCCATGGAAGACGTCACTGGGAGGGCTTCCCGGTTCCTTGGTCGCTCAGCGTGGCTCGCCAGCTCGCCTCGCAGCCCGTCCCGGTAGTGAACAACGAAGACCGTCGGATCCTCGATCCGGCTCGGATACTGATAACTAGTCTGAATCCGATTGACCAGGAGCGAAGGAGCAACTAATTAGGACACAATCTTCTTATCTACGTTGTCAGGCACGGAAGAACCGCACCGAAACTGCATGCCGCCGTCACCAGGGGAGATAGTCGATAGGCGGGCCCTTCTCGTCCGAGGCATAAAGACCTGCCAGCGCGACCCAGAGACGCGGCGTGCTCACCAGGTCATCCACGTAGACCTGCTGCTCGGGCATCGTCACCGTTACACCCGCCAGCGTCCAGCCGCCATCAGCGATCTTCGGCGCGAGCGTGGCGAGGTACGGGGTGGAAAGGAACCGCCAGCCCTCGAAGTTGTCAGCCATGGTCCCTTTCCGGTCGTTCTGTAACAGCAATTGCTCGTCACCCGAGGCGTCACGGACGCGGAACTTGACCTCGGCCCATGTTGCGTTGCCATACACCCAGATACCGAGCCGCGTCGTGCCCGGGGCGATCGGAATGGCACGGTCCACCGGCAATCGGAGCTGCACGTAACGCGGGACCAGACCGCTGGCGTGATGCCGGCCCTGGATCAGCTTGATCGCGTCGGAGGTTTTCGTTCCAGGCGGCACGATCTGCGGTGCAGCCTTCAGGATGAAGCGTCCAAGCACACGCGGAACGCCACGCCACAGAGCTGTCCCAGACTTCACCGCGCCGAATTCGAGGTCCGGTTGCCTGTCAACCGTCCAATCTGCAACATCGGGAAGATCCGCGATGCGTCTCCATTGCGGCGGCAATGTTTCAGCGACTTTCGCGCCCGGCCGGACGCCGGCGACTTCCACGCCCATAACATAGAGCGGGAGGTCCGTCAGCATCACAGAAAGCCCGCCGTCGGTTTTGTGCGCCTCGACCGGCCGATTCAGTGCGTCCAACAGCTCTGGCTCGCCCGCGCCTTTCAGTTCCAGGATGGCCTCCCTTTGCCCGCGCAGGTTCCACACAGCGCAGAGCGGCGTGCCATCGGGCTGCTTGAAGCGCAGGGCATAGACGCTCGCAGTTCCGCTGTCGACCTTGCCGTCGTAGCTCGCGCCGTCGAGAAGTTGCGTCAGTGTCGCATACGCCACGTAGCTGAGCTTCGGGCTGCACTCAGGGGCCTGGTTACAGTAGCCGGCCGTTCCCCAGAAGGAGTAGCGGTAGCTGCCGCTTGAATCCACAATTGCACCGGACATGGCGTAGACAGAGTCATACGCGAAGCCGATCAGGTAGGACCGCGCGTACCAGCCGGCCTGATCGCGTTCCGAGTTGAGCGAAAAGGCCGGGCCAGTCGGGTAATAGATGGACTCCGAATGTAACAGTGGCACGCCGTAGAAACCGAAGTGCTCGCAGATCGCCTTGGCCCACCAGTTGATGTTGCCAATCGCGTCGCAGGGCCGCTCCGGCGGTTGGAGGAACAGCTGTTCCTCGGTGCCGAAGTAGTCGAAATGCTCGCCGTGCTTGATGCCACGTTCGAGCAGGGGCGTGACCCAATTCACACCGGTGTTGCCCACCGATATCTTCAGGTCAGGCCTCAGCCTCCGAAGCGCCTTGGCGAGCCGTCGCAGCTCATCGGCCACGCCGTCGATCTTCTCATTAACCTCCTTGGACAGGGCCTCGGGCCGACCGGTCGTGATCACTGCGGGCATTCCGTAGGTCTGTTCCCGGGTCCAGCGCCGTTCCCAGGCGAAGAACACGAACCGGACGCCCGGGTCTATATACCTGGCGATTTCCTCTGCCACCGCGTCGTCCGTGATGATCTTGTGCCCCCTATGGCCGAGACGGTGGGTGTAGATTTGGCCCCCGGCGCCGCTTCCTTTCTCCCATGTGATCCCGACGCCGGCCTTATCGAAGAGGTATTGCCTCTGCTCCTTGGCGGCCGCGTCGCCGGAAATATAGGGCCAGCAGCCGAAGGGAGTATTCTCCTTCTTCCTCGTGTCCGCGGCCAGGAGCGCCACGTTGGTCCGCCACTCGGACCGCCCGAGATCGCTGGCGTCGGCGACGAGGCGCACCTTGTAGTGGCCGCGCTCGGTGACCGGGGCAGCGAGGGCGTTGACCGTACGCCGCGCATTCGGTGGAAGGATCAGGGACCATGTCCTGGCGATCGGCTCTCGTCCGTAGGGGATGAGCTCGGCGGTAATGGCAATCTCGACCGGCTCGGACGTCAGGTTGCTCACGATCGCATCCAGGGACGGTTCGGCGGGCTGGCAATAGACATTGCCCAGGCCGTTGCCTTCAATCCGCAGATCAATTCCTGACTCGACAAAGGTAACCGCCGCCACGCGCAGTGCCGAGGCCTTGCCGACGTGTTGCGGCGTTGCGGACATCATCGGCATCATGAACGGTCGGCCAACGTGGAACGGGATGCGACTCCCCGGACGCTGACCGTGTGTCTTCCAGTGCATGGCCGCGGGGTTGAGTGGTAATCGAGCCAGGTACCAGTCTGCGCCCAGCGCCGGCACTGGTGTCACTGTCACTCCCTCATCATTGGTCCGGATCCGCCCCTCCAGGTAGATATTCTTCACGTCGGCGCAGTCGTCGGTCCGGAAACCACACCCCATCGCCGCGATTGCAGCCGGGGCATCGCCACTCACGTGCAGCAGCACGTACGCCTCCGAATACGGCCGGGCCGGCACACTTCCGATCAGCGCGCCCGCGCCCATGGACCATTTCGCGCTCTTCCAGACCTCCTTCGCCACATCCAGGGACGCAATGCCGCGTGCGTCTGCGAGCACCAGCATTGACACGTCGCCGATGTCGAGCCGAACTGACTTGCGCAAGTCCACACCCTCCAGTGCGGAGGCTTCCCACGTCACGGCGCAGTTGTTGTCCGCGCCAATGCCCGCGCCGCTAACGGGCACGTGCCGCCTCGGCAACTCCGGCAGTATGCGAACCGACCGGACCGCGACCGTATTTGCGGCGACCGTCACGAAGCGCTCCGCCGGACCTTTCGCGTCCAGCGCGCCGGCCTCCGACCCGTTGACGAGCAGGCGAAGCCGACCCTGCCCGATGCCGAGCGCCACGCACACGGGCCCGCCGACGGGCGGCGCGGGCGTGTCGGCCGGCTCAGCCACGAAAGGCGGAGACGCGGATTGCACTGCAAAAGGCCCGATACGTTGTCGACCGAGTGTAAGATAGGCCCCGTAGCCGTTTTCATCGTACTGAATCGAACATATCGCCGCGCCGCCGGCGTCGCCCTCCGCCTCCGCTGTCCCGACGCGAAGCTCAACCGACGCCGCACCGGTCGCACCGGCTTTCGCGTCGGGCACATTCAAGGCCATCTCAATAAGGCAAGCCTCCGGCGCCGGCTGTTCCCGCCTTGCCCACGTCTTCTCCTTTGCCACAGCCGCTTCCGACTCGAAGACCCAGCCTGGCCCCATCGTCCAACCCGGCGGCGCCTTTTCCGCGAACCGGCTCTCGGCGACGGGCGCTACAACCTCGCATGACAGCATCTCCGCCCCCGCGCACGCCTGAAGAACAACAGTCAGGATTGCTGCCAG
>Ga0310123_10004888_pt1 | contig 10072 bp, 10 predicted proteins | sample CB6_AW_1057_MG_FD_203505 | JGI IMG/M metagenome (GOLD analysis project Ga0310123, IMG submission 203505) | Marine microbial communities from Western Arctic Ocean, Canada - CB6_AW_1057 | ecosystem: Environmental > Aquatic > Marine > Oceanic | place: Canada: Western Arctic Ocean | collected...
TGACAGCTGTCGACGCACGCCATTCACCGAACCCGAAATATCGAGAGCATGTCCATCTAGTCCAACCGCGATAGCTGGACCAAGAGGTGCAAAAGAATCAAAACCTTTTGCCCGTGTATATTGCACATCTCGCGCTTGCAGTTCACGTGCTGTCACATCATTAACACAAGTCAATCCCAGGACATATTCATTCGCATGCGCCAAAGAAACATTTCGTGCTGTATGACCAATAACGATGCCCACTTCTGATTCGAAATCCACGCGTCCTACATCCGGAATCACAATTTTCTCGCCCGTAGCGATGACAGCTGATGGCGGCTTCAGGAAAATCAGCGGCTCAGCCGGCAAAGCCTTTCCCATCTCTTTAGCATGGTCGCGGTAGTTCAAACCCACTGCAACGATCTTTGAGGGTTTGACAGGCGGCAACAAACGTACCGATTGTTCGTCGATCACATCGCCCACTCGATAAGACCCAAACGGATCGCCATCCAAACGATGAAACTGTCCGTTATGCTCCAGAGCAAATATTTCCTGACGTTGCACGTCAAGTCGATAAATTCGATCCATAAATTCCTCTAACGTGCCGTTTCGATAACTCCGTCTGACGGGAAACTCGCATTTGGCGGCTCGGCCGTATCAACTACCGTTAGCCGATAGATATACTGTTCTCCAGGTCGGACATCAGTGTCCCTAAACACTGTTGCTTCGATCGGCAGTGGCGTCAGAAGTTGACGGGTACCATCTTCCTCCGTCTCCCGGAAGACTAAGTAGCCTCGCACGTCAGACTCACCGTTCTGGTTCCAAGCGAGGTTGATCGAACCTTCGCCTGCCACAACAGTCAACCCAGTCGGCATCGCGGGCGCGAAGGTATCCCTGAACACTACACATGTGGATTCAGACGCTTCACCCTCCACCTCAACACCATCGATGGCATCGAGAACACGAACAACGTAACAACGCTCAGACCCAAAAATAATCGAGCTATCAATAAACGCTTCGGTAACAATTGGAACTCCAAGAGGCTCAGGTTTGCGAGTCATTTCCGGATCGCTTTTCGTTTGATCGTAAACGACGTACTGCGAAGGTGGTCCTCCGGGCAGTACCGGCGTCGACGCCAAGAGACCATCAGGATCCTCTGTTTCAACGACTTCTGCCTGCACCGAAAGACGCAATGTGTTCGGAGCCTCCCACGTGACCTCCGCGCTCAGTTCAGAATAAGTGACATCCAGCCTCGATGGGGGTTTCGGTGACTCCGCTAACGGAACAACCATCATTTCAGAGGCTAATCCGAAACGCTCGCCAGCTGACACTCCAACTGCCACATAGGAACGGACCGGAATTCGTACGCTCGGATATCCGATATACGGCATTACAACAGGACCTAGGCCCACAATCTCTTCTTCATCGTCATCGACTGGCGTCACCGTAACAGGTTCAAACTCGCCTGCGGCGAGTACCTCCATCACAGAAACCACGTCCCCGTGTAACGGACGACTATCTGTTTCGCCTGGATTGTCCTGTGGTCCAGGCCGCCGGACAACAACAGAAGAAACTAACGTAGCAGCGTCGAGCCAGTCTTCACTAAACGTGTCGATTGGTTGAAACACTACCGGTAAGGTAGTCACTGCATAAACATCAACACGTTCAAGATCGAGCAGTCTCTCCCCCGTAGTGTCCAACGAAGGAACCTGGAACTCTATATAAACACGGTCACCGAGCCTTGATACTGACATCAATTCTGTGGCTGCTGGCACAACTAGTAATGGGGAAAGCGGTGGACCTTTCACTCCACACCCTGCCACCAGGCTCACAATGAACCAGAACACTTGGCAAAGGAAACTCTTTCGCAAAAGGCTCACAGAATGTATCGCGCGAGATCTTCGTTCTTCACAATATCCGCCAGCATCCGATCGACATACGCAGCATCGATCTCGATATGTTTCTCAGACATCTCCGGCGCTTCAAAAGATATTTCATCCAACAATTTTTCCATAATGGTATGCAGACGTCGTGCGCCGATGTTCTCACTCCGTTCGTTGACAGTGCTTGCAAACTCAGAAATACGACTGATCGCTTCGCTCGTCAGCTCAAGGTCAAGCCCCTCTGTGGCCAGTAAAGCCTTGTACTGCGTTACCAAAGCTCCCTTCGGCTCGGTCAGAATTCGAATAAAGTCATCAGTTCCGAGAGCTTCCAATTCAACACGAATAGGGAAGCGCCCCTGAAGTTCAGGAATAAGATCCGACGGCTTGGCTATATGAAACGCGCCTGCGGCAATAAAAAGAATATGGTCCGTACGCACAATTCCATGCTTGGTATTGACCGACGTACCTTCAACAATTGGCAAAATATCGCGCTGAACTCCTTCACGGCTAACATCCGGTCCCTGAGCTCCCCCTCTTCCTGCAATTTTGTCTATCTCGTCAATAAAGATAATGCCTGCCTGCTCAACACGCTCCACGGCTGCCCGACCCACACTATCCATGTCCACCAGTTTTTGCTCTTCTTCTTGTATTAGATATTCAACGGCATCAGGAATCTTCATTCGCCGAGGTCGACTCCGTCCCTGAAACAGTCCGGGGAGCATATCCTTCATGTTGATATCAATTTCATCGACGGAGGAACCGGCAATGATCTCAAACGTTGGGGATGATTTTTCGTTTACTGAAACTTCGACAACTCGGGAATCAAGTTTCCCTGATCGGAGTTGCTCTCGAAACTTTTCTCGTGTCGTGGACGCAATCTCCTTGGATACTTGCGTATTGGTAGGTCCAGCATCTGACACTTCTGCAGGTTTAAGCGGAGGAAGCAGCAAATCTAAAAGACGCTCCTCTGCGTTTGCGACTGCCTTTTCGTGAACCTCAACAGCGCGCTCCGCTCTGACCATGTCGACCGCTAGCTGGACAAGATCACGAACCATCGACTCGACATCACGACCAACATAACCAACCTCAGTAAATTTTGAAGCTTCTACTTTATAGAAAGGAGACTGAGCCAATCGGGCCAGTCGCCTCGCGATCTCTGTCTTACCAACGCCAGTAGGCCCGATCATCAAAATATTCTTTGGGGCTACTTCGTCCGCAAGATCAGCTGGTAATTTCTGACGACGGACACGGTTCCGTAACGCGATTGCGACAGCGCGTTTTGCTTGATGTTGACCAATAACGTACTTATCCAACTCCGCAACAATTTGCCGCGGCGTTAGAGAATCAATAGTTGTCGTCGTCGTTTCAGGAAGATAAATCGGCACTGCTAAATCTCTTCAATCGTGATACTTGAATTTGTATAGATGCAAATGTCTGCTGCAACGTTCATCGCTTCCTCAGCAATAGCTTTAGCGTCCAAATCGCTGTGCCGAGTGAGTGTCTTTGCCGCTGCCATCGCGTAAGGACCTCCAGAACCGATAGCCACTATGCCGTCGTCCGGTTCAATTAGATCGCCCGTTCCTGACAAAAGGAATGTCGACGTCCCGTCAGCAACCAGCAACATTGCCTCAAGCCGTCGAAGAATCCGATCGGTGCGCCAGTCCTTAGCTAGTTCTACCACTGACCGCTCAAGATTCCCACGATACTGATCAAGCTTCGCTTCGAATTTCGCGAACAATGCAAAAGAATCGGCAGCCGAACCGGCAAATCCAGCCAATATCCGGTCTTGATACAGACGCCGAATCTTACGTGCCTGATGCTTTACGATTGTATTGCCCAGTGTGACTTGTCCGTCACCAGCCATTACCGACCGCCCTCGGTGTCGGACAGCGAGCACGGTCGTACTACGAAAATATCTACTACCATTGCTAACACTTTCGTTATCCATACTCGACTATGTCCGTTCTTTAGGCCAAGCAACATTATTCATCATGAGTTGCGGCGGCGGCGGAGAAAACCATAGACGGGCAATCCTGCTCCAATTACAACTAAACCCGCACCCGAGGCAGCAGGTTCGCGCCAAATGGCGTTTGCCACCATGGCGAAACTCGCAACAACAAAGATGAGCGGTGCGATTGGGTATCCCCACGCCTGAAACTCACGCTTGGTCGAAGGTAATCGACGTCGAAACACAAACAAAGCAGCAACAGCTAACCCTGAAAATAGAACAACCGCGAATCCTGTGTATAACAACAACTGATCAAACGTTCCAGCCAATACAAGCACACTGCTCCAACTACTTTGTGCAAGGATCGCCGTTATAGGCGTCCGAAACCTTTGATGCACACGAGCCGCATCACTGAAAAACAAGCCGTCCCTGGCCATCGCATAGTAGACACGCGGTCCTGTGAGAACCATTGCACTGATGCTTGCAGCCAACATGATAACCGACAGCGCGGCCAGTGGCCCTGCCACTCTAGGTCCAAACAATCTCTCTGCACTTGCGTCGACCACTCGAATATCAACCATCGAGAGTTCGTTGAGAGGCAAGGCATAAACGTAAAGTACGTTAAGAAGCAGGTAAATAACAATGACAATAACAGTCCCAATTACCATTGCGACAGGTATGTTCCTAACGGGATCATAAGTTTCTTCAGCTACATAAGTCGCAGCATTCCACCCGGAAAAACTAAACATAATTGGAATCAGGGCCAACAACCACAAGGACGGCGTAACGGAACCAGTTGATGCAGATATGTTCGAAATCGAGCCCTCACCAAAGAAAAACCCCAGCGTAACAAACAGAACCAACACCGCCACTTTGATACCAGCTAAGGTGTTCTGTACAACACGGCCAGGACCAAGACCTACGATATGAACCATGGTCAGCACCCAAATCGCAGCCAGAGCCACTAATGCCTGAGCTGATACGGACAGCGTAATGAATGGCAAATCCACATGAGCTAGTACCGAAGCATCAGACGCACTAGGAAAAAATCGGCCGAGATAACTCGCCAAACCAACCGCACCCGCTGCAATCGCACCGGAAAATCCTGCAACAAAAGACGTCCAACCCGTAAGAAACCCTACGACTGGTCCGAAAGCCTCACGCAAATAGACATACTCTCCGCCTGCGCGAGGGCGAAGAACCGCGAGTTCCGCATAAGCCATAGCGCCAGTAAACGCCAGAAAGCCACCAACCAACCAAGCTCCCAGCATAGCCCAAAATTCAGGCACCCATTGGGCAATCAATGTCGGCACCAGAAAAATACCTCCACCGATGACGTTGGATACAATCAAGGAAGCACCGTCAAGCGGACCAAGGCGTCTCACAAGAGTGGGCGACAAATCAGTCGACTCAGGGTGAAAAGAAGAACGTGACACCTAACCTCTTGACTTTACTGGCACAAACTCGAACAGGTGCACGCGCCGTCAAAGACCAAGGAAAAACCTTAACTGCCCTGACGTGAGCGACTAACCGGCATCGAATACTGGCGCCTACTCTTGGGTCAGCAGCTGTCGTTCAATGTGGAATTCACCTAGCTTCGTCCACTGTTCAGCTCGATGCTTGACGAACAACTCGAGCTTAACGTCGACAAAGTCACGATGTTGCAACATTTCATCACGCGGCTGCTCGCCGGTATAACCGAGAACCGATTGCATTGTGAACGGCCCAATATTTTTGCCCGGCTCTACGCCAGCCCGACCAACAGCACGTACAAGCGCACTTCCCCATTCCTGAACTTCTCCAGCGCACGTCCCTGCCTCAGGGTCTGCCGGCGACACCGAATCCGGTTGTTCATCTCCAGATAGAACCTCACACCGTCGAAACACACCGTTTAGCTGAAGCGTGCGCACGCGTTGACTCGACCTATTGGTCAAACTGAACGAGATGGTGGGAACCAACTTATTTCGGCCTAGATCGTCAAGACCCACATCTAACCAACCCGTAGTCATCCCAGAAATGCCGAGTGCCGCTGTAACGTCCAGTGGCGTGCAACCACTCGCACAGAGGGCAATCAGAACAGCGAAGCGTTGCCAATTGCGCCAAATCAACATCAAAAGATTCTACTGCCGCATCCGCCCACCATGCAAAGTGTAATGCGACTCCAGCCACAACAAGCACGATACTTTCCTGCCACCTCATTCAAGCTACGTCGCAAAGCTGGCACCCCTGATTGATTCACGAGTCATCCCTCTCTTCTTCATCGGGGGCGCCCAATTGAAAACCGCTACTGAGCACACCCTGTCTATGAGAACAGCTCCCAACGACCACCTGCCTATTACTCCTACCGCGCTCCCGATAAATTAGTTGCCGTCGCTCTACCGTCCGGAAACTCGGAACAGATGACCCGCGAGATCTCCAAATTCTTGTTGGATTCTTAGCTGGTCCTTACGCCACTGCACGTCAAATTCTTGAGCCAGACCCAACAATCTGGCGGCTAACGCTCTTTCCGGTGCCGCCTCACTCTGGTCAACAAGCATTTGGAGTCGATTCAGAAGTTCTTGGCGACCCAATTCTGGAGCACCTCCGATTCCTAACGGTGCACGAACGATTTCGTTATTCGTATCGGACTGCGTTTGTCCCGAGAACTCTCGTGCCAAGGACTCCTGAGGAGTTGTGGAGTCATCGCCCAAAACCTTTGTAACCAAATCTTCATCTGTACCACCTCCCGTTTTTACGTTCGTCGCGACGTATTCCTCAAACGATCCGACACGAAACATCAAACCATCTCCGCCCAACCGGAACTCAAAATCCACAAATGAAAGTCCCACGACTAAATCCAAGGTTGTCGCAACGGCTACAGTCAACAACGGGCGAACCTCTAGACGCCACCAAGAAGGCGGCTTTCGAACCTCAATCCTCCCAGGAACGAAACTGAAACCACGCGGCACACTGGGTACTTTCCATTCCTCTAACGCACCTTGCATCGATCTGAATGAGCCCACTTCGGTCCTACAGAACTCACATGACTCCAGGTGAGATTCAAACGTTCCTGTTCAACCGATTCACATTCTCCGTACACAAAAGAAATGAGCGTTTCTCTCCATTGGTCACAGCGCACAGTCTTCATTGCTTCCCTCGCACTATCCGAGGATAAAAAGGTTGGCTTCGTGATGGCAAAACCGGTGGCGAATGGACTCCAATTTGTTCAATTTCAGTTCTGAGAAATCTCAGGTCCTGATATACACGTGTTTTAACTGTGCTCACCGGACATTCCTGTAATTCAGCGATCTCTCGGAAAGTTAGTCCATGAAATTTCTTCAAGATGATCGCAGTCCTTTGTTCCTCCGGCAATAGAGCCATGAACCGCTCTATCGTCTTTCCGAGATCACGGCGCAGGACGAATTCCTCTCCGGTTTCGTTATGAGGATCAATAATCCGTTCCTGACTCTCACGAGTCATATTGCTCTTGAAATCTCCCAATACGTCCATCTCGTCAAAGGTAATCCCGACACAAATTAATTGCTATTCGGTAAAGCCAAGAAGAAAATTTTGCTTGACCTTTGAAGTTCTTGATCGAACGGAAAGCATGAAGAAACGACTCCTGACACACATCCCGTGCATCCTCCTCGCGCCCAAGCATCCGATAGTCAAGCGCGAAGATAAGCCGCTCCCAGCGTACAACTAACTGATTAAATGCGTCCCTGTCTCCACGCGCAGAGAGCACGGCAAGGCGATCATCGCTTGTCCGCATAATTTACCTCAGAATCTTTAGACGTATCGGTCAGCAAAAAAGACGAAAATAAACTCTAGTCTGAAGTTAAACTGACTAATCCCAAATAGATCGTAACGATCCACTGACCAGAACAAGTCCATGAACAGTGGACAGCACACTGTGGCCGAAACGAGCCTCCATCGAGAGTGTTCTTTTCTTCCACCTTCGACTTGGTTTCAACGACGCAGTCAAACAACAATCCTAGCTAGAGTTCGGTAAAGTGAAGCACTGCGATCCGGTGAACGACGGCGAATGACTAACTACCGCTGATGTCCTTGACTACTAAAGAATAAACCTGCGAACTGTGTATCATCTGATCATGGTGAATACTCTCCGCGGCGCTTCTTGAGCATCAGTGGAGATTTTGGAAGAGTGACATTGACGAGTACTTACAGCAGAAAATCCCGAGAGGCAGGCTCCCCATGGACACCTCGTCGCCTCAGAATTTTGCACACTCGCATTATTTGAAGCCTCCTGTAACGTTGCCGCAAGCGCTCGTGGTCGATGAGGCACCTGAATTCGGAGACCTACTGTTAAAGTTCTTTAAGTTGGCAGAATATAACGTAGATATGGCACAGAGTGGTGGTGCAGTTATCGAAAGAATAGAGTTAAACGACGGTGACCTGCTTGTGACAAATCTCAAGTCGAGAGACATAGGTGGCTTATCCGCTATCCATCAAGCGCGACAACTCCATTCGGACCTACCGGAAATAGTCATCACAGGCGACTCGACGGAATCGAGTGCTATAAAAACGGCCGATCTGAAGGTAGCCGACTACTTAATCAAGCCGTTCAATATTTCTACGGCTCTAACAATGGCCGCGAAGGCTCTGGGCAAATAGTTGCTTCACCTTTCTTCACTTCATAAGGCGTTCGGCGAACGGGTACTGTTCAGTGACTTGAACTGGAACCTTCAGAAAGAAGATCGAGTCGGGCTATGCGGGCCGAACGGCGCCGGAAAGACAACGCTCCTCAATATGTTGGCGGGAAAGGAACCTCCAGATGACGGCGAAATCACGCGACCCAGCGACCTAACCATTGGTTACTTACCTCAAGACGGATTGACACACAGAGATAGAACTCTTTTTGACGAAACCAGCCGCGCGTTTTCATCGCTTCTCGAGTTTAGAAACGAGATGAACACTCTCGAGATAGCGCTCAGTGATAAATCAACCGGCGCCGAGCACCACGATGCCATACTGCTTCGTTACAGCGAACTCCAAGACGCATTTCACACCGGTGACGGATACGGCATCGATGCAAAAGTGAATACTGTGCTCCTTGGTCTCGGTTTTAAGTCTGATGATCTGAAGCGAAAGACCGAGACGTTTTCTGGCGGTTGGCAGATGAGAATCGCTCTTGCAAAATTGCTTCTTCGAAGCCCAGACCTTTTGCTACTGGACGAACCAACTAATCACCTCGATCTTGAAGCCAGAAATTGGTTAGAACATTTCTTAGTTTCGTACCCTAAAGCCGTAGTGCTTGTGTCTCATGATCGTTTTTTCCTCGATACAGTTGTAACATCCATCGCCGATGTAGGAATGAAGACATTAACGACTTATCCTGGAACCTATGGAGCGTATCTTGTCGAACGAGACAAACGATTCGCACAGCTGAGAGAATCAAAACGACACCAGGACGAAGAAATCTCTCGCATGCGTGCGTTTATCGAACGCTTTCGGTACAAATCAACAAAGGCTCGGCAGGTACAAAGTCGAGTCAAGATGCTGAAAAAAATAGTCCCGATCGATGTGCCACCTGAACGTCAACGTGTCCACTTCACTTTCCCCATCAGCGCAAGAAGTGGTCGTTTGGTTCTTACCCTGTCAGGCGTTATAAAAACGTATGGTGACATTCGCGTGTTCAACGATGCGAACGTGCACATAGAGCGTGGTGACAGAATAGCGTTAGTAGGGCCAAACGGCTCAGGAAAGTCAACCCTCATGCGCATGCTGTCCGGAGTCGAAACACCGGACTCGGGAACACGAACCCTTGGACACAACGTCGTCATGCAATACTTCGCTCAAGACGAAGCCACTCGACTAGACGGAAATTTAACCGTTTACGAAACATTAACTGAAGGCTCTCCGATCGATATGGTGCCAGCCATCAGAAACATCCTTGGCGGATTTCTTTTCACTGCAGATGACGTCTATAAAAAAGTTCAGGTACTCTCAGGCGGTGAACGAACACGTCTAGCCGTCGCACGAATGCTCCTCAGACCTTCAAATGTTCTACTGTTAGACGAACCAACAAACCACCTAGACATCGATTCGACTGACGTGCTACTGGACGCTTTGAGCGATTACGGCGGCACGTTGATTTTTGTTTCCCACGACCGCTATTTTGTGGACCAACTCGCCAACAAGGTTCTCGAAATAGGAATAGGCGATGCTGCGCTTTATCCGGGCACGTATGAAGAATTTCGCTGGATGAAGGACAACTCAACTAGTGGAAAAGCTGACATCTCACATGACGAGTCCTCAGACT
>Ga0310123_10004889_pt1 | contig 10072 bp, 7 predicted proteins | sample CB6_AW_1057_MG_FD_203505 | JGI IMG/M metagenome (GOLD analysis project Ga0310123, IMG submission 203505) | Marine microbial communities from Western Arctic Ocean, Canada - CB6_AW_1057 | ecosystem: Environmental > Aquatic > Marine > Oceanic | place: Canada: Western Arctic Ocean | collected...
GCCGGCGACCACAGTCTCAGAAACGCTCAAAACGGGGCCTCGATCGATTATTGGAGAGATCTACGTGCCTGGTTGCGGCGGAAGGGTTTCGTAGCGAATTAGAAGCGTTTCCAGAATCGATGGCTCTGAAGCTCAGCCGGAAGCGCCTTGGAGTGCTGTGGCCATGCCACAGCACTGGGCCCGAAGGTGGCGGCATGGCCACAGCACCCCGAGGCGCTACGCCAAGATCTCCCGCTCGCAAGTTGCTTTCATGAAAGGCGCAGCCGGAGGCGGAGTCTAACCTGAAACTTGATTTTCTGAAATCGCTCTCTCGCTGACGCTTCAAGCTCCGTAAGATCTTGGCTAAGCGCCTCCCCACAGAGCCCCGAACCATCCTACGGAGCCCGAAGCGTGAGCGAGGGAGCGATTAGTTCCAGTTTCTTTCATGAATGATCCGGCCAAGGCCCGGGGGTGGACTAAGATGAAACTTCCTTCCACGCCGCAGGCGTGTTTGGAGTGCGCGCAGCTTGCTGCCGCTTTGGTATCGGCCAACCTGGCCGAGCAGGAAACCTCAATTCGGCTTGCGCCGTTCGCCACCTAAAGGTGACTCCTACAAAGCCAGGCGTGCTTCAGGGCAGCGAAGCAGATGAGAATCGAAGCGGGACTCAGTTTCTCAAGAAACCAAGTCCTGAATCGTTTTCCAGTCTTCGATCGAGGCCTGGGAGTACTCTCGGAAGTGGCCGGCCACGCTGCCTGCCGCTTCGCTCGGATGGTAATCGTGGATTGTCGCTCCTTGCTCTAGAAGAAATTTAACCGAGGCTACCGAGCCGGAAACGATGGCCCAGCCGAGGGGAGTGTTGTTGTGCAGCCTTCCGGACCGGGCGTCGATCCCGGCCCCCTGTTCGAGCAATCGCTTTGCTGACTGAATCGAACCATTCCAGGCTGCCAGATGGAGCGGTGTGGCATCGTCATGTCCGCCACGGGTATCGACTCCCAACCCAGCCGCGATCAGCAAGTCGACGATTTCGACTGAGTTCTTTACGGCCGCCACGTGCAAAGGAGTGGCGTTCGGGCCCATGGAGGGAGTGAAGAAATAAATACAGCGGATATCAGGATGTTCGGCTGGGGGCGGGAAGCGCTCGATCGATATTCTCTCTAGAAGCGCCTCGCGGTGGTCGGTGAGAAACTGGCTGATCCTATTCCGATCCAGGGCCGCCACCAGCAGGAAGATGTCGGGCTCAGCACCCCGGGAAACCAGGTGTAAAGCGACCTCCGGCCGGTTGCCAGCCGCCCATTGGGCAGGTGTGCTGTAATGGTCGCGTGGCGACGGAGTGAGAAGATAGGGGCTCTTACTTGAACTAAACCGATCCACGGCGCTAGACTCCATATATGGATACACATATGGAGCTGGCGAAGAAGACAACCATTCTCTTCTCTGAAGCGCTCCACAAGAGACTCAAGAGGATTGCCGAACAAAGGGGAGTCAGCCTCGGGCAACTGGTTCGCAGTGCCTGCGTGCAACAGTACGGACTCGTCTCGACTTCCGATCAATTGGCGGCGGTGGACGCTCTAGGTGCGTTGATGTTGCCTGTTGGGACTCCGGCTGAAATGAAGCAGGAGACAGTTGAGAATCCCTCGGAACTGATGCCATGATCCTGGTCGATTCCAATATCTTCATGTATGCGGCCGGCGCACCCCACCCCCACAAACAACCGTGCCTCGATTTCCTGAGGCGAGCAGCGGCCGGTGAGGTGGAAGTGACTCTAAATTCCGAGGTATTACAAGAGATTCTCCATCGTTACCGTGCGTTGAATCGCTGGCCGGAGGGAAGGCAGGCTTACGACCAGGCCCGCCGGATCGTCCCTCTCACGATCCCCATCACCGTAGAGGTCCTCGACCGTAGTCGGCGGCTCCTGGACGAGTGTGCGCGGCTGATGAGCCGAGACGCCCTGCATGCGGCGGTGGTAGAGATCCACCGTTTGGACGCCATTTGTAGCTACGATCGAGACTTCGACCAGATCTCGCGGCTGCGGCGAATTGAGCCCCCCGAAACAAGCTGATTGAGAGCAGCCTACCCGAGCGGCGCCAACTCCGATGTGCAACTGGCACAACGAGTCGCTCCCAAGGGGACGGTGCTCAGACAATAGGGACAGACTCAGGAACAGGTTACTGAAGTCGATACCACCCAGCAGCATTCCGATGGGAGGCATCAGGACATCCTGGATGAATTAGCTTACGATCTTTCCAAAAGCTGCACCCAGGACGATGCCGATCGCCATGTCCATGACATTTCCGCGCATCGCAAATTCCTTGAATTCTTTGAGCAATTTTCTTCTTCCTCTAGTTTGTGTGGGTCGGATCACAGGCAGGATGCCTATGCTACGGACAGATCAGCGCCCGAACTTGAGCTGGACTCCGGTGGTTAAGAGCACATCATTACTCTCCGCTCCCAGAACTGGATTGCTGAGATATCGATCACTCAATGTGACGTGCCAGCCGAGCCAGTTATTGATGCTGGTCAGGGCTGTGAGGTCAAAGTTCAGACGGTAGTCACCGCTCGCTGTCAGATTTGGAAAGAGAGTCGCTTTCTGACCCAGGGTAAACCGCTCTGAGAGCTTGTAGTTGATCTCTTCTCCCAGGAGAACCTCTCCTGAAGTACGGTCGAGACCGGTCGAAAAATGCTCGTTGTTGAGGGATCCTCCAGCGAAGACATCGAGTAGGAAATGGTCGGTTCGGCGGGCATGCCAACCGAGCCCGCCTCCGGCAGTGAGCCGGAGATCCAGTTGCTGGAATTCATCGAATTCGAGATCCGTCAGACCGAATCCAAAGACACTCCTGGAGAGGTTCATGTCGTAGCGCAGTCCGCCGCGCAAAGCGTTAGCCGTCTGCAAAGTGACTCCGGTCGTGACATTGCTGGCACGAAGCGAGGATGCATAGACCGAAAAGCGATCTCGAGCTGTCGCCCGGACTGCATTCATCCCCAGGCTGAAGGTCGAGGTCTCAGCGTTCCCACGGGTGAGACTGAGACCGGTGTCGAGGGTCCCGCTCCACAGGTCCAGCAGGCCCGGATTACGTAGCCTTTCGTTCTCCGCCTCCCAGGCCGCCTGAGCGTCGGCTGAACGAATGCTTTGAATGGCCTGCCTTTCGAACTGCACCTGGCCAGCCTCCTGCGTCGTCATCTGGATTTGTCCACCTGAGGTGTCAACTGGGCCGACCAGAGTCTGCCCATCAGTCAGGGTGATGTAGACAGGGTTCTCGGACATGATTGTCTCGATGGCCGCCACCACGATTTTGACTTCTCCGGCGAACTGGGTCTTGATGACCAACTCGGCTTCATCCGATTCAACGATCTCTCCGCTGAGTCGATCGCCATTCTTGAGCACGATTCGGTCGGCCAGTCCCGCCACCGTTGAAAAGACCAGTAGCTCTATGAGGAATATATACTTTCGATGCATTCTACTCTCTCCGTATTTGCAAAGCTCTCACTCAGCTTGCGGCTGATGAGGTGTTGCCTTATTAGTTTTTGACAGTGTGGCCGCCAGGCCAACTATCTGAGCACAAAGTAACCTCTTCGGCCGACGCCGAATGATCGGCTTCGGCTTGGCCCATTATCCAATATCGTGCCGTCTACTTGGGAGCGTGAGATGCTTTCTTTTTCTCGCTACCCATGGTTGGCAGGAGAGTCTTAGCCTGGACGGTCCGAATCCTGAGATTCACGATAGCTGAGTGGGCCACAACCCGAACGGAGCCGGCACGTGAGGTTCAAGATTTTGCGCGCCGAAGGGGCAACACGATAACGTCCCAGGGCACCGCCCTGGGAAAAAAGGTGTGCGGAAAGGAAGCCTGAAGGGCTTCGCGATAACCCTCCCAGGACAGATTACCAAAGCGGTAGCCGGATCCTGCTAGACGGGCTGGTTTGCTCTCAACCTAGTAGGCACCGACACCGATGCAATGGGGCAGTCCGTTCCCCGTCTCGGAAACTTGACTCGACTGTAGAGAAGTTGCAAGGGAGAGGTGCCTAGCCTCAACAGGAAACGCACTTGTCGGAGTTCTTGGCTCCCAGTTCCATCAAAATCGCCATTGTCTCGGGAAATGGTTGAATCCGTTGGATAGGGCCGTTGGCCATATCGGTTGTCGTCTGGCCGCTCTTACTAACGGCCATCACATCAGCGCCCTTCGAGATCAAGTAGCGGATCATTTCGTTGTCGCCCCGCGCTGCAGCGTTATGCAGCGGAGTGTAGCCTCGGTGGTCAGCGGCGTTGACATCGGCGTTCAACTCTTCCACCAGGTAGCGGATGGCCGGCATCCATCCGGCCGGGGAATTGCGGTGATAGTTGCCGTCAAAGCCGGCTCCGGTCGCCACCTGTAATGGGCTCACTGCGGGGCCACCTACATCTTCTCCTCCGTCATCCAGCTCACGGTCGGCATTGCCTCCGTTGGGGAGCTGGCGTTCGGGTCCGATCTGGCTCCAAATGGCGGGGTCGGCTCCGCCTTCAACCAGGATCCGCATGGAGTCCATGTCGCTGGATTGGGCCGCTCGCCAGAAAGCAGTACTCCCCACTTCGTCGACCCCCGATTGATCGAAGTTGTAGCCGGTGTACCAGAGCTTCTTCTTGAGTCGGATGTTGGGATCGGCGCCGTGAGCAAGGAGCACCTTGAGAAGCTCCAGCTGAGTGGTCATCTCCTGTCGAGTACTGGGCTGGGGATAGAAAGCGTGGGGCGCCCAATGCACATTGACAGCCGCATACAAGGCAGTGGCTCCGGCATCGGAAGCCAGGTTGGGATCGGCGCCTTGCTGCAGCAGATAGGCAGCCAGATCGAAGTGACCGTTGAGGGTCGCGATCAGAAGGGGACTGGTCTTGTCTCCACCGCTGACCTGGTTGATATCAGCCTCGGCGGCCAACAAGGCCTTGACGGTTTCGATATGCCCTTCCCGGGCCGCCAGGTGGAGAGCCGAATAACCGCCCCGGTGTCCCACCAACTGGGCCAGGCTGAGGGGGCGTCTTCGCTCAGGAGCTTTCTTCTTCTTGTCGCTGCGACCAAAGAGCCGGGCGAAGAAGCCCCGTTTCTTTCCCCCTTTTCCGTCCCCGTTCTCGGATGCACTTTCTTCGGGCCTGGCATTCTCCTGGGTGGCTTTTGCACGCTTCTTCGCTTTTGATTTCTTGGCCTTTACGTCGGCATCCGGTTTGTCCCCGCCGGTCGAACGATCTTCCAAACCAGCTTGCCCCTCGGGGGCGACAGGCTGCTCGCCCGCTGCCTCTTCTTTTTCTTTCTCAGCGGCAGCTTTCTTCTTGGCTTCGCTCAGAATCTTGTCTCGTTCGCGGTGGAGCTCGGAATCCCGCTCGGCCCTGGCTGCAACGTCGATCACGGTTGACTCCAGGCGGGGGTCAGCTCCGCGAGAGAGCAACAATCGAACGACATCAGAGCGATCGAAAGCGGCGGCAGACATCAGGGCAGTCTGATTCCCCGCCGATTCTCTGGCGTCAATCTCGGCTCCGTGATCGAGAAGAGTGCGCACTGCCTCCACCTGCCCGGAGATAGCAGCCAAAATCAACGGAGTGGCTCCATGACTGGTAGCCAATGCCGGATCGGCTCCTGCCTCGAGCAGTTTTTTCACCATATCGGCACTGCCGTTGCGAGCCGCGATCAAGAGCGGTGTGTAAGCTCCGAGCCGGGTTGTGGCTCCTACATTGGCTCCCGCGTATAACAGCATCTCGGCCGTTTCGACATCGTTGTTCCGAGCAGCCCAGTGGAGCGCTGTCATGCCGTCGCCCTGGGCTGAATTGACATCGACACCTTGTTGTAAGAGCGTTCGGAGAGTCGCCAAGTCACTGCGCAGCGCCGCTTCCGCAACCGCTACATCGTTCCGCTCTGAGGCCCCTACAGTCGTTCCCGCGAGGAGCAGGATCCAAGCTGCGATTGACCAGCTCAACGTCATCCGTTTCTTCAACATATTCGTCTCCGCCAGAGTTTGGACAAAACCGAAACCTGTCTTACTGTTAGGCCCTAATCAGATAGCAAAAGTGCCGCTGCTGTCTCCAAAAGTTTCCTTGTCGTCCAGGCCCAACTTGTGCAGGACAGACAGCATGACGTTAGCCATCGGAGTCCCATCCTTTGCCTTGAAATGTTGGTTGCCGGCCAACTGCCCGTTGGCATGTCCCGCCAGGAACAGGGGGCAGCGCTTATGGTTGTGGAGGTTGGAGTCCCCCATGGGAGAACCATAGATAATCAAGGTCTTCTCGAGGAGGTCGCTGTCTCCCTCAGGCGTGTTCTTGAGCTTCTCCAGAAAGTACGGGATCATGCTGATATGGTACTGGTTGATCTTGGCGAAGTCCTTGACCCGTTTCTCCTGTCCTCGGTGGTGGGAGGCCGGGTGAAAAGGAGAATCCACGCCGCTGCCGGGATAGATTCTTCCGGAACCGTCACGTCCCATCTTGAACGAGAAAATCCGGGTCGTGTCTGAGGTAAAGGCAAGTGCCTGCAGGTCGAACATCAGCTTGACGTGGTCGGCGAAAGAATCGGGAACCCCAATCGGCGCCTCGGGAAGGGTTCGCGCCTCGCCACCCGTGTTGTGGCCTTCGACTCTCTGGATACGCCGTTCGATTTCTCTGACTTCATCCAGGTACTGGCCGAGGCGATGGCGATCGCTGGGTCCGAGGTCTCGTTTCAAACGAGCTACTTCGCCCGTGATCCAGTCCAGGATGCTGCGATTGGTCTCACGGCGTGCCGCTCTCTCCTGGGCAGTCCCACCGGCACCAAACAGCTGATCGAAGGCCACCCGCGGATCTCGGATCATGGGAAGTGGTTCGGTTTCTCCAGCCCAGCTAATCGTATCCGTGTAGACGCAAGCATAACCGTAAGCGCAGCCACCGGATTGGTCGACGTTCTCGATGCAGAGCTGCATCGAAGGGATTGGGGTTTCGTTACCAAAGCGTTGGGCATAGAGTTGGTCCAGTGATGTTCCGACCTGGACATCCGAGCCTTCCGTCTGATGAGGATGTTCCTGTGTCAGGAAGACGGCACTCGAGCGGAAATGATCGCCCCCCACTTCTCGAAGCGAGAAAGCCTCCGCATTCCTAACATCAGTGTTGCTCACGATCGTCAGGTGATCGCGGTAGGGTTCGAGTGGACTCAAACTGCTCGGGGTCAAGTCGAAGTCGCCACCTTCAGCTGCCGGAGCCCACAGATTCAGGCCGGCACCCAAAGCGTTACTGCCAGCCGATCCGTGGACCATTTCAATACAGACCAGGCGGGTGCGATCGGTAGCGGCACTGGCGGCAGCGCCTCGGACTGGCACCATGGCCTCCAAGAAAGGGAGGGCCATCGTGACACCCATGCCTCGAAGAACGGTGCGGCGGGAAATGCTTCGTTGGGAAATAAACATGAACTTCTAACCCTCGTTTGTTTTCCAGAACCTATTCTTGGCCTGCAGTGACAGTCTCAGATCCTTGCTCGGCACGGCTCATTTGAAAGGCGTGACTTCCCACGATTCCCAGAACGAAATTCGAGATCCGGTGATCGTTGCGGCTGGCTTCCGCCACGATGCGTCGAATGGCCGGCAGGTCGGTGTGCTCAACCCGCCGACCCAGAGCGTAGGTCATTAGCCTTTCCGTAAAGGTAGTGAGGAACACACTCTTTCTCTTTAGAAGGGCTTGGCCGAGTCCGTCCGGGCCTTCCAAAGGAGTCCCGTCGAACAGCTCACCGGAAGCATCCACCGGAACTCCGTTGTCTTTGATTCTCCAGGCGCCCGTGGGATCGAAATTCTCCAAGGCAAGTCCCAGCGGATCAATGACTCGATGGCAAGATGTGCAGGCTGGGTTTTTGCGATGCTCTTCCATCCGCTCGCGAACCGATAAAAGGCGGGCGCCCTCGGCCGCTTTCGTTTCCTCTAGATCCGGCACATTGGGTGGCGGAGGCGGAGGGGAAACGCCCATCAGGACTTCGAGGACCCATTTTCCGCGTTGCACCGGCGATGTCCGATTGGGAAGAGAAGTCAGCGTGAGGACGCTGCCCTGGCCCAGGACACCCTGGCGGAGAGTTCCCTCCAAAGAAACTCGGCGAAAATGGCTGCCCGCGACGTTCGGCAGGCGGTAGTGTTCCGCCAGGCGCTCATCCACGAACGTGTACTTGGCGGTCAAGAGATCGAGGATGCTCCGATCTTCTCGAATCAGGTTGTCAAAGAAGAATTCCGTTTCACGCCGCATCGACTCAGCCAGCGTGTGGTCGAATCGCGGGTACGTCAGAGCATCGGGATGAATGTCGTCTAGATCCTGCAAGCGCAGCCACTGGGCCGCGAAACGACTCGACAGCGCCTCTGACCGTGGGTCCTCCAGCATCCGCCACACCTGGGCCTCGAGGACCTCCTCCCTGTGGAGCTGTTCTTTCTGGCCGAGTTCGATCAGTTCGGCGTCGGGGGCAGATGCCCACAAGAAGTAGGAAAGTCGGGAGGCCAAAGCCAGGTCACCAATGCGATAGTCGGTGCCGGGTGTCACATTAGGAGGAGTCTCTTCCAGTCGAAAAACGAAATGAGGACTGGCCAAGATCGCTTGCACTGCCGTCCGGATGCCGGTTTCGAAGTTCCCCTGGGAGGCGCCCTGTCGGTAGAAGGCCAACAGTCCCGTCATATCTTGTTCATCCAGGGTGCGCCGATAGGCGCGGGTGCCCAGATCGCTAATTATCTTGCGGGCGCAGGGGATCTCACCTTCGGCAGAAGTTGGGCGGCAAGTGAACACCTTTCTCCGGCTGGGCGTGTCCGACACTCCGGTAACATCGAAAGGTCCGGTGAGAGAAAGGCTCCGCAAATGAGGGAGCGTCGTGATTCCGTAAGCGCTTCCGATTTGAGTGTCAGCCAAAGTGTGATGGATGGGGGCAACCAGGTCGTTTACGGGTCCGGCAAAGCGTTCCAAAAAAGCGGCCGTGACCCTATGCTGGCCTGCCTTGACGGCAATAGGCGCGGTCTGCATGGTCATCCCGCCGGGGTCGGATTCATCCATCCAGCGATCGACCTCGAATGTCGCCACTGCCTGATTGTCGACCGAGACTTCCAGGATTTCATCTTCCGCCGTCAAACCGTAAAGCTGTCCAGTCGGAGTGCCATGAAGGAGCATGCGAAAGGTGTAGTTGCCGTCCGCGGGGAAATTGTGGATCACCGAGACACCTCCCCGTGTGCCGATCGGGGCTCCTTCGACATGGGCGACTTGCGAGGCCGTTCGCGGCACCCGATAACTCGCTTCGCTGGCCACCGCCTCCGGATCCCCGAGCGCGTCCCGGCTGGTCTTGCCGGCGGCTCGTAAATAGCCCTCCATCAGGGTCGCGGAAAACGTCTGAACATCGGCTATGTTGTCGAAACTTCGGCTGATCGTATCGGCCGGGAGAAAGGCCTCCACATCAACCTCAATGTCCAGGAGATCTTTTACCGCCCGGCCGTATTCAGCCCGATTCAGCCGCTGAAAGGGTCTCCAGCCCGGATTGGGCCTGTCTCGGCTGGCTGCGTCGATGCGGCTCTCCAGTGCGGCGGCCACCGCTTGAATCGACACCTCGTCGGGGCGCTTAACGGTGGAGGGCGGCATCATGCCGGTCCTAAGTTTGCGAATGACTTTCTCAGCCAATTCCGCATTCTCGGGCGCCTGATCAATGTCGAAGTGTTCCAGCGTCAGTCCCGCCCACTCCAGTAGATCGTTGTGGCACCCGGTACAAAACTCCTTGATGACTGCATTCTCGGAGTCAGCCGGAGGAAATTCCGCTGGCTTCTCGGTTGGCAATGGCTCACCGAGAGACGGGGATTGGGCGGCATACCGGGCGAAAACGAAGAAGGTAGGTGTGGCAAGACCCAGGAGCAGAATACCCCAGGCGGCGATTGGCAGTTTCCTCACACCCGAATCCTCCTCTTGTGGCCAGGAGCGCTAGGCTTGAACCATGGGAAGAGTCTTGTCGAAGTGAACGGAAGAAACCTCCGTCTCACCAGCTCGGAGTAAACCGACTTGGACCGGGAATACAGCATTCTCTCCCAAACAGCTTTTATGGATCCAACAGAGTTTGTTGGATCGATGACGCGCACAATAATACATCAAATCCGCGAAGTTGACAGGAATTG
>Ga0310123_10004890_pt1 | contig 10070 bp, 10 predicted proteins | sample CB6_AW_1057_MG_FD_203505 | JGI IMG/M metagenome (GOLD analysis project Ga0310123, IMG submission 203505) | Marine microbial communities from Western Arctic Ocean, Canada - CB6_AW_1057 | ecosystem: Environmental > Aquatic > Marine > Oceanic | place: Canada: Western Arctic Ocean | collected...
ATTTTCGAACAGTACTTGAATACTGGGCAAGTTGGATAATTGTAATGCGTCTAAAATTGAATATTCATAGTGGCCCCAGGAAGCAGGAGCTAAAATCATTCCCTGTGCTTTTTTTCGATTGCGATGGATGAATGAAACAGCTTTTTCAACTTTGTGGGTTTGCAAAAAACGCAGCCGTAAGTCCAAACTAATATCATGGGCATGTTGACGCAGACCTTTATTAATTTTGTCTAAGGTTACGCGTTCACCGATTTTTGCTGATTGAACACCAATAAGATTCAGGTTAGGGCCTTGTAATACCAGAATTTCCATTGGTTACCTTAATGGTATAATATGTCCAATAATATAACCCACGACGATGCCAACCAATAACGCCAGTGTCAAAACCCGGGATTTCATGAATTCGCCGGAATAGCCTCGCTTAATAGCTAACATGCCTACAAAATAACCTAATCCATTCAAAATCCAGAAGAAAGGAATCGCCAGTACTTTAACAATCAATGGGCCAATAAATGGGATTAGTGCAATTAAAGCGCCCAAGCCTGCAAACAGTTGTGTAAAAAGTCCCAATGCCAACGTTACAAACACAATAATTTTTTCGTCTATACCTAATTTGAGTGCCACCACTATAGCAATGGCAATCAACAACCAGATAATGATGTGTTTTTTATTAAGCTGGTAAAACGATGGTTCAGACATTCTTAATTCTTGCCATAATGTTAATTCCATAGATCTTTACCGAAGCCTGTATAATGCGGTGCCGGCCTGATTTTTCTACCCATAATTGGCGAACAGCTTCTGGTGCAACGATGTTATCCATAAAATAGTCTGATTGCTCATGTAGAGATGTTACATCTTCTTCCGCTTTGATGTCCAGCCGGTAATGATTACAAATAATGGAACTATCTTTAATAGTAACAATGCTCGTATCCGCCCAAAGTAATCGTGCAGAAAACAATTGTCCATCGTGATCCATGGGAAACCATTTTGTGTCAATAGCATCAATGGGTTCTTTTTGGACTTGTGCCAGTAGAGTAAAAATTGTTTGTATTTCAGGCACTCGCTTAAGAGTTGTTTGCTCATAATGAAGTGTACTGTCTTCTGGATAATACGCTGCAGTCAATTTGGACTTATTTGTTCCCTGCTTTATTTTTTTTTCATAGTTAAGCAAACCAAAGTGGGAGGAATCATACGTAACGGCATATTGATTTTCTGTTGGCCAAATTAAATTAATTAAACCAACTGTTTGGACGCTAAAATTGATTCTATTTTCATCCATATCCATATTTACATCCACCGCTGGCAGTCCAAAAAAGGTAATTTTGTAGTCTTGAGCATGGATAATACAAAAACATAAAAAAAGGATATATAACAATCGTTTCATCATGGTTTCCATTTAAATCTGCCAACTAAACCGGCCAAGCCAATAAAGGGTATGTAAAAGGGTTGTAAAATACTCCAGAGAATAAAAATGATTGATGGAAATGTAAGATGCAGTTTGGCGGCGCCGGAAAATATCACCAATGCGTCACTGACAAACTTGAGTCCAAAAACCATAGGCAGGATTGAATATAGCTGAGGAGTAAAAATTCCAACCAGGATTGTTGAATTCATTAAAAATGCATTAAATAAGAATAATAGGAAAAAAAGATCAGTTTTTGCTGCAAACCTGGAGTTTGATGACCAGCGAATACGTTGACTTATGAATTGCCTTATCGATGAGGAAGGACTGGTTTTTATGAAACTTCCTGGATCTGGATTAAATGTACAACCATATTTTTTTCCTATAGATTGCACCAGGTAAATATCATCTCCTGAAATGCGATCCCGTACCGGATGAAAACCATCAATTTCTTCAAACAGTTTGCGTTTATAAGCAAGATTTTGCCCTGATCCTGTCCAATAAAAATCCCAACCCATAGCACCAGCATTTGCTGTGACTAAAGCTAGAAAATCCACAAGCTGATAATGAATAAAGGATGAATGTTTACTGCTTTCAATAGTGGACGAGCCAACAGCAATGCCAACACCCTCTTTAAGCAACTTAACCATACTTTTAACCCAGCTCTGTGGTATACGGCAATCAGCATCTGTTGACAAAATATACTCTCCCCTTGATTGCTCAATTGCTGTTGTGAGAGCATATTTTTTGGGTGTCATAGCTGGTGATTTTTCCTTTATCAGAACGCCATGAATATGTGCGTGCTGATCAGAAAAATGCTTTATAAGCGACCAGGTATTATCTGTAGAACGGTCATCAACTATAACAATATCCAACAATTCTTTTGGGTAATCCAGCTGGGCTAAATCCTGAAAAATATTAGGTAAGTTTGTTTCTTCATTCCGGGCAGCAATAACAATGGCGACAGTTGGCCAACTGGTTATATTTTTTTCATTCGCTTTTATGCGACGCAGTCCAGTTAGAAAAAAGAGCACGAACAGGATGTAGATACCCAGACTGGTCGTCAGGGCAAAAAATAAAAGGTTCATGCCAGAGGCAAGAAAAGTGATGCAATCAGGAAATAAAGTGTAACACCCAAAATATCAATACTGGTGGTGACGAAGGGCCCAGTGGCCACAGCGGGGTCTATTTCAAGCTTAAAGAGGAACAGGGGTACGAAAGCACCTATTGTTGTCGCAATTAGCATGGATGTTGTAATACTCAACCCAACAATAATACCTAGGTTCGGCGATAAATCCGTGAACCTTGTTAATGTAAAAAGTCCCAGCAAAATTCCATAAAACACACCCAAAATAAGGCCAACGCGAATTTCCTTGAATAAGATTTTCATATTGTTGCCAACATTTACCCTCCCAGTAGCTAATCCGCGAACAATGATTGTGGACGTTTGCGTACCGATGTTACCACCCATACCAATAATAACAGGAATGAAGGCTGCCAAGACAAGTGTGGTTTCCAGGATATTTTCATATAACCCGATTATAGTTGCTGCCCCGATACCACCGATCCAACTGGCGAACAGCCAAGGCAGTCGGCTTTTGGCATTTTCCCATGAGGATTTAAGTAAAATTTCACGGTCTTTACCCACACCTGCCATTTTTAAGAAATCTTCAGTAGCTTCTTCTCGAATAACATCAACCACATCATCAACCATTACAATTCCCAATAGATTTTCATCCGGATCTGTAACCGGTACAGCTAAATAATTATACTGAGAAACAACTTGGGCAACTTCTTCCTGGTCTGTATCAGGGCGAACGGTATGTACTTTCCTTACCATCAAATCTTTTAACAAAGAATCCGGAGAAGTGGTCACAAGATCACGGAGCGAAATAACGCCCATTAATTGATTAACGTCATTTGTTACATAAAGGTAAAAAACTGTTTCAGCTTGTTCTGCATGCTGAAGAGCAGCAATGGCAGCTCTGGCTGTCGTTTCTTCGTGGAGAGTAAATACATCTGTATGCATCAAAGAACCGGCACTGTCCTCAGGATAAGCCAGTATTTCCTCCAGTTCTTCCACTTCTTCCTTTTTTAATAAATCAATAATACCCCGGGACTGTTCATCTGGGAGGTGGCTTAGGATTTCAGCACGATCACTGGCACTAATAGGATCGATTAATTTTGCAATGCGGTCTGCAGAAACTTCAGCTACAAGATTCTGGAGGATGGATTCATCCAGTTCTGTCAGGAATTCACCCGTATGATCATTGGGCTGCATAAGATCAAAAAGTTGTTCTTGTTCAGATTCATCAAAATAACGGAAAAGCACAGACATATCAGCCGGATGTGTTTTGTTGATAAGTTTAACCAGGTTGGTATGGGCATGACGGCGCATAAGCCGGCGAAACGTATCACCCAAAACTTGGATTTCCCGTTCAAACATCAGTTGTTTCATGAGTACACCTTTGTGGTTTTATTCAGCCAGTTAAAACCAACATATATACACCCCCCACCAATGAGTAATATCCAGGGAGCGACATGACCTTGCCACGTATAAATGTCATCCAGAACCTGATTATAATTGGTAAAGAGTAAAGCCACTAAATTATTCGCCGCATGAAGGATAAAACTGGCCCAGATAGACCCCGTCCGCCAGGCCAGAAACCCCAGTATAACGCCAAGCATATAAATTTGAATTAACCAAAATGGGTTTAAGTGAATAATGGCAAAAAAAAGACTTGTGACCAAAACAGCCCGGGTGACATCCTGCCAATGTTCTTCAAGGAATTTCTGGAGAAAACCCCGGAATAATATTTCTTCACCCAGTGGTGCCAATACAACAATTCCAAACATCAGAAATACAGCCATATTGAAAGAATCAAACTTGAGCATATAACCTAATTGATCCAGGTGTTCTGGAGGTGTGAATAGTAAACTGGCTATCCGGTCAAATTCATCGACCAGTATAATGATTCCCAGCGATAGCACCAATGTTGACAAAATAACAGGTAAGGAAAGTTTGCGAATGCGCAAGCGGTCAATAAATGATTCTTTCCGGGCAAGCAAGAATAAAAGCAGGGGGATAACCATAAACCCTTGCCCGATAAATAAAGCCAGAAAATTAGTTACATTGTTATCATTTTCAGGGAGATAAACGATTCCAACGGAGGCAATAATAGTGCCCACCATCAGCGCTGAAAACACTGAAAGAATTACAATTCCAAAGACATTCTTGATGGTTAGAGTACGGCTCATCGCATGTTTTTCTCGGTAAAGGGTCAGTTTCCGTTGTATTCATAAGCTAAAAAATTACTGCTAGACTTCCGAAATGCAAAGTCTCCTTGTATTTTATATTGTAATCGATAGTAAAGCATATATATGTTTTGAGACTGTTTTTGTACTAAAAATTTCAAACCAGCACCTTAAAAAGCCCTGGACTTGTCCAGGGCTTTTTAATTGATTTCTTTCAGCTTTTCCATCAATATACCTCCTGCCACGGCAACGTTTAAAGATTCGCCTGCACCTATCCGGGGGATAGCTATAAGGTGATTAATATTCTCTCGAGTCCTTTTGGAAATTCCATGCGCCTCATTACCTAGCACCAGCACCCATGGGGCTTCTATTTTATGGTTTGCCAAGTTAGTACCTTTATGGTCAGCACCAATGATCGCATGCGTAGCGTCAAATTGTTTTATGTTTGCATCTAAAATACAGGTGATGTTGAAATGAGCACCCATTCCACTACGTACCACTTTTGGATTATAAATATCTACACAATTCCCCGATAAAGATATATTGTTAATTCCAAACCAGGCAGCTGTGCGTAAAAGTGTTCCCATATTTCCTGGCTCTGAAATGCTATCGAGAAAAAGCCAGTTGCAGTTTAACTTATCATCAAGCACCTGATTATCAGGAATGAAACAAACACCTAAAATACCCGATGGTGTTTCCGTTGCAGACATTGTTTTCATTTCGGCTGGCGACACATTTTTGGCTTCTGGGCATTCTTTTATAACATCTTTAACCAACCCTGGAAAGTTGCTTTGGAATGTATCTGTAAAATACGCTAGATGGAGATGTTCATTGGTTAGCAATGCTTCCTGAAACAATCGCCGACCCTCAATAATATATTGATTGTGGGTAGCACGACCCTTGCTTCTATGTAAGGAACGAATATGTTTTAAATTAGTTTTTACAACCATATAACTCCCGAACAAACAGTTTGATTGCCCAGACGAACCCCGGTAATTTCAGCCTCAATTTTATTTAGAGCAATCGTTATGTCTAAGGGAGTTACACCACAAAGCAAAGATTATTCAGCCTGGTATACTGACGTTGTTATTAAGGCAGGCTTGGCTGATTACGGCCCGGTAAAAGGGACCATGGTTATAAAACCGTATGGTTTTGCCTTATGGGATAATATTAAAGAATCCCTTGATCATATGCTAAAGGAAACGGGTCACGTAAATGCCTATTTCCCCATGTTTATTCCAAAATCTTATCTGGCTAAAGAAGCAGAACATGTGGAAGGATTTGCTAAGGAATGTGCTGTTGTAACTCATACTCGCCTAAAAGCAGACGGTGACGGTGGTATTATCGTTGATCCCGCATCACGTTTGGAAGAAGAAGTTATCGTGCGGCCCACTTCAGAGACCATTATTTGGTCTATGTATAAAAAATGGATTCAATCATACCGAGATCTACCGCTATTGATTAACCAATGGGTAAATGTTGTTCGTTGGGAAATGCGTACAAGGTTGTTTCTGCGAACAACAGAATTTCTTTGGCAGGAGGGCCATACGGCTCACGCTACTGCTGAAGAAGCTGAAGAAGAAACGCTGCAAATTCTAGAATTGTATCGCCAACTTGCAGAAGACTTTTTGGCTATTCCGGTTTTAACAGGTCTCAAAACAGATGCAGAAAAATTTGCCGGTGCAGAAAAAACATATTGTATTGAAGCAATGATGGGCGATAAACGTTCACTGCAAGCGGGAACATCCCATAATCTGGGACAGAATTTTGCTAAAGCTTTTGAGGTAACATTTCAAACAAAAGATAATAAAGAAGATTATGTATATGCCACGAGCTGGGGAGTAAGTACTAGGTTAGTGGGTGCTGTTGTTATGGCTCACGGTGATGATAAAGGGTTGCGCCTGCCACCAAAAATAGCACCCCATCAAGTTGTTATTGTGCCTATTGCGAGAAACGAAAGCCATGTACAATTAATTAAAGATTTCATTGAACCGATTACTATTGGTTTAAAAGAAAACAATGTTCGTGTGTATGAAGATTGGTCAGAAAATTCACCAGGCTTCAAATTTAATGAGTGGGAAATGAAGGGCGCCCCCTTGCGGATGGAAGTTGGTCCACGAGATGTAGAAAATAATGAAGTTGTTCTTGTTCGTCGAGACAATGGGGTAAAATTGTCACTTGGCAAAGATGAGCTAATAAACAAGATATCTAATTTATTAGATGAAATTCAATCAAGTTTATTTGATCAAGCTAAATCGTTTAGAGAAGACAATACTCATTCTGCAAACAGTTATAATGAGTTTAAAGATATTATTTCTTCTGGGGGGTTCATCCGTTGTGGATGGGATGGAGAGGCAAAAACAGAAGCTGCGATAAAAAATGAAACCAAAGCTACCATCCGCTGCATACCTTTTGATGAACAAACGGATGGATTAAGCTGTATTTACTCTGGTAAGCCCGCCAAACACGAAGTCTTTTACGCAAAATCGTATTGATCAGTAACGGTCATCATGATCGTTAAAACTCCAGCTATAGTACTAAAACGATTTCCCTATGGTGACACAAGTCTCATCGCCCGCTGTTTTACGCGGAACTATGGCAAAGTCAGCATTATGGTACGCGGCGCACAGCGTAAAAAATCCCCGCGCAGCGCTTACTTTCAACCGGCTAATTACCTGGAAACACTTTTGTATTATAAAGAGAATCGTGATATGCACATGTTGTCTAAAGTCAGTTTTATAAAGAACTGGATTCGGTTCCAAGATGACCTTAAACGCCTGTCATACGCCCTTACAACTGTAGAACTTGTTGATAAAACAGTTGTCGATCAGGACCCTCATGAAGACTTGTTTGATGAACTAGAGGCCACTTTATCATTTTTCCACAATGAGGAAAAGTATTTCAATTTGTGTTTCTGGTATTTTGAATTACGTTTGTTGCGATTGCTGGGCTTTCAACCTCATTTACCGGAAAGGGAATTCCCGGGCCTGGTTCTTCCAGATCCCAATGGCGGTCCCAGTAGCTACAATATTCTTGAATATCTAATCCAGGCAAATATCTATGATTCTTCTTTCCGTGGGGATTTATCAAAGCAACGTGTTACAGCTAAAGACAGGAATGTCATCGGCAATTATATTTCAGCAAATCTGGAATATCATTTTGATACATACCGAAACTTGAAATCATTAAAAATACTGAAACAGCTTCTCACATGATATGAATCAGAATATTATCAAAGGTCAATTATGTCAAGAAAACGGCCAATCCTTCATTGCCAGCGCCAACAACAATTATTTTGAAGACAGGCTGATTTGGCAAGGCTATTTGACACATTGGTTGGGTCAAAAAGTTGTTGCGCGGGAATTGCCCCAATTGGACTATGACTCGGGCCAGTCCATTATTATTTTATGGCCTGATGAACCGCCACCAGAGGAACCATGTGTTGATTTTTATTATAATGAACGATTGGTAAAATATCCCGCTTCTTTATTTGGCCATAACGCTATCAACATTAATGGTAACATTTACAATTTTTCACACTTACTTAATGAAAACGAGACCATGACACCTGAAGAATATTTTTATCGTCCGGCCCTTGGTGAATTTGCGCCATCACCGGTCAATGGTAAATTTGAGATCCTTGCAGATGGCGCGGCTTATTATGATAAATTCGGTCGTAACTTTATGCGCACGGTCCATGTATTACGTATCAGAGGTATGGATACAAAACGCTTAAGCAATATACTTGATGAAGAACTGGAAATTATTCACAATACACACATCAATCCCAAAAAACCGGAGAAATACGCCGATTTCAGTATTTTTTCGAGAAGTTGTTCTACAATAATAAGGGATGGATTTAGGAAATATGGGTTGAAAAATATCACTGGTATTCTACCGAGAGATTTGTTTGTAAGTACAATTTTCAATATATATAAACAACGCCAGGATATGGGTATTAATCTGGAACTTTATTCTATGCCACAATTAAAAGTGCCCGAAGCTCCCTATTCAGTCATGACACCAGTAATAAATATTAAACATAGAAAACAGCATAAAGCATTAATTGCAGCGGGCTTGATTTGAGATATCAGTTTCAATCCGAGCAGGGCAATCTTTCCTTCAAGCCCAAGTATTTCACAGAAGCGATCAAGATTCTTATTTGGATCAACGTTGGTCTGTTTTTATTAAAACTTATTTCCCAGAGCCAGATTGACCTGGCCAGAATATTTGGATTATCTCCAAATACTGTTTGGCCCATGATCTGGCAGCCGGTGACATATATGTTTATTCATGGGGATATTTTCCATGTTTTAATCAATATGTTTGTATTGTGGATGTTTGGTTCTGAAATGGAATCCATTTGGGGACGCAAACAGTTTTTACGTTATTATTTTCTAACGGGTATTGGTTCGGGACTCGTATGGTTATTATTCAATTTGGGCCAGTCTTATGCGGTCCTTATCGGGGCAAGCGGGGCAATATACGGCATACTGTTAGCCTATGGATTGATGTTTCCGAACCGCACTGTATACCTCTATTTTATGATTCCCATCAAGGTAAAGTGGTTTGTGATATTTTTGGGTACTATTGCATTTTTATCTTCATTTAATAATCATTCCAATATCAGCCACTTAACGCACTTGTCCGGGATGGCTATCGGTTTTGTATATTTACGTTATTATTGGCACTGGAAGGATTTTCGGTTCTCAATTTACAAGCAGTTGGAAGAGTTTCGTTCTTCAATGAGCAGTCGTAGTGACCAGAAAAAGATGGAAATGCAGTACCAGATTAACCAGCTTCTGGATAAAATCAATGAAACGGGTTATGAAAGCCTTACTGATGAAGAAAAAGATTCGCTTTATAGAGCGAGCAAAGACTTTTCCAGAAATCGTGAAAAGGATTAGTCTTTAAGCAGCACATCTGCTTCCCGAACCGCTAAAACACCTAGTATCAAAAACAACGCCTTGTACACTTTATCATGCACATTGGCCAGTGGCGCCAGCCATGTAAAACCGTTAATAATGCTGATTGCAACGATGGGAACGATTAAGAACAGAATCCAATTGTAAATCAATATGAATCTGCCGAAACGCCTGTTTTTTGTCGGCCAGATCATAGCCATAGCTAGCCAGAAATAGCCATTAAAAGGAACATCAATTTTTACCCTTGGGAATGAATCTGATAGCGATGATAGAAAAAATTCATCTCTTCCTGGTGCGGTAAGAATATCACTGTCAGGCTTGATGAAGGAATCAAAGGCAGGCAGGATGAATTCTCGAACAGCAAAGGATTGTATTGGACGAATAAATAATATATAAACCAGCCCGATGGCAATCAGGCTGATGATAAGCTGGCGCCAGAAAAGATATCGGTTTGATCGCTCAGGGTTGTCCATAGGTACCATAACGTT
>Ga0310123_10004891_pt1 | contig 10069 bp, 8 predicted proteins | sample CB6_AW_1057_MG_FD_203505 | JGI IMG/M metagenome (GOLD analysis project Ga0310123, IMG submission 203505) | Marine microbial communities from Western Arctic Ocean, Canada - CB6_AW_1057 | ecosystem: Environmental > Aquatic > Marine > Oceanic | place: Canada: Western Arctic Ocean | collected...
TATGCCCTCGTTGGCAAAGGGATCAACGACGACAATATCGACCAGTCTTGTCAGTTCCTTTGCGGTGCTTGTTCCTGTGAAGTGAAAGTGCAGAACCCAGGAGCCGACATGCTGGTCCGGGCCAACTGGGAAGAACTCGTCGAAAACTTTTCTATCGATGTGCAGTCGTTGCCGCCGTTAACCGGCGTGGGGGCATTCGAGGTGAGCGAGCTACCAGCAAGCGTGGCAGTCGAACCGATGCCAATTGCAACGAAGCAAGACGAATCGTCGCCACCTGCCGAAGTGGCCCGCGCACCGGTCTCAGATGGAAATGCAACGCCAACGGCGTACCGAAATCCAATCCACTGGTCCGTGATCGTGATTGTCATACTCGGATTACTTGTCGTTTCCGTTGGATCCATCCTGATCAAATCCCGTCAAAAGACGTTTTGGTAGGACGGATTGGCAATGGGTTTTGCTAATAATGCGCCAGGGTGAACGTGCCTATTTTGAAACAGCTCACGGTTGGCCAACGGTTTAGGTTTCAGTATTCGGGATTTTCATCGCTTACGACCAGGCGGTTCGCAATGTTCAGCTAACTGGGCGAGATTTCGCGTTTTACGGTGTATTTCTCCGCACTGAAACCTGACACTTACCATTGAACCTAGTGCAGCAGTCCCACTCTCTCAAACAAATGAATCTCACTCATCTTATCTGGCGCGAAATTGCTCATCGTCGGCTCAACTTCAGTCTGATGCTGTTATCTGTCGTGCTGGCAGTTGCCTGTGGGGTGTCGGCAGTAACGTTCCTGCGGGCGCAAGCTCTTTTCAATGAACAGCAAGTCCGGGGACTCGACGATGAAATCCGAAAAATCACAAAAGACATGGGCTTCAACATTCTTATCTTGCCAAAGGATGAAAACCTATCTGATTTCTATGCGGACGATTTCGGTGCCCGGACGATGCCGGAAACTCATGTGCAAAGTCTAGCCGCCAGTCGCGATGTGTTTACGATCCGTCATTTACGGCCGGCGCTGATACGAAAGCTCGACTGGCCCGAGCAGAATCGTCGAGTCATTCTGATGGGCGTACGCGGCGTCGTTCCTTTTGCGCACCGCAACCCCAAGAAGCCGCTCGCCGATCCTGTTCCAGCGGGAAAAATCGATGTCGGTCATCTGCTGGCGCAAGAGGTCGATTTGCAACCGGGGCAACCGCTTACGTTTCTCGGAGAAACATTGGAGGTCAACAAGATCTATCCACCACAAGGCAACAAGGATGACATTACCGTGTGGATCGATCTCGACAAGGCTCAACAAATGCTCGACTTACCGGGTAAGATTAACCTGATTCAGGCGTTGGAGTGCAACTGCAATGCCATCGACCGTTTGGCCGAGATTGAAGCGGAGGTCTCCGGAGTTCTTGGTGATCAGGTACAGGTGATTGAACTGGCTACGAAAGCCATTGCCCGCGCCCAGGCGCGCACGCGGGTGAGCGACGAAGGGGCAATCAGGTTAAAGCGCGGGCGACGGATCGCCGGCACGATCATTCCGCTGACGATCGTCGCGGCGGGACTGATGGTTGGCCTGTTGTCATTGGCCAATGTTCGGCAGCGACGTCAAGAGATTGGCATCCTGCGCGCCTTGGGCATGCGTTCCGGTCAAGTATTTCGTGTGTTATTGGCGAAGCCGGCTGTGATTGGTATCGTGGGTTCCCTGATTGGTTACCTCGTTGGCTTTGGTGCGGCGCTGGCGATGGAATCCGGCTGGCGTTTGGGCGAGATCCACGAGTCTGCGGTCCGGTCGCTGTTTTTGTTTCCCGTTCTGGGGGTCGTGTTCGTGCTGACGCCCATTCTGACCGTCATGGCAGGGTGGCTTCCAGCGTTGTACGCCGCGGGCCAGGATCCAGCGGACATCCTGCACCAAGAATGACCGTATTTGGTACTGCCATGTTGCTCGAACTAGAAAATGTAAGCAAGACGTTCTCGCGCAACGGTCACCACATCCCTGCCCTGCGGGATTTCACCTACCGCATCGAGCCCGCCCAGTTCGTGGCGATCTGCGGCCCAAGTGGGTGTGGCAAAACCACACTACTTTTGATCTGCGGCGGACTGCTGCGACCCGAAACAGGGGCAGTGGTATTATACGGACACGATTTGTATTCGCTCTCGCCTGAAAATCGTGCGGGCATTCGCTCGGCGCACATCGGTTTTGTATTTCAACAGTTTCACTTGGTTCCCTATCTGAATGTGCTGGACAACGTTTTGGCCGCATCCTTGGGGCTTCGCTTGGATGATGCAGCCCAGCGCAAACAGATACGGCAGCGGGCGATGGAGTTGGTGGAGCGATTTGGTTTGGCCGACCGAGCCGAGCATCTGCCCGCTGAGCTATCCACTGGCCAACGTCAGCGTGTGGCCTTGGCTCGCGCCATGTTAAACCGGCCAAAAATTCTATTGGCCGATGAGCCAACCGGGAACCTGGATGCGGACAATAGTAATGTTGTTTGGGAATATTTGCGGGAATTTGCCGCGGACGATCGTGCCGTGTTGCTGGTCACGCATGATTCAGCAGCGGCCGCGCAGGCGGATCAGGTTGTTCACATGGAGGCACCTTCGGTCGAAGCAGATTAACTATGCAAAGCAGCAATCCTAGTTGGAGGTACCACATGACGCGTCGCAGCAAAACGGGCGCGCTACACAGCCTGTGGCTGGTGGCTCTCCTTTCGCTGGCGATCGGGGTCGTGCTCGTGGCATTGCTCATCTGGAACCCGTTCGCCGAGCAAGCGCCAACAACTGGCGACCCAGTGTTCATGTATTGTGCGGCGGGCATGCGCGTTCCCATCGGCGAGATTACCGCACAATATGCAAGCCAGTCGTTTGGCCAGCTGATCCAGTTGCAATACGGCGGCTCCAACACCCTGTTGAACCAGCTAGAGATCGCGGGTGTCGGGGATCTGTATCTTGCGGCGGACGAAAGCTACATGGAGCTGGCGATCGAAAAGGGCCTGGTGCAAGAAACGATCCCCGTGGCGTCGATTCGGCCCGTGATCGCTGTACGCAGCGGCAATCCCAAGAATATTCGTACTGCCGACGATTTGTTGCGCGAGGACGTTCGCGTCGCGTTAGGCAATCCCGAGGCGGCGGCCGTGGGAAAAAAGACTCGCCAATTGATGAAGGCCAGCGGACGTTGGGAGAAGTTGTCCAAACATGCAATCGTTTACATGCCCACCGTGAATGAAATTGCCAACGCAGTGAAAGTGGGTAGTGTGGACGCCGGCATCGTCTGGGACGCCATCGTGGCTCAATACGACGAGTTGGAAGCCGTACGGCTGCTAGAGCTGGATGGCGGTGCGGCACACATCACGATTGGTGTGCTCAGCTCATCCGAGCAACCCACAACGGCGCTGCGATTTGCTCGCTATCTCACAGCCAGGGACAAAGGATTGAAGGTTTTCCGCCAGCACGGTTACGAGGCGGTTGAGGGAGACATTTGGGAACTACAGCCCAGCTTGACCCTGTATAGCGGTGGGGTGAATCGCGTTGCCATCGAGGGAACGATTGAGCAGTTTCAACGACGGGAAGATGTGCAGATCGACGTCGTGTACAACGGTTGTGGTGTGCTTTGTGCGCAGATGAAGGCCTTGCGCCAAGGCGACCGTCACGGCGTTTTTCCGGATGTATACTTCGCTTGCGACGTCTCCTTCATGGATCAGGTCAGTGACCTGTTTCCCGACCCTATCAACGTATCCGAAACGGATATGGTGATCATCACTGCCCCGAAAAACCCGCATGGGATCGTCACGCTGCAGGATTTGGGCGCCCCGGGTATCAAACTGGGCGTCGCCAATCCTGACGAAAGTGCGCTGGGCGCATTGACCCGGCGACTGTGGCGCGAGCTGGGAATTGGCGACGACCTGCAAGCCAACGTTAGCACGCAGACACCGACCGCTGATATGTTGGTGCACGCGGTAAAGCTGAGATCGCTCGACGCCGCGATTGTGTATCGCGCCAATGTTTCGAAGGTGACCTCCGGGGTACAAGTGATTGATATCGACCACCCACTGGCTCTGGCGGTCCAACCTTATGCCGCAGCGCGCGACACGGTTCACCGCCATACGGTCGACCGACTCATGTCAGCCATTCGTCGCTCCCGGACGGATTTCGAGGCGGCGGGCTTTCGCTACTTGCTCGGTGCACCGACTCCATGACTGAATCCGCATCTTCCGACGAGCAAATCGGACCGCTGAACCCCATTTCGCCCTCCGCTGGTGGCCATCGCGTCGGCTCCGACGTGCCGTTTTACGTGGGACTGGTGGTGTTGGGCGGTTCCTATGTTCTGCTGTTGATCGCGATGCTGGCCGCTGATGTGTTCTATACGTCACCCGACCACCTGCTGTCGGCACTGGGTAAACCGGCCATCCGGTACTCAATCAAGTTGAGCCTCATTTCCTGCAGCCTCACCGCATTGCTATCGCTATGGGTGGCAGTGCCGGTTGGCTACCTGCTGGCGCGACATCGTTTTTGGGGTCACAATCTGATGGACGCCATTTTGGACATTCCCATTGTGTTGCCACCGTTGGTCGTCGGCTTGAGTCTGTTGATCTTGTTTCAGTTTTGGCCATTTCGACTGGCCGCCGAATGGATCGTTTACCAGATTCCGGCTGTCATACTGGCGCAGTTCATGGTGGCTTGTGCGTTTGCCGTGCGCACGATGCGAGCCACTTTTGACCAAATTGATCCGCGCTGTGAGCAGGTGGCTTTGACGTTAGGATGTACCCGTGCACAGGCGTTTGCCATGGTCGTGCTACCGGAAGCCAATCGGGGTATAATCACGGCAGCGACGCTCGCCTGGGCACGGTCGTTGGGGGAATTCGGCCCGATACTGATTTTTGCCGGTGCCACGCGGATGAAGACCGAAGTGCTATCCACGACGGTCTTTTTGGAGTTGAGCATTGGTGATTTAGAAGCGGCCGTGGCCGTCTCCATTCTGATGGTAGTCGCGGCGGTCGTAGCGCTTGTGATTGCTCGTGGTTTGGGTTCCCGAAATCTGGCACTGTGAGCAGGAGGGGAGCGTGTCAGCTGTCAAGTGTTAGGGGTCGGATGATAGACATTGAAGATCTTTCTCTGCGTGTCGGTTCTTTCGCGTTGAACCGGGTCCGGCTGAGGGTTCCCGGTGGCAACTACGGTGTGCTGATGGGGAAGACTGGTAGCGGAAAAACAACACTGCTGGAATCGATTGCCGGTTTAAAAAAAATCGAAAACGGCCAGATTGTGCTCGGCAACCTCACCGTGACGCACCTGCGGCCGGCAGAGCGCGGTATTGGATATGTGCCCCAGGACGGCGCGTTGTTTTCCACAATGACCGTACGCGAACACCTAGCCTTGGCTCTGGTGATACGCAAGACCGGACAGCGGGAGATGTCTCTGAGAATCGAGGAAATCGCACAGCTATTGTCGATTGGCGACCTGCTGGAGCGAAAACCGGCAGGCCTCAGCGGAGGTGAACGCCAACGTGTCGCGCTCGGTCGGGCATTGTCTTTTGAACCTCCGGTGTTACTGCTGGACGAGCCGCTCAGCGCCCTGGACGACGATACGCGTCACCAGATGTACGATGTCATCCGCCGCGTGCGAAGTCACACTGGGGTAACGACACTGCATGTAACACACAATCAACACGAGGCCGCCGAACTGGCAGACGTGGTGTTCCAGATGGTGGACGGTGCGGTCATTAGGCATGACTAACGACAAACACCTTACCGACGAAGAACGCGCCATCTGGCAATGGCAGATGTGGGTGCGTGATTTTGGGGAGTCAGGCCAGACGATACTGAAGGATTCTTCTGTCTTGATTTCACGCTGTGGTGGTGTGGGAGGGACCGTTGCGTACCAGCTGGCGGCGGCGGGGGTCGGGCGACTGGTCATCGCCCACCGGGGAAACATCAAGCCCAGCGACCTAAACCGCCAACTGCTCATGACCCACGAGGCACTGGGGACTTCTCGCATCGACTCCATCGAACGTCGCCTTAAGCAATTGAATCCACGGCTGGAAATCGTGGGAGTGAACGAGAACGTGGATGAAAGCAACGCCGCGTCGTTAGTCGAGCAGGCCGATGTAGTCGTGGACTGCGCCCCGATGTTTGAGGAGCGATTCTTGCTGAACGAATACGCGGTACGACTTGGCAAGCCGATGGTCGAATGTGCCATGTACGATCTGCAAGGGCAAATCACTACGATCCTGCCCAGCGAAACCGCCTGCCTGCGATGTCTTTACCCGCATTTTCCCAGTGAATGGACGCGCGAGTTTCCGGTGTTCGGAGCTGTGGCAGGAACGGTTGGTTGCATGGGTGCGATGGAAGCCATCAAGGTGATCGCCGGGTTCGGTGAGCTGTTAGTCAACCGCTTGCTAATCTTTGACCTCCGTGATTTTTCTTTCCGCACGATCCACGTCCAGCGCAATCCCGAATGCGCGTGTTGTGGGGATATGACTAAACATTGCTAGCCAATCCAAGTGTCAAAGGTGGCAGGGGACGAGACTGTAAAGGCGGGCTGTTCGGCAGGCCAGTGCAGCTGGTGGCGCGTCAGTGCACGGCGCTAAGCTAAGCGGTCGCTACGCGCCCGAGGGTGCGGCCCAGTGGCCTGGGCGATACTCGCGTTGCAGCACGCTGTTAGCCTGGTCGTCGTCCACAAAACGTTCTTTCTCAGGGTTGAAGTGGAGGGAGCGCCCCAGGCCCGTCGCAATGTTGCCCAAGTGGCAGACGGAGGCTGTCAGATGGGCAATTTCGGCATCGGCGTGAGGACGTCGATCATTCCGGATTGATTCAATGAAGTTCGCCACGTGACTCTCCGTGTTCTGCGGCTCAAGAGGAACATCGACTGAATGCCGCTTGTTGCGCTCAAGCAGCACTTCCAGCTTGCCGCGACGCGAAAGAAACATCTGACCTGCGGTGCCGTAATACTCTACGCCGCTGTCGCAGTTGTGTGGATAGTTGGTGGACCACAACCGTTGCTCGTACATCAGCAGCTTCTTGTTGCCAGTTCCGTCGGGCGCATACTCGAAACATACCTGCTGCGTGTCAGCAAATGGTGACCCGTTGTGATACAAATATCTTCCACCGGCTGCCGAAATAAACGTGGGATGCGTATCGACTCCCAGGCCCCAGCGGGCATAGTCGAGGTCGTGGATGCCGTCATTGCCGATTTCGCCCGTGCCGAATTCCGGCTGCCAGTTCCAACCAGACATAAATGTGTCGTGGTAGGGCACCGCTGGTACCGGACCGAGCCACTTCTCATAGTCGAGAGCGGCGGGTGGACTGATCTGCTGCCCCCGACCCACGCCCGGGCGGCGCTGGATGTTCCAGGCCTTGGCCTGGAACACCTCGCCAATCACCCCCTCGCGCAGCAATTGGATACCCGCCATGATCGTCGAAGTGCTACGAACCTGGGTTCCATGCTGGACGATTCGGTTGTTCCGCCGGGCTGCTTCTACCAACAGTCGACCTTCCCGAATGTTGTGCGAACATGGCTTTTCGACATACACGTGCTTGCCAGCTTCACAAGCCATAATGGTACCCGGCGCATGCCAATGGACGGGGGTTGCCTGGATGACCGCATCCACGGTCTTGTCGTCCAGGACCCTGCGAAAGTCACCGACGGCCTCAGCTCGCGGGTGTTTTTTCGCGGAAACGGCCAGACGGTCTTGATGGCAATCGGCCAGAAAAGCCAGTTCCACGTCGTCGCGTTCTGCAAAGACACCTGCTACGTGATTGCCGCGGCCACCACAGCCGATCAAAGCGACACGCACGCGCTCATTGGCCCCGGCAGCACGGGCCAGGGATGAGCCGACTGGGGTGGAAGCTACGAAACCTGCCATCCCTAGCGCCGTATCGTGCAAGAAATGACGTCGACGGGTCTTCGTTGCATCTGACATGTAGTTTCTCCCATCATGGGTCACGCGATCCGAGCGTGACCTGAAGTTGAACTGTGTGGTACATTATTTCAATGCTCCAGGGTTACATTTGGCTCGCGTGACCCACGGCCGTCCCGATCCATCGGTGTTACAGACGAACAAACACCTTGCGGAGGAAGACGAAATCATCTTCGGTAAGCCTGATGCACTCCTCCACGGGGAATCGGTATTCGGTGTGGAGCGTGTAGAAGCCAGGGTAACCCGTCTTGTGAATCGTGCTGACGAAGTCCGGAATCGGGGCGATGCCGTCTTCCAACCGGCAGTATTCCGCATGCCATTTCTGTTGGCCGGTCTCATCGCGATCGTCTCGTTGCCACCGGAAGTTTTTCAAGGCAACCAGCGAAATCCACGGCGTGAGCAAATCGATCGCCTGTTTCCAACCGCCTGCGCCTCCTGTGATCGTCATGTGATACGAGTCGAGGTACGCGCCGATTCGATCGGGCGGCATATCGTGGATCAAATGGTATAGCATGAAACCGTTGGAGGGTATGGTGTCTCCGGAATGGACGTGAACGCAGGGGCGGACGTCGTACTTCGCGGCGAGCTTCACGACACCGTCAAGCTGGCGTCGCACGTCGTCCAAGTCTTTGGCCAGCTGTCCGAATGTGCCCACGCCATAGTACCCGAGTTTGATCCTGTCGATATTGAGCTTGAGGCAGGTTGCTAGGATTTCTTCTGCGGTCCGATCAGGAGCTGTAATACTCGTCGTAAGCATCATAATCTCCAAACCGTGATCCCGAGCGGCTTGCGCTGCTCTCGGGAGCTCGTCTTTGGCGTCCTTCGGTTCTATGTGACCACCGGGACGCACGGTGAGATCAAGCCCGTCGACACCAATCCGTTTGAAGACACGGCATACCTCGGGAATCGGGAGGGACTGAAAGTGCTCAGTGTAGATACAGACGTTGGGTGTCGACTTTTGCGCGGCCTCTTCGGCCCGCGCTTCGGTGAGTACCGTCCCGAGCCCGGACGCGACAGCCACGCGCATAAAGTCCCGGCGCCTCACGATGACGTTCGGGTCGTCTTTTGTTGTTTCAGCAGTTGCAGTCAAGGGTCATCATTACGCGACGGAGACTTAACGTACCTCGCACCCAACTGGCCGAACGGTTAGTATAGCCACAATCGCTGGCGTTGTCAGTGATTTCCGCAGCCACTAGTACCCGACCAAAGTCGAAATTGTAAAGGGTAGTATGGCACGCTCTGAGGGACAAAGGGCGTGGTGCAGTCCGCCACGCCCTTCGTCCCTCAGAGCGAGTCACACACCGGCCATCCACAAAACTAAGTTTGATCGGGTACTAGATCGCTTGACAAAATCGTGAGCGATAGCCCGAAATTGTGTACGCTGTGTTGTAGGGCGATAACGTATTCGCAAGCGTTGGTAACCAGCTCAGAACGAAATAAATTGCAACACCTAAGAATGATTCCACGCGATTTGTGCAGCTGAAAATAGTCCATTTCGCCAGCCACGTAGTGTTGTGATTTGGCGTAATATCTGATGCTCTCCCTGAAGCTGACAGTGTGGTCGCATGATCATGACTCTGCGGCGGAACCTAACGTGCCATGCTATGCCTTGTCCTATATTTTTCTCGCACAATTCTCTTTCTGAATGATCAAAAGGTCAATAAGTGAACAGACGAACGAGAGGCTTTACGCTCGTTGAGCTGTTGGTGGTGATTGCCATCATTGCGATTTTGATATCGCTGTTGCTTTCCCCTGTGCAGATGGCACGTGAAGCTGCGCGGCGAGTCGAATGTACGAATAAAGTGAACCAAATTTCTCTGGCGATGCGTAATCACCACAGCACTCACGGAAGCTTCCCGCCGGTATCCCGGACTGCACGCACAGCACTTGGAGACAGGGAGGCGGCCAAGTCGGAGCGTACTGCAAGGGTCCTACGTGGACGTTACAGATTTTGGCAGAAATGGAGGAAACGCAACTCCCGGAGCTTGTCTTGGAAGCGATCGATATCTGCGCCAACCCGGCCGACAACTTTGAACATTTCGTGGATGACACGTACTGTAGTGGATCCCAGACTGGCCCGGCCTGTAAGTCTAATATCGGCACGGTGACTCCCGGAGCCTATCTTTGTCCGAGTGCAGATCCCATGTTAGAGTACGTGAACACCTACGCACT
>Ga0310123_10004892_pt1 | contig 10068 bp, 8 predicted proteins | sample CB6_AW_1057_MG_FD_203505 | JGI IMG/M metagenome (GOLD analysis project Ga0310123, IMG submission 203505) | Marine microbial communities from Western Arctic Ocean, Canada - CB6_AW_1057 | ecosystem: Environmental > Aquatic > Marine > Oceanic | place: Canada: Western Arctic Ocean | collected...
GTGGCGAGCGTACAGAGGGGGGTGGGACGTCTCAATACCCGGGGTTGACACCCCGGGCTATGACATGCCGTCCGCCTTCGGCGGACTGGGTCTTGGGTGTGGCGAGGGTACAGAGGGGGGTGGGTGGCTTCGCACACTCACCGCCTGACCGATCTCGATATGTCGATTAATTCAACGGGCTGCCAGCGCTGTCGGTGGCCGCATCAAACAGATCCTGCTCGGGCCACTCCCGCACCGCGTCGACCGCCTTGTGTACCAGCGGGTCGATCGTCGAGGCGGGGTTCTTGCCGGCACATGCCCGGCGACTGTTGAACAGCACGGCCCAGGCCATCCCGTCGTGACGGCGGACCAGCAGAGTCGAGGTGCCCGCCAACGAGCCGGTGTGCCACTGGTTCATCCGGCCCTCGCCGGTCGGGCGGACCGAAAACCCCAGCCCGTAATACACCGGCTCAACCGACCCGTCCGCCTTGCGCGAAACCGGTGCCGGCGGCGGAGCGAACATCGCTTCGAGTGAACCGGGCTTCAGAAACGACTTGCGGCCAGGCGACTCGAGCACCGTAGCGAAACGGACCAGGTCCGTGGCCGAGGCGATCCAGCCGCCGTGCGAGTCCATTGCCTCGATATACCAGGCACCATAGGCCCGAGAGACCCGTTGACCGAGATCCGCTTCAAATACGCTCAACCCCACCTTCTCTCCGTCCACGTGATACCGCACCTCGCCCTCGGCCCGTCCCGCCTCACGCGTCTTCCCGATCCGCATCCCGCTCACACCCATCGGCTCAAGCACCCGCTTACGGACGTACGACTCGTAGCTCTCGCCCGAGACCTTCTCAATCACCCGTCCCAGCAGGCAGTAGCCGTAGTTGGAGTACGCGTAGCGGGTGCCGGGATCGAAATCCAGCGGCCACTTCTGCATGAAACGGATCACTTCGGTGGGTCCAGCCGGGGCCCTGGTTTCCAGGACACGAGCGATGCGGATCGACTGAAACATCGGATCAAACGAGTCGCCCCGGTCCCAGCCCCCGGTGTGCTGCAGGCACTGCCTGATCGTCACCCGCCGGTTCCGCTGGGCATCCACTTCCGGCTTCAGCCCCAGCACGTCGGCAACCGAATCGTCCAGTTTCAACCGGCCCTCTTCGACCAGTTTCAGAATCGCGACCGAGGTGACGGGCTTCGAGAGGCTGGCGATCCGGAACAGGCTCCCCGGCTGCACCGGCTTGCCGCTTTGGCGATCGGCCAAGCCGAACCCGCGGGCATAGACCAGCCGGCCGTGGCGGGCCACCGCCAGCGACGCTCCGGGCAACTTGTACTGCTCGAGGAACCCGGTCATCAGCCGATCCAGTGCCACCAATCGCTTGTCGGATCGCCCGGTCACCGACAGTGGCACCGCTTGCTGGGGCTCGGCAGCCTCAGCCGGAAACAGCCCCGGCGCACTCAGCAGTAGCATGTTGCCCAGGAACACGGTTCTCAACTGCATCGCCGTTCTCCCATCCCAGCACGACTCAGCACGACTCAGCACGACTCAGCACGACTCAGCACGACTCAGCACGACTCAGCACGACTCTGCACGGCTCTTCACGAATCTTCACGAATCTTCACGAATCTTCACGAATCAACACTCAACCCGGTACCGCTCCAGTTTCTCCGGATCCACATCACAGCCCAGTCCCGGCCGCGAGGGCACGGCGATCTTGCCCGAGTTGATCACAAAGGGCTCGATCGTCACGTCGTCCTCGAGTCCGAAGTAGGTCGAGTCGTTGCCCAGGGAGTAGGCCGGAGAGGCTCCGGCCACGTGAACCATGGCCGCGGTCTTGGGGCCCAGGTCATGACCGCAATGCATGATGCAGGGCACCCCCGCCGCATGGCCCAGGTGTCCGATCTCGACACATGGCCAGATGCCACCGGCAATGTGCGTATCCGGCAGGATGTACTGGGCGGCTCCGGCTTCGAGAATCTCCCAGACACTCGCCGGATCGACCACGCTCTCGTTGAGCGCGATCGGGGTCTTGGTCTCGCTGCGGAGGCGAGCGGCGTTGGCCAGCGGCTCGGCCGGAATCGGCTGCTCCAGGTACTCGAGCTCGTATTCCTCCAACCGCCGTCCCAGCTCGATTGCCTCCTCGAGCGAATACGCCCGGTTGGGATCGATCCGCAATTTCAGCCGATCCCCGACCGCATCCCGCACACCGCGGACCATCTCCAGGTCCTCCTGCATGTCGCTGCCGGCCTTCGTCTTCAGGCTCTCGAAACCCTGTTCGACATAGAACGAGGCGATCTCACCAGCCCGCTCGTAGGGCTGGATCCCCATGCACGCGGCCACCTCGACCTCGTCACGGATCTTGCCCCCGAGCAGTTCGACGACGGGGACTCCCAGGGCCTTGCCCTTGAGGTCCCACAGTGCGAGCTCGATGCCGGACTTCAGGCGTGTTTCGAGTCGGCAATCCCTGTGGTAGGCCTGCAGGTTGGTCGGATCGCGACCGATCAGCCAGGCTCGGGCGTCGGCCTGCATGCTCGAACCACTGATCTCGGGCAGGAAGTTGACGTTGTGCTCGCCCCAACCCTCCAACCCCGCATCGGTCTCGACCTTCACGATGGCACTCATCGTCGTCGAACTGCTGCGGACGTGGGATCGGTAGGGAGCAATCGGGGCGATCTGAGGCACCTCGACTATGGTCACCTCGACATTGGTCACCCGCATCGCAGTTCTCTCCGCTGAGCTTCACGTTGATGGACTCGGAGTGTTCTACCACGCGGCGTGGCGACCAACCACCAAGGGCTCAGGGCAGAGCGTCGCCGGATTGTCTACAATCGCCCGCTCCCGCACCGTCTCCCGCACCCCCTCCCGCACCGTCTCCCGCAGGCCAACCCAGTTGACCGACCTCCCACCCGAACCCGACTCAGCCCCGGCCTGGCCCGAGCACGACGGCGACGACGCAGCGGCGTCCGGGGAGATTCAGAGTGAGGAGGTTTCGTGGAAATCTGTCGTGGAGGAGCCGTCCCGGGAGTCGCTGGGCCCGCCCGGATTACTTGGTCCGCCGCCCCGTCCACCCCGTCCACCCCGTCCACGTCGCACCACCGGCACACTCAATACCCGGCCGCGGCTGGTGCTGTTCCTGTTCGTGGCCACCTGCCTGAGCACCACGTACGCCGGCTCGTTTCTCGCCGATCTCAAGCAGGGAATGACCAATCCACAGATCATCTGGGCGATGGTCGTCTCGGGCCTGCAGTTCACCGCGGCGGTGATGGCGATCCTGATCGCTCATGAGATGGGCCATTACCTGCAGGCCCGTCGCTACGGCGTCCCCGCCACTCTGCCGTTCTTCATCCCGATGCCGATCTCTCCGTTTGGCACCATGGGAGCCGTGATCCTGCAATCGGCTCGCTCGGCCGATCGCAAGGTCCTCTTCGACATCGCCGTCTCCGGTCCCCTGGCCGGGTTGGTCCTGACGATCCCGATCACGCTCTGGGGACTGCAGTCGGTGGAGATCATCGAGTTGCCCGAGAATCCCAGCTTCCCGATCATGGTTTACGGCGATCCGCTGATGTTGCAGTGGATGATCGAGTGGGTACACGGTCCGCTGGGCGAAAACCAGACTGTGAATCTCAATCCGTTGCTCTTTGCCGGCTGGGTGGGGATCTTCATCACCGCGCTGAACCTGCTGCCGATCGGCCAGCTCGACGGCGGCCACATTCTCTACACGCTGATCGGCCGACGAGCCCACCTGGTGGCCTTTGGGCTGATCTTCGCCATCGCCGGCTACATGATCTATTCGCGCGACCCCGCCTTCATCGTGCTCCTGGTGTTGCTGGTACTGATGGGGCCGCGGCACCCACCGACCTCCGACGACCTGATACCCCTGGGCGCCGTGCGACACCTGCTGGGCTGGTTCACCCTCGCCTTCCTGGGCGTCGGCCTGACACTCAACCCGATCGACATCATCGAACCGGCCCCCCAGGACCCGGCACCGGCAACCGCCCCCGACTCGCCGCCGCAGCCGGCTAGCCCTCCCAACGGCTCTTCATGAACGCCAAGGCGTCGGTTGCCAGCTGCTCTTCCGACTCGTACATCCGACGCCAGATCATCGTCGCTGCCGCCAGGTCGGGCAGAGCCAGCCCGAAGGCCTCGACCACCATCCAGCCGTCGTAGCCCACCTCCTTGAGCGCCGCGAACGACGTGTCCCAATCGACTCCGCCGCTCCCCGGCGTCGAACGGTCGTTCTCGGAAATGTGCACGTGAGCACACACGTCGATGCACGAACGGACCGCCTCCAGGATGTCCTTCTCCTCGATGTTCGCGTGAAACGTGTCGTACATCATTCTCAGGTTCGGATGATCGACCTCGCGCACGAATCGAGAACAATCGGCCGCGCAGTTCAGAAAATACAGCTCGAAACGATTCAGGTACTCAAGCACCAGCGTCACGCCATGCTGCCCGGCGTAATCGGCCACTTCCCGTAGAGTCTCCTTGCCGTGATCCCATTCCTCCTGAGTCGGCATCGCGCCCGAGAACTCGCCCAGCGCCGAATGGAACGGGCCGCACAGCATCTCGACTCCAGCCAGCCGGCACATGTCCACCGCACTGCACAGTCGGGTCACGGCCTCGGCCCGGATCGACGGGTCGGCCGAAATCGGATTGGCGTCGGGAGTCGAAACCGTGACCGCCGTCCGACCCAGGCCCAGCTCATCAAGCCTGCCGCCCAATCGCTCGAACGCAGCCGCGTCGTGCTCGAAAATCGGAACCTCGACCCCGTCGTAGCCGATCTCCTTGATCTGATCCAGGATCCCGTCGTGCGACTCGTCGACCGCGGTGGCCCACAACAGCAGGTTCATTCCGTATTTCATGTCACTCGGTCCTTTCCTCGGTTGACTCTTCGGCCCGCTCGCCAAACGGGACTGGGTCCGGAGGCGCCCAGCCCAGTAGTTCCTCGACACGCGGTTCGACCAGCTCGCGACCCCGCTCGATCACCTCGAGCACGCCGTCGGGCAGAGCAGCCAGTTTGATTCGCGACATGACCTGATTCAAGCGATACAGCAATCGTGACGGATCAACATAGTCGCCCAGGAACCGCCGTTCGCGGAACTGCACGATCATCTCGGCCAATCGCTCGGTGGGGCCACCCCGGGCCATCCCGTTGACCACCCGCTGCACCACCTCCCCGTCAACACGCCCCAGGGCCTCGTAGTACTGTTCGAGTCGCCCGGGATCCCGGTCGATCAGCACTCCGTCGAGCACCAGTTCGCAGGTGATGTGTCCCAGCACACCGGGTCGGTACTCCGGCCCCTCGGGCAACCGGTCACGAAACGCGACTGCCAACGTCCCCGAAATCTCGGTGAACGCGCGGCAGCGATGAAAGTACTGGTCGTCGTCCAGGTGCTGCAGTGTCCCGGCAGCCACCTCGGCCAACTCAGAACCGCTCCCGTCGACAAACGGCGACACCAGCCGATGCCGCATTCTCATCCGACGATCCACGACACTGAGCCAGTCGGGCACCGCCGTTCCGGCCAGGAACCACGGTCTCTCGACAAACCGAATTCCGTGCGCGAAGTAATTCACCGTGGCCCCCGTTGCTGTTCCCCGGGTCATTGTGGACAATTTGGCCTCCGTTTCCACACAACAGCACACCTGACTGAAGCAGTCTGAAGCCGTCTCATCATGCCCGACCAGGATCTCAAGCTGATCGTGCTGGCACGCGACCAGGGACCCCGAGTCCAGGACGCGTGGTCTGAGCTCTCGGAGTTCCTCGAGCAGCAGGAGGGTGTCGAGGTGGTGGCCGCGGCGGTGACCGAGGACCTCGAGGAGAATCCTCCCGAGGCGGACCTGGTGGTGGTGCTGGGAGGCGATGGAGCGATCCTGCGGGCCTGCCGCCAGCTCGCCGCCACGCAGCGGCCGATCCTCGGAGTCAATCTCGGCCGACTCGGATTCCTCGCCGATCTCTCGGTCGAACAATTTCGCAACAACCTGCCGGCGATCCGGGACCGACAGTATCGGATCATCGAACACCTGATGTTCGAGTGTCATCACGAGTCGGCCTCGGGAGAGACCGAGATCATCACCGGGCTCAACGAAGTGGCACTCTCGGCCGGAGCCAGCCTGACGATGCTCGATGTCCGGCTCGAGATCGACGGTGAGGAGGTGACCACCTTCAGCGGCGACGGCGTGATCATCAGCTCCCCGGTCGGCTCAACCGCCCACAGCCTCTCCGCCGGCGGACCCATCCTCAGGCAAGACCTGCAGGCCTTTGTCGTCACCCCGCTCAATCCGCACACGCTCAGCAACAGGCCGCTGGTCGATCGAGCCGATCGGAAGTACACGTTGAAGATGGACGAGGCTCCCGAGGGTGTGACCCTGGTCGTCGATGGCCAGATCCGCCGCCCGTTTGACTCCGGCGATGCGATTCACGTGGTCCGCTCCGAACTCACCTTCCAACTCGCCAGGATCCCCGGCCACAGCTACTACTCGGCACTCAGAAACAAACTGGGCTGGAGTGGCCAGGTGCGAGGGCAGGGGCAGGGGCAGGGGTGAGGGCAGGGGGAAGAGCGGGAGCAGGGGAGGGGAATCTTCGCGGATTCGGCTCCCACCACATCGCCTGATCTGCTAGCGTCCCGCGCCGATTGTCCGCGCGGAGCCCGTTGGCCATGCTCTCTCATACTCGCACGTTCGTAACAACACTGGTCCTCGTGTCACTGCTGACACGTGGGATGCCGGCCGAAGAGACGCCCTCAACGGACGATGCGACCACCTGGACACTCGCCTTCAAGTTCAAGGCCGACCAGACGGTTCACTACCAGGACACCTTCCAGAGCACGATTCGGCTGCAAAAGGGCGAGAAGAAGGTTCGGATTCTCAACAACCGCGAGAGCCAAAAGCACTACCGGGTGCTCTCGGTCGACATGAAGGGACAGGGCCTGCTCGAAACCGTCATCGACCACGTCAAGATCCACGCTCAGCAGGGCGAGGAACCGGCGATCAGGATCGACAGCAACAACAGCCTGGATGAGTGCCCCACCGACTTCAGGCCCCTGCTGGCAACCGTCGGCCGTCCCATCGCTCGCAGTCGCTGTGCCACCTCGGGCCAGCTGGTCCGGGTCCTCTCGATCAGCAAAGCCTGGCTCGAGGCCCACCCGGGCAACTCGAACCAGTCGCTGGCCAAGACTCTGCAGAAGCAGGGATTCCTGGTCCCGCTGCCCGACAAGCCGGTGGCGGTCGGGGCCAGCTGGGACGAGCCGCTGGAGGCCACGACGGCCGATGAGGTCGGCAAGCGCCACAAGATCTCGCTGAAAAAAATCTATTCGCTCGAGAAGGTCGAAAACGGTCGGGCGACGATTACCTGGAAAACCGTCCGCCTCACCCCCATCACCAACCCCCGGCTGCTGGCTCAGTTGATCCAGCTCATTTCCACCGGTGAGGTCGTACTGGACATCGAGCGGGGCGTTGTGGTTTCCAAGACGAGCCAGATCGACCAGACCCTGGTCGGACCCTTCGGACCCGACACGCTGATGACGGCTCAGACCAAGCACGAACTTGTACTCAGCGAGGGCAATTGACGGCAGGGGGGTTGTCATTAAAATGACACCGGGTGGCCTTGGCCTGCTGCTGCGGTGGACTGCGGTGGGCTGCCCTGCGGTGTCAACAGGCCGATTGTGTCACTCCTCATGAAACGCAAGCCTCTATCAAACTCAGTCGCCGCACTCCTGGCCGCCGCTCAGCGTGTGGCGAAGGAGACCGATGCGGCGGCGATCGTGATGCTGGCCGAGTTGCCCTACGACTTTGCCGAGATCCGCAAGAAACTGCGACAGCTGCGATTACTGGTGGCCAGCGACCACCCCGATGTGCAGCGGGCCGCCACCGCCGACGAGGTCGACCTGGTCCAGCTCGGCTCATCCTCCCGGACGCGGCAGGTCCAGGTCAGCCAGGCCCTGATCGAAGCGATTGCCGACGAGTATCTCGAGAGCGGCGACACGATCGTGGCACTGTATTCGGGTTACGAGCGAGACACGATCGACTCGCTCTCGGTCATCAATCTTCGAGATCATCTCGCCCGCCTGACCGCTCGCGACCTGCAGCGGCTGGAAACCAAGGTCCCGCTCGAAACACTCCGACTGGTCGTCGACCTCGCGGTCGAGATCGGCCGCGAGGGCCGAGAGGGCAAGGCGGTGGGGACGATGTTTGTGGTCGGCAGCCACCGCAAGGTCCTGCCACTCTCGCGAGAAGGAGTCCACGACAACTTCCGCGGTTACCCCCAGAGAGAACGCGAACTCCGCAACCCGCGAGTCCGCGAGAGCGTCAAGGAGATCGCCCAGCTGGATGGGGCCTTCATTGTTTCCTCCGAGGGTGTCGTCCAGTCGGCCGGCCGCATCCTGGTCGCCCCGGCACGCGGCCTGACACTCTCGAAGGGACTCGGAGCCCGCCACTGGGCGGCCGCGGCGATCACCAAGACCACGCCGGCGGTCGCCATCACCGTCTCGGAATCCAACGGCACCGTGCGGATCTTCCAGGACGGAAGCGTCATGCTGCGGATCGAGCCGATGGATCGGGCCATGACCTGGCACGACGTCGAAACCGAACCCGCGCCGGCTCCCGGCGACTAGCAAGCGACTCCAACGCACTGTGGCACCAAAGTCGTTGTGCCTGCTGCGGAAACGTCTTGGAGACATACCGGCGATGTGGTACGTTTCCGCCCATTGGACGGAATCAATCCGGCGATCGGTGGCGTGACTTGCACGCACCGCTTGACGGACCTGCTGCTTGGCCCATTCGGGAAAGGACTCCCATGCTCCGTGGTCTCACCATCTTCACCGCTCTTCTTGGCGTCGTTCTCCTGGGTACCCTCGTGGCCCTGCAGGTGAACCGCAGCTTCAACGAGGAATCGACCGAGGATCCGGTCGGGATTGAGGCCGATGTAGAGGATCTCAGCAACGAAGAACTCGACCTGGGCGAGTCCGAACCGCTGGGAACCGAGCAGCCTGACGAACCGCTGCTGGACCTGCCCGACCCGACAGCGACTCCGCCGGCCACCTCCTCGCTGGACTCCGCGCTGCCGAGCCGTTCCATCGACTTTGACCCACCGCCATTGGACAGCCCCCCCCGCTCACTTTCGTCCGAATCAACAGCCATCCCCATCTCCCGCTCGGCCGCCACGCCGCCATCACTTGCAGAGGAAGTGCCCATCGGAGCCGCACCGACTTCCCCGCTGGAGTCCTCCACGTCCTTCCCCGCGGCTCCCTCGCTGGAACCGCCGGTTTCTGACGCCCCGCCGACAGTTGCGGGCAGCGATGGAAGTCCCGGGATCGCCCTCGCCGGGCCGCCCTCTGCCTCGGCGGCCGCTGCGCCAAAGGCGATCCAGCCGGCAGCCGCCGATGTGAACGTGCCGCTGAGCAGCGAGCCCGCTCCTACGGCGAACAACCCGCGAGTCATCAACCTGCCGCAGCCTCCGGCACTCGCAGGAAGTGACCTGCCCGAGAGACCCTCTGTGATCAACCCCGATGCCGCCCAACCGGCATCCCCAGCCCCTCTGGCCACTTCGGCAGCAGACCCGCTGCTGGGCAGCGGAACCGTCGACCTCAAGGCCCCCCAGGGCCTGCAACAAGCTCAGCTGCAAATCACCAAGACATTTCCGGCAACAGGAGCCATCGGTGAACCCCTGATCTACACCATCCGGATCCGAAACTCCGGAGTGACCAGCGCCCACGACGTGGTGCTCGAGGAGCCGATCCCGCAAGGCGCCAAGCTGACCGGAACCGTCCCGCAAGCCGAACTCGACTCGGGCCGCCTCACCTGGACACTGGGAACGATGAAGCCAGGTTCCGAACACAAGATCATGGTCCGCGTGCTCCCGACCCGCGCCGGCGACCTGGGCAGTACCGCCACGGTGCGCTTCGCCAGCAAGGCAGCCGCATCCACGCGAATTGCCGGCCCCAACACCGCGGCAAACACCCCAGCAAACACCGCAGCAAACACCGCAGCAAACACCGCAGCAAACACCGCAGCAAACCCAGCCACACCCAAAACCACCCCCGCTGCAGCCTCAACAACCAGAAAGACCGGAGTCACGCTGGATGTGACGGCCCCGT
>Ga0310123_10004893_pt1 | contig 10067 bp, 12 predicted proteins | sample CB6_AW_1057_MG_FD_203505 | JGI IMG/M metagenome (GOLD analysis project Ga0310123, IMG submission 203505) | Marine microbial communities from Western Arctic Ocean, Canada - CB6_AW_1057 | ecosystem: Environmental > Aquatic > Marine > Oceanic | place: Canada: Western Arctic Ocean | collected...
ATTGAAAAATTTTCTATACTAAATATTAAAATTTAAGCAATCTGACAGAATTTTATCACAATGCATTCTGACAAAATTAATGAATTTTTAAAAAAAAGAAAGACGGCTGACCAAGCAGGTGGTCAGGATCGTATTGCCAAACAGCATGAGAAAGGAAAACTCACAGCAAGGGAACGAATTAATCTGTTGCTTGACGAGGGAAGTTTTGTCGAAATTGATGCACTAGCTACACATCATTACTATCAATATGATATGCAGAAAAAGAAATTCTTTGGCGACGGTGTAGTTGGTGGATATGGAAATATCAATGGACGACAAGTCTACGTTTTTGCTTATGATTTTACGATTTTGGGAGGCACTCTAAGCAAAATGGGTGCAAAAAAAATTACCAAGTTAATGGATCATGCTATCCGCAACGGATGTCCAATTATTGGAATAATGGACTCGGGCGGCGCAAGAATCCAGGAAGGAATACAAAGTCTTGACGGGTTTGGTGACATTTTTTATCACAATCAATTGGCATCAGGTGTTGTTCCACAAATTACTGCCAGCATTGGACCGTCTGCTGGTGGTGCGGTATATTCTCCAGCAATGACTGATTTTGTTATAATGGTAGATAAATTAGGAACCATGTTTGTTACGGGACCTGACGTTGTAAAGACTGTTCTTGGTGAGGATGTTTCGTTTGACGAATTGGGTGGAGCAATGACACATGCTACCAAAAGCGGTGTGGCTCACTTCGTTGTAAAAAATGAATACGAATGTATGGATTATATCAAGACGTTACTATCATACATCCCACAAAACAATACTGAAGAGCCCTCAACTGTACAAAATGATGACGATCCAAACAGGCTGGATCATAATCTAATCAACATTCTTCCTGAAGACTCGCTAAAACCCTATGACATGAAAGAAATTATTCATTCAATGGTTGATAATCACAACTTTTTCGAGGTCCATGAATTATTTGCACAAAGCATTATTGTTGGATTTGCCAGAATGCATGGAAAAACAGTTGGAATAGTTGCAAGTCAACCATTATTTCTTGCCGGTGCACTTGATATTGATTCCTCAAACAAAGCTGCGCGCTTCATTAGATTTTGTGATTGTTATAATATTCCAATTGTTACCTTAGTTGATACTCCTGGTTACATGCCTGGAACAGACCAGGAACATAACGGAATTATTCGTCATGGCAGCAAACTTTTGTACGCTTATTCCGAGGCAACAATTCCAAAGATTACTATTGTAATTGGAAAAGCATATGGTGGCGCTTACATTGCAATGGGTAGCAAGAATCTAAGAACAGACATTAACTATGCTTGGCCAACTGCACGAATTGCTGTTCTAGGTTCTGAAGGAGCTGTGAATATTATGAACAGGAAAGAACTTGCCAGTTCAAAGGATCCTGAATCATTGAAAAAACAATTGATAGATGAGTTTACTGAAAAATTTGCCAACCCATATGTTGCCGCATCTAATGGAACAATTGATACAGTTATTGATCCTGCTGAAACAAGACCTATGATTATTAAAGCTCTTGAAATGCTTTCCAACAAGCGAGACAGTCAACTGCCTCGAAAGCATGGCAATATGAATCTGTGATGATATGATAAGTAAGGTACTAATTGCTAACCGTGGCGAAATCGCATTACGTGTAATTAAGACATGTAAAGTACTTGGAATAAAGACTGTAGCTGTATATTCTGACGAAGACAGAAATTCTCTTCATGTAAAAAACGCTACAGAATCATATCATATAGGTGAGGCCGCTCCTGCTAAAAGCTATCTTAACCAAGAAAAAATTCTTGACGTGATTTTATCCTCTGGTGCTGATGCAGTTCATCCTGGTTATGGATTTTTATCAGAAAACTCAGAATTTGCAGGTTTGTGCGAAAAAAACAAAGTTACATTCATTGGACCATCTGCTGCATCAATGGATCTTTGTGGTGATAAGCAGCAATGTAAGGCTGCAATGCTTAAGGCGAAAGTACCAACCGTGCCTGGAAGCCCAGATTTAGTAAAAGATGCTGATGAGGCAGAAAAAATTGCAAATGAAATTGGCTATCCTGTAATGCTAAAATCTGTTTATGGTGGTGGTGGTCGTGGCATTAGAATTGTAAACACTGATCAAGAATTACAAGATGCATATGAAATAGTTACAGGAGAGTCAATTGCAGCAGTAGGAAAATCTGCAATTCTTGTAGAAAAATTCCTTGCACAAACTAGACATATTGAATACCAACTTGCCAGAGACAAGCATGGTAATGCTGTTCATATATTTGAGAGAGAGTGTTCAATTCAAAGACGTAACCAGAAATTAATTGAACAAACTCCTTCACCAATAGTTGATCAAGAAACAAGAGATAGAATTGGAAAACTAGTTGTAAATGCGGCAGAGGCAGTTGATTATACCAACCTTGGTACCGCAGAATTTCTCAGAGCAGACAATGGAGAATTTTACTTTCTAGAGATTAACGCTAGATTACAAGTTGAACATCCAATCACCGAATTTGTATCTGGATTAGACCTTGTGAAACTACAATTAGATATTGCAAACGGTGAGCCAATTCCATTTAAACAATCTGATCTTAAAATGAATGGTTATGCAATTGAATGCAGAATTAATGCAGAAGATACATTTTTGGACTTTGCTCCATCAACAGGTCCAGTACCAAATGTTACTATCCCATCAGGTCCTGGCGTTAGATGTGATACCTATCTTTACCCGGGTTGTACCGTATCAGCATTTTATGATTCTCTTATGGCAAAGCTTGTCACATGGGGGCAGACATTTGAAGAGTCAAGACTGAGAATGCTTAATGCATTAAATGATTTTTACATCCAGGGCGTAGAAACTTCAATTCCTCTTTACAAAACAATTTTAGAAACGGAAGAATACAAAAATGGAGAACTCTCAACAAACTTTTTGAAAAGATTTGATATAATTGAGAGACTAAAAGAAGACATCAAAAAACAAAGAAAGGATAAACATCTTGCTGCAATTGCTGCAGCAGTGATGCATTCAACATTTTTCCAAAGCAGGGTGCAATCATCAACTCCGAAGAATCCACGATGGAAGAGTCGAATGGATAGATAGAAAATGGAATTTAAACTTGAGGATATAGAGGAAACTTTCAATGGAGAAATTATTAATAAAATTTCAAACAACGAATATCTAATTAAGATTCAAGATAAAGAACACCACCTTCAAATTCTGAACATCAATTCTCGTGGAATGGAATTTGTACTGGATAATCATTTTCACAGTGTAAACTATATAGAAAATCAAACCGCAGAAATGAAAATTGTTGTTGATGGTGTGCCACTGACAGTCAACATGCATACGAAATTAGACGAGATTGTTTACAGGAATACAGGCGGAACTGATACTCGTTCAGCGCAGATTAATCTGAGAAGTCAAATTCCTGGAAAAGTAGTTTCTATAGGAGTTAAAGTTGGTGATAAAGTCAAAAATGGTGATGTTGTGTGTGTTTTAGAGTCAATGAAGATGCAAGTCTCCGTCAAATCACACAAAGATGGTGAAGTAAAAAATCTAAAAATTAAGGAAGGAGACTCTGTTAACAAAAACGACATCTTGGCTGAAATTGAATAAAATTAATTTCCTTTCTTGAGAAAATCTATAATCTCTTGATAATTTGGCTCTTTTAATGGATCTTCTGAAATCCACTTGTATACTATGGTGCCATTTTCATCAATTATGAATATAGAGCGTTTTGCAAAATTATAGTCTTTTAGATGCAAAAGGTCAGGCGCTAAAATATCATAATCTCTTATTGTTTTGCTGTTGTAATCGCTAAGTATTGGAAAGTTAAAGTTATTTTTTTCAGCAAATGCTTTGTTTGCAAACGGACCATCATTGCTAATTGCAATAACCTGTGCACCTAGATTTGAAATTTCATTCCACGAATCTCTAAAGGTGCATAGTTCGGTCTCACAAACCGGAGAACTGGCGGCAACAATAAACGACAAAACCAATTTTTTATCCAAAAACTCACTCAATGTCCTCATTTTCAAATCAGGATCTGCAAGCTCAAAGTCTGGAGCAGAATCTCCAACATTCAAGGCCATAGATTAATTCTCAAAACACACTATATCAATCATAAGGAACAAAGATTGAATTGACATTTTTCGATCGTTAATAATCTAAATAGATTTTTATATTCTCCAACGAGACTCAAGCTACTTTGGTAGGCGAAACCGTTGCAGGTTATAGCAATGTATTGTTTATGTTTGGCTTTGCGGTACTTGCTTTGGCCCCAGCCCTTCTCATATCTAGAATGATTTCACCACGTACAAAAAGTAACCCAGTCAAATTCTTGCCCATGGAATGTGGTCAGGTCCCTTCAGGGGCAGGACGTACTCATTTCATGATGCAATACTACGCCTATATCCTAATGTTTGTTATATTCGATGTAATGGCTATCTTCTTGTATGCTTGGGGAAGCACATTATTAGATCTGCCAAAAACAGCTACTCTACCAATAATTGCCTTCTTAGGAATAATGTTTGCCGCAATGGCATTCGCACTTTATCAAACAAAGAGGAAGAACATATGGTAGACGACCTTGTAACCTTAAAAAAGTCTGGGGGATTGACTATGATAGATAAAATCAATTCTCACAACGTTAATGTCTTTATTGGAAAATTAGGCGATATACTTTACAAAGCGGTAGATAAGCCGTTGGGAATGGCCATCAACTGGGGACGTTTATGGTCTTTGTGGCCTGTTCACATTGAGACCGCATGCTGTAGTGTGGAGTTTGGCGCTGCATCAGGTCCAAGATATGATGTGGAACGGTTTGGCATTATAGAGGCTTTTGGAAGTTTAAGACAATGTGATCTTGTGGTTGTGCAGGGTACAATTACTAGAAAGATGGCACCAAGGCTTCGTTTGGTATATGATCAGATGCCTGAACCAAAGTATGTTATTGCAATGGGCGCATGTGCCATCACTGGAGGATTATACTTTGATTCATACAATGTACTGCCTGGAATAGATGGCATACTACCTGTAGATGTTTATGTACCAGGGTGCCCTCCAAGACCTGAAACTCTGATTCAGGGATGCTTATTACTTCAAGAGAAAATTAAACGAATGAAACCAAGGTAAGTGACCAAGATGAGTTCTGCTGATAGTACAGAAATTGTTAAGACTGATGACTCAGCACTCATTTCTGATCTTGATAAATCATTATCTGATTCAATCTCAAAAAAGTTTTCAAACGTAGAAATTGCATATGTAAAACCAAACAGAATTCGTGTAAATGTAAAAAAAGAAGAAATTATTGATGTTGCATCTTTTATTCGTGACGAACTTCATTTTGATCACGCCGAGTCAGTAGGTGGAGTTGATTATCCAGAAGACAAACAAATTGAGGTAGTGTATCACTTGGGTTCCTATACTGATCCATCACTTAGCAAACACATTCTCGCTTTAGCTACTAGAGCAACACGTGAAGACAACCCACGTCCTGGTAACGATAGTACAATACTACCAAGTTTACGCGATGTTTTTCCAAGCGTTTCATTTCATGAAAGAGAATGTTTTGAGATGCTGGGAGTTTATTTTGATGGTCATCCGGATAATAGACGACTGTTATTACCAGAAGATTGGGCTGACATACCACCACTCAGAAAAGACTTTAGAATTAAGGGTAGATAAAAAATGACTAGTCAGGCAAATCCAAAAAATAAAGAAATTCTTCCTGGTCTTCAGCTAGAAACAGTTGATGATAAAATAATGACCCTTAATGTTGGTCCTCAACATCCTGGTTCCGGTCATATGCGAATCATCCTCAAAATTGACGGAGATTATATTGTTCACTGTGATCCAGATCCCGGTTATGTACATAGGGGAGAAGAAAAGATGGCTGAATATAGAAATTATATAACAAACATTCCTCACCTTGAAAGACCAGTTATTCACGATTCATGCAACATTCTCTATCCATACTGTCTTGGGGTTGAAGAATTACTTGGATTAGAGGTTCCGGAACGAGCCAAGTACCTCAGGGTAATCGCATCTGAGCTCAATCGATGTGTATATACACAATATTGGCTTGCTATTTATGGTATTTTCCTTGGTCATTCTACAATGTTCATGTGGCCTATGGGAGACCGCGAACTTGTGATTGATCTATTAGAGAAGATGACAGGAGCACGTGTTACCCATTCGTACTTTGTTCCTGGTGGAGTCAGAAATGACACTCCTCCCAACTTTGAGGATGTTTGTTTGAGACAAGTAAACTATTTTGAGAAAAGGCTTAAAGAATATGCTGATATTTTTTACGACAATCCAATTCTAATTTCAAGAACTAAGGATACGGGCATTTTGTCAAGAGAAGATGCCATTAAACTTGGCACAACTGGTTCTGTTTTGCGTGCAAGCGGTGTGGACTTTGACATTAGAAAGAAGGAACCATATGATGTTTACGAAGAATTAGATTTTCAAACTAACGTGCTTAAAGAAGGAGACTCTTACGCTCGTTCTAAGATTCCTTGGCTTGACATGTTTGAAAGTTGTAGGATAATTAGGGATGCACTTCAAAAGATGCCAAAGTCTGGGTCAGTCAGGATAAAACTAAAACCAAATCCAAAGGGTGGAGATACTGAGGTCTATCGTAGAGTTGAATCAGGTAGGGGCTCACTTGGCATGCACATTGTTTCACGTGGCAAGCCACAGCCATATAGATTAAAGATTAGTGTTGGTTCGTTTAGAAACTTGATTGCTATGCCACATCTACTTACGGGCGAAATGCTTGGAAATATGCCAGCTGTTTACTGGAGTTTAAACTATTGGCCAGTGGAGGCAGATAGGTAAATGTCAGTAATCGCACCCAAGTTTAGACTTGGTTACCTGATCAAAGCAATTACCGACAACATCTTTTGGATTATTGTACTCCTTACTTTGATTGGTCTTCCAGCCGTCATGATAGTTCTGATCTACATAGATTTTCCCGTGATTGATGGAGAAATTTGGAATCCGTTTAGGGTTTTTGATGCCATGACGCACCCTGAAAGGTCGTTGCCACTTGTAAAAAACTTCATGCAAACCGATTTTTTCAAGATTGCAGTGTTCCCAGGACTTGGTTTTGCAGCCTTGATTGGAGGTGGAGTTATATTTGTTGAAAGAAAGTTGTTGGCAAAACTACAGCTAAGAGTAGGACCATTTTACTGTGGGAAAGTTGAAGGCATCCTACAACTAGTAGCCGATGGTTTAAAATTAATTTCAAAGGAGATAATAATTCCAGCAAAAGCTGACAAGCCAATTTTCTGGGCAGCTCCTGTTCTGTTTGCAGCAACTGCAGCTGCGTTTGTTGCTCTGATACCTGTTGCCCCTGGTTGGGTTGTAGCTGACATTGATTTAGGATTGTTAGCAGTGTTTGCCGTTATTGGATTTTTCCCAATAATCACCATTTTATCGGCTTGGTCTGCTAACAGCAAATACCCGTTTATCGGAGGCATTAGGGCCCTTTTCCAAATGGTTTCATTTGAAATTCCATTGATCCTCTCACTTTTGGGAATTGTAATGCTAACAGGAACTCTTGATTTAGTTGAGATTATTGAGAGTCAAGTCAATTTTCCATGGATCATCTTCATGCCAATTGGAGCAATTGTATTTTTCATTTGTATACTTGCTGAACTTGAAAGGATTCCATTTGATCTACCTGAAGCAGAAAGCGAAATTGTTGCAGGTTGGCTGACTGAATTTTCTGGAATGATGTACGGTCTTGTGCAGCTAGGTACATATATCAAACTTTATGCCTTTGCTGCACTTTTTGTTGTAATGTTCCTTGGTGGATGGAATGGTCCTTGGGTTTTTCCAATCGAACCAATTGCAGAGGTCATCACCGATGGTATTGTTATAATGCCAGGCGCTCTTACGGTGGAATTGCCAGGCTTGCCGTTATTCTCACAAGAGATGATAAACGGAACAATTTGGTTTGTTCTTAAAACAGTTGGGGTAATCTTTTTCATACTTCTTCCAAGGGGAGTTTTTCCACGTGTTAGAATTGATTTGCTGTTAAAAATTGGCTGGTACAAGTTAATTGTATTAGCTTTTGTTAACATCTTCATTGCCTTAGCTTTGGTGTACAGTGGCGTAATAGGACCAGGAGGTATAATGTAATGGGAACTGCATCTGGAATAATTAAAGCACTTAACTCTGGCATTAAACATATTGCAACTAAACGATTTACATTTAGATATCCAGAGCAGAAACTAAAGTTTGTAGGAGATGGTTATCAGTATGATCCTGATAGTGGTGTAGGTATTGCTGGCTACAAAGGACGTCATATACTTTTTCACGACAAATGTACAGGGTGCCAGCTTTGTGCTATTGCTTGCGAAGATATTGCTGAAGCTATTGCGATGGTCAAAGTTCCAGAACAGTGGAAACATAACAAAAAAGCCATAATGCCTCAGATAGATTATGGTAAGTGTGTATTTTGTGGACTTTGCGTTGATGCATGTCCTTTCTATGCCCTGTACATGACAAATGACTACGAGCTGTCTTCATTTACCAAAGAAGCACTAATCTATACTCCTGCACAGCTACAAGTAAAGCCAAAAGTTGACCAAGACGTAGAAATTCAGATTGATGAAAAGGGCGCTAATCATGGTTGATTCTTTATTCCTTGGAATTGCAGTTTTGACAATAGTTTCAGCAATAGCAGCACTTGAGATGCGTTCACTAATTTATGGTGGCATAGCCCTGATGGGTACACTAGGCGGGATTGCAGGATTTTTCATTTTGTTAGATTCACCGTTTGTAGCACTCTTTCAGATTGCAGTGTATGTTGGTTCTATCGCTGTACTAATTTTGTTTACTATTATGCTGGTAAAAAACGAATTGATCTTTCAGAAGAAGGAGGATCCAAAACGAAGGTATGCTGGAATAGCTCTTATGTTGATACTAATGATCTCATTAGGAGCTGTAATATTCAATTCAGGTCTATCCTCCATAACTACTGAAGAACCACCAGTGGACTACAAAGAGATTGGTGAGGACTTTCTGATATATTATTGGCCAGCACTAATTGCCATGGCGCTTGTATTGTCTGGCTCGATTACTGGTGCCATGATCTTGGCACGAAGACAGGATGGGGTAGAAGATGAGCAACGAACTGATTGATTTTGTAATTGTTTCTGTTGCCCTTTTGGCAATTGGTATTTATGGTTTATCAGTAAAGCGAAATTTTATTCGAATGTTGTTTGCGATTGAAATTATCATAAATGCAGCTAACCTAAATCTAGTTGCATTTGCAAGATTTTTACCACATAGCGGAGGACAAACATTTGCATTATTTTCCATTGCCATAGCAGCTGCAGAGGTTGCAGTTGGACTTGCACTTATCATTGTAGCATACAGAATGTACAAAAATATCGATGTAGCTGACTTTAGGAGCTTGAAAGGATAATGGAATATGCATTACTTCAGGCAGTTTTCCTGCCCCTGTTATTGTCCCCTCTAGCCTATATTATTGGAAGAAAGGTTGGACATACTGCCGCAACCTGGTTTACATTTGGATTATTGCTTTACTGTACAATTCTTATCATCGCTGCATCTATTGGTGAAACCTACGAAGAACATTATCCTTGGACTGAGCTCTTTGGTGAATTTGGATTTATGCTTGACGGCTTGGCAGCCCCATTTGCAATAATGATCTACGTTTTGTGTACGATACTTGCGTTATACTCTAAACCTTACATGCTTCACAAATTTCATGAATTTTACAAAGAGCAAGCACCAAAACCTGTCTATCAAAGTGACGGAACAGTCTTAGAGTCAGTATCTCTAGAAAAATTTGTAAACAGGCAGTCTGGTGTGTATTATGCACTTTTCCTAGTCTTTTCCATGGGAATGCTTGGAACGGTGCTTGCAACCAACCTGATTGAATTTTACATATTCTTCGAAGTTATGCTAATTCCTGCATTCCTTTTGATAGGCTTCTGGGGTGATCATCCAAGACGCAGAGTTGCGCTCATGTTCTTCTTCTGGACACATGTTGGCGCAGTAATTCTTCTCTTGGGATTATTAG
>Ga0310123_10004894_pt1 | contig 10067 bp, 11 predicted proteins | sample CB6_AW_1057_MG_FD_203505 | JGI IMG/M metagenome (GOLD analysis project Ga0310123, IMG submission 203505) | Marine microbial communities from Western Arctic Ocean, Canada - CB6_AW_1057 | ecosystem: Environmental > Aquatic > Marine > Oceanic | place: Canada: Western Arctic Ocean | collected...
TCGGCCTGAAAACTACCTGACCGGTGTGAGCTTTGCGTACGGAGGCTATTACGACTTTTTCGACCAGTATCGAGACGGGGAGGGCGCCTATACCATCCACCGTCCAGATCATTGGATCTTCGCGGGAACGGGGCTGAAGCGTGGGGAGAAATTGGGTGCGCGCCACAAGTTGATCGGATACGAGTGTGACGGTTGCCAGTACGAAATGCGCGATGGCCTGCCGGTGCCGACCAGCCGCGACGGGACGCCCGATACGTTTGAGATCCTGGCCACCGCGCCGGCCGCGTTGTCCGACGCGGACGATTCGCTAAGGATCCTCAGCGAGGCTGTGTACGGGGAAGGGGCATCTCAGCGGCTACCGCAGCCCGGAGCGGCCGTGATGGGTTTGTACCAGCGCGGCGGCACCGTCTTCACTACCGGATGTACGGAGTGGACGAACGGATTGCGGGGCGGCGACAAGAGGGTCGAACAGATCACGCGAAACATCCTCGATCGGCTGTCCCAGTAGATTCGTAGGACGGGCACTCTTGCCCGTCGCCGAATCATAGACGGGCAAGAGTGCCGCAGTGGCCGTACCTGATCGTGCACCTATTGCCCTTCTTTGAAGAACAGGGCCTGTCTGATATCTTCCACATCGGTCAGCTATCCTTGCCTACGCCGTTTTCGGAAAACTCGGCCAACGTCTGGCCCAGTGAGATGGAAAACGCCGTTGTCGATACGCTTCTGTGCCGCAGCGACGGTTACGGTGACAAGCACGCTCGGGGCACCGCCCCCAACAGCGTGAATTTATTTAAGAGCAATTATCTGGAAATCTTCAACGGAGCGGAAATTTAGGACTTTATGGCCGAATCGCCAGGCGTGTATTCTGTTCCTGGTCCTTCCCATCCGGGGTATAAAGCGGTATTTGGAGTCAACCGGGGGGCCAGGATCCGCGACATCACCGATGGTACCAGCAGCACGCTGATTATGGTCGAGTATCTAACGGGCGTTCCCAATGCTCCTCACCCGTTCGATCTGCGGGGGTGGTTTTGGACCAGCCAGGCGGGCTATGGGCTCATTTTTGCCTGGTCATCGCCGAATAGTTCCAGTCCGGACATCTTGTGCGGGCACTGCGCCCCGGAAACCAATCAACCCAGTATGAATTTGCCGTGTGAGCATGGCGGGAGCAGTTTGTCCGAGGCCTTCCGCAGGACGGCCACCTCGCGCAGCCGGCATCCGGGTGGCGTGAATGTGGTACTTTGCGACGGCAGCGTACACTTCATCAATGAAGTGATTGACGTCTTTACGTGGCAGGCCATGGGCACGATCAACAGCGGCGCAGAACGGAACGCCCGAGGCCAAAGCAGTCGCAGCCGAAGCGTTTGGGTGGATAGGGAAGGAAAATTTCCTGATTGCCGATCTGGACGCAGTCCGCGCAAAGATGGTCGACTACATCAGTGCACTACGTGGGCCGTAAGGCGGGAATCATCATCGACGCCATGATTCGGACCTCGATAGTGCTACCAGCGGACGGAGGAGAAAATGAGACAGTGCTGGACAACGATTTTCTACGTGTTTATGCTTACGGTCGCGGCCGGTCGTCCGCAACCAATGCCATAGTGTTCTCGCTTTGGACTACCTCACTTAGGGTCCGCGAAAAAATAACTTGATCATTGCCCCCTCTCCCCTCTGGGGAGAGGGTAGGGTGAGGGGTTAGGAATTTGCTCAAGTTATTTTTTCGCGGACGCTTAGCAATCAACATCGATCGCTGAAAGAAAGGTTCTCACCATGAAAATTGGCCTATTCACCGATGGCTTGCCGGACTTTGACTTCCCTACGGCACTGGATTGGGTCGTCGAGCATGGCATCGAAGCCGTGGAGATCTCGACCGGAGGTTTTTCCAACACGCCGCATTGTAATTTGCAGGAAATGTTGAGCAGTCAAGACGCGCGCTCCGCGTTCATGGAGGCGATCTCCAGCCGCGGACTCACACTCAGCGCTTTGAACTGTAATGCCAATCTCCTCGATCCACACCCCGAGCGACGGAAACTGGTGCAGGACAGCCTCCGAGAAACGATCGAACTGGCTAACCTGTTAAGATTGGACACCGTGGTCACCATGAGTGGCTGTCCGGGTGATCCTGACGGAGGGACCTACCCGAATTGGGTAACGCATCCCTGGCAGCAGGAGTTCGCGGATTTGTTGAAATGGCAGTGGGAAGAGGAACTGACGCCGTACTGGACAGAGCTGGGCGCGCATGCCAAGGACCAAGGAGTAAAGATTGCCATCGAGATGCACCCGGGCCAGGCGGTGTACAACACGCGCACGTTGTTACAACTTCGCGACATTGCTGGGTCGCACTTGGGTGCCAACTTGGATCCGAGTCATTTGTTCTACCAAGGAATGGATCCTCCATTGGTCGTCCGAAGTTTGGGCAAGGATTTCGTGTTTCATGTGCATGCGAAAGACAGCCGCCTGGATCCCTACGAAACGGCGCTGACAGGGGGACTGGACATGCGCCCCATGGTAAACGTCAACGAGCGGTCATGGGCCTATCGGACGTTGGGATTTGGTCACGACGAACTTTGGTGGCGCGACTTCATCACTGCGTTGCGCGAAGTTGGCTACGACGGATCGCTGAGCATTGAGCACGAAGACCCCGTCATGAGCTCCAAAGAAGGAATCGAAAAGAGTGTCGAATTTCTCAAGCCGCTTGTCCTGAAGACCCAGCCCGAGGAACATCCACCGTGGATGTAGACATGCCGCCGCAGCGTTTCTCCCATTCATAACATCCGTGTGGAAATCTTCGACCTTCTGATTTCCACACGGATAGAGACACACGGATACCGACTTACAATTCGGTCCCATTCGAAAATAGACGGATTAGGTCACGCCAATTCTCGTAGACGCGAACGTTCGGTCCGTCCAGCGTCGCTGCCAGCTCGTCCGCCCGAGAACGCGTGCGGTTCCAAAGCCCCGTCACCTGCACATCCGGCAGGCGCGAATAGGCTGCGGCATGACACTGGGCAGCACGTCCCGCCCCAAGGACCCCCACGCGAAGAGTCGTCACCATGTCCTAGTTCCTCTCAATATCTCCAAACACCAACCCACATCACATGACCAATGTGATCTTACTGGACGCCGCTTGACGGGCACCCAACTCGAGCGCCTCCTGGATGCCATCCAAGGGAAAGCGATGCGTAATCAGCTGGGCGAAATCCACCAGCTTGCGTGACATGAGTTCCAGTGGAGTGGCAAAGTAGTAGGAGCTGCCGTCGCTGCCGACAATGTGGGCGCCACGAAAGACGGCCTTGTTCATATTCATGGGCACCGTTTCGCGCGGGCCAAGTCCGATCAACACAATGCGACCTTCTCGGGCTACGATATCCAGCGCTGAGGCTCGACCGTTGTCGCTGCCCGAACACTCGACAATCACCGACGCACCCTGGCCTTCGGTCAGATCCATGATCTGGTCGACCAGTTTCCCGGCCGCGGGGTCCACGGCCGCCTTGGCGCCGTAGGTCAGCGCCATCTGTCGTCGGTCCGGATGCGGTTCAATGGCGATCGCCGGCACACCCGCCGCCTTGCAAACCAGCACGGCGCTCATGCCGATGGGGCCGCAGCCCATGACGGCCACGCGATCGTGTGGTTTCAGTCCGCCTGAGGAACGCCACACGCCGTTATAGGCGATCGATATCGGCTCGACCAAACTGGCTTCTTCATAGGAGACGTTCTCGGGGATCTTGTGCAATCGTCCGATAGGAGACTTGTGGTATTGGGCCATGGCCCCCGGCGTGTCGGGTCCGAATCCGTACAGCTTGATATTCAAACAGGACTCCGGAGGCAAACCGCCCCGGCAATTTCGGCACTCCTGGCAAGCCATCGTACACTCGCCCACCACGCGGTCGCCGATGGCAAATGCGTTCACACCAGGCCCCACCTCAACAATGTCTCCAGACCACTCGTGACCTGGAACGAATGGAAAAGTCCCTTCGTCATTGGTGCCGCGCCACATGTTGATATCCGTGGCGCATACGCCGCAAGCCCGCACGCGAATCACCACTTCCCCTTCATCCGCGGTCGGGTCGGGTAGCTCCTCCAAGCACATATTGTTGACATTTCTCAGGACGGCTGCTTTCATGGCTGGTTCCTCGAAAAGTTCGCCCGAATCCCCTACCCGGTGGACAACGCTACATTGCATTATTATTGTTACATATAATGATCGTTTTGGTAGTACCCGATCGGGCTGCTTTGAAGCAAAGAGTTTTTTGCAGGAGATGACGCCATGAAAATCGTGCTGGACCCCTTGGTGCATGCGGATCTTTCCATGCCGGAGATTCCCCGGGTGGCCAAGGAATTGGGGTTCGACTACCTGGAAATGTGCTCTCGCGACGAGTTCCTGCCGGAGTATTTTCCTCCGCGGGCCGATAAACAGCGAATTCGCGAGTTCAAGCATGCGTTGCGCGAGGCCGACGTGAAACTCGCCTCGATGCTGGTCACTTTTCGTTGGGCGAGTCCTCATGAAGACGAGCGCGAAGCGGCCGTACGATATTGGAAAAGGGCAATTGAAATTGCCGTCGAGTTGGAGTGCGAGACGGTCAATTCGATCTTCGACCGGGGCCCGTCACCCGAGCGATGCCATTTCAAGGTTGGACCGGAGATGGCCGAGGATTGTGAGATCGCGTTTTGGAAATCGATGGAGGAATTGGTACCGATTTTCGAGAGAGAAAAGCTGCCTTGTCACATCGAGGCGCACCCGGATGACTTCATCGAGGACAATAATCTGGCAGTCGACATCATCAAAGTCATCGATTCACCGATGATCAAGTACTTATATTGTGCGCCGCACACCTTTCATCTCGGCGAAGATATCGCCTCGATGATCCGCTATGCGGCACCCGTGCTGGCCCACGTCCACGTGGCCGATACGTTCAACCACAAGTTGGGATGGCGCTACGTCATGAACCCGCCAGGCTCGACAACACGCATTCACCAACACCTCAATATCGGCGAGGGAGAGGTGGATTGGGAGGCGTTCTTCGGTACGTTGGCCGAGATTGGATTTGACGGAATCATGACCAGCCAGGTCTTTGCCTACATGCCGGAGAAGGCGATGGAATCGTCGCGTTTCATGCGTCAGAAGATTAGCGAATATGTGGACAAGTATTGGAAATAGGAGCAAAACCGTGAATTCCCTCAGTAACGTTGACCGATTCCGAAAAATCATTCGTGACGGCCGGATTTGTGTCGGTACGTCGATCCAAATTGCCGACCCAATTGCCAGCGAGTTGGCCGCGGAGGCGGACAACGATTTCGTCTGGTTTGAAATGGAACATACTTACATAAACATCAAGGATGTGCTGGCCCACCTGCTGGCACTCCGCGGCACTTCAGTCGCGCCTTTGATACGCGTCCCTTACAATGATCCCAACATCATCAAACCCTACCTGGACCTGGCACCTGCAGGGATTGTCGTGCCGATGATCAGATCGGCAGAAGAGGCCCGATTGGCTGTGGAAGCGTGCAAATATCCGCCCAAAGGCGTGCGAGGTTTTGGGCCCCTCCGCAACATGTACGGCAAGGCGTCCATGGCCGAGTATTTGGAGACTGCGGACGATGAAATCATGGTGATTGCCCACATCGAAACGATCGACGCGGTACGTGACATCGATGCGATTCTGGCTACGCCCGGACTGGACGGGATCAGCCTGGGACGGAATGACTTGTCGGGGACGTTGGGAAAATTGGGCCAGCATAAGGATCCGGAGCTGCTCGAGGCGATTGACACCGTACTGGAAAAAGCTCGAAAAACGGACATTCACGTCGGCGCGTCGACCGGATTTGACCCGGATTTGGTAAAGGAGTGGTGGGAAAAAGGCGTGCAGTGGTTCGCTTTGGGCGAGGACCTGGGTCACATGGCCGACGGTTTCGAAAAAGTTGTCACGGGGACACGCGCCATCGGCGCCAAGCGGAAGTAGCGCATATGACTAAATTGGATGAGTTGGCCGTTCTCGGCGGAAGCCCGGCGGTGTTGGCATGTCCCGAGCCACGCGCCCCCTGGCCACGGATCACGAAGCAATATGCCGACTATGTCGCGTCTGTGCTGCAGCACACGCAACCCATCATTGGTTCGGACTCGCAGGAAATTGTTCAGTTGGAAAACGAGTGGTGCGCTAGGATCAACGTGCCGTACTGTCGGGCCGTGGGTTCCGGCACGGCCGCTTTGCACTTGGCACTGTGGGCGGCCTGTGTAGGGCCTGGCGACGAGGTACTACTGCCGGCGTATAGCTTCAACGCGTCGGCGATGGCCGTGCTCCATGCCGGCGCGATCACGAACAAGTCCCAGCCGCCGGAGTCGACGTAATGTCCGACAAAGTCCGGTGGGGATTGCTGTCCACGGCCTGGATCAACGTCGCCATGGTGGGACCGATGCACCGGTCACCACGTAGTGAGTTGGTGGCTGTGGCCAGCCGCAGCCAGGATAAGGCGGAGGCATATGCCGCGGAGAACGACATTCCCAAAGCTTACGGCAGTTATGAGGCATTGCTGAACGATCCGAATATCGATGCCATCTACATCTCACTGCCCAATACACTGCATGCCGAGTGGACGATTCGGTCGGCGGCGGCCGGCAAGCACGTCATGTGCGAGAAGCCCCTCGTCACCACATTGGAAGATCTCAACGCGGTCCAAGCGGCCGCCCAGGAGCTGGGTTTACATGAATGACAACAATTCATCCGCGGCAGCGGAAAACAGTGCGAAACGTTCCGTTTCGGCAGCGAGTATCCCTGATTGGACCGTCGGCGAGCTTCCCGCGCCACCTGACATGGGTCTGCGAAGTTGGCTGTCGCTGTTCGGACCCGGGCTGTTGATGGCAGGGGTGGCGATCGGCGCCGGTGAGTGGCTGTTTGGTCCGGCAGTGACCGGTCAGTATGGTGCCACACTGTTATGGCTGGCCACGATCAGTATTGTTTGCCAACTGTTCATCAATATCGAGGTGATGCGCTATGCGCTTTATTGTGGCGAGCCGATTTACGTGGGATATCTGCGCACCTGGCCGGGGCCGAAGGCCTGGATCCTGTGGTACATGGTCATCGACATCAGTAATATTTGGCCCTTCATGGCAGCGACGGCTGCCGTGCCGCTGGCTGCTGCCCTGTTGGGCCATCTGCCCGGCAACGCCGAAATCCAACTCGCTGGAATCACCTTGAGCGAGGTGACGCTGGTCAAGGCGCTCGGTTATTCCGTTTTTCTGTTGGCGTTTGTTCCCTTGATTTTCGGCGGTACGATTTATCGCAGCATTGAACGGTTGATGTCGCTCAAAATCATGTTCGTTCTCGGCTTCCTCTGTATCTTATCCTTCTTCGTGGTATCTCCTGCGAACATGCGGGAAGCAGTAACCGGCTTCGTCCGCATAGGGGTCCTCCCGCTGCGAGCGGACACGATCATTGTCGGACCACATTTTGAAGTGACCGAAACGGAAGGCCCCAACCGCTACACGATCAAAGGAACGTTCGAAGAAAAAATCGAAGCAGGCGATCCGCTTGTGATCGCGTTTGTCGTCGAGGGACGCGAGAAGGTGAAAAAATTCGGCATGTACGATGACGTGCCCGCTGAGCTGGCCGAGGCGCGCCAACGATTGCTGGACCGGACAAAATCTCTCGCCAAAGATCAGCGATTCTTTGTGGAGGATACCGAGCAGGATCTCACGTTGCGGTTGGCGGGGCAAATCACGGACAATCGCACCTGGCAGGCGGACCAGATCGAGGTCTCCGCAGCCGGCCAGGTGAAACGCTACGATCATTTGCAGGATCTTCCCTCCGAGCTGGCCGATCGCGCCGAGGCACTAGTCGCCCACCAGGGAGTCGAACGGGTAGGAATGATCCGTTACCTGCGTCAACACGGTCGTTTGCCCGATCTCAATTGGGCGATGCTGGCCGCCTTTGCCGCGATCGCCGGCATTGGAGGCACGTCCAACACGCTGTTATCCAACTATGTCCGTGATAAAGGTTGGGGCATGGGTAAACATGTGGGCGCCATCCCCAGTGCCGTTGGCGGCAGCACGGTGACACTTTCGCATGTCGGCAAGGTGTTTCCTCTCGACGACGCCAACCTCCGGCGATGGCGTGGTTGGATGCGTTACATACTGCGGGACCAGGCCGTGGTGTGGATGTTGTGTTGTTTCGTGGGCATGGCGCTGCCCTGCATGATTTCCCTGGAGTTCATTCGTAATGTACCGGTCGAAGGCCATCGCGTTTCCGCGGTGATTGCCGACGGGGCGGCCCGGAGGTATCCCGAACTGGCGTGGCTGCTCTGGCCTGCCATCTTATTGTGCGGCTTCCTCGTGTTGGCGCCAGGGCAGATTTTCTCCGCCGAGGCCCTTGCCCGCCGTTGGACCGACGTGATCTGGGCGACCAGTTCCATGGCTCGACGCCTGCAGGGAAATCAGGTCAAATATATCTACTACGGTATCCTGGCCCTGTACGCCGTGTGGGGCGTTGTCTGGCTGTCGTTGTTCGAGCCTCTCACGCTGGCCATCATCGGCGCGGTACTGGGAAATGTGGCGCTGAGTTTCACAGCGTTTCACACCCTTTATGTGAATCGCACATTGCTGCCGGCTCAGGTAAAACCGAATTGGTTCATGCAGGCTGGGCTGTTTTTCTGCGGAGCTTTTTTCCTGGGGCTCTCACTAATTGTGTGGAGTTACCTGTAGGGTTTTGTTCCATGTTCAAGGTCGCGCTAGTTCACATTGATGATCCGAACCCCAAGTTGCCCGACTGGGTCGGCAAGCGGCTCGAGGCGCACGGCGTTTCCTTCGTTTACCGGCAGTGTACGTGTGACACGGAGGTGATCGAGGTCGCTGCCGATGCTGACGTCGTGTGGGTGAACGGAGGCGGCCGAGTGGTCACGCCCACGTCATTGCCAGATTTAAAGCGCTGTCGTGCTATCATCCGTACGGGCAGCGGCACCGACAACATCCCGGTCGAAGAGGCCTCCGCGCGTGGCGTGCTCGTTGTGAATACTCCACAGGCAACCGTCGACCCGGTATCCGACCACGCCATCGCCTTAATGTTGTCAGTCTTCCGCTGGATTCCACGACAGGACCGGGCGATGCGCGAGGGCCAATGGCGCTGCACAGGTCTCGAGTGGAATTTGCATTTGAGCGGCTCGGTGATCGGGTTAGTCGGTTTCGGGCGGATTGCCCAGGCCATGGTGCGAAAATTAAGTGGTTTCGACTTGCACTTCATGGCCTTCGATCCGTACGTCCCGCGGCAGGCAATGGCCGATCTGCGGGTGCTGAATTCCGAGCTGAATGACGTGCTGAGTCAGTCCGACATCATTTCGCTGCATACCCCGCTGACGAAAGAGACGCACCAGCTGATTGGTGAACGTGAATTTCGACTTATGAAACCCAACGCCGTTTTGATTAACACATCGCGGGGCCAGGTGGTGGACGAGCAGGCCTTGGTCAGCGCGTTGACGGAGGGCCGCCTGGCGGCCGCGGGAATCGATGTGTTTGAGAGCTCGCCCCCGCCGACGGACAGCCCACTGCGAAAGCTGGAGAATGTGGTGATCACACCCCACATTGCCTCTGAATGCGATCAAATAGACGAAGACTTCTGGCACTACTCCGTCGAAGCAATTTGCGACATGGCCCAGGGACACCTTCCCGCGTCCTATGTGAATCCTCACGTCGCCGATCGCAGCGGTTTCACGATCCGAGAATTCTAGGCTCTGTTTTAAAACGACTATTTCGCGACCAAGTAACAAGAATCGATTTCTAGTATTGCATCGGCAGGCCGCCAACCAGAGCGAGTCGACGCTCTCTTGACGGTAGACCACAGGTCACGGACCATGGACCCATGCGCATCGCATTGACCAACGCGAACATCTGGAACGGCACTGGCCGGGCCACGTATTCCGGCGGCGTAGTCGTCGCTGACGATCGCATTGAATCGGTGCTCTCGGAAGACGACTCCTTGCCCGCCGTCGATCGCACGATCGATGTCGAGGGCCACACGATTCTGCCCGGGATGATCGACTGCCACGATCACCAGACGTACCACAATACGTTCGGCACTTTACCG
>Ga0310123_10004896_pt1 | contig 10066 bp, 8 predicted proteins | sample CB6_AW_1057_MG_FD_203505 | JGI IMG/M metagenome (GOLD analysis project Ga0310123, IMG submission 203505) | Marine microbial communities from Western Arctic Ocean, Canada - CB6_AW_1057 | ecosystem: Environmental > Aquatic > Marine > Oceanic | place: Canada: Western Arctic Ocean | collected...
GCGGAGTTCAACAAGGACTGCCAGAAGGCTGAGGTTTTCTTCAATAGGAGTTGGTCAAGCCAAGGTTAGTTTTTGGTTGCGTGGATGGTTGTAGTTTTGTGAACCCACATTCTCCAGATGACTCCCTGCTTTTTGGCACGCGGGCGAGTTGTTTCCCCGCGTCGGATTCATCGTGACCAATCTCACGAAGCACTCGAAGAACGTTGTGAGGTTCTACAACGGTCGCGGCACCGCCGAGCAGTGGATCAAAGAAGGGAAGAACGCGGTGAAGTGGACAAAGCTCTCTTGCCGCACGTTCAAGGACAACCAGACTCGCCTACAACTGTTCGAACCGGCTTACAACCTGGCGAACTTCTTGCGGAGAATGGCGTTGCCCCGGGAGATCGAGCATTGGTCGCTGACCACGCTGCGGGAGAAACTGGTGAAGACTGGGGTAAAGGTCGTGCGGCACGCGAAGTACGTGACGTTCCAACTGGCCGAGATGGCCGTACCTCGGCGGCTGTTCGCTGCAATCCTCGACCGGATCGCACGCATGGCGATCCCGCCGCCCGGTGTCGCTGCGCCATGTTGCTGACGTCACTCGCCGATGGAACCCAAGATTTCGGGGGAGGTTGCGCGCCGCTCGCGGATCTGAGACCCTCATCAGGGCCTTAGCGGTACGTGTCGTGCATCGTCGGACGAAAAAATGCAAAAAAATCACGACGCGCTAGACAAGGGGGCGCAGCGGTTACAATAGGACCGAATCGTGCCGGGGGCGGTTCCCGGCTGACCCATATGGGGAATCCCGGATTATAATCGCGTCACTGCGAGCCTGGATAAGTTTCAGGCTCAACCTCAATGGGAATTTCTAGTCTGGGGCTTCTAAGCATTCCAGATGTCGCGCCAAGCTGCTCCTTATCTGCTTGCCTGTTACACGTTCTTGTCCTGTGTCGCGGCGCCGTGCCTTGCAGAGGTGGTATTCGAAGACGACTTCTCAGGCAGCGCCGGTGATCCGCCCGACACTCAGAAGTGGCGCGTCACGGCCACCGGCGGTAGCGTCGCGCTGGATGGCGAGGGCCACGTGGTGCTCACGGGGGCCGACGCCTGGAATGTTACCGCAATCGAATCGAAGTTTGCGATTCCCAGTAGCGGCGAGGTAACTTACGAAATTGAATTCCGCGTGCTCGTTCCCCAACACGCTCCTCACTACTTCGGTTTGAGCGCTACCGCCGGCGCAGTGGGGAGCACCAATCAGCGAGCATTCGCGCTGCAGGGGGCGTCCGCCGCCTTTGCGAACAGCAAAGGATTGAACCTGACGACTAGCACCAGCGGGCATGCCACCGGGCCGCTCAGCAGCGATGCGGGCATCGCCACCGATGTGCCGGACTACCCAATAAATCAGCCGCTACTTCTCCGCATGCGGCTCAAGACCGACCGGTCGCTCAGTTGGGAATATGACGATGGAAATGGCTACCGGCCGATTCGCTTCAGCGGTGGCAATGATCGCGACAAATGGATTCTCCGCACCTGGGCCAAAGGGCCGGGCAGTCAGTTTCCTATCACGATCCAAGCCAACGGGTGGCAAGCGGCCGACAAGCGATTGATTCTCGACCACGTGGTCGTCTCCAAGCTGCCGGCCAGCAAAGGACTCGGCTATATCGAGAATCCGAATCTCGTGCTGGAGTTTGGAGAGACGCCCGGCGGCCAGCCGGTGGCGACTCGGCGGATGGCACCCATTCGATCCAAGGAGAGTCTCACGGGGTCGGGCCTCTGGTACGTCCGCGATGAGATTGAGGAGGTTACCTATCCCCCGTTTCAAGGCGAATACTACGAAGCCATGATTCCCGACACGCTCGACCTGGCGGAGCGCGGCAGGCTGGCGGTCCATGGAATAACCACCATCGCCGACCCCAGGGCCGACTACCAATGCTACGGGTGGATTGGAAATCCCAAGTCGGGAAAAGTGATCATGAAACACAGCTACCACGCTTACAACGGCGGGCAACACAAGTGGATGCGGGAATTGCCGCACGCCCGCACCATGTCCGGCAGCACGTTTAACATCCACGTCGACAAGAAGATGATGGAGACGATGTTCCGCATGCTGGGCGAAGACGGACTCTACTACATTCCTGTCAAAGGTCAGCCGTGGGTCGGGGCCAAGGATTCCACGACCCCTTGGACCGAGCCGGGCGTCGAGCAGGTGTTTGATGTCGGACCGAACGGACGAACACTCCTCTGTTTGGTCTCCTGGTACGCCCGCAATCCGGCCGATCAGGTGCTCCAGAATCGCATCGAGAGGATGATCGACGGCTTGCTCCGCATCGCCATCCGCAAAGATGACTGCCTCTTTCTGCCTCGCCACTTTTACGACGGGAACGTGCCGCTGGACGAGCCGGTGTCGACCCGGGGCACGGCGGTGACGTCCCAGTCGACCGTGTTTGCGGGGCTGGCACGCTACTACTGCATGACCGGATATCCCCCTGCGAGGGAGTTTGGCGATGGCTTTGCCCGCTATTGGCTTGGACCCGCCAAGATTCTGAAGGAAAACGGCGACTGGGATTGGTCTGGCCCCGGAACCCACTTCCACGGCACAACGATGGACCTGAACGGGCTCTTGGAATGGGCCTTGGCGACCGACGACGATGAGTTGCTCGAGACGATTCGCAAGGCTTACGAATTCGGCCGCCAGGCGGGTAACAATTACCTGGGATGGTTCCCAGAGGGCATTCCCGCCAGCCACGCAAACTCCGAGCCATGCGGGATCGGCGATATGGTGATGCTCGCCTCCAAGCTTTCCAACCACGGTGTCGGTGATTACTGGGAAGATGTCGAGCGATACACCAGAAATCTGCTCGCCGAGGCGCAGGTGGTCGACGGCTGGTTCGCCCAGCGAATTGCCGACGAGCAGCCCGGCAGCGAGCCGATTGACGAGCCTTATGAAACCGCCGATCAGGTGCCCCAGAGAATGGTCGGCACATTCAATGGCATGATCGCCGTGAACGGATTTTTCCAGCCGGTTTCCTCCCATTGCTGCACTGGTAACGGCAACCGAGGGTTGTTTCACGCATGGCGACACATACTCACACACCGAGATGGGGAGCTGCGAGTCAATCTTTTGATGAACCGTGCTTCTCAATGGGCCGATGTCAACAGCCACCTGCCGTTTGGCGGCCGCGTCGACATTCATGTCGAGAAACAACTCCGCTTGCTCGTACGCATCCCATTTTGGGTCGAAGATCCGAGCAGTGTCACCTGCAACGTCGAAGCCCTGCGAAGGCAATGCGGCTGGGACGGACGGTACCTCGATATCTGCTCGGTCCAGGCCGGAGAAGAGATCCAGATTAGGTTTCCTATCACCGACTAGACCGTCAAAACCACAGTCCATGGCGCCCCGTACACGCTGAGAATTCGCGGATTTAATGTTGTGGACATTTATCCGAAGAACAAGCTCCATCCTTTTTTCGACCATGACCCATACCGGCAAGACCGCACGCTCTGGAAACAGGTCGTGCGATTCGCTCCGGATGATGAGGAGTATTGGTAAGCAGATGCCATGAGACAACAAATCGTCGTCGCGGCTGTTCTTCTCGGCCTATTCTGTCACTCGGCCCATAACCTCTACGCCGACGATGAGGAGTCCATGGTCATCAAGGGCAGGATTCTCGAGCACGCCAAATCCCTTGCATCCTACCCCCGGCTCGATCGCTTTTTTCCCAGTGCCGATGCTCGGCAGCAAATCGGAGACGACTACAAGGGTGAAGTGAAACCCGGCGGAGAGAATAGGTTCGAAATCTCCTTCAAGCCCGCCTCCGAACTGGCAAACGAAAAGAACCTCCATTATAAGACAAGACCGAGACGGCCCCTACCCTATCCTCCGGAAACAGATGCCGGTAGCGTCGCCTCATTTCTTCTGTCTGATGCCCCGTGAAGGATGTTTGGGTCTGACGGGGTGTGTCCTGCTGACCAGACGATTCTCCGTGCCTTGGTCGTAACGATCGCAATTTTCCCCCCGGTTGATTGCGTTCGATTCAAGAGTGGTCTGGGAAGCGACCCAACTGCCTGGACCAGCCTTTCTGGTGGTGAGCTGACTAGCAGATTACCTTGTTTGCCAGCGAAGTATTCCGCTTGGAGTCGGGTGGTGGCATGGCCGTCGCCGTGGTCAGAAGCTGGAAAATAGCAGAGATGGTTGGTATTGGTTTTGGGGTCCTGGTCATCCTCTCGATGGTTGCCTTCCCTACCGTGCAACTCATCCTGAATAGGCTCCTGGTAGACCTGCCCTGGCCGTCGTCTCTTGCCCCGGAGTGGGCTGTTCTGGTCGGTTTAGGGAGGGGGTCGTCAGCTGAGGCCGTTGCGGCCTTGCTGCCCGGCCAGGGGCAGAGTATGCTAGTAGATTCGCGATATTTGGCGGTAACGCTTCCGATCTCGGCAGCGAGATCGAGGTTGAAAATAAACAAGTCAAGATTCCAACGCACAAACAAGTTGTAGAGACCAGGCCGATGAAAGAAGGCATCCACCCCAAGTATTTCGAGACCCAGGTATCGTGTGGCTGTGGGAACAAATTCGTGACACGCAGCACTCGAAAGGAACTGAAGGTCGACATTTGCGATCAATGCCACCCGTTCTACACGGGCAATCTGAAGTTTGCAGATACGGCTGGCCGGATCGATAAATTCAAGAAGAAATTCTCCGCAGCCGGTTACGCGAGTCTCAAACGCGGCAAAAAATCCAAGTCAGCTGACAAGGACAAATAGCCCCCCAGTTGGGTGCGGTAGGCAGTCGCGTAGCTCTGTGATGTTAGTTCTCGTAGAATCTGTGTCGTCGTTCGGTTTTCTGCGCCAAGCTGGCATTCTGGGTCAGCACCATGGCTGGCCAGGCTCGACTTGGCGGTCAACGGGTGTAGAACTCACCTGACAAGGTGGCGGTCATTGGGAATCCCAAGCCATTAAGCGACGCGAATGAAGACTTCCTATGCGCGATCTACTGGAACAAAAACTGGCTCGCTTCGAACAGCTTGAAAAAGACCTGTTCGATCCCGAGGTCCTGGGCAATGCAAGGCGGCTTGCATCCACTGCCCGCGAGCATGGGTCGCTTACGAAGCTGGCCACCAAGTACCGCCGCTTTAAACAGCTTCATAACGAGATTAGCGAGATGGAGGAAATGGTTGCTGGCGAGGACGAAGAAATGCGCCAACTGGCTAAAGTGGAACTCGAGCAACTGCAGTCCGAACGCGAGCAACTTTGGAACGAGTTGCTCGAATTGACAATCGGGGGAGAGGATGCGAATCGAGTAAAGCTCATTATGGAGATTCGCGCCGGAACTGGCGGTGATGAGGCAGCTTTGTTTGCACGCGACTTGTACGAGATGTACAAGCGTCATGCCGAATCAAAAGGTTGGAAAATGGAAATCCTGACCCATCATCCCACTGAACTCGGCGGTTTCAAAGAAATATCGCTTGCTATTGGAGGTGATAGTTGCTATCGCGAGTTGCGGTATGAAAGTGGCGGGCATCGCGTGCAACGCGTGCCCGAGACCGAGGCTCAGGGGAGAATTCATACTTCTGCTGCTACGGTGGCAGTTATGCTGGAACCGGAAGAGGTGGAGATTGACCTCAACCAGGATGACTATCGGCTTGATATCTTCCACGCCAGTGGACCGGGTGGGCAACATGTGAACAAGACCGCATCGGCCGTGCGGCTTACGCATCACGAGTCCGGAATTGTCGTGCAGTGCCAGGATGAGAAAAGCCAGCACAAGAACAAGGCTAAGGCGCTGCGAGAACTGGCGGCGCGGCTCTACGACTGTAAACTTCAGGAAGAACATCAGAAACGGGCCCAAGAGCGCAAATCCCTCATTGGCTCGGGAGACCGGAGTCAACGAATTCGCACCTACAATTTCCCCCAGAATCGGATCACCGACCATCGCATTGGATTCGATCTCTACAAGCTTGATCAAGTACTGGGCGGGGACTTGCAACCCGTGACAGATGCGCTGGTTGACTATGACCGCCAACAACTCCGCGTTCAGATGGGTGGTATGGATTAGGAAACGAAAATACCAAGATTACAATCGATCAGAAAAAACGTCGTGAAGAATTCCTTTCGGTATTTTTGCGAAGCTGTTCGGTTGCGTTGACCAGGGACGATCCAGTACACTCCGAACCCGGTAGTTTAGTTCACCATGTCGGAAGATCAGCCATGGACGATTGGGCGCCTCCTCACCTGGACGACAAAGTTTTTTGCCGAGCGGGGTTCGGAATCCCCGCGCCTGGAGGCAGAGATCTTACTGGCCAAGGTTCGCGACTGCTCGCGGGTCGAACTTTACACTTCATTTGCTGAAGAGGTAGACGAAGCAATACGGATTGCCTACCGTGAACTCGTAAGGAAACGGGCAGACGGGACTCCCGTGGCGTATCTGGTTGGCAAACGCGAGTTCTACTCGCTTGAATTCCACGTCACACCTGACGTACTGATCCCTCGGCCAGAGACCGAGATGGTCATTGTGGCTGTACTAGATCTCGTCAAACAGCATCCGGCGGCAGATCGAACAGTCCAAGTCGCTGATGTCGGCACTGGTAGCGGAGTTCTGGCAGTCTGTGCTGCAAAACACATTCCGCACGCCCAGGTTACAGCCATCGACGTGAGTGATGCAGCACTTGAAATCGCGCGGCATAATGCCCAACAACACGACGTACTCGATCGCATGGAGTTGCTTCACAGCGATTTGTTCGCTGCAGTACCCACAGACAAACAATTTGACTACATTCTCAGCAATCCTCCTTACGTATCGACCGCAGAAATGGCCCAGTTGCCGGTAGACGTCCGCGAACACGAACCGCACCTCGCACTCCATGCTGGCGCTCGGGGGACGGAGTTGGTCGAGCGACTGGTTTCCGAAGCCACAGATCGCCTTGTTGAGGGTGCGAGATTGCTGATCGAGATCAGCCCGATGATCGCTCCCCAGGTTGAGGCAATTATCGCGGCGAATCGGCATCTCGTTTTTGAGCAGACCATCCCCGATCATGCAGGTCGGGCCCGCGTCGCTCAAGCACGCAGGGTTTTTTCATGACGAGTCGCAAAACCACCTGGCTGTCGTTAATCGCTATGGCCAACGATGAATTGCCTGACGCCGAGGCCGTGGTTTCCACGGTCGCCAGGCAGGATTGTGGTGACCCACAACTTCGGATTACCGGTCAGACCGACGCGCTCATCACCTTTAGTTGGGGGGATGCCACCGTCCTGCTGGCCCGAGTGGGACATCCGATTCCAGCAGCTCAGTTGGTCGGGCCTTGCGAAATGGCCTGGTATTGGCCGCAAGCTGCCGACGCAGTTGCTCAGCATCAGGCACACTTGTTGATCACGCTTATTGACGAAGGGCGCGACCCGGTCGAGAAAGGGTTACGGCTGACTCTGCTGACCAGTGCCGTTGCCGATTCCGTTGCAGCACTGGGAATCGTCTGGGGGCCGGCCGGACTGATTCACCAGCCTGCCGCCTTTGCGGAGCAAACAGGCCAGATGACCCGCGAAAACCTGCCTCTTTTTCTCTGGATCGACTTTCGTATCACTGCAGTCGGCGCGGGGTTTTATCAATTGTGCACCACGGGGCTTGAAGCCTTTGAACGGCAGGAAATGGAAGTCGCCCATTGCAGGACCGATCCACAGCAACTTCTGGACGACTTATACAATGTTGCCCACTACGTCATCGATCAATCGACGGCGATCAAGGATGCCGATACTATTAGACCCGCTGATGACCGCCAACTTACGGCCCGGCAGGAGAGTTCGCTGTTAAACGACCATCGTCAGATCATCCGCTTGGAATACGAGTAAATGGGTACTCGCTCGAGGAGCGATCGGTAGAACATAGCATGATGGGCAGCGTTTCCAACTATCGCTTCGTCAGCCAGCATCTACGAGGTCCGACTTACCTCGGTAAACACTTTGTCTCATCGCATTGCGATGTGAGAAGACTTCTCCCGCGCCGGTATCTTCTTTCAAAACGGTGACCATCATTGCCAGCTTGGCGTCCAGGTCGTCGGCATAGTGCACGATAAGGGCTTCGGGTGTCATTGGGGGTTTGGGTGATCCCCATTCGGGTAGGCGTTGATGGGCCACGATCACGTGTTCCAGCCGCAGTAGTGTTTCCGCGTCGACATGGTGATTGGCAGCGGTTTCACGGATGATGTCGCGACCTTGAAGAATGTGGCCGAGCAACGTTCCTTCGGCGGTATACTCGGCACCAGCCGGACCAATTTCGAGTTCGCGGATTTTTCCAATGTCGTGGAGGACGGCTCCCGCAACGACCACATCTTTGTTGAGTGGCGGTTGCAGGTCGTCATACAAGTCGGCGTATTTTTCGGCCAAATGACAACACGTTCGCGTTACATTTAATACGTGTTCCAGAAATCCTGCTATGTATGCGTGATGATTTCGTTTGGCCGCTGGCAGCCACAGCAACAGCTCGTGATGCTCATTGAGGATACCGAGAACTAGCGCCCGCAGTTCTTGATCCGCGATTTCTCTCTCTGCGATCACGACAAGCTCATTGAACATTTGTTGTGCATCAAACCGAGATTTCGGTTGGCACATAAGCGGGTCAAATCCGTCCTCACGATCTGAATTTTCAACCAGTCGGATTTTATGAATCTCCAGTTGCGGACCATAATTGCTTTCTCGCAACACAGCCCGCAATTTGTAGAATTCGCCGACTTGCCATTCTTGGCGGCAAGTTTCTGCCAGTGGGGTGTCTGACCAGATCGGGAAACTGACTTCGCGGTGGGCATCGCGGAAAGCAACGCGAAAATAAGGTTTTCCGTCTCGAGTGGTCAGCTCTTCCTTTTGTGACAAAAGGGCAAAGAAATCGGCTTCTTGACCTTCTGCCAATTCACCAAGGGGAATGACTGGTGTTGGCATGCTGATTTGTGTTTGTCGCATCGTGCCCTTCCAAAGTATGTCAGCCTGGTTTTGAAGTTGAAAGTGTTGTCCCAACTGGTCGGCCCGGAAATGTCCGCCCGGTTCCGACCGCAGGGAGTACCCGGAGACCAGTTCCATTGGGGACTACCGGTGATACCCAGCCTGCCGATGGAACTCCCCCCTGGTTATCTCAGATTTTTACACAAAGTGGTAGCCTCAAGGTTGTGAGAAAGAGGGCAGCCCGAGCCGGGGCATTTCAAGCGGGAGCCCTGACAATTCTAAGGGCGGTGCGGGCGGTTAGCCGACCGCGGTGGGGCTCGATCGGTCAGTCTTGGGTGACCCTGGTCGCAGCAGGCCCAGGACAAGTGAATGGCTCCGCAGGGCCAGTTTTGGCCAACCGGTCCTGGCTGAGGAGATCCGGTGCAACATGCCGGCGAGGTCAACTCGAGGCCTTAATCTGACAGCTTGGAGTTTACCAGACAAAATTCTCGCCCACATAAACGGTACACTCTTTCTAACAAGATCCTCCAGCGACCGGTCTGGGAAGTCAAGCTCTAGCGTCTGGGGCCTTCGTGTACTTAGTAAATAGCAAAGTCATAATCACTCCTGTCGGCAGCACAGAAAAAACCAGGTTGAATCCTGGTACGGATAGCCCGTCAACGCTTTGGCCGGTATGGTTGCCCTCGTTTCCAACGAATCCATGCCGGAAATGACAAGTCATTTCCGCTACCTCTGAGAGGATCCGAACGGTGTTCCCTTCGTAGTTGCCCGGCGTGGGTGGCTGTGTCGTTGGTTTTGTTTGCGCGTATGCAAGCTATTCCATTGTGTACCGCATGATCTGGTATTACCGGAAACGTCGGGAAAGTATCCTTAAGCGGGGAGAAACTTCGCCAGATGAGTCTTGATGAGTTTTGCCTGCAGTCTAATCGGCAGGGGGTGTAAAACGACGTTGCTTGGCCGTCCTGGCCAGCGGGCCGTTAAACCGGGGCTTCTGCCCGTACGAAACTCAAACCTTGACTAACGTCCGTTTCGCTGCCAGTTCGTCGATCATTCCCTGAATTTGACGGGCCATTGTATCCGTGATCGGGTCGTTGGCTGCGCGCCGGTCCCGTTTAGGATTAACCTCAATGGCCTCGCCAACTTTGATGGTGCAGTCGAGCGGAGAGTGCTTCTCG
>Ga0310123_10004898_pt1 | contig 10065 bp, 7 predicted proteins | sample CB6_AW_1057_MG_FD_203505 | JGI IMG/M metagenome (GOLD analysis project Ga0310123, IMG submission 203505) | Marine microbial communities from Western Arctic Ocean, Canada - CB6_AW_1057 | ecosystem: Environmental > Aquatic > Marine > Oceanic | place: Canada: Western Arctic Ocean | collected...
CATTATTTATTTTAAACAAGAGCACTGGCGAAATAAAAGATGAAATCAATTGGGAACCCATTGCTGATGTATTATTAATGCCTGATCAAGACCACATAATCCTGGTGAGCAAAAATGGAAACATGGCCAGTATCTCGCAAACCACCGGCGAAAAAACTGAATTTGATCTTCCAGATTACGGTTTGGTAAAACATACGCCAATTTGTTCTGGAGATCTTTGTATCATCCCCTTTGCTGATGGAACATTGAGCGGGATCAATATTAAGAATAGATCGCGAAAATGGCAGATTGAGACAGGCAGACCTATCACGGGGATATGGAGAGTAGGCAGGGGATTTATGACCCAAGATGTAAAAAAGATTATACGGTACTATCAATGAATAAAATTATTGGATTCATTATCTTTGTGTCCTTTCTCGCAGCTCAGGGGAAAATTGATCTTTCTGTTTTTCCCGTTTCAGACAACGATTCCCCCATAGATACATTAAGCCCCGTGAGTTCGGTACCCAGTGGGATGCCACAAATTCTGTTTAAGAAAAAAGTCATTCGGGCAGCATCTTTTACTGGCGTGGTTTCCTTTGCAGGTCTGGCTTGGTATTTCCAAACTAAAGCTGACCAACACTATGACAATTACCTCCATAGCGGTAATCCCAATACCATGAATTCAGAATGGAATCGCACCGAAGAATTGGATAAAATGTCAGGCTGGATGGTGGTTTTTTCTCAAGTATGTTCACATATATTAATCCTTACATATATAGAACATGAATAGAGTTATTTTAAGTTATACTTTAATGTTGTTCTTATTGAGTTGCTCTAAACGAGATCGCTTAAATCCACTCGATGTTGAAAACAAAATAACGGGCGGAAAACCGACCGGTCTGAATTTGGTTCCAATTCGAGATACGGTACAAGTATCCTGGGATAATATTGACGTTCATGATCTATCTGATTATGTAATCCATAAAGCTGTAAATAATACGGGGTTGATGGAATATGACACCGTATCAGCTGCATCCACCGAGTTTTCCGATAGCGAAGTGAGCTATTACCAAAATTACACCTATGCGGTCCAGGCAGTAACGAATTATATGGTGTCACCCCTGTCTGATACTGTCTCTGTCACGGTTGGACCCTATTCCATTTATGTTGCTGATTTTTATGACAACAGTGTACGTATCCTTTCCTGGGACGGAAGTTATTTAATAAAATCACAATCTGTATCTTCTCCAAGAGCCATCCAATACCGGGAATCGGATAATCGTTTCGCGGTGGCAGATTATTATGATAAGGCTGTGCTTTTGCTCTCCACAGACCTGAATGAAACCGAATACATTGATATTGGCGATTATCCATTAGACCTGGATGTAAACCAATTAACAAATCGCATTCATGTCCTGACCCGGAATGGATACATCATGAAATTAGATGAAGAGGGAGAAAAGATTGAAACCTTGAATGTCGGAATGCCATTCGGTTGGGATGCCGAGATATCTTCGGATCCAATCAGTGATGGACTGTGGATCTCCAACCCTGATTCTGGGATTGTCTGGTTTTTGCCCTATAATGAAGGTTGGAATCATGTAGTAAAATTCAACCAACTGGATTCGCCTTCCTCATTATCATCTTTTGGCGGAGGCTGGGTAGCCACTCATGCAGGGATCGTCCATTTATCACCCAGTGGCGATTCGGAAATCCTTGAACCCGATATTTATGTGACAGACGTAGAAATTGATACCGTGTCAAAGCAATGCTTTTATGTGGGTAAAGACCTTGTTAAGGGCTCATGGGTGGCAGGAAAAATTGATTTAGAAACAAAATTCAACACCATTTTGCTGGATGGTGATTATCACTATTTACACCAGATATATCCGATTCCCGGCGAAATTGGCACAGAATTCATGATCCAGGAAAGTAAGACATGGACGTTAATCAGATTCGATGTAAACGGTAATAAATTGGGAGAGATACATGACTTTAACTCAAGACTTGATTTTCAAATATACTAAATATTATCAATGATTACATTTCAGCGTATTTTTCTTTTTTCTTCTCAGATGCCCTTTTATTCTGATCCAATTCCATTTTTCTTAAACGAATCGAAAGAGGTGTTATTTCCACTAATTCATCTTCCGCGATGAATTCAATGGATTGATCTAAAGAGAGAAGTTTTGGAGGACGAATCGTGACAGATGCATCCGTTCCGGATGCACGCATGTTTGTCAATTTTTTCTCCCGGGTAATGTTCACATTCAGGTCTTCAGAACGATTCCGTTCGCCAATGAGCATACCATCATAGACTTCTGTCCCCACGCTTACGAACAATTCGCCACGGTCCATCATACCCATGCAAGCATAAGCTGTTACTTTCCCATTCCGGTCTGCTACCAATGCGCCCGTATTACGTTGGGGAATACGACCAAACCAAGGAGCGAAACCGTCAAAAAGTTTGTTCATAATTCCTGCACCTTGAGTATCCGTCATAAATTGACTCCGGAAACCGATCAATCCACGAGATGGGATGGAAAATTCCATATTTACCCTACCACTGCCATGATTTTGGAGATTGGTCATTCGCCCCTTTCTTTTTGACAACTTTTCTGTAATTATCCCTACTCTATCTTCTGGGATATCCAAGAAAACTTTTTCCATGGGTTCCATTGTTTTTCCATTTTCTTCCTGGGTAATTACGTGTGGTTTGGAAACCATAAACTCATACCCTTCCCTACGCATGGTTTCTATCAAAACAGCCATTTGGAGTTCACCCCGACCCCGAACTTCAAACACATCGACCCGTTCGGTTGCAAGGATATGGAGAGATACATTACTCAAGATTTCCTTTTGCAATCTTTCGTGAATATGACGGGTGGTGAGGTAATTCCCTTCTTTCCCGGCAAAGGGACTGTTATTTACATAAAACAACATGGAAACGGTGGGCTCATCCACTACGATCCGTGGTAAAGGTTCAGGATTTTCATTATCAGAGATGGTATCGCCAATAGTAATGCCATCTAATCCCGCAATGGCAATAATGTCCCCTGCTTCTAATTTTTCAACTTGAATTTTTTTAAGTCCTTTAAATGTGTATAAAGCAGAAAATTTATGGTGGTGCGTAATTCCTTTCTCTCCACAAAGCGCATATGATGAATTCATTTCAAGCGTACCATTATTCAAACGACCAATAGCTATTTGCCCCACATAGGAATCATAATCCAGGTTAGTCACTAGAAATTGCGGGATGTAATTATCATCTGCAACCGGTCCAGGAATTCTTGATAAAATCGTATCGAAAAGTGGTTCAAGATCTGTTGATTTGTCATCCAATTTAATATGGGCCACACCTTCTTTAGCATTTGTATATAAAATAGGGAATTCTATCTGTTCATCAGTAGCATCCAAGTCAATAAACAGGTCATACACTTCATCCACAACTTCACTTATCCTAGCGTCCCCTCGATCAATTTTATTAATTATAAGAATAATTGGCAGGTTCTTATCCAGCGCCTTCTTTAAAACAAATCGAGTTTGAGGTAAAGGGCCTTCACTGGAGTCAACAAGTAACAAAGCACCATCTACCAGATTCAGACTTCGTTCCACTTCACCTCCAAAATCTGCGTGACCCGGCGTATCCATAATGTTGATCTTGATATTTTTGAAATCGATCGCGGTATTCTTGGCCGTAATTGTAATACCACGCTCTTTTTCAAGATCCATGGAGTCCATTATACGGTCTTCCACTTGTTGATGTGCCTTAAAGGTGCCACTTTGTTTTAACATACCGTCAACGAGGGTCGTTTTCCCGTGATCTACATGGGCAATTATTGCAATATTTCTAAAATTTTCTTTTCTCATGATGTCTTCTTAAAATAATTGAATTGGGGTAAAAATTAGCGGCGAAATTTCATGCTTTAGGGATATGTTAAAAAGAGATATTTGACACTCTTTCAAAAGATAAGAAAAAATTAATTTTTCCGGTTTTTTCGTTTACTTTTTCCGCCTTTACCCTTTTGATTTTTTTTACCACGAAATTTTTGATCTCGGCCGCCTTTTTTCTTTTTCCTTCCTGTAAAGAAATCATCTTTTTTGGATGGCGCCCTATTTGGCAATTCTTTGGAGATTTCAACAGAGAGTGCAACATCTTCAAATGTTTCCTTATTTAAGGCCTTTATAATGTCATTTTTCCGATTATCTTCAATTTCAAAGAAAGAGAATTTTTTCATAATATCGATACTGCCAATCACAGCATCTTTTGAATCCATTGCTTCATTTATTAATCCCATGAGTCGATTGGGCGTCAATTTATTCCGAGTACCTACATTGATAAAGATTGTTGCAAATTTTGATCTTTGGCGTTCAGACCGATTCTTCCTTTCACGAGGTTCTCTAGTATCCTTTTTGTTTTTTCCACTGGATATGTTTATATCACGTGCATTTTTATAATAGGACAAATAGCGGTTGAATTCTGCTGAAACAAAATGTTTGATTAGAGTTTCTCGATCGAACGAAACTAACTTTTCATAAATATTATCTAAAAATGGCCCAATCTGTTCTTCATTCACTTCTACTTTTTCAATTTTATCAATGAGTGCATAAAGGCGTTTTTCGCAAATATCCCGACCACTTGGAGCTAACTCTTTTGAAAAAGAAATTCCTGAAATCCGTTCGATTTCTTTCAGTTTTCGCATATCTCGAGTATGAATAATAGCAATGGATATTCCACTTTTTCCGGCTCGCCCTGTCCGACCACTACGATGTACATATACTTCCGGGTCATCAGGCAAACTATAATTAATAATATGGGTTATATCATTTACATCTAATCCACGGGCAGCAACATCTGTGGCTACCAATACTTGTAAACTACGACGTCTGAATTTCCCCATTACTTCATCCCGTTGTGATTGGGAGAGATCACCATGGATCGCATCAGCATTATAACCATCATGCATTAATTTATTGGCAATTTCCTTAGTTTCACGACGGGTTCGACAAAAAACGATTCCATAGATATTGGGATTCATATCTGCGATTCTTTTGAGTACCTCGTAACGATCCTTCGCATGTACCATATAATTCACATGTTTAATGTTTTCTGCTCCAATATTCTTGCGCGCCACGGCTATTTCCACTGGGTTTCTCATGTATTTCCGGGTAATAGAAACTACCTTTTTAGACATGGTTGCAGAAAAAAGAAGTGTTTGTTTCTCATTTGGTGTATTCTCCAGAATAGCGTCCAATTCTTCCTTGAATCCCATGGTGAGCATTTCGTCAGCTTCATCTAAAACTACTCGTTCAATATTCTCAACAAATAATTTTTTCCGATTGATTAAATCTCGTGTTCTTCCAGGTGTTCCTACAACAATCTGTGCACCTTTTTTAAGTGCTCTTATCTGAGAATGAATCTTTTCACCACCATACACTGCAAGTATGTTTACCCCTTTCAAGTATTTCGAATAGCTGATTAGGTCACGAGTGATTTGTACGCAGAGCTCCCGTGTAGGGCATAATACTATTGTTTGAGTATTCTTATTATCAGGATTTGCTAAATGGATAGCTGGCAACCCAAATGCCGCAGTTTTTCCAGTTCCTGTTTGAGCTGTTGCAATTATATCCTGATGGGATGACATTAAGTGAGGAATGGTTTCAGATTGGATTGGCGTGGGAGTTTCAAACCCTAATTCATGTACGGCTGTAATGATATTTTGATGCAGACCAAAATTTTCGAATGTACTCATAAATAAGTTTTACCGGTGTGGATGATAGTGTCTTCGTAAAACGAAGCTAAAAATGTGGTGCGGAAGTTCGCCTGAATTGAACACCATAAATAGGGATATTTAATATTGTGTTAGGGATTAAGAAGTTGGAGTCTTGGACGAATAAATGGTTTCGTTGAATGTTAAATTGAATAACTATGCATTAAATTTAAATTATTTTATTATTTATGAATTAATTTTCTCCCAAGTCAGATCCAAACATAACTTTGCTTTTTCAATCAATTCATTAATTTCTGAATGGGAAATAACTAAAGGAGGGCATATGATCATGGCATCGCCAACAGCTCGCATGATAAGCCCATTATTGAAACAGAAATCACGGCAAATTGTGCCGACATTTTGATCTGATGGGTAAGATGTTTTAGTATTTTTGTCTTTTACCAATTCCAATGCACCTACCATGCCCAGACCTCTTGCTTCACCTACCATTGGATGGTCTCCTAATGCCAGCCATTTTTTTTGAAGATAGGGACTTAATTCATTTTTAACTTTTTCTATAATTTTTTCATCTTTTAAAATGCGGATATTTTCTAATGCCACTGCGCATGCTGCAGGATGGCCAGAATAGGTAAATCCGTGATTAAAATCGCTCCCCTTATTGATCACAGTTTCCGCTACACGATCCCCAACCATTAGACCACCAATGGGCAAATACCCAGATGACAGTCCTTTGGCAATGGGCATGAGATCTGCTTCGATATCAAAATACTCTGAACCAAACCATTCGCCAAGACGACCAAATCCGCAGATCACTTCATCTGCAATCAATAGAATCCCATATTTTTTACAGATCCGTTGAATTTCGGGCCAATAGGTATCTGGCGGAATGATCACCCCGCCGGCACCCTGAACCGGTTCAGCTATAAAGGCTGCAACACGATCTTCCCCAATCTCTCTGATACGTATTTCTAAAGCCTGGGCAGTTTTCAATCCGAATTCTTCGGGATCCAATTCGCTGCCGCTGCGATACCAATAGGGTTGGGCAATATGTTCAATATCGTGCAATATGCCACCTTGGGCATGCATCCCTTTCATTCCACCAAGGCTGGAACCGGCAACGGTACTACCATGATAAGCGTTTTCCCGACTTATAATGACCGTTTTCTCTGGTTTTCCTTCTAATGTCCAAAAGTGACGAACCATCCTAACAACTGTGTCGTTTGCCTCAGAACCAGAATTCGTGAAAAATACATGGTTGAATTGGGGTGGAGATATATCCACCAATGCTTTTGATAACTCGATTGCTGGTGGGTGTGTTGTCTGGAAAAAGTTATTATAATAAGGTAATTCTTGCATTTGATTTGTGGCAGCATCCACTAATTCCTGCCGTCCATACCCCACATTCACGCACCAAAGTCCCGCCATACCATCCAGGATCTTGTTCCCATCGGAATCCCATAGATATACACCATCTGCATGGGTAATTATTCGCGTCCCCTTTTCCATTAATGCTTTGTGATCCGTAAAAGGATGAATATGATGTTGCCCATCTATATCTTGCAACTGCTGTGTATTATAACTTGCCATTATTCTTCATTCTGTTTATCCATGAGTGATACATGCATCGCCAAATTTTTCAAATATTGATTTATAAAATGGAGTCTTCATAACCTGCCATTCAGGATGCCATTGAACAGCCAATGCAAACGATGGAGAATCAGTAACTGAAAATGATTCCACTAACCCATCTTGTGAGGTGGCTTCAACGGTTAGTCCATTTCCCAATTGATTAATCCCCTGCCAGTGAACCGAATTAACCCATGGCTTTTTATCATCAGAAATTTTGTCCAAGATCCCATGAGAGGTGATAGAAATTTTATGAGCAAATCCATATTGCCCGTCCAAATCCAGAGTAGAATCTTCCCTGTGATCCATCATATCCGGGACACTATGAATTTTTTGATGGAGAGTACCTCCCATGGCCACATTCATTTCCTGAAACCCTCGACAAATAGCTAGTATAGGTAATCCGGAATCAACTGCATCTTTTATCAAGGGTAACATTGTGGCATCACGTTTGGGGTCATGCTTTGTCCCATCATCACTTTCAGGGCCTCCATAATGATGAGGCTCAATATTCGAATAACTTCCTGTAAACAGAATGCCATCCAGACTTTCTAAAAGTTTTTGCCGGTGGAGTTTGTTTCCAATTGCAGGAATTAATAGAGGTAATCCATTGAATACATTCGAAATAGCAGCAATATATTTGTCACCTGCCTGATGATAATAATGGGCACCCAGTTTCTCAAAACAAGTAGATATTCCAATTAGAGGCTTATTCATATTTTAAATTATCGTTTTAGACTCAATGCTTGCTGCAAAGCATTTGATTTGTTAGGCTTTGTATAGATATAGCACGATAATTTAAATGTAAGAACAATCTCATGGCACATATAAAACCCGATCATCACAACCGATTTCTGAAAAAATATTCAGATTTAAAAAGCATAGATCTCTTAATTGCAGACTTAAATGGTGTTTTACGTGGCAAACGTATCCAAACCAGTGCCTTAGAAAAAGTTTTCCAAGAAGGCCTTCTCCTGCCTGCATCGGTCTTTGCCGGCGATATTACAGGTGCTACTGTGGAAGAGACTGGCTTAGGCATTGCTCAAGGAGATTCAGACCGAGTGTGCCGTCCCATCCCAGGCACTTTATCCAAATCGCCATGGTATAAAAAATCAATGGGCCAAGTATTGATGACTATGCACGAAGCGGATGGTAATCCATTTTTTGCCGATCCTCGCCAAGTTCTTAAACGGATTATTGGTCAATTTCAAGAATTAGGATTCACCGCGGTTGTGGCGGTTGAATTAGAATTCTATTTATTGGATATTCGGCGGGACAGGCAAAAATATCCACAACCGCCAATTTCACCTGTCACCGGAAAACGGGATAAAAATACTCAAGTTTATTCAGTAGATGATTTAGACGACTATGGGGAATTTTTGGATCAAGTGGCTAAGGGAGCTGAATCCCAGGGCATCCCTGCTGATACAGCATTAGCGGAATATGCACCAGGCCAATTCGAGATAAATTTAAAACATGAACCGGATCCGTTATCCGCCTGTGATAATGCTATCTTACTGAAACGTCTGGTTAAGGGTGTCGCCCGGGAAATGGGCATGATCGCTACATTTATGGCCAAGCCTTACGCTCAACAGGCCGGGAGTGGAACCCATATTCATATCAGTATCCTAGATAAGAATAAGAAAAATATTTTTTCCGATCCGCGAAATGAAATCGGCTCAAATATTCTTCAACATGCCATTGGTGGGCTAAGTAAAATCATGAAAGAAAGCATGGCTATTTTTTGCCCCAATGCAAATTCCTACCGGCGCTTCCAGCCAAATCTTTATGTACCCATGGCACCCACATGGGGCATAGACAACAGAACTGTAGCGATTCGAATTCCTGCAGGTCCTGAAAAAGCAAAACGAATTGAGCATCGTGTCTCCGGTGCCGATGCAAACCCTTATCTAGTGGTAGCATCCATCCTTGCGGGAATTCATTACGGCATGACACATAAAATTGCACCGCCTAAAATATCTACTGGCGATGCTATTTTGAAACATAAACCATCCCTGCCCTTAACCTGGGTAGAAAGTCTGGATGCATTTTCAAAATCAAAAATTCTAAAAAAGTATTTTGGTAAGGAATTTTGCCATGTTTATTACGAAACAAAATATAAGGAAATGAAAAAATTTGACAGTCACATTACTCCATTGGAATTGGACTGGTATTTAAGAACTGTCTAAGAGATTTTAAAAACTAAAATTTAACGATAATCCTTCTATATTTTTAAATACACCAAAATCTGTGTGAACATAATCCACTCTGATTTTTGGGCCTCGAGGAATTTGGTAATTTAAACCAAATCCGAATGACAATCCTTGTTCTGCTTTGTCCCCGGAATCAGCCTTATCCATGAATAAATGGGATTGTCCTGTCCGCAGAAATAATAGGTCATTAAAATTATATTCAATGCCTGCATTCACATATTCAACATTATTATTGGGGTGAATGCCATCTGCAGCTATTGTTATTTTCTGATTTGGAGCAATCATAAAATCCTTTGTAAGTCCAAATCTGAATAAAAGTGGCAGTGGCCATCTCCCTGCATCTAAATGGGCATCAATACGGTCATTGTTTCCGTAAATAGTTTCATCTATGTCAAAATCAACCAATGTATTTGTACCACCCATTTGGAGTTTTCCACCAAAATTGGAAACACTCATCCCTATCCTTATGCCTCCAGCGGTAGTAAAAAGTGACCCTATATCAACGGAGAACC
>Ga0310123_10004901_pt1 | contig 10065 bp, 8 predicted proteins | sample CB6_AW_1057_MG_FD_203505 | JGI IMG/M metagenome (GOLD analysis project Ga0310123, IMG submission 203505) | Marine microbial communities from Western Arctic Ocean, Canada - CB6_AW_1057 | ecosystem: Environmental > Aquatic > Marine > Oceanic | place: Canada: Western Arctic Ocean | collected...
ATTCTTCCCGGTGTCGGGATCGAAGTCGGAAGAAATTCCCTTGGCGTCGGAGACCATATTCCGATCCGGCGTCCCCCCAAACATGGCTCGATCCAGGTTCTCGTTGGCTGCCGTAAAGAGAAACCAGGAGGCACCGCAAAGAAGGATTACAACTACGAGCTTGCTACTCAGGCTTTTCATGATTACTGCCCTTCGGTCACGATTCGGATGTTTTGATAATGGATGTCGTGGTAGGACTGGCCAAAGATCCCGGGAGATCCTGATCTGATCGGATAGGGATCTTCTACCACAATCGTCCAATCCGCAGGCTCTGCCTGATCGCGCGGCCAGATTTTGCCACGGATAGTCGCTTTGGCATCGTTTGTCTGAACCTGCATCTTCATTCTGAACCAGGTGTCCGACTCCCAGGCAAATGGGACTGATTGCGCCATCCGGCGAGCAGCTGCCCAGGAATGCACGGAAACAGTCTGATCATTCCCACCCAGGCTCAGAATGTAGCCACTGTTGATCAGCCCCATGTCGGGAATCCGGCGCCGGTGAGGCAGCGCTTTGAAATCGATCGACATACTGTAGTCACGCATTCGGGGATCCCCGATGAATACGTAGGCCCTTTGAATTCCCCGCGTGATCCGCTTCTTCTCGAGTACGATTTCACCGTCTTCCAGCTTCTGGACCGTGAACTTGTTGAAAGCTCCGATCCAGTGGGCTGGATACTTGCCAACTTCCACCGACTCTAGATCCTCCGTCCATCCATCCTTGGGAAAGACTCTGACCCGGAGCTCGGCATCCAGGCCATTGGCAGTGGCTTTGATCGCTCCACTGCGCGGCGTGGCCGCCCCACCAGCGGTGAACTCGGAGGCTTTGATCTCGCCCGGGACACCCTGCAGGGTCCAGGTCGGGGAAACATCCTCCAGAGATCTCCCCAGGCTGTCGAAAGTACGTGCCTTGAGGGTGACCTTCTCTCCTGGCCGCAGGATCAACTCGCCAGGCCACACCCGAAGTGAAGCGGCAGCGCCCTGCCCGCGATTTACCGGTCGCGGCTGGAAAACCGATTTCTGGACTGGCTTTGACTTGTCGCCCAGACAGTAAATCCCTTCTTCGGTCGTAAAGTAGATCCGCCCGTAGGCGATGGCTGGAGAACCGTAGATTTCGGCGTAGCGTCCGTCCGGATGGTGGATTTCGACCCGGCTACTCGGCTCGTAGCCTCCGTCATTAATCTTGATGATGTGAAAGAGTCCATTGACTTCGGGCGCAAAGATCTTGTTGTCGGCAACGACGGGAGATCCTTTGCCAACCGTTCCCAGGCTGGTTTCCCAAACCAGATGACCCGTATCCGCATCCAGAATACGCAGGTTGGCTGAGTTGTCGATCACATATAACCGACCGTTGAAGAGCGAGGGTGCGGAAAATCCAGCCGGCGACTCGTCATGTCTCCAGATCTCATGGGTCTTAGTGATGTCGCCACTCCCAGTCGCGTCGATGGCGACTAACCGCCCCATTGTATTGTCGTCCAGATTCTCCTCGCTGTGAGCCGCATAGACACGGTTATTAGCCAGCACAACGGACGAGTTCAGGCCCCGGTGACTGAGTCCAAAACCCCACAACTTGCGGCCGGTATTGGCATCCAGGGCGTAGACAGAGCCGTCTCCGTCCCCATTGACAAGCGCTCTCCGACCGCTGATATCTCCAATCACCGGTGTCGAGTACGTATTTAGATCGGCCGCCGCTCCACCCGGGGTCGCGATCCACACCAGATCTCCGCTCCGCTTATCGAAGGCAGCATAGCGATGGCGCGGCACTGCGAGGCCTCCCCAGCTCGACATGCCGGAAGTCAAGAAGAGCAGATCGCCGTCTACCACTGGCGTATGGGTGCGTCCTCCGAATCCGGAATAACGACCGAACTCTTGACTCAGGGGCCGTTCGAAAACTGTCTTCCCGTCCTTGTCCAGGGCGACCAGTAGTCCCCCCACGCCGTGAAAGTAGACATAACCGGTTTCAGAATCGGCTGCCAGATTGGCCCAGCCGACACGCTCGAAGGGAACAGTCGTGAGATAGACGTTGAAACGCCGGTCCCATAGTAGGTTTCCGCTTTCCGCATCGAAACAGGTAACCTGCTCCTGACGGTGGATCCCTTCGCCGACGCGACCTGCCGCACAGACTCGTCCGTCAACCACTACCGGGGTTGATCGTCCCACGAAATCCTGCCGCCAGATAACATTGCGCCCCCCCAACTCCCAGCTATCGATCAGGCCGGTGTCGGGCGCCACACCCTGCTGTTGCGGCCCACGCCAATGCGTCCAATCAGAGCCCAGAGCGGTGGCAAGAAGCAAAGAAACTATGGAAAAGATCGAGCTTAATCGAAAGGCTTGCATCAGTTCTCTCTTATGAACGTTTCGGAAGTGGGGCATGCACAAATTCTAACAAATACGCAGGTAGTCAGTTTGTGACTCGTCAGCTTAGACGAGTTCCACAGGCGTGAGTTTCGGAGAAAGTTCTCGTTTCTCGATTCTTTGTGCCCGTCCGAATAGTAAAACGCTTGGGAGGGATCTCCCGTTACTTGGGAAGCTGGTTCGAAGAGGCGCCCAATGGGGTTGCCTCCCGGCCGACGGTTTCCTATCCGGATTATTTTGACCACGAAGGCCACGAAGAACACGAAGATTGGGTTGGGCCGGACTGGGTCAAAACCGGAGGGAGCCGGCACATGAGATTCAAGGTTTTTCGCGTCGAAGGTGCAACACGATAACAGCCCTGGGGAACAAAGGTGTGCGGAAAGGAAGCCTGAAGTTTCAGGGTTAGACAAAGCGGATAGTCAGCGGATAGCGGAAACGAGTCCCGTCAGAGGTTTTGACCGCCGCCACGATGATCAGCACGAAGTCCAGAATCAGCAGGATCAAGATCCCGAGACCCGAGAGAACCATCCAGGCGACACCCAGCGGAGCGAGGGCACGCCCAATTGAGAGCACAAATGCTCCCGGCAACACCCCCAGCAAGAGCAAGCCCAGGAAGTAAACCGTCACCGAAAGATGGAAATTCAAAGCTTCCTATTCATGAGGTTCTCGCGGAAGTCGGCGAATTGAAGCTTACCTGACCTTCTGCAATGATGGCGTTGGGGGCGGCTCAGGCCCACCCCGAATCAATCCAGGAGGCCTACGATGACATTCGTTTCCGATCTCAAACCGCGTGAGTTGTGGCAACACTTCGACCAGATTCTGACCATTCCGAGAGGCTCGAAGAATGAGGCAGCTATCCGCAAGTATGTGATTTCAATTGCCGACAAGAACGGGCTGAGTTGCCGCCAGGATGGAGCCGGCAATTTGGTAGTGCTCAAACCGGGAGCGCCCGGCAGAGAAACCGACCCGGTTCTCATATTGCAATCTCATCTCGATATGGTGAACGAGAAAAACGCCGACGTGAACCATGATTTCGATAAAGACCCAATCCGACCGCACCGCGAGGGCGATTTTGTGAAAGCTACCGGCACCACTCTGGGAGCAGACAACGGGATCGGTGTGGCCACCCAATTGGCAGTTCTGGAGAGCCCCGACATCGTGCACGGTCCTCTCGAACTCTTGTTCACGGTGGACGAGGAGACTGGCCTGACTGGAGCGGCCGCACTTGAGCCCGGCTTTCTCAAGGGAACTCGAATGCTCAATCTGGACACCGAAGAGGAGGGCGCAATTTACGTGGGCTGTGCAGGAGGGGCCGGAGTCGACCTGCTGCTGATTCTGGATTGGGAGCCGCCGGGCAGTGAACGATTGACTTTCCAGGTGCACTTGGCCGGACTTAAAGGCGGTCATTCAGGGGTCGATATTCATCGTCAACGGGGCAACGCCATCAAGATCCTGGCCCGTGCCCTGGCCGCGCTGCAGACACCTTTTCGTCTGGCCGGCATACGGGGAGGCAACATGCGTAATGCAATCCCTCGAGAGGCGACTGCCAGAGTGACCATCCCAAGGCTCCAGGAACCGGCATTTCGAGAGCAACTGAATCTGACACTGGCTGAAACTGCGGCAGAGGTCCGGGTGGCCGATCCTGAGATGAACTGGGATTTCAACCAGGTCGAGACCCCGGATGTCGTTCTGACTGCTACTTCCAGTGAGACGGCGATAGATCTCCTGAATGCCCTGCCCCACGGGGTAACGACAATGAGTTACGAGATTCCGGAACTGGTAGAAACCAGCGGTAACGTTGCCACTGCCCAGATGCGCGACGGGCGACTCGAGATTCACGTTAGCAATCGGAGTTCAGTAGCCTCGGCACTCCAGGCATTGTGTGAACAAGTGACCTCAATTGGCAGATTGGCTGGAGCTTCGGTGACAACCGGCGAAGCCTATCCTGGGTGGCAGCCAAACTTAGATTCGGAGCTTCTCCGAATCGCCCAAAGGGTGTATCAGAAGATTCGCAACGAGGCAGCCCGTGTGAAGGCCGTGCACGGCGGTCTCGAATGTGGGCTCATCGGCGAGACCTTTCCGGGAATGGATATGGTTTCGATAGGCCCTCAGATCGAATTCCCCCATTCCCCGGACGAGTGCGTCAAGATCGATTCTGTAGCAGAATTCTGGGAAATTCTGGTGGCCATACTGGAGGATGTATAGGGCGCCTATAAAGATGCTCTTCGTTACAAACAAGTCAAGTCTTGGAGTTGAGATGGGTAGAGGGACGGATCGGAGCGACTGCTGGCTCAACTGGCTGGCGCGGTCGCGAACAGGGGTCTTGTTGTACCGGCCTCGCAAGGCCCCCACAGCTCTGAACCTACTTTGATCAGTACCCTGCTAGAAAATCGAGACAGCCCATAGCGCGATCCGCCCCAATACTCGGACGGGCACCCAGGGAAGCTCCGCCTCGAACCGACGGGATGAAAGGTTCGGAGCTCGGCGATTTGGAGCAAGTGCGGTAGCGTACAGGGCGAGAACAAACCAGCCCGTTCAGCAGGATCCAGCTACCGCTTTGGTAATCTGTTCCGGGAGGGTTATCGCGAAGCCTTTCAGGCTTCCTTTCCGCACACCTTTTTCCCCAAGGGCGGTGCCCTGGGCTGTTATCGTGTTGCACCTTCGGCGCGCAAAACGCTCGACTGTAAAGAAGTTGCAGGGGAGAGGTGCCTAGTAAAAAATAATGAACTCGAGCACCAGCCAGGCGCTCAGCACGGCCCCGGCAAGAAATTTCCACAGGGCCGGACGAGGAGTCGAGAGTCGCCGTCCCGGACCGGTCCATTGAAGTTTCGCCTTCTGGGCATATCGGTAGTAGTTGTCCCGTACACCCATGAGAATGGAATACGAAATGGCATAGAAGACCGCAAAAACGACAATCAGGAACAGCCCCAGGCTCCAGTAAAGAGTCTCGCGTGACATTGAGCGATGTTATACCATCCAGGCAGTCATGACCGCTCCAACCGGTGCCCCCTCAGACTCCATGCGAATTGATCGTTGGCTGGATGTCGCATGTCTCTGCAAGACGCGCAGCCAGTCCACCGAGATTTGCAAGAAGGGACAAGTATCGGTCAATGGCCAAACGGCAAAGCCCAACCGACTGATCCGGCCCGGGGATCGAGTCGAACTGAACACTCGGGACTGGCCTTGGATCGTGCAAGTGGTCGGCTTGAAAGAGAAGGCGGTCTCGCGAGCCATCGCCCGCACTCTGTACGAAGACCTGTCGCCTCCTCGGCCCAAACTTGATGCCCTGGAGCGGATTCTTCGCATGCCTCCAGCGGAACGAGAAAAAGGTGCCGGCCGCCCCACCAAGAAAGAGCGTCGGCGTATGGGCCGCCTACGAGGTTGATCTGAGAGAGGGGGTTAAGAGCGTTTGTCTGGGGTTTATTTTGACGATTGAGTCAAGTTTTGGCAACGGAGCAAAATACTCTGCCTGGATTCATTTTGCTTTGCCGCTCCGGTTACAAGCCTTGTATTGTAGGAGTCGGCTCCGCCCGGCGAACCCCGCCAAAGAATCACAACCTCCGAAAATCCTAGCGGTCCGCTGCCCGCTCTCGATCATTGTCGAAGAACGGCACACCGGGGATCTGTCAAAACACCCCGGAGTTCGCCACCTGAAGGTGACTCCTACAATGCGTAACCTGCTTCGGAGCGGCAAAGCAAACGGAATTACAGGTAGGATATCTGGGGTTCCAGACAGGCAAGGACAAGCGCCTCTACACCGCTTGCCGGTCTGAGGCGAAGCCTCGTTAACCTGAAACTTGATTTATCCGAATCGCGCTCTCGCCGTTCACTCAGTCGAACTGGACCGCAGCCACATACGGGAGATTGCGGTGGCGACCCTGGTAATCGAGACCGTATCCGATGAGGAACTCATCTCCAACTTCAAAGCCCGAGTAACGGATCGGGCATTCCGCCAGACGAAGCGATGGACGGTTCAGGAGAGTGCAGGCATGAAGTGAAGCCGGCCCCTTTGAGGCCAGAATTTCGAGCAGAAAATTCAGGGACAAACCGGTGTCGACGATATCTTCCAACACCAGGACGTGTTTGCCTTCGAGGTTGTGGCTGACATCTCGCACCAGGCGCACTTCGCTTCTCACCTGACCGGGGGCATAACGGCTGAGAGCCACGAAATCCAGGGATACCGGAAGCGAGATGGCTCGCATCAGATCGGCAGCGAAAATAGAGGCGCCCGTGAGGACGGCCACCAGCACCAGTTCGGAGTCGCATCTGGAATAATCGAGCTCGATCCGCCGTCCGATCTCTTTCACCCGCGTTGCGATCGCAGCCGCATCCAAAACCACCTCAGAAACTGAGGGCTCCAGGGATTCATGCTCAAGAAGCGCGTGACTCATTCAGGCGACCGAACTTGAAAAGTAGCTTTTTGTAGTCGCGGGCATACAGGATCTTCACTCTGACATCTGGATAGAGAGCTCGCATTCGGCGGATCTTGCTATTTTTCCGCGTCACGAGACTCTGCTTCATGGTCGTGAGCTCGATGAAAAGATCGAACTTGGGCAGAAAAAAATCTGGTGTAAAGCTCTCGACAACTCGTCCCGTCTCGTCTCGCTTCAGGGCAAAACAGGTGGACTCAAAAGTCCAGCCCACGCCATAGAAATCGAGAAAACGGGCAAACTCTCGTTCGCTTTCGTGAGCGAATCGCTCACTCAGATCTTCAGTTGCCTCAACCATCGACGCGCCGAATCTAGCAGACTCACCTGACAGACCGGCCCAGCGAAACCCGAAAAATCCGAAGCGCTCAGCTGAAACTTAATTTGGTTGGCGGAATGTGACGGGACGCTCGAGTAGGCCGAGCACCTTGCTTGGCACTACCACTGCGATTCGCGGCGGAGTGAGAAGATGACACCCAAGGTGGCTGTTGTACAGGGGCTCCGCCCGCCACCTTTCGGTACTCTGGCAAGTTTCTTTCATGAATGATCCGGCGCAGCCGGAGGCGCCTTGGAGTGCCGTGGCCCTGGAGCCTGTTACCGAATTCGGACGTTACTTCCTTCAGAGCGGGCTCAGCGTAAGCGGCCCGGCCAAGATTAATGATTGAGGGCCTCACTAGGCTCTTAAGCAGGAAATCGCCGGGGCGCTGACGCTAACCCCGCTCCGAAAGAGGCCGAGTTCAGCGCCTGGAGAGTGCGGCAACAGGCTCCCATGTCCCAACCCTAGCCCGAGAGGCGGCGGCATGGCCGGGCGCACTCCGAAGGACTTCGCCAAGATCTCCTCGCAAGTTCCCAGGGAGAGGTGCCCTATTCCAAAATCGTCGGGGGGACAGCTGACAAAAAATCCAGCGCAAAGTTTCCGAAAAGCTGCTGGGCGACGATGGGCCGGGTCGATTCGACGGTGATGTACCCCCGCACCTGACCGGCACTCCCCGGCACCAGGTCAGCCAACAGATCGGATCGTCGCGTCCCGGAGAGCATGTCAAAAAAGGTGAAGCCACTCTGCAGGCCCACTTCCGTGAAAACTCGAATAGTCACGCGGGTCGTCTGAATATCCGGGTTATGGAAGGCCAGGCCGGTGAATAATTGTTCCCCGGGGGTGCCGGATCTCAAGTTGGCTACCTGGCTGAAGATGGCTCGCGTCAAAAGTGCTGTCTGGAGGGGGAGAGCGGCGGCGTAGCGTCCAACGTCGGCATCACCGAAAATGACGTCTCCCAATACTCCGGGACCGGTCGCTTCCACCCGAATAGAACCATCTACCTGGGGGGCAGTTGGAGGGCCCAGGTTGAAAAGCTCTCCCATGTCCCGTTGCAGAGCCTGATTCGGACCCAGAACAAGGCTCGGTGCGACATTCAGCACGCTCCCGTTCTCTTTCAGGGCGGTGATAAGCAGGGCCACCGGACTGCTCGAGACATTCACCACCTTGAGCGATGTCGATATGCGGCCGCCTCCGCTTTCCCCATGGGCTAACTGAGCCGAAAAGGAGACGAGGGACTCGTTTCCGGCAAGAGCATTGAATCCCAGGATCGTATCTTCCAATTGAATGGTCTGGAAGGCGGCAATCCCCAGGGTCGAGCTGGTAAGCCGAATCAAGCCATCATTGATCGGACCCAGCCCAAAGAGCGAGTCCAATGTTTCGGCCAGACATCCGCCGGCGAAGAGGGTGCGGGACTGCGAGCCAAGTTGCTGCCCGGCAGGATCAAAGATCTCCAACTGCACGGTCACGGGTTGGGCGTTGGGATTCGCCAAATAGAGAGTTTGCACCGCGTCTTGCAACCCTTCCAAGGAGGGATAACTCGATGGTCCGCTGATGATGCGAGTGAAATAGAGCACGTTGGAGAGGCTCGCAACCGCGAGCGCGCCGTCGAGTTGAGACACGAGGCCGTTCTCACTCACTTTTCCGAACTGGAAGAAGCTGGCTACGGTCGACCTCTGCGAGAGGAGGCGGATCCAGCCATCGCGTGGACTGCTGACGTCAAGACTGAAAATCTCACTGGCTGTGCGCGCAAGCTGTTGTTGGGAACCGAGGTTTTTTAGACTCGGGTTGTTGGGGTAGGACTGCAACCTTCCATCGGCTGCCACTGCCTGAAACTCGAGATCCGTGGCCAGCAATCCGTGGTTAGTGATTGCGTAGCCGGAGAAGCTGACGTCATCCCCTTTTAGGAAGGGAAACCAGAGTTCGGCTCCCGGCAAGACTCCGAAGCGTCGCGGCCCAGCCAGCATTTCCGGGGTGAGGACGGTCCCAAGCAGCGAAACCGCAACCCAAAAGGCCCCCATCAGAAGGAGCCCGAAAAGCCCTGGCCGGGCGAAAGGTCGCAGGCCGGCTACTCTCAAGGTTTGTTGCCCGAGAGCGAGAGCCGAACAGACGATTCCACGGAACGGCCGGATAGTCCTGTACATGCAAACATCTCCAGCCACCAAGAGTAACCGGATCCGTCACCCGTTTTTGTGATCCCGGCAACCCATGAGTGTGTCCGATTAGCACGAGAAGCCCGTCCGACTCCCACGCTCAAGCCTCGGGCTCCGTAAGGCACTTGGAGATCTTGGCGAAGCCCTTCGGAGTGCTGCGGCCATGCCGCCGCCTTCGGGAACAGGGCTGTGGCATGGCCACAGCACTCCAAGGCGCCTTCGGCGCGGGATCAAGTTTCAGGCACGCTACCGAAAAATCGTCGGTGGCACTGCCGACAGATAGTCCAGAAGCTGGTTCCCGAGCAGTTCCTGGGCCACCACGGGCAGGCTGGCCAGGATTTCGATGTAGCCCCGCGACTGACCGACCGACTCGACCACCAGACTGGTCAGGACATCAGCAGTCCGCCCCCCGGCCACCAGCTGAATCGTGGTCTCACCTACCAGTTCGCAATCGAGCGTAAACACGCGGATGGTGATATCTACGGTGGCAGCGTTGGGGTTGGCGAAGGCCAGCCCGGTAAACGTCCGACGGGTGGGATCTTGCGCGTCCTCCGTATTGGCCACCTGGCTAAAGATGGCCCTCGTCAGAAGCTGGGTCTGGAGAGGCAGTGCCGCCCCATAACGGACCCCGAATGCATCCCCGAAGACAACATCCCCAATCACACCGTCACCGTCGGCAGTGACGGTCAAGCTTCCAACGACTGCTGGAGCGGTGGCTACATCACCCAGAACGAAGAGGTCGGCGACCGAAGACTCGAGCGACTCGTTTGGTTGGAGGGTCA
>Ga0310123_10004903_pt1 | contig 10063 bp, 10 predicted proteins | sample CB6_AW_1057_MG_FD_203505 | JGI IMG/M metagenome (GOLD analysis project Ga0310123, IMG submission 203505) | Marine microbial communities from Western Arctic Ocean, Canada - CB6_AW_1057 | ecosystem: Environmental > Aquatic > Marine > Oceanic | place: Canada: Western Arctic Ocean | collected...
ATTTGCGCTTGGAGGAGGCTGTGAGATGGCTCTCGCCTGTGACATTCGGCTCGCGTCGACCAGCGCTAGGTTCGGACAACCGGAGATCAACCTTGGAGTCATACCTGGCTGGGGAGGAACGGTTCGGCTTGCCCGTGCCACCTCGGTTGGCTTCGCCAAGGAGTTGATCTTCAGCGGCAGGTTGGTCGACGCGGACGAGGCGCGAGAACGAGGCCTTGTCAATGCGGTGCATGAGCCCGACGAGCTTGTAGACGCGGCCGTGGACCTAGCTACCAGCATGTCGCAGAAGAGTCCGCTCGCGATGGCGTATGCGAAGGAATCGCTCGGTCTGGCGCTTCAGGGCGACTACAAGGAGAGCCTCGAGACCGAGGGGCGTCTCTTCTCGATGATCTTCGCCAGCGCGGATCAGGCCGAAGGCATGAGTGCGTTCATCGAGAAGCGCGATCCGGAGTTCATCGGGCGCTAGGCAGCGAGAGCGGATTTCGACCGTAGTCGGGCGCGTCCCGGTAGTCTCCCTCGACGGGAGTCTCTCCCCGGAGGCTGAGCGGTCATCACGAGATGCCGACCGCAGAACCTGATCTGGGTCATGCCAGCGAAGGGACCGCTATGAGCGACGAGTTCACGATCAACGGCCGCACGTTTGGATCACGCCTGATCCTCGGGACGGGACGCTATGCGACGCCCGACGCGATGCGCTCCGCGGTCGATGCCGCTCAGGCTGAGATGGTGACCGTGGCGGTCAGGCTCGTCGACTTCGATGCGCCCACGGGGAAAGCTGATATCACCGAGGCGCTGCCCGACGCTGTCCTCCTCTTGCCGAACACGGCGGGTGCGCGGACAGCGGAGGAGGCCGTGCGCTTTGCGCGTCTCGCCCGAGCGGGGGGGCTGCCGGCCTGGGTGAAGCTGGAGGTGATTCCCGATCAGCGCTACCTACTGCCTGACCCGGTTGGAACACTTGAGGCGGCTGAGGAACTGCTCGCAGATGGGTTTACCGTTCTCCCATACATCAATGCCGATCCGGTTCTTGCGGCACGACTCGAAGAGCTCGGGTGTCACGCGGTCATGCCGCTCGGGTCCCCGATCGGCTCGGGCCGCGGCCTGAAGCTGCGCGATTCGATCCGGATCATCGTCGAGCAAGCAACGGTGCCCGTAGTCGTCGACGCAGGGCTTGGCGCGCCCTCACATGCTGCGGAGGCGCTGGAACTCGGCGCAGACGCCGTGCTTGTGAACACGGCTATAGCGGTGGCGGACGAGCCCGCCGTCATGGCGGACGCGTTTCGTCTCGCCGTGCTCGCGGGGCGCCGCGGCCGTCTCGCGGGTCTCATGGAAGAGCGCGAGCGGGGTACGGCTTCCTCGCCGACGTCGGGGCTCCTCGGCGGTAGTTAGGGGCCGTCTTGTCGGACTCCAACAGCTCGAACGCAACCATCCGTGTCAATGGGCGCCCGTACCCGGCTGAGGCTGAAATGACGATTGCACAGCTTCTCGAGCGGCTCGAAATCACGTCGCGATACGCGCTCGTAGAACGCAATGGTTGTCCGGTGCCTCGCGAATCGTTCAGCGTGGTTGAACTCGCTGCCGGGGATGAGGTCGTGGTGGCACGGCCTGTCGCGGGCGGCTAGGTCCCCATGTCCGGACTCGACGACCGCCGGCTGTATTTGATCACCGATGCCCGCGACGGGCTCACGTGGCTTCTCGAACGCGCAATCGCTGGTGGTGTCGACGTGGTTCAGGTTCGGGAGAAAGCGTTGCCTGACGCCTTGCTCCTGCCACGCCTGGAGGCTGCTCGCGAGGTAACCGCCAGCCATGGTGTTCCGTTCGTAGTCAATGACCGTCCAGATCTTGCACGTCTCGTTGGTGCCGATTTCGTCCACGTCGGTCAGGAGGATCTCCCGGTCGAGGCGGCGCGGACATTCGGGATCGCCGTTGGGCAGTCGACACATGCCGAAGCGGAGATCGCACGTACGACGGCGGATTACATCGGAGTCGGTCCCGTCCTTGCGACGCCGACGAAACAGGGTCGAGCGCCCGTTGGCCTGGCACTGGTTCAGTACGCAGCGAAATCGGCACGGCGCCCCTGGTTTGCCATCGGAGGCATTGACCTCGACACCATTGATGAGGTGCTCGAAGCAGGGGCGACACGCGTTGCAGTTGTGAGAGCGATCGCTGAATCGTCCCAGCCCGAATCCGCCGCTCGCGCGCTCTGCTCGCGGATCGAGTGCTACAGCGGCGCTGCGTAGGTGTTGGCGATGCAGCCACTCGATATGACTCGGGTTTCTGGGGAGATTGACGTCGAAATCAACACGCGAGTTCTGGCGATCTCGACGCCGCCGGCGTGAACCGTCGTTTGCCTCGCGGGTGTCCGGTGCGCCGCGCTACAGTACCGCCGCTATGAAGATCGCCGTCTGCGTCAAGGAAGTGCCGGACACCAGCGCTTCCAAGCGAATCGATCCCGGGACTTTGCGCCTCGACCGTTCCGGTGAGGGCGCCCTGAATCTCGGGGATACGAACGCGATCGAAGCAGCTCTTCGCATCAAGGAATCCTCGACGGACTGCGAGGTCGTGTTGATCTCGATGGGCCCGGAAAGTGCGATCAACTCACTTCGGAAGGGGCTTGCGATGGGCGCTGACCGGGCGGCGCTCGTGAGTGATCCAGGCGCCGCAGGCTCGGATATCGTTGGAACCACGAGCGTGCTCGCAGCAGTTCTCGCGAGCGAGGCGCCGGATCTCACGCTGTTTGGACAACAGTCAGCAGATTCCGACGGTGCCGTTCTGTGGGCTGCGGTTGCCGATCGATTGCAGCAACCATTGATGTCTCAGGCGACGAATCTTGAGCTGGAATCCGGAAGCGCCAAAGTGAAACGTCAGACGGAGTACGGGTACGACCTCATCGAGGCACCGCTTCCATGTGTGGTTGCCGTGTCCGATGGCATTAATGAGCCGCGGTATCCGTCGCTCAAAGGCATCATGGGCGCAAAGAAGAAGCCGCAGGAGATTGTTGGCCTGGAGAGTATCGGCGTCAGCGCCGAGGAAACCGGCACAGCAGGCTCTCGCACGGAGGTTCGCGCCCTGAATGATCCGCCTGCTCGCGGGGAGTCCCAGGTAATCGAAGCTGATGGTGAAGCAGCTGCGCGTGTACTCGCCTTCCTCAATGAGAAGAAGCTGATCTAGCGCCCGCGAGTTCGGGACTAGATAAGAAGACAATGTCGACAGTCGTTTACGTTGAACAGCACGAGGGTGAAGCCCAGAGAGACTCTCTGGGCTTGCTCAGCCAAGCTGTTGGCCTGGGCTTAGACGTATGTGCAGTCGTCCTCGGCGAGCAGGCCGCAGCCGTCGCCGCCGGCCTCGGAGCGTTGGGCGCGAAGCGCGTCTTCGTCGCCGATAGCCCGGCTCTCGCTCCACCGCTTCCACAGGCGCGAGTCGATGCACTCGAGGGGCTCATCTCTGAACATGGCTTCGAGAATGTGCTGTTCGCGTCGTCCGTCCTGACGGCCGACGTTGCTGCAGGTCTCGCAAGCAGGCTTCGCGCAGGTCTCAACTGGGGCCTCGTCGACCTTCACGTCGATGGTGGTCAACTCGTCGGGACCCAGCCTGCGCTCGGCGACTCCGTGTTCGTCGACGTTGGTTGGACATCAACACCAAGACTTGCACTCGCGCGGACAGGAGCCTTTGAACCGAAGGACGTCGGTGGCGACACCGAGGTGATCCCATTCGAGCCTGAGATCGCTGAGTGGTCGACACGGGCCACGCTCCTCGATCGCGAGAAGACGGTGGGCGAAGGGCCAGCGATCGAGGAGGCCGAGATCATCGTCGCGGGAGGGAGAGGCCTGGGCGCTCCCGAGCACTTCAGCGTGGTCGAAGCGCTTGCCGCTGAACTAGGTGGCGCCGTCGCCGCTACGCGCGCCGTTGTCGATGCGGGCTGGTACCCGTACTCCACGCAGGTAGGGCAGACGGGCAAGACCGTGACGCCGAAGCTCTACATCGCCTGTGGCATCTCCGGTGCGATCCAACACAAGGTTGGCATGCAGAACGCCAACGTGATCGTGGCGATCAACAAGGACAAGAACGCGCCGATCTTCGACTACAGCGACTTCGGCGTGATCGGTGATCTCCACGAGGTCATCCCGAAACTGACCGGGTTGGTTCGACAGCAGAAGAGTGGATGACGCGACCTTCTGAGTTTGCTCCAACCCTGCCGGCGGGCAACTTCATTGCAGCACCCTCCGACCCGCTCGATGAGCGCATTGAGGTTGGTATCTGCATTGTTGGCGGCGGGCCGGCTGGCTTGGCGGCTGCGATCCGAATCGGTCAACTCCTCCAGGACCGTCCAGAGCTGGCTGAGTCTCTCGGCGAGATTCCAGTTGCCGTAATCGAGAAGGGAAAGTCGACCGGTTCGCACCTTCTGTCGGGCGCGGTCGTAAACCCACGCGTATTTCGCCAGTTGTTTCCCGGCATGCCCGCCTCCGAGATGCCATTTATCCAGTCTGTAGAAGCCGAGGCCGTCTACTACCTCACGCGAAAGCGCGCCCTTCGAATTCCAACGCCGCCGTCCATGATGAACCACGGAAACTACGTCGCTTCAGTGAGCGAGATTGGACGCTGGCTTGCCGAGAAGGCGGAAGAGCTTGGCGTAATGATTGTCCCGGCGACCGCTGCCGACAAACTGCTCGTCTCGGGTGGTCGCGTCGTCGGTGTTCGAACGGGCGACAAGGGGCGTGATCGCGACGGTGCGGAGCTCGGCAACTTCGAACCGGGCGGCGACATCGTCGCCAAGGCCACGATTCTCGCGGAAGGCACACTGGGCCATCTGAGCATGGCGGCCGTCGAGAGGTTTGGCCTGCGCCAGGATCCACAGGTGTGGGCCCTTGGCGTCAAGGAGGTGTGGGACGTACCCAAGCCGCTGCCCCACATCGTCCACACCATGGGGTGGCCTTTGCGTGGCGGACGCAAGTACCGGGAGTTCGGCGGGAGCTTCATCTATCCCATGGGGCCGGACCAGCTCGCTGTCGGCCTCGTAGTCGGCCTCGATCATCGAGATGCGACGGTTTCGGTCCACGACATGCTTCAAGAGCTAAAGACTCATTCACTGGTGCGGGGCATGCTTGAAGGTGGCTCACGTGTGGCCTGGGGCGCCAAGACGATCCCTGAAGGCGGCCTCCAGGCCATCCCAGAGAAGCTGCATTTTCCGGGAGGCGTCATCACCGGCGACGCTGCGGGGCTGGTCAACGTCCCCGCACTCAAGGGAATTCACTACGCGATGCGATCAGGAATGCTCGCCGCCGAGACCACGCTTGCAGCCGTCCAGCCCGGGCACACCGCCTGGTCACCGGGAGCACTCGCGGGCTATGACGAAGCGCTCAAGAGCGATTTCGTTTGGAAGGAGCTCAAGCGCGTCCGGAACATGCGGCCCGCATTTCGCAACGGCCTCATGGCCGGCGCCGCGGTCTCGGGATTGGCAACCGCAAGCTTTGGCGCGATGCCGCCATCGTCGGCGAAGTTGGAGGCGGATGCCGACTCCGAGATGTTCATCGGGAAACGAGACCGAACGTACCCGGAACCGGATGGAAAACTCACGTTCGACAAGCTTTCGAGCGTATACCTGAGCGGCAACGAATCCCGGGACGATGCACCGAGTCACATCCACGTGCGGCATCAGGTGCCACGCGTCGTCGCCGAAGCATGGGTGAATATGTGCCCGGCGCAGGTGTACGAAGTAGCTTCAGGCGGCATCTCAGCTGAGAGCGTCGATGTTGAGGTCACACCGTCCAACTGCGTCCAGTGCGGTGCGATCAATGCCAAGGGTGGGCGTCTGACGCCTCCCGAGGGCGGCGACGGTCCCGACTACAAGATCGCCTAAACGATGCGCTCTCGTATGAGGGCTGATCCAGGTGACACCGAGGGAGGGGCCCTTCGGGTTGAGGACGTTGAGGCGGCAGCCCGTGCCGTCGCCGGGCGCGTCGTTCGAACGCCGTGCGTTCGTGCCGCGTGGCTCGATGAGTACGTCGGCGCGCGCGTGTATCTCAAGGCAGAACTACTCCAGCACACTGGATCATTCAAGGTTCGCGGCGTTCTAAACCGCCTAGCCCGGATGCCACAAGAGGAGCGCGCACGTGGCGTGATCGCCGTATCGGCGGGCAACCACGCGCAGGCCCTCGCGTACGGCTGCCAGCTGGAGGAAATCGACTGCGCCATCGTGATGTGGGACAGCGCGAGTCAGGCCAAGAAATCCGCCACCATGGCTTTCGGAACAACTGTCGATGACTCAGCTACCGGTCCCGCGGACGCGTTCAGACGAATGGAAGAGATTCGCGCCGAATCGGGCAGGGTGCTGATCCACCCATTCGGGGACCCTGCCGTCGTCGCGGGTCAGGGAACGACAGGCCTGGAGTTACCGCGCGATGTGCCCGATCTCGATGCCGTCGTCGTGCCCGTCGGTGGGGGTGGCCTGGTCTGCGGAATCGCAGCCGCTTTGCGACGGGGCAGTAAGGGGCCACGCATTATCGGTGTCGAGCCTCGAGGCGCCGCCGCCCTGGCGGCAGGCGTCGATGCTGGCAAACCCGTGACGATAGAGCCCTCCTCGGTGGCCGATGGACTGCTTGCCCCGTTTACGACGCAGCTCTGCATCGATCTGGTGGGATCGCACGGAATTGAACTCATTGACGTCGGTGAGCCCGAGATCACAGCGGCGATGCGCCAAATCTATGCGCGGGGAAAGCTCGCGTGCGAGCCCGCGGCAGCCGCCGGAGTCGCCGCCGTCCTATCCGGGAAAGTAACGGCCCAGGCTGGAACAAGCGTCGCCGTCGTCGTGTCAGGGGGCAACGTCGATACCTTGGTCGCCTCTGATATTCTTGCTTCACAATGAAGACGGAAATACATCCCGAATACGTGTTTGCGAAGGTTCACTGCGCGTGCGGCAATGAGTTCGTGACGCGATCGACGAAGCCTGAACTCCAGGTCGAGGTCTGCTCTGAATGTCACCCGTTCTATACGGGCAAGCAGAAGCTCATTGACACGGGCGGCCGAGTTGAGCGTTTCCAGCGTCGGCGCGCCAGAGCGCAACAGGCGCAGGACTAGCCGGCATTCTTCCCACTACTTGTCCGCTTCGGACCCGGCTGCCGATAGCTCTAGGAATGCTCGCGCGCCCCTGCAAGCCCAGAACCGTCGAGTCATGAGCGCACCGATCGGCGGTCAGGCAGTGTTGGAAGGCGTAATGATGCGCGGTCCAAGCGTCTGGTCGGTCGCCGTGCGAAAGCCCGACGGAGAGATCGCCGACGTAAACCGTGAGGTCACATCGGCGCTTGCCAAACACAGGTGGATGCGCCTGCCCGTGATCCGCGGCGTTGTTGCGTTAGGCGAAGCGCTCTCGATCGGGTTCCGAGCCCTGTCGATCTCGGCGAACTACGCCGCCCAAGAGGAATCTGACGAAGGCGAGCCGTCTGCCGAGATCTCCCGCGGGCAGATGTTCTTTGCCTTTGCGATCGCGATCGGCTTCGTGCTCGTTCTGTTCAAGGTTGGTCCGGCGCTAATCACAGATCGGCTACCCGTTGGCGATGGCGCCTGGTTCGTGATCGTCGAAGGCGTGATTCGCGTCTCGATCTTCGTCGCGTACCTTTCGCTCATTTCTCTGCTGCCCGACCTGCGGCGCGTGTTTCAATATCACGCCGCCGAGCACAAGGCGATCAACGCCTACGAGTCAGGCGATCGGCTCGAACCGAGCATCGTTCAGCGCTACAGCCTGATCCACGTTCGTTGTGGCACCGCCTTCCTGCTCTACGTCATGGTCGTGGCGATCTTCGTGTTCGCTTTCTTTGGGCGACCTGCCTGGTACTGGCTCGTCATAACGCGGATCCTGCTGCTCCCGGTCATCGCTGGAATTGCCTACGAAATTATTCGGTTCGCCGGCAAGCACCCGCAGAATCTGGTGCTTCGAACGATGCTCTACCCGGGTCTGCTGTTGCAGCGCCTTACAACGCGCGAGCCAACGCTCGATCAGGTCGAGGTATCGATCCACGCTCTGAAGGAAGTCCTTCGCATTGAAGGACGCGATACTCCGGGGACGGAGTCGATCGTCGGTGGTGACGATGGGCGCGAGCAAGTCGAGATCATGGCCTAGGTCTCGGGTGGGCCAAGGGAACGCTAAGTATCCTTGCGCTCGTGTCGAGACTCGAAGCACTGATCGTCGAGCTGGAGCGTTCCCACGAAGAGGCGCAGACCCGGATGTCGGATCCGACGATCTTCAACGATCATCGTGAGGCCGCTGCCGCCGGGCGGCAGCTCAAGGAGCTAGAGGAGCCTTACAAGCTGGCGTGCGCCTGGCGTGAAGCTCGTGCGGATGTAGAAGCGGCGAGCGATGATCCGGAGCTGCGCGAGATGCTCCCCGATGCAGAGGCTCGTGTTGCGGAGCTCGAGGACGAGCTTCGGCAGGCTCTCGTTGCTCGCGACCCCAACGACCAGCGCGACGTAATCGTCGAAGTGCGCCAGGGTGTGGGCGGCGATGAGGCCGCACTCTGGGCAGGCGACGTCTACCGAATGTTGACGAGGTATACGGAGCGTCTGGGCTTCGCAGCCGAGGTGCTTGGCTCCAGCCAAAGTGATGGAGGTGGGTTCAAGGAGGTCACGTTCGCTGTCAAGGGGAAGGGCAAGGGCGCGTTCTCTGTCTTCAAGTGGGAGGGGGGGACACACAGAGTGCAACGCGTTCCTGCAACTGAATCGCAGGGTCGTATTCACACATCGACGGCGACTGTCGCCGTGATGCCGGAAGTCGAAGAGGTCGATGTAAAGATCGACCAGAGCGATCTGAAGATCGACGTCTACCGCTCAACGGGACCCGGAGGGCAAAGCGTCAATACAACCGACTCCGCCGTTCGTATTACACACCTTCCGACCGGCCTTGTGGTCGCGATGCAGGACGAGAAGTCGCAGCTCCAGAACCGCCAGAAGGCACTTCGCGTCCTTCGTGCGCGGCTCTACGAGCTCGAGCTTGAACGCCAACAGCGTGAGGTTGCTGACCAGCGGCGCGCACAGATCGGCCGCGGCGATCGATCCGAGAAGATCCGCACCTACAACTTTCAGGACAGTCGTGTCACGGATCATCGCATCAAGCACACGAGCTACAAGCTCGACGCGGTGCTCTCGGGCGAACTCGACGAATTCTCCGAGGCGCTTCAGGAAGAGGAACGCCGCCGCTCGCTCGAATGACGGTTGCCGAGGCGATCGCCGATACCACCAAACGCCTGAGACAAGCCGGCTGTTCGAGCCCGAGGGTTGACTCCGAGCGTCTCGTAGAGAACGCAGTCCGAACCCCGCGAACGGCGCTATACGCAGAACCAGAGAGACGGCTCACCACCCGCGAGCACGAGGTGCTCACGGGTGGCGTGGAACGCCGCTGTCGGCGAGAGCCGCTGGCCTACATCCTCGGTGAATGGAGATTTCGGCAGCTGACGCTTCAGGTCACGCCTGCTGTGCTGATCCCTCGTCCCGAAACAGAGCTGCTCGTTGAGCGTTGTCTCGAGCATCTGCTGGAGAGAGATCAACCGACCGTCATTGACATCGGAACCGGCTCCGGCGCAATCGCACTATCGATCGCGAGCGAGTTTCCGGGAGCTCAGATCACTGCCGTTGACAAGTCCAATGCCGCGCTCGCGATCGCCAAGACCAATGCGCATGCGCTCGAGCTAGAGCACCGAGTCTGTTTCGTTGAAGGCGACCTATTCGCAGATGTGTCCGGTCCCTTCGATCTCGTCGTGTCGAACCCGCCGTACGTACTGGCAGAAGACTATGCAGCGCTCCAGCCAGAGATCCTGAATCACGAACCCCGTGAAGCGTTGGTCGGAGCTGGATTTCACGAGCGCATCGCCGATCAAGCGTTGCACCGACTGCGCCTCGGTGGCTGGCTCCTGATGGAATGCGGCGAGCGCGAGGCTCAGCGCATCGGGTTGGAGCTCGAGCAACTACCCGGCTATGAGTCTGTGGATGTAGTGAATGACCTTTCGGGTCGCCCGCGATTTGTGGAGGCCTCAAGAGATGATCGGAAGCTCCAGCTGTGAGTGGACGCACGTCGAAGATC
>Ga0310123_10004904_pt1 | contig 10061 bp, 9 predicted proteins | sample CB6_AW_1057_MG_FD_203505 | JGI IMG/M metagenome (GOLD analysis project Ga0310123, IMG submission 203505) | Marine microbial communities from Western Arctic Ocean, Canada - CB6_AW_1057 | ecosystem: Environmental > Aquatic > Marine > Oceanic | place: Canada: Western Arctic Ocean | collected...
CCGGGATGAACGCCGGAAGCTGAACAAGCTCCGGCGGCGCGCAAAAACCAGCCCGACAGCATTTGCTTACCTGCATGGAAGCCTGCTGCATGCGGAAAAAAAGTTCGACGAGGCACTGGAGTTTTTCAGAAAAGCCGAAAAGGTCCAGGTACACCATCGACCGAGTCTGTACCAGAAGATGGGTGACTGCTACATCGCGCAACGACGTTACAGCGATGCGAAATTTCAGTTTGAACGGGTTCTGGAAATCGATCCGATCAACCCCCAGCCGTATTTAGGCCTGGCCCGCTGTCATCTGTCCCGCCGCAAACCGAAGCAGGCACTCACAGCCGCAACGGCCTCCGTGGGCTTAATGTATTTCAGCCCTCGCGGTCATCTGCTATGCGGACAGGCGCTGCAGTGGTTACGCCGATACGACGAAGCCCTCTCGGAATACAATATCGCCGTTACGCAAAACCCGGTGTTTCCCGAAGCCCACCGTCGACTGGCCAAAATCTATCGCAGAACCGGAGAGACACAGCTGGCAGAACAGCATGCCGGTTTTGCGAAAGCTTCGGTGACGCGGCTGCGTGCTTTTCGTTCCGGCCGGCCTTTGCCCGAAGATGTCGATCTGGAACTGGATATCGATCTTTCCAAAGAACTGAGCATCGGTGAACGTGCTGCACCACAGGCCCCGGCACCCATCACGAAAGACACGGTGGTGATTGTCTCCGGTTTGCCTCGTTCGGGAACGTCAATGATGATGCAAATGCTGGAAGCAGCCGGTGTGCCAATTTTGACCGACAACAATCGGCTGGCCGATGCAAGTAACGCTCGCGGGTATTATGAATATGAACCCGTCAAACGCATCGGCAGGGACAACAGCTGGCTGAACCATGCAAAAGGCAAAGCTGTTAAGGTGATCGCACAGCTGTTGCCCGGTCTTCGGCCTCTGAAATCGGAGACGCGGATCATCTTTATGCAGCGTCCTTTGGAAGCCATCGTCACCTCGCAGACCACGATGCTCAAACAATCGGACCAAAACGGCGCACGACTGTCAAACCGTCAACTCGCCGCAAGCTACCGCAAACAAATCGACCAGGTGCGGCGCATCATCGAGTCCACGTCCGGTGAAGTGACGGTCCTCCCGGTCAGCTATGAAACCACACTGGAAAGCCCGGCGGAAACCGCCAGCGTGGTCAGTCTTTTCCTGGGCGGCGGACTGGACGAAGCGGCCATGACGGCTGTGGTGGCCCCGCAGATGCGGCGACATTAGTCCGGCTTGCGGCCAGCACACGTGTTTGGGTCGCACCATGGCTGAGATCTGTCAGCACCGGACCACAGCAACGACAGGTTTTCCAGTCGTGCCGAAAACCGCGCGGCAGCCACCGCAACGGCTGACTGGCATTCATGGGAGCAGCTGCAAGAATTGAAGTTTCACCACGATTCACGATTGGCCCGGACAGAACAATGACCTGGAAATGCTTCGACGTCCGTATCGATAACCGGATCGCTCATCTTGTGATGAACCGACCGGAAAAGCGCAACTGCATGTCTGCGTCATTCTGGACGGAACTGCCGGCAATTGTGCGGGACATTGATGAGAACGCGAAAGCACGTGTCATTGTCATCTCGTCCACCGGACCGCATTTTTCCGCCGGGATCGATCTGGAAATGCTCAGCGGCATCGGCCGTGCCGACAAAAATGACCCTCAGCACGGGGCTGCGTTCATCGCGCAAGTGACTCAGCTGCAACAGTCATTCACCGCCCTGGAGAACTGCCGCCTCCCGGTGATGGCCGCAATCCAGGGCGGTTGTTTCGGCAGTGGGGTCGATCTGGTCACGGCCTGCGATCTGCGTTATGCCACAAGTGATGCCTTCCTGACCATCTACGAGATTAATGTCGGAATGACAGCGGATGTGGGAACCTTTCCTCGAATTACGAACCTGATTCCGGAAGGGATCGCCCGGGAACTGGCCTACACCGGCAGACGAATGCCGGCGGACGAGGCAAAACGGTTTGGACTCGTAAATGATGTCTTCACCGACCAGGACACAATGCTGGAAGGCGTCATGCGTGTTGCAGCGGAAATTGCGTCCAAACCACCGCTGGCGGTCTATGGCTGCAAGAGAGCCATCACCTGCGCGCGCGACCATGCGACCGCCGCTGCCCTGGAGCATATCGGGATTTGGAACGCCACAATGCTGATTCCGCAACAGGTCGGCGAAGCCATACAGGCCGCCGCCGAAAACAGAACACCGCAGTTCGCCGAACTGCCGACCACGGATCAGGACACACAGCCGTGAAGGGACCTCCGGCGATTCCGGCACCCCGGCCGCATCCTGCCAGGGTAGTGCAGGATAAATTCGTCCGCCCGGTCGGCCACGGCCACCGATGACGACCGCAGAGTCTGCAGCACCTGAGAAAGATCACGCGCTGCACCAGTCAGAACACGGCGCAGCTGATATCACGATCCCTGGCTCAGACATCCAGGATCCACGGCATTCTATGATTCTGAAACGCGCAGCTTCACCACGAAATGGCATCCTGACTCACTCTCCAGCAGGCACAAGTCACCACCGTGCAGACGAGCGAGCTGACGACTGATCGACAGACCAATTCCGGTACCGGCGGCGCTGCTGATATCCTGAGACAGTCTGACAAACGGCTCAAAAACCCGACGGCCATCCTGTGCGGGGATTCCCGGTCCGTCGTCGATGACGTCAACGACCAGCATCTGATCCTCAACGCCACTGTGAACGATCAGTGACTGACTGCTGGCGGCATATTTTTCCACGTTGCCAATTAAATTCCCCAGGATCTGTTCCAAAAAATCCGAATCCAGCCACTGTGATTCGGCAGCATTCAGCCGTGTTTCCACTCTGATCCCCAGAGCGTCCAGCGCCGGTCGGAAGTGCCTGAACACCTGTTCGATGACATCATCCGGGACACTCAGAGACATCGCCGGCTGCAGTGATCGGCGTTCCTGGCGAGCAAAAGTCAGCACATTACCAATGAGGCGACTCAATCGCCGGCCTTCTGAGAGGATCACATCCAGCCGCTTCCGCAGCGGCGGTCTGTCGGCCTCGGGAAGATCGCCCATGTCCCTGTCCAGCAATTCGGCATACAGACAAATGTTGGTCAGCGGTGTTTTAAGTTCATGAGACACCTGGTTCACAAAACTCACCTGTCGCCCGGCCTCTCTGATGTCTCGCGTAAAATCACGGATCAGAACGAAGGCCAAAAGTCCCACCGCCATACCGACCGCCGTGAGGCCGCCTGCGAGCCCGTAGACCGAACCGTCGGCGGTACCAGGATTTCGGCCGGGCACAACCAAACACTGTAATCTCCAGGAGGAAAGCGGTGCGGCCAGAGCGATCTCACAAACCGATTCGGTGGCATCATCGCTGCCGGTGCCCCACTGGTACACCGGATCAGACGCCGCATTGACGACACGGATGCGAGGTTCGGTCTGTGCTGTCTGCCCGGAACCACGCGTCGCGGAACTGTCGGGAAGCTGCCCGATGAGGTCCGCCATCCAGCGCGAGCGGTCCAGCGCCACCCCTACAATCTGACCGGACTGTCGACGGTTCCAGTAAATCAGATTCAGGCCGCGGTCCCAGTACCATACAAACCAGCCCGCGTCGATCGTGTTTGCTGGTTGCAGAACATCAGACGGCTGATTGGCAGCCGGAGTCGGTGACAGTTTCCGCGGCATGAGCTTGTCCATTACCGCCACGGGATCGGTCCTGCTCCCCGCTTCGGCAATGCCGGAAATCGCTTCGGTGGACGCCACGCTCAGATGCTGTTCGCTGAACATTTTCGATGCTTTGAGTAAAAAGCGCCGTTCGCTGCCGTTCAGCGTTTGTTCCGGACTTGGATACTGCAGCTGGCCGTTCGGCGTCAGCAGAAACATCTGCATGACCAGCGGCTCGCTCCGCCCCAGACGACGAAGTACGGAAATGTCCGGATCGTTCAGTGACGTGAGATCCTGGAGGTGAGCCTCCACCTGCTGAAAACAACGCTCAACACTGTTATTGACGTCGAGCAGTCGCTGTTCCATCAGATCGTGAAACTGCTGCCGAATCACAATCTGCTCGTTGCGAGCAATGCGAACGGCCGCCCAGACCAGCACGCCGCAGGGGATGCCGATAATCAGCAGAATCAGAATGAGCGATCGTGGCTTCATGTCGACAGTGTACCTCAGCACAGAGCACGATGCGCATTCCGACGACAGCCGGCCGCTGTTACGGGCGCAGTACAAAAGCCCGGCTTTTTCGGGGAAGCCGGGCTCACAAAACCCCACGGGTGGTCAAAATTCAGCGGGCTTCGGGCTCAGGGGCCTCACGGCAGAACCCGTTGCTGCTGTTCAATCTCAATTTGTAACGCGCGGCCGCCTTTCCGAACGGAAATCGCTTTTTTATCTGTGTTGCTCGTCACGCCGGCAAGCTGTTCTGCCTGTCTCTGGTTGGAACGAGCCAGCCGGGACAACCGATCCCTGGCCTCTGGACACAGCCGTGAATTTGTTTCCAGGTAACCCGCGTTCTCCGTGAGTGTGATCCGGCACATGGCAAGATTTCCTTCGTCCAGGTACCTGGTCGCCAGCTTGTTTTTCTCGCTGGAAACCAGTGCCACTACATCTGCCAGAACCGACCTGTTCAGACTGTCCGCCACCGCTTGGTCGGAGTCACTGAATTTGACCTGGGCCGTTCCCGACAACTGATCGGTCTCGCGAGTTTCCATGTTGGTGTAGGACACCATCACGGCTGCCAGCTGCGAACTGGTACCGGGATTCGACGACGGTGTTTCGACTTCAATCACCACATGCTTGTTTTGCTGACTGTAAATCGATGCCAGCCGGGTCACCACCTGCTGGCCGTTGATATCGGCATCGTTCCCCAGAACCCTGACCGGCCGAATGCCTTCCGGTATGTTGACTGTGACATCCACCTCCTGGGCGACCACGGACAGCACATCGTCGAACTCACGTCGAAAGATATCGGCCAGCTCGGACGCCTGTTCGATGAAGTAATGATTGCCACCACTCTGGCTGGCTAGTTGAGCCATCAGGTCTTCGTTGTATCCCAGACCCAGACCCAGCGTGGTCACACTGATGTTTTCTTTCAGCAGTGAAGATCCCAGGGAACCGAGCTCGCCAGGTGCTGAAGGACCCACATTTGCCAGTCCGTCTGACAACAAAATGACCCGGTTCACTCGCTGTTTGTCCAGGAACTTCCGCACCTCGGCGGCTCCCTTGCTGACACCACCGAATAATGCTGTGTTTCCTCCTGCTGTGATGGTCCGAATCTTCTCGATCACCGACTTCCGGTCTGTCAGTTTCGTCGCGGGAATCAGCACATTCACTGTGGAGTCGTATGTGATGATTGAAATGATGTCGCCATGACTCAGCAGGTGCAGCGCGTCGATGGCTGCCTCCCGGGCACGGCGAATTTTTTCACCCTGCATGGATCCCGATTTATCCAGCACAATGGCCACGTTGGTCGCAGGACGCGGTGTATCCGAAGTGAGTTGAAATCCGTCCAGCCCCACGCGGATCCAGGTCATCTGTTTTTCACCGGCTTTCAACACGGACCGGACCGGTGATACGTCCAGACTGACCTGACCGGCGGGCAACGGCTGTAAACCTCCGACCATCAGAAAGTAAATCGCGGTTAAACTCAGCAATTTTATCGTCTTCATCACGTCGCTCCTTATTCCAGCCAGGGAGATCATTGGTTACCGCGAATTAGACGCGCAAGGTCGTCGGAAGTGGTCAGGCCGCTGTCAGAACTTGGTAAAAAATTTGTAGGGGACCGTCGCCGGCAGCAGCAGGTCCCGGGACCCGGCCAAAACCTGAACCACGCGGTTGTCAGGTTTGGCACACCTCTGTAGCATTCGCCGCTGCTGTTTCTGATTAGGTTCAGCGTTTCGAGATCCTTCTGCAGGAGGGTCTCCCCACCGGCCCTGGTGGCGGAATTGGCAGACGCGCATGATTCAGGTTCATGTGCCCGTAATGGGCGTGGAGGTTCGACTCCTCTCCAGGGCATGAAACACAGTCTTCGGACTGTGTTTTTTTATGGGCCGAATGGTTTTTTGCTGACGGGTAGCACATTTGGTGGCACACCATTTTGCTCGAGATTTTTCCTGTTCGCTTCCCTTCTGTGCCACCTGGAGTGCCACCTTTTCGGCCACCGCTTGGTTGAACCTCTCAAAGTGATGATCGTCAACCTGCGCATAGCTGTCGTTCTGCACGTTCACACTGTGTCCCATCCAGTTTGCCACCACATGAGCAGGCAGCCCTGAATCGAGCCACTGTGTCTCACATGATGATCGAAGGTTCTGGAATAATTTCGGCCATGGTGTCAGACCGGCGTTTTCCACGATCTTTAAGAATGGTTTGTGGAGATTGAGGTTTGTATTGCGGTACCGCGTAATGACGCAATTACTTCCAAGCTCAGCATCGTCGAACACGGCTTCCAGGTAAGGCAGGATGTCACCAATCGGCACGTATCGAATCCCCTTTCCCTCATGATGCTGAGTTTTCGGAATGTGCACCCGGACTTTCCCCTGATCCCACAGAACATCCTCCCAGGTCAGATGAAAGATTTCCATCTTCCGCAGCCCAGACAGCCTCCACAGTGCAAACATAAGCCTCCATTGCGCATCTGGGCAGGCTTCCAAAATCTGACCCGCCATTGCTGGTGTGATGTAGAAATCCCGGCTCCGATTTGCCGTGGTACTTGAGACTTCGAATTCAAACGGGTTTCTATGGATCAGATCGAGCCTCACAGCAGCGTTGAAAACCACCTTCGCTGTCGCAATCAGTTTTCGCTTTCCATTCATAGAGAGGGGTCGTCCTTCCGGATTCTCCTTAGTGCGTGCAAATCGGTGAGCTTCCAGACTTCTCCGGAATTCCTGAGCATCCTTCGGTGTGATGTCACAAATTGACCTGTTACGGAAGAACCTCACAAAGTAGGCCTGCAAGGTCTTCCATTTCGCAATCGTGTTCTGAGCGGCAGGGTTTCCGTGCGAGGTTTTGCCATCAGCGATGAAGTCGGCAACAAAGTCCGTGAGTCTTATTCTTGCCGGAGCCAAATCAGCTTCTCGTGGCTCGACGAGTCCAGCATTCACCAGCTTGGCGTGCAGAGTGTCACCGACTCTCACTCAGCCACTTTACTGTCTGGAGTGGTAACGTTCCTTGTGAGGCAATCGTGGCCACAATTCTGTCGATATGCATGCCAATCTGCCTAGCAGTTGTCTTGTTGACCTTGCCTGGCCGGATCTGCCTTCTAACCCCGTTCTGATCAACGAACAGAACTCGCCAACCCTTCTTGTCTTTGTTCACACTCGCCATAGTTTTTATTCCTGGGTTTTATTGCAGAATTCAGGTGATACGTATCTGATTGATGCTTGGATCAAAATGATACTCGTGTGTTCGATCAGCGTCAGGACTGTTGCTCCTGAACTCTGTCTGTAGCAGCCTCCAGTCCGCGGACGCGATGGGGAACTCATATTCCCGAACGGAGTGCGTTAGAGGCTTCAGAACTTCGAATCTATCGGGCTTCCTCGAAGCTGATGCATCTGGTCACCTCGACGTTGTCGTTCCTCCACTGACAACTGCGGTCTGCGGTATAACCTGGCGTAGACAGCAGCCTCTTCAATGTGATCAACATGGAAGACAGCATTCACTTCTCCATTGTCACCAATCTGTGAGGCATGCTCGATGACCCACGGTTCTTTCATCAGCCTCTTTGCCGGCTTTGTTTGTCCGGGATCCAGGCAGACTGCCAACAGTTCACCTCCCCAGGGACAGATGTGCCCACACGATCCTCGTAACTGATAAAGCCATGGATCCAGGCAACAGTTCTTCTTGGCACCGGTGGTGGCAAAGTAGGATTCATCAACGTCCAGGCGGTACGTACTGCCAAAGTGTTCTTTGAGGTTGATGCAGTCGCTCATTCTGCACCTCCCTCTGGCACCCTGCGCTGCTGATCCAGCCACGCGAGAAGATCACTCCTTCTCCATCTGGGTCTGGTCCCGATTCTGACGGGGTCAGGAAAAGCACCCGCCTTTGTCAGAATCTCTATTTGCCGGGTACTGACACCCGCCCAGTCGGCCACCTGCCTCTTTGTGGCAAGTGAGGGCAACTCATGAATATCAATCGCCGGTCCGGCAGCTTTGCTCATCTGCCAGCCAAAAACGATGTCACCGTCAGAAGACTGTTCGCGGCCGCGCGGCTGAATTTCTGAGCGTTCCGACGATTCCAAAGAATTGAGCTGCGTCTTTCGCCTGTCAGCTCTCACCAATAAAGGATGTCTTTTCATACTAATCTCCGTAATGAAAAATTGTTTATCCGTAATCATTATCGCAAAGAGGGTGTTATTTTTACGCGCACTTGCCCAATATTACGCCGCCGGCCGGAGGCACCGCCAAGGATATTTTATATACATATGGACGCGGCTATATATATACCGCGTATCCGAACAGCCAGGCACCCCGCGGAAGGCCTCGGACTCCTTCGTGTGTTATATACTATCGCTTATCTCGCCAGCATATATATAGGCGTCGCAACGTTCTATAGTATTGGCAGCGTTAGTGGCTTTAACACTGGCCGGGTAACTGTCGTAAACGTGCTGGTAAACGACATCACACTTCTGCTGATACAGGTCGTCGATGAGCATTTCTCAGAGAGACTCATGACCCCGCAGTCGTGCGTGAATCGCGAGACTCAAAGTCGTCGACGTGGCTTTCATTCGTTCGCGGGCGGAGGGAGGCTGAACGCGGTGAGTGGCGATTACGCCTCCGTGAGCGGCGGGAGCAATAACACGGCGTCCGGCTACGCGTCCTCCGTCAGTGGGGGGCTTGACCGTAGCGCAGATGAGGAACTCGACTGGAGTGCCCGAGATTTGTTCGAGGACAACTGACGCAAGCCGCCACAGTGTGCTACGAGCACTGTACGCCCAATGCTTCCGGACATTCACAGATGCCGTTGGTGTGCGTCGTATCGTGCTTGACGTTGAAGAGTCCAAATGTTCTAGTCCGTTCCTAGATCCTTGGACTGAGATTGCGACTGTTCAGAACATATCGATACGAAGTAGCACGTGCGAATGATTACCAAATTCGTCAAACTGGGAAGAATTTGTGCAAGGTTGTCCTGTCGCCCGGTAGTCCTCGCTGCCGGCATGCCTCGCTCCTCGTCCACACTACTCTATAATATCGTGCGCGAGGTACTCGAAGAGAAGTGGCATGACGGCCTTTCGTACTGCTGGACACGGGATGTTCTCAACACACCACGGGGCAGGGCCTACCTCATCAAGACACACTCGCTGGGCAGGCTGTACCGCCTGCGAGCGTCCCATTCGTTCTATAGCTACCGCGATATCCGTGTTGCCACGGTCAGCGCTTATAGGATGTTTGGATGGCCGATCTCGATCGAGCGTATGAGGAGACAGGTAATCGAATACCGCATTGCCCGGAAGTTCTGCAATACCTGTTTCTCGTACGAGAATCTCATCTCGAGTCCGCGGTCGGTCGTACAGAAAGTGTCTGAGCAACTGAGTATTCCCGTCGACACCGACCACATAGTGTCCAAGGTCGAGAAGCTGGCTATCCCCGAGTCCGGCCCGGACTACTGTAGAAAGACGCAGCTTCACATAGGTCATTTTACTCACACAGGCGACGATGATTGGCGCTCGATTATCCCTGTTGAGCTACAGGATAGGATACATAGGGAGTTCTCTTGGTGGTTCCGGGAATGTGGATATCCGACCAAGTAACGCCGGGCAGTCACAAGGTTATTCCACCATGGGACTGGCGGAAGATGAGTAAGGATGAACGGGACTTGTATCGGTGAGTGATAGCCTAAAAGTGATCAGCAGGGAGTGGGGTCGGCTGTCCCGGTCGGTCAGGTTAAGGTCCGCTCGAGGTTGTACCCGACGGAAAAGGCCGCAGCCGGGTTGTCACTTCCTGCCGGCCAGTCACAACCCAGTTCGCGCCCGGCGCGAGGAACCTGTGGTGACCGTTCCCTGAGGCAATAAAGCGAGTCTATCCATGCAACGTGTTGTGCCGGACAACGCTGGCC
>Ga0310123_10004905_pt1 | contig 10061 bp, 9 predicted proteins | sample CB6_AW_1057_MG_FD_203505 | JGI IMG/M metagenome (GOLD analysis project Ga0310123, IMG submission 203505) | Marine microbial communities from Western Arctic Ocean, Canada - CB6_AW_1057 | ecosystem: Environmental > Aquatic > Marine > Oceanic | place: Canada: Western Arctic Ocean | collected...
TCGTGGATTCCCAGCTCTTCGACTTCCGTCGTCAGCCCCAGCGCCTCATCGAGTTCCCGATAGGCCAGCAGACCAGCATCACTGGTGACGTTTGCGCCGTGGAATTCGAGACGAATCTGGCCATCGAAATCGACCCGCAAGGCATCCCGTTTGCCTTCACCCATCGCATTCCCCGATCCATGAGTTGCGTATATGTCTCACACCCCTCATTTTATAGGCTCAACACGATTCCGGAACCACCCGATCTTAGTTTCTATCTGGGAAATGCGGGTGACCATGTCGTACAGCCGCTGGTAGGCGGTGCGGGCGACCTCGGATTTTTGCCGAACAATGTCCAGATATTCGTCAAACGTCCCCTGCCAGTGTTCGTGGTGGTATGCGTCAGGGCTTTGACAATCCGAAATTCGTTCTAGTATCGCGCGACCTGTTCCCATGGAATTTATCCTTCCGCCGCCGATCTTTTCGGATAATAACCCCTACGCCGACCTCATGCAGACTCCCAATTTCAAACTGCGCACGGCGAACCCCATCGTTGGAACCTGCGAGGACGCAAACGAATCGGTGTGAGGGATCGACCATCCATGGCCAAGACCGAATTGTAAAAAAGCGGGATTGGCTCGGGCACCCGGCAGCAGAATTCCTACCGGGTCAACCCCTACGGCCTCTTTTCAGAGCGACCGCTTTCGGCATGCACTGTTAATTATCACGACTTTACAATTCGAGGCAATATCAATGTCTGGGACAAATGCGCAATCCTGAATTTCTCAGGAGGCCCAAGCGCTGCTAAGTCCCTTCCGTAAGATCATTTACGCAACTCCTGATCTGAATGGCACTTGGGTCCACAATCCACGAAACCATTAGTCTGGACAAATCTGAGGACGAGAATCTCAGGTCGCTAAGCAATCGGATAACGTAATCTTCAGGCCCCGACGGTCGGTCTGACCGTCCCGGCGAAAGAAGTGGCGGGCATAGGACTCACCACTCGTCACTCGAAGAGCAGGTCACTTTCGACTGTCAGAAAACAGGCCGCACCTCCTGGCTTGTGTGTGGCAAGTTTTTCTGGCAGTGCGAAAGAGGTTTTGGGTGGCCCGGCCATCTCGTGGCCGGGTCGCGCAGCGACAAGAATCCTGCGCCATTCACTTTCCAATCAAAAACAAGACGTCTTTTCTTGTTGTCCGTCGAGGGACGGGTCTCTTGTGCCTGACGGCACCCGACCGCAAGTCGGTCGGGCCACCCAGGTTCAGACTGCCAGAAAACAGGTCGCAGCTCCCGGTTTCAACACGGATCGTTGACTCGCGGCGGTCTCCTCAAACGGCTACACTGGCGGATTGATACCACCCAATCCGAAGAGGCAACGTTCCACACCTGTCTGTAAACCGGAAAATAATTGTGACGCAATCACTCATCGGAACCGAAAAATTCGCTCTCGACACACCCATTCTTTGCATCGACCTCGACGTGATGGAGTCGAACATCACCAGGATGGCCGGCTTTATTCGCGAGGGCGGCAAAAAGTGGCGGCCACACCAGAAATGCCACAAGACCCCCGCCATCGCATGGAAGCAAATGGAAGCGGGGGCCATCGGCGTCACCTGCGCCAAAGTCTCCGAAGCTGAGGTGATGGCTGCCGGCGGCATCCGTGACATCCTGATCGCCAATATGATTGTCGGAGAGCGGAAGCTGCAGCGCGTCGCCTCGCTGTGCCGTTGGGCCGATCCCATTGTCGCCTGCGACCATTATGCGCAGGTCGAACCGCTGGCCGCGATTTGCCGCGAGCAAGGCGTCACCTGCCGAGTGATCCCCGAGGTGAACATCGGATTGGACCGCGTCGGTGTCCGGCCAGGGACCGATATGCTGCAATTAGCACAAGCCATCGACAAGCTGGACGGTGTCGAGCTGGCCGGCATTATGGGTTACGAAGGGCACCTGTTGTCGGTCCCCGACCAGGACGAGAAACAGAGCCGGATCGACGAGGCCATCGGCCTGCTCGTCGAGTGCCGCGACAAAATCCAGGCCTTGGGGATGGCGTGTGACATCGTCAGTGCGGGCGGAACCGGTTCGTTTCAAATCACTGCAGGCTGCGACGGAGTGACCGAACTGCAGGCGGGCGGCGGCATCTTCGCCTGCCCCATGTATCAGGATAAATGTCACCTGCAAGATCTCGATTGTTCGCTCTCGGTGCTGACAACCGTCGTCAGCCGTCCGGCCCGCGATCACGCCGTTCTTGACGCCGGTCGCAAGACCCACAATCCCGACCACCATCCACCGCGGGTGATAGGCTTACCGGACACCGAGTGTGTCCGATTTAGCGCCGAACACTGCGAGTTGAAGCTAAGCGGCAAAGCGCAAGACCTCAAGATCGGCGACAAGATCGAGCTGACCCCCGGATACGCTGACTTCACCACCATTTTGCACGACCAATTTTACGGTTTCCGGGGCGATCGGCTCGAGGTGGTCTGGCCGATCCTCGGCCGGGGCAAACTCCAGTGACGGCGCCTGACAGCCGTCGGAAAATTAAACGGACGGGGGAAAACGATCACGTGGCGGCGGGGGCGTAAAAGGATCGTCCCATCTCACCTGCGACGAAGAAGACGATTGAGGTCGATCTTTTTCTTATCGATGCCCAGCTTCTTCCCAAAGTCCAGGGTTTTGTTGAGATCCTTGACACCCGGCCCGTTGCGCATGGCAAGTCTCTGAACGATTTGCCGTGCGTTCGTTTCGTTCAGATTGAGTTGCGCTAAGACGTCTGTATATTTATCGTTGACGAGTTTGGTGAATTCGGTCATTTTTTCCTGGACGAGACGATCGACTTGACCGGCAAGCTGCTGTCGTTTGATCTCGACCTCCTGCGTAATCGCTGTGCTGAGACCTGCGGAGATCTGCCGGCCAAGATTCGATTCGATCTGCAAGGTTGGGTGGTCATAACGTCCGGAAAGTCTCGCGGTGGCTTCGACCGTGTGGATGGCCCCGAGCGCGTTTTCGAGGGCCCGTCGGACCTCTTCGCGGTTTTCGTCCCCCATGCTGGCGGCGATTGTCACCGGCGCTTGCCGAAAATGAAGCTCTCCTGAAAGCTCATCACCGCTGAGCCGCAGCTTCGCCCGCCATTCGGTTTTGTCGGCCGCGAGCACCAACAGCAGCGAGTCGGATTTTCCGAGTTTCATTTCAGTCTTGATTGGAACGGAATAGGCCAGGTCGACGTCGTAAACCAGCATTTCGTGGGTATGATCGACCACCACCTCGACTTGCAGAATGGCCGTTTTTCGGCCGACAAGCTGGATAACAATCGGTTTGCCGTACAGGATCGGGTCTGACGTGAGGCCGGTGACCGTCCCTTGGAAAGGCATGATTTCCTCGCCCAGGTTTGCCTGGCCGGCGATCTTGAGCGAGCGGACCAGCACCGTCGGCAGAACGTCTCCATGCGAAAAGTCAATGTTGAGGCCGCGCATCCGTTCCGGATCGGTCCGGGCTGTTGCGACCTCGATTTTGTGCCTGGCCCAGCGGATCCAGTCAATGGTTGTCGCCAACTGCTGCTGAATCTTCGGACCAATCAGCGCCTCGGAGAGACTTTGGGCATCGAGCTTTAGTAGGTCGATTTTTTGGCGGATCGCTTGCAGATCGCGAATACGGGCCGCGTCGAGCTGCTGGTAATCTTCTCCCGCCCGTTTTCCCAGTTCAGGCAGTTCGCGGCGAATCCGATCGGCTTCGGCCAGCAATGCGTTGGCATCGAGCCGGGCCCGATTGTAGGTCTCAATACGTTCCAGAGTGTTTCCCTTGACGTTCTTGACGCTCTTTTCGATCGTCTTGACGCTAGCTTCCAAAGTCTTGATGCGGATTTCCAAAGACTTAAACTTCTCACCCCAGCGCTGCTGCAACTCGTCGGCCAGACGGACCGACGCGAACTGGTTCGGGTCGACCTGAAGTCTGGCCCGCTCGGTCAGTTCGTCGAGCCAGTTTTTTCCGAGTTCGCCGGATTTCTCACTGAAGCCGTCGAGATAACGATTTGCCGGGCCATTCGGTTGTGGTTTCGGTTCGGAGCGTTCTTCCAACAAGCCCGATTCGATGCGTGGCGTTCCCCAGCGCAGCCCGGTCAGCGTTCCCTTTTCGATCACGAACTTGCGCTGCATCAGCGGATCGGACTCCAGCCGAAACTGAAGCTGGTCGAATTCAATCAGGTTGGTCATCGGTTCGTCGGGGTCGGCCAACTGCACGTTTTCCAGCGACACGGAGGGTGGGAAGAACGACGTTTGCAGTGTGGCGACGTCGGCTTTCGCACCGGTCACGTGCTGGAGTGACGCGACGAGTCCCCAGCGAAAAAGCGGATCGAACGCGAAGGAAAAAAATGTCCAGAAAACAAACACAATCACCCCGCGCGGCACCAAATAACCCCAGCGCATCACTGAGTCCCCAACTTTCCAGCCCACTCGGTCCCCCAGAGCAGGTGAGCAATTTTGTAATTTTTCAGCCGCTTTTCGACCTGCGGCTTGTATCTGGCAATAACCGGTTCACTCAGTCGCAATGCCGGGTATAGCAAGGTAAGTCCCAACAGCAGGCTTCCCAGGACCACCGTGTTGTTGAACCCGATCCAGGGCATCAGCGGTAGATCGTACAGAGCGGTCCACGTCGGTTTGAGCGTTTCGGCCGTCAACAGCGACAGACCGATTCTGTGCGTAAGCGGATCGGTCAGCATGCCGACCCAGGAGAACACAATCGCCGCCAGCATGCCGGCACCGAGGTTCACCTTTGTGGCGCAGAGAACACTCATCAGCACGACGGCAATCAGGTTGTCCTTAGGAACCAGGCCTACCACCAGCCCCATGGCAAACCCGAGGGCGATTTGCCGCGGCGTGTTCTGGTCCGTGAGCGCTTGTGCCAGAAATCGAAACGGTCGCAGTACAAAGAACATCAGCGCACAACACCTCCCGCGAAGAGGATCTTCGACGACGTGAAATACGGATTGAAGGTGGAGAGAGGGAATGGAGCGGGATTGTGCCGGGAAGGTGGGGACGTGTCAAGGGGAACGACATGGAACCAGTGATTTCAGAACGCCCCTGGATACTCTACGAGTCCTGGGTTTTTCACGAGTTTTGTGAGCCGCTGTCAGAAAGTCAGTCCGCTCAATGGGCTGTTTTGTCCAATTCTACCGTTAGAGGCCAGCTTGGTCTTGACCAAATTTCGTCGATTTTGAAAATCCCCATCCGACCATTTCGATCGCCGGCTTCAGACCGGACCAATTCCATCGAGACGTTCCCGTCATTCCTGCCCCCTGCAACCAGAAAAGGTGACCAGGATGAAACGCTGGCTGACACATTTGACGATTGTCGCGTACCTGGGGGTCCTCTCGTGGGGAGTCGCAGCACATGCCGTCTCTTACAAAGTCGGCGCTCACACGTCGATGTACTTTATTGTGTGGGACATGTTTTGTGGCTGGGCATCTCATGCCAGCCGTCTGCAGATCATCGGGCAGGGCGAAAGCGGCAAGTATTACGAACTTGGTCCCGGACCGTGGGGCCAGTTCAAACCGTTCGGCGACATTGGCCGCCGGCACTACGACGCCTTTGGCGTCCACATACCCCGGATGGCGATCAACTGCCTGAAACACACAAAACACGAACCCATGGTGCGGGTCTACGTTGTTGAGGAATGCTGGCCAAAAAAATACAACCTGCCCGATCGTGTTTGGAGACAACGGCACAACGAACCGAAAGAGGTCCAACACTACTACCACGTGCGGCACATCATGACCGGCGACGGCCAATTACTGCAGGTCAATGCACATTGGGCAGCCTATCAGAATGCACTTTGTGTGTCGGACAACCCTCGATTGCAGGCCGACCGGCGACGTGGCCAACCGGTGATGACGGCGACACCCCGGCAGCACAGCGCCAACTAATTTTCGCATTAGTCTTTGCTCAGGACGAGAAGCATGACCATGGCTCAAGCGAACGCGGACAGTCTTAACCTCAGGCAGCGGCTCAGCCGGTTCTTTTACGCCGAAGAGGTCCCCTTTGGTCTGGCGATCATACGGATTTTGATGCCGCTGGTGCTGCTGGTTCCTATGCTGCCCCGCTGGCCCGTCGCCCGAGAACTCTTCTCATCGGACGGAGCGGCCGCCCCGCTGTGGGTCAATTACGGCAATCTCAGCCTGCTGCCGGTGTTGCCCGGTACCGTCATCGTGGCCCTGCACACAGCGTTAATCTTCTGTTTGATCGCAAGTTCGATTGGTTGGCGGACGCGAATTTCTCTGGCCGGGGCAACAATTTTATTTACGTACATCAATATGTGTGACTCGGTCAGCACGATTACCAAGTATTCAGTGATCGCCTCTCATGTGCTGCTGCTACTGACACTCTCGAACTGCGGCGGCATCTGGTCGGTAGACGCTTGGCTGAAACGCCGCCGCAACCCGCGAAAGGGGGGCACACCGCCCGGTCTGCGTGTCGATCTGCCGAAGTTTCACAGTTGGCCGCGCCGCCTGATGCAACTTTTTATCGGAATCGTCTATTTCGGGTCGGCGGTGACCAAGATGCACACACCCGAGTACTTCAACGGAGAGCAACTGCAAACGTGGCTGCTCTCGAACGTCAACTACCAGAACCCGGTCGGAGAATTCCTGGCGGTCTACCCGGCGATGCTTGTCCTCTCCGGATACATTGGCATTGTTTGGGAAGTGTTGTTCGTGTTTCTGGGCTGGAAAGGCTGGGGACGCATTTCGATGATTGGACTGGGCATCGTTTTCCACCTGATGACTACGCTCATGTTAGGGTTGTACATCTTTCCCGCCGTGTGTCTCGCAGCCTATTTCGCATTTTTAGAAGAGCGCGACGTTCGGAAGCTGTCACTGCTATTCCGACGATGGCGGAAAAAAATCGGTTGGAGCCGCCGCTCGCGGCAACCGGTTCCCGCCTCCGCTGCCGGTCTCCGTGTTCCGCCCGCTTTGAAGTTTCCCGAACCGGCACTGTATGGTTTTGTGATCCTGGCCACGGTTGTGGCCGGCATGGAGTTGGAGCACCAACTCGACCCATACGGGATCCGGCGGCCGGAGGGACCGTATACGCTCAAGGAAATCGACCCTGCACTGGTTCAGCGGATGATCGCTCCCACGCAGCCGTTGCGGGTCCAAGACATGTTCGACACCTTCCACATCGGAACGAAGCTGGTGGGGGGGCTGTTGTTCGACCACACCCAGGAATTTCGGCAGGGTGAGATTGCGGTCGTTCAGGTCGGCATGAATACGCCGCATCACGATATGTGGGTCGAATGCAACCTGCACGACGCCAACAACAACATCATCGACCTCGTCGGGCAGGTTGTTTCGCGCGAAATGTACCGCGCGAATTTTTACTACAATCTCACCTCGGCGCTCGAGGCGGGTGAGTACGACCTGGTTCTGAAAAGCGCCGGCCAGGAAATCACCCGTCGCCGGATCACGCTGACACCGGACACTGTCAGGCCGGTTGCCAACTGATCAAGTCGCGCGTAGACCAAACGGGAAGGCTCGTTTCCTTTTCGCATCAGCGAACGCTTCGGCGATTTGCGAGCGACTTTGTCCACGGCAAGGTGCATCGGCATGTGGTTCACGGAAACTCCCTGGCCGCCGATTTTTATTGGCATCGTAGCCGCGACGACACTGTTTCTGATCTGGATGAAAAACCGTCGCGGTGTTTTCCTGATCGGTATGACGTTGGTCGCGGCCCTTTGTCCCATGATTTACTTCGTGGAACGTGCCATTCTCACTGATGCCGAGCAGATTGAGGCCGTCGTATACCAGTTGAGAGACGCGGTTGCGGCAAATGACGTGGACGGGACACTGAAGTTTGTTTCGCCACAAAAGGACGCTCTGCAAAAAACGATTGCCGGGGCGATGTCGCTGATTGAAATTGAGGACGGCGTTCGGATCACCGACGTGTTAGTTGAGGTGACGTCTGCCGGCACGCGGGGGAAATCTCACTTCCGGGCCAACGGCACCATCAAGAGCCAGATTGGCGGTATGGGCCATCACACGCCCATCCGCTGGTTGTTAAGCTGGCAGCGCGAACAGGGGGAGTGGCGAATCGTCGAAGTGCTGCGGCTCAATCCCATCAGCGGAGAAGAGATGGGGCTGCTGGCTCCGCTGACGCATTAACCAGCAGTCTCTTCCACAACGTGCCGGCCGGAAAAACCGTTGACTTGGCGCACCAGTGCAGGTGGCTCCGCAGCGATCCACAAGTTCCGTCGGGCAATGATTCGACCAGACCGCAGTTACGGTCTCACATCGAACCAGTCTTCGCGGATGATGGTGAGGTCGGTGCTGTTGCCGCTGCGCAGATAGATGCGATTGAAACGATATCCCCCGCGCACGGCGTAGCCGAAACCTGTCCCAACATACGACCGCCGATACGCCGACCGGCTGCGCGGACGCGGAAACAAGTCCGCACGTTCCAGGGAGAGACGGTGGCTATAGTGAGACCGCCGGTACATTCACTCACCGGCCTGCGCTTCCGGGGTCGACGGCAGCGTTGGCGATAACAGCCAAAGACCGACGGCCACCAGCACAACGCGGCAGTTCAAAATTAAGCCGATTGGTAAGCCATTCATGGCACGCAACACAGTCATTGTTGAAAAACGGCATCGTCTGACGGCGGAAATATTTTCCTTCGGCAACAATTGCGCCTGGCACACGTCCGATTGTTGTAAGGTGCATCTGGCGTGCCAGTCCGCCAGCATTGCCGCGGGCTGTCACCGCGCCGCCTCGAAGTTTAGGGAAAATCCAGCGGCCCGATCGCCTGCGGAGCCATCCACCGGGGCCGACATCTGTTTAGTCAGTCGTCCACCGGAATGCCGGCCTGTTCGTAGATTTTCGCCTTGAGTGCTTTGTCTTCGAGGATCACGATGGTGCCGGCCTGCGCTTCGTACCCGTACATTCGGTAACTTGGCATTTCAGCGAATTGGACACGGTTTTCTTTCATCATTCGCAGGAACTCGTCGTAGCTGGGGTATCTGTCGTATTCGGCTTGATAAGTCTGAATCGCACGCTGAAACCCAAAGGTACTGACTTGGGCAGACTTGGCGATGTAAGCCCTAGCAGCAAAGGTAATCGGATCGCTGGCGGAGACCTTGCTATCGATGATGACAAGATCGGGATTTTCGGCCATCGCCTGTTGCTTGTCGACGACATCCGCCGTCGTCTTGCCGATAATGCTTGTTTTCGATCGCTTTGCCGCAGCAGCACCGGGGCCGATCTTGTTCCCGTTGCCCGCGGCTCGGTTGCCCACGCCGTCAATGGGATCGCCGGCCATCTCCGCAATGGGAGCGATGCCCGGCGGCATCACCGGCTTGCGCTCCGTGTTCATTGCATCGTTGAAGTCTTGACAGCCGAACAGAAACAGGAATAGAACAAATTGAGACGGTCTTCTCATCGTCGGCTCCTTTTTCCGAGCAACCATCGTTCGATCATTCCAAGACGGTAGCAGCGCTCGACACCTGGAAGCCATTTTCCTGACACTCACCCCCGGAATGCAAGCTCAGATGGGGGAAACAGAGAGGAGAGAATGGGCGATGGGGATGATAGGGTTGAAGGAGAAAGGCGGAAACTGGAATTGATATCTGGCATGTTTAACCTTCATTCTTCTTCCTTTGGCGGCGGCAGGCTCTGGCCTCTCGTTCTTCGGCGCGACCGTGCAGCTGAACGGGGCGACGCTATCGCTCTTGCCCCGCCACCCATCGAGATCTCCATATTTTCACAACCAAAGCGAGACATATTCATGAGAACCCGAATGACAATCACGGCATGGTCGCAAGGTGTTGTCAACAGTCTTATCTGCGCGGTTGGCGTATTTGGGATGTGGCTGACAATCGGCTGGCTCGTATCTCTTATTAGCGGTAGGACACTAGAGGCAGTTTCAAAACCCATTAAGAATTGTAAATAGGCATCCGAGTTGTACAAACCCTTGGAAGAGATAGTCGTGATACTCGTAGCGCACAACGAGTCGCCTGAGGTTGAAGAGCCAGCTGATCGTGCGTTCGACTTTGTACCGCCGTCTGTAGCGGCGAAGCGGACGACCGTCTTGCATGGACGGTTTCTT
>Ga0310123_10004910_pt1 | contig 10050 bp, 9 predicted proteins | sample CB6_AW_1057_MG_FD_203505 | JGI IMG/M metagenome (GOLD analysis project Ga0310123, IMG submission 203505) | Marine microbial communities from Western Arctic Ocean, Canada - CB6_AW_1057 | ecosystem: Environmental > Aquatic > Marine > Oceanic | place: Canada: Western Arctic Ocean | collected...
GAAAGTAGGACACTGCCAGGCATATAAACATTGGCCGGAATCTCCAACAAAATAATATATTTTGGGGGATTCCGGCTTTTGCTTGTCTGGTCTTGGCTAGAATAGAGCCGAAAACATTACTCATAGAGCCGTTGGCCATTCAATAATTAGTTTCATGCGTGGGAGCGATACGGGCAGGACAAATATTGAAATGAAAACTACCAGTAGAAAAAGCTAAGATCTGTGCCTGCCCCATCATCAGAAATCACAGCTACGACCGGCACGGTCAGCTACCAAGCGGCATCTGCTAAATCTTCGCTTTACCGAAATGGTGAGGTGTTGATTCGTCGAGATGGTGACGGTAGCGATAATGGATACAAAGGTCCATCGAGGGAAGAACGGGAAGTTAGGATTCAGAATGCACGTCTTTTAGAGAACGATCAACGTCGTACAATTCAAGTCCACGGATTTGAATTACTTGCTCGGCCACTTTCACAGCCCGATCTAGACTTCTACGACAACCAACAGATTGTTCAAGAATACTACGGTGAGTGTGCCGAGATCGTTCGGGAGGAGACTGGCGCACACCACGTATTTGCCTTCGACCACAATATCCGATCTGCGGCTGGAAAGAATAACCGGAGACGTATCGCTGGTGGCCAACAAGTTCAGGGGCCCGCCCGTACTGTACATGGCGACTATACGCTCACCAGTGGACCGCAGCGTCTAAGGGACCTGGGAAATCCGCCCGGAATTAACGACACACTGCGCTCAACAATTGGTGAGCGTACATCTCTCCTCAAGCCCGACATGATAAATCATGTGCTTGATGGCAATGGTCAGTTTGCAATCATAAATGTTTGGCGGAACATAGCCCATGAACCTGTTGCGAACCATCAACTTGCTCTTTGTGATGGACAAACCGTTAATCCTGAGGATCTAGTTGTATTCGAAATCCACTATCACGATAGGATCGGTGAAAACTATTTCGCAAAACACGCTGCACAGCACAGTTGGTGGTACTACCCGGCAATGACTCGGGATGAAGCATTACTGATTAAGCAGTGGGATTCGATCGGTGAGTTAGCACGATCTGGCGGTGCTCGCGCAGATTCCAGTGTTGGTAGTGACCAAGCACCATGCACTTTCAGCTTTCATACCTCTTTCAAAGATCTCACTATCCCGCCAGAATCTCCGGACCGTCAGAGCATCGAAGTACGTTGTATCGTCCTCTACAATTGAATCTTGGCATTTGGTGGTGACTCATGCATCAACTGCAACGACGCAAAAGCTTTAGCGCAAGAAACCAACAATGGTACATCCGCTGTCCTATCATCAGGTTGATAACTGAAACAAAGTAGCGAAAACAAAAATGATTGGGAGGAAGTTGCGAGTGCGCTCCAATATCCGTTTGCACCGCACTTTTATGCAGCTGACTTTTACTCAGGTAGTCGTCGGTTCGATCCCTGCACGGTCCACCAATAAATCCACGACTTACGATTTACTATTCAGAAATAATGCTATTTCGGATAACGACTCAGCTGACTCTGGATAATCATCGTAAATCTCGAATACATGCCAAAACCCATTCCAAACTCGAGTATCAACATCAACTTTTGCCCGATGCATTGCACGTGCGGTTCTAAGGCACATAGCTAGAAGCAGGTCACGTGTGCCAGTAGTAATTATCGTCGGAGGAAGTCCTCCCATATCGCCAAAAATTGGTGACACAAGAGGGTCTTTAGGGTCCATATCGGGTAAATAGGCCGCTAATACGTCAGACATGTTTACCTGACTTAGAGTTGGGTCAAGCGTGTAGGTCGGTTCAAACAAATCACTATCTGGGCGTAAATCTGCAGCCGGCGACAGTAATCCCATAGTGTCAGGGACTCGAATATTTTCGTTCACAGCCGATTGTGCTACGAGCAAGGCCAAGTTGCCGCCTGCCGACTCACCGGCAAGTAGCAATCGACCTACTGACGATTGGGCAACTTCGCGATAGACGTTCATGCAATCATTGATAGCAGCTGGTGCAGGATGTTCTGGTGAAAGACTAAATTTTGGTGCGATTACATCGACGTGGCAAAGTTCTGCTAACGCTCCAATGATGGGTAAATCACAATACGGACTACCTACAATGAATCCACCACCAAATAGGTAAACTAGCATTCCTGTAGAAGTCTGGGTGCGCGTGGAACGTATATGTTCGCAAGGAATGCCGGCAACTTCGGTGTCTTCTCTGGTAATAGAATGGCGCTCAATAGCCCGCTCCGCCGCGGGCGCGAAATTCCTTATTGTCTCTGTTCTAATCTCTTGGATACGCGAAAAGTTAATGGGAGTATCGTCTTCCTCAAAGGTCTTAAGAAAATTAACTGCTTCGGGAGATAGATCATCAACAATCATCAGATTTGCTCGCAATTAGTCTGGAAGTTAAGGATCGGTAGCCGCAATCTTGCTATTCAATTCGACTGAATCGCGGGGAACATCCCTGCTCGGTGCAGTTGGCCGGTCACAGCTGTCAAGACCACTTGATTCTCTAGGTCGCTGCTCGACTGGAGCAATATTTCCAGTGGCACAAATGCCGACGACCGATCTGCGTCGGATAACTGAAATAAAAGAATGACTGACCCGAAAAAATTCAGGCTCCCGCAGGAGCCTGAATTGATCGTAGCTTGGTATCTTTTACGGTAACCACGAGCGCCATACAGACTCGTTGGCTTCCATCCATTCGGCAACCACTTCGTCGACGTCGCGCTTATTAACGTCAATTTCGTAGATCATGAGTGCCTGCTGGTGGTTGGTGAGGCGGTGATTTTCCAGTACTTTCACCACGTCGGGATGGTCCTCGATAAATTTTGGGTTCCCCATCTTGAAGCAAATGTCCGGCGCCCAGTTGGTCGCGGGCCACTTCGCTTCATCGTACTCGGGCAACCCGATCGGGACCAGATCGAGGGCAGCGAATATCCAGTGCGGCGACCAGGCATAGGTAACAAATGGTTCGCCACGCTTGTGCTTTGCCAGCAATTCTGCCCAGAGTGCGGTTTCAGAGCCCATTAACTGTGCGTAAAAATCGACGCCGAGCAAATCGAGGCGCTTCTGGTCTTCGCACAGCCACGCCACTGACGGGCAACCAATCAAAGTACCTCTGTCGCCGGATTCAAGACTCTTGAACACATGCTTATACTTGTTCAAATCTTTATAGGTTTTCAGATCCGGCGCCGAGGCTGATATGCCGCGTGATGAATCGCCTTCGATAACGTAACGCGGCACCCAATAGCCACTGGCTCCGATGATTCCGGTATCCGCGATGATTTTCAGCGACCCATCGCCACCGTATTCCTCGAGGAGTTTTGATTTGATCGGGTTATAGGAAGGCCACACCTCGGAAACGTAATCAACGTCACCCGCGCGCATGGCTTCCCAGACCCCAGGACCGCCAGGCATAGTAGGCCTTTTGAATTTGTAGCCCATTTCGTTTTCGAGTACGTATTGTATGGTTCGTTCGGTAACGATAGAACCGGTCCAGTCCTGATCGGGCACGGTTAGAAGCTTACCCGCCTGAGCTGAGGACAGGGTGCCGAGGCTCATGATTAGTACTGCAAAAGCCAGTATGGCCTTTAGTTTCGACGACATGTTACTCCTCCTATTTTTGACTATATTTAGTTCAATTATTAAGGCACTTCCTAGTAATTCTAACAGATTTACTACGGTATTTTGATCGTGTTAAAACCTAGGTCAATCCCATGGCTTCACGTTGGGATTTAGTCCAAGCTTGCGAGATTCTATCGAGGATGATGGCAAGCATCACGATCCCTATCCCCGCTTGCAAAGAAAGTCCGAAGTTGGCGGTATTCATACCCGTGAATACATCCAGCCCCAGTCCTTTGCCACCGATCAACGGTGTTATCACTTCCATCGCCAGCGCCATCATTATGCCCTGGTTGATGCCGACCGTGATCGCGGGGATCGCCATTGGGATCTTGACCTTAGTCAAGGTTTGGGTCGTCGACGCGCCAAACGAGCTGGATACTTCGTTGATCTCCTCGGGCAATTCGCGGATGCCCAGCGTCGTGCAACGCACCAGTGGGGGTAGCGCATAGATGACTGTCGCAATCACTGCGGGAATCTGTCCACCACCGAACAACATGATGACCGGTACCAGGTAAACGAATACCGGCATGGTCTGCATCGTATCAAGCACCGGTTTGAGTAACGCATCGACGGTGCGGTTATAGGCGGCCAAGATGCCGAGCGGCACACCGACGATGAAACAGATCAGCACCGATACCGTGACGGTCGTCAGCGTAGTCATGCCTAAGATCCACAGGTCGGTGGCGCCGATGAACAGGAATCCAATAGCCGTTGCGATGGCTAGCCCACGACCGCTGATCAGGAAAGCGACACAGGTAAATATCAGGGAGGTGTACCACCATGGTAATCCTTTCAAGAATATGTTCAACGGATTGATCAGGCCGAAATAGAGACTTTCTTTGATCCACGTGGTGATCGCATAGAACGCTTCGTTGGTGACGAGCACGTCCATGAACTGGTTGACCGGTGTGCGGAAACGGTGCTCCCATGTGCGCGGGAACTTGCCGAAAATATCGGTATGGGTGTCGAGCAGCATCATGACCGCGATTAGCACGATGCTCGCGATCAGAAAACTGTGAGCGAGCAAGATTTCCCGCAGTTTGACCGAGTTTTCCGAATCGTAGATCGTCACTAGCTTGCAAGTGCCGGTTGCAATCACCAAGGTTACCAAGTTCCCTGCATGGGCAATCTGACGCCAGACCCAGTCGATACCGTACTCGATATAAAGGATGGGTTTGACCTGCTCGAGTCCCTGCGGGAAAAGGCGGAAAACATGATCGTGCCGGCTTCCGCTTGTTCGCTCGACCTGCCCCATCGCATAGGTGACGCGATCGAGTACGATGGCCATCAATACGATCGCAACTCCGCCCTCAAGCGCCTTGCCAACATTGAGTCGCTGCATACCCCGGAACACGATATCTCCGAGTCCAGGCGCGGCGATAAATGTCGCTAATACCACGAGGGCCAAGGCCATCATTACAGTTTGGTTAATGCCGAGCTTGATCGCCGGCATTGCCATCGGGATCTTGACCTTAACAAGCGACTGGATTTGTGTTGCCCCAAAAGAGGTCGCAGCCTCGTCGATACCAGCGGGCACCTGGCGGATACCAAGGTTGGTCAGGCGTACCACCGGCGGCAGCGCGTAAATCACGGTTGCGAGGATCGCGCCGGGCGCACCCAGGCCAAACAAGTAGAACGCAGGTATCAGATATATGAAGGCCGGCAAGGTCTGCATCGTATCGAGTATTGGTTTGATGATCGTCTCGAAACGGTCGTTCTGCGACGCCATGATGCCGAAGAGTACGCCAATCGTGACCGAAATTGCGATCGAGATGCACATCAGGCTCAGCGTTTCCATCGCCGCGTCCCACATATCGAGCACCAGCCAGGAACCAACCGCGAAGACCGCAAGCAGTCCAAGCCGCAGCCCACCGTAAGCGAAGGCCGGCAGCACCAGAATCACGAAAACAATCTGCCACTGGGTGAAGGTCAGCCAATCGACCACCGACTCGTAAAACCAGGTAACCCCAGCTCCTATTGCGCGGGTTGTGGGTTGGATGAAGGGCCGAATCCATTTGTCAAATTCGTTGACTTTGTCGGCGAAAGGAAAAGCTTCGATCCAGCTTTTGGGGAAGACGGTTTCGGTACCGTGGACTTTCCAAACCGCAAGCGATATCACCAGCGCCGCGCAGGTCAGTACCCAACCACGGTGTTCTTCCCAGAATTTTTGTAACAGAGAGTCTCGCTGGTCTTCGATGACTGTGTTCACAAGCTTGCGCCCCGAATCGATGTGTCGACTAGCTTATCGTCGATGGCCTACACCTGCAATGATTCAGGGTCAGTGTACAGCTCGCTTGAGTTCGGTCTAAGATAGCGCCAGAAACGGTACACAACGCTATTACCATGCCTGAAGCACCTAAGATCATCTGCAAGAATGTCTGGAAGATATTCGGTACCTATCCAAACCGGACACTGGAAAATTTGGACCGCTCGTTGTCGCGTGCTGAAGTGCAGGCGCAGACTGGACACGTGATCGGCGTCAACGACGTTTCCTTTGATATTAAAAAGGGTGAGACCTTTGTCGTTATGGGTCTTTCGGGCAGCGGTAAATCGACCCTGGTGCGTTGTATTTCACGGCTGATCGAACCAACTGCCGGAGAAATATTTATCGACGGCGAAAATATCATTACTTATAACAAAGCCCAGCTTACCGAGTTGCGCCGATTTCGCATGAGTATGGTGTTCCAGCATTTTGGTTTATTTCCGCACCGCAAGGTCATAGATAATATTTCCTTTGGCCTAGAAATTCGCGGTATGGACAAGAAGGTACGCAAGGCCAAAGCGATGGAAGTACTCGAAAAAGTCGGCTTACACGGTTGGGCCGATCACTACCCGCGCGAACTTTCTGGCGGTATGCAGCAGCGCGTCGGACTTGCGCGCGCAATGGCGGTAGATCCCGAAATTCTGATGTTCGACGAGCCTTTCAGCGCGCTGGACCCGCTGATTCGCCGCGAAATGCAGGATGAATTACTCAACATCCAAGCCGAAGTCCAAAAGACCATGATGTTCATCACTCACGACTTTCTCGAAGCGATCAAAATGGGTGATCGCATTGCGATCATGAAAGACGGAGTCGTGGTACAGATCGGCACTTCTGAAGAAATCGTGACCGACCCGGTTGACAGCTATGTACGAGAATTCACCGAAGACGTGCCACGTTACAAGGTGTTGAGCGTTGGTAAAGTTATGCGCGTTGCCTCCGATGCGGTGCTTGCCGACGGCACCGAGCGCGTCAACGCACACGCCAAGCTGGATTCACTAATCGATATCGCAACGCAGTGTGACGGGCCGCTCGCGGTGGTCGACGACGAAAACGAGATCATTGGCGAAATCGACCAGGCAATGATTCTCAAGGCCATGGACAGCCGATCATAAACAGCTAATCAAGCAGATTTCATCACTAGTAATCTGATTGGATCAAAGGATGATTTACAAACTGCATCAGAAAGATTGGGTCATGCATCAAATGCAATAAAACTTTTATCGAAACAAACCGACAGAGGTATTTCCACTGTCCCATAAAATGTGTTGATAATTGCTGACCCCGTCACCGTTTTGGTGCCGGGAGTTTTGGTGGCCAAGCGAATAGAAGCAAAACAAACTCAGAGCATATTCAATGACACTCGAAAAACTGGATCACTTGGTATTACCCGTTTCCGACATCGACGCTATTGCCATGTTTTACACGACCTACCTTGGTATGGAAAAACGAGTCTTCGGTGAAAATCGTGTAGCGCTCCATTTTGGTGATCAAAAGATTAATCTGCATCCTGCCGGTTGGGATTACGAACCTAAGGCGAGAGTATCGATCGCAGGTTCTGCGGACCTTTGCTTTATAGTCTCGGAGCGCGTGGAATCACTCCAAGCAAAACTTGTACATTTGGGTGTCGAGATTATTGAAGGCCCAGTGGTGCGGACGGGCGCAACCGGACAACTTCGTTCAATCTATATTCGGGACCCCGACGGCAACCTGATTGAGCTCTCTAATCGTGCCGAATAGACTATTTTTGCTATTGATTCTGGCTTTGACGACACTTGGCCGCGTGCATGAATCGGTAGCGAGGGGCTAAATCGCTATCAAACTTTCCGCTGACGAAATCTCTCGTTATCAAAATGATGGTGTGGTTGCTCCGATTACCGTGATGCAACCATCTGTTGCAAGTGAACTGCGACGCCGTCTGGAATCTGTGGAAAGCTCTTTTCCTCAGATAATCGGACCAGAGAAGCGTAACAATGCTCACTACGTACTCGCCTGTCTTGATGAAATAGTGCACCACGATGAGATTCTTGATGCCGTTGAGTGTCTAATCGGTCCTGACATTATTTTGACGAATACAGTTTTGTTTATTAAAGAACCCAACAGTCTTCACCATGTGACTTATCACCAAGACGCGACCTATATGGGCCTTGAGCCACAGGATAGCCTCACAGCCTGGATTGCGCTGACCGAGAGCACTCCAGAAAATGGGTGCGTGCGGATGATTCGGGGTAGCCATTTGCTGGATATCCAACAGCACATGGACACATTTGGTGAGGACAACATCCTGACAAGAGGTCAGCAAATAGAGAACATCGATGAAGAACATGCGTTGGACATTGAGCTCGAACCCGGGCAGATGTCCCTGCACCATGCCCGAACAATTCATGGATCGCGGCCTAACACATCAGCTAACCGGAGAATAGGGATTGCACTACAGTCCTTTGCTCGTCCTAGTACCCGCCAAGTGCACGGTGAGGACTATGCACTGCTGGTCCGAGGAAGTGATGACTACGGTAATTTTACCAAGGGACCGAGGCCTAAGGCCGAAGTGGACCTTGCAAATGTCGAGTTTAGAGATGGAGTCAATGCGCGTTTGTCGGAGATTTTATACGCCGGTGCCGAAACGCAGCGTGGGTACTGATTGGTGGTTAACGATTCCGATTGCCTCGCGTGTGACGGCTAGGAAATAGGGTACCGAGGATTGGCACGACAATTTCTGTAAGGCCTGCCGCGGTAATCAAAATCACACCGAGGATTTCCCGAGTGCCAAAGGGCTCATCCGTTAGTAATGCTGCGCTGATGGCTCCCACACTGATCTCCGTCATAAATAGAACGCCTGAAGTTCCCGGGTTCAATAAAGGAACACCCCAGGTAATGGCGTAAAACCCAGGGATAATCACGAAGAGAACGACTGGGATTAACCACGGGAGAACGGTGACTATCTGCTCGGCAGCGGGGGGATCCGGTCTGTCAAGAATTTGTAGCAGTCCAAGAGCCACCGCTATTATGGTGCCCCAGAAAAACCAAGAAAACAGCACATCTACTGTGTCATAACTGGATGCACTACGTCGCATTACATTGGCGAATAGTGCCCAAATTAATCCCGCCACGAGCGCCATCCAGTCACCCGGATTTCTGGGTATTGGAAGACCTTGATCTATGTTTAGTATTACTAGCAGTCCTGCTGTCCCAAGAACAATGGCCAGTGTGCGGTCCCTGGTTATGGGTTCCTTTAACCACGCCCGTGCGAGCAGGGCACTCCAAATAGGAGTCAGGTAATACAGTAGGGTTGCATGGATAACATCTGTATAGAGAAATGCGGTCGAATACAAAACGAAGCAAAGGCCGCCAATGATAGCGATCCCTTGCATCATCCAACCCGCAGAGATTAACTGTCGCCAGCGCATCAGGCCGATTGGGAGCATCAGTACAAAGGGCACAAAATAAAATACAGCAGTTGCCCAGATCCCTTGAATTCCTGCATCGTGTAGGGCCCGTACGGGAATCCAATATAGTCCCCATATCGCACCTGCCGCGGTACAGGCGATCTTCGCGATGTTTTCAGTGCGGTTGTCAGGTAGTGCAGGCATTTATAGGTTCGAGTCCAAATGTATCGGTTGTTTGTAGATTCTGGTCCACCCGTATTCCCAGTCGGGGGCTGAAATTCAAACGGGGCAGATTATGCTATTAGCAGAGCGAGGCAGGTTAGCACGGTCGACTGTGCCAAAAGGTGTTCGAATAAAGAAACCCCCGGGGAAAGGCCGGGGGTTTCAGATTACCGAAAATCGTAATCGTTTACTTTACTTCGGAACCCAGGGTCTCCAGGTGTCTTCATTCGATGCCATCCACTTTCGAACCGCGTCTTCAACTGTCATTTTTTCAACGTCTATATCAAAGATCATTGGTGCCTGCTGAGCGTTGGAAAGTTTCATGTTCTTAAGCATCTGAATCACGTCAGGGTGTTCGTTGGCGAAGTCCGGGTTTGCAGCCTGGAAGGTTACGTCCTCGGGCCAACCGCATGCCGGCCAACAGCTGCCGTCTCCATTCTTGGGTATGCCAATGCCGACCAGATCATAGGCTGCGAAAATCCACAATGGTTCCCAGGCGTACACCAGTATCGGATCACCGCGCTTAAACGCAGCGGTAAGTTCGGCCCATTG
>Ga0310123_10004911_pt1 | contig 10049 bp, 6 predicted proteins | sample CB6_AW_1057_MG_FD_203505 | JGI IMG/M metagenome (GOLD analysis project Ga0310123, IMG submission 203505) | Marine microbial communities from Western Arctic Ocean, Canada - CB6_AW_1057 | ecosystem: Environmental > Aquatic > Marine > Oceanic | place: Canada: Western Arctic Ocean | collected...
CGTTGTTGATATTGATGATAGCACTGTCCTCGAAATGCATGAGAGGCTCTGCACGCCCATCGCCGTTGACAGTCATAGTTCCTCGAAACTCGATTGGCGAACTGCTCGCACCCAAGAACGTGTTGAGACTGGGGCCGCCGGTGTAGATGATGTGACTGCCGGGATCGAACTTCACCGAGGCACCACCGGTGAGGTTGAAGGTCAGCACGGCACCATCTTTGATGGTGGTGGTATTGTCAATGCCGTCGATCGAATTTTCTTCGATTGAATCTGCATTAACAGTAAGTGAAGAATTGGCATTGATGGTGTGATTGTTGACGGAGGTGCCGTCGTAATTGACAGATGCAGTGGCCCAAATTGCGTCTTCGGTGTCCATCGCATCCACGCCGATAGTTGCCTTGCCGGGGGTAAATGTACCATCACCCTTGATCAAAGCTCCGGTTTCGTACGATGAAGGTCCGTTCACAGTGAGCATGGCCCCGGCCGCTACGTTGATGTCGGCGGAACTGAGAAAGGCGGTGCTCGTGGTGCGGATCCGCAGGGTGGCATCGGCATTGACATCGATCGTGCCAAAAATTTTCAAATTATCGCCGTCCAACTCCGAGCCGGTGTCATGGACATTGACCACTGTTTTGCTGTTAATTTCCCAGTAATTGCTGACGGAGGCACCATTTGTGTTGGAGATTTTCAGTTCTCCACCGTTTAGATTGACCGTGCCGTCGATGCTGACGTCTGCGGTTGCAAAATCAACGTTCAGGTCAAGGCGGGCACCATCGTTGACGGTGATGACGTTATTAGAACCACCCCGGTACCCCGCCTCGTACCCCCTGCCGTCGAGGTTGAAGTCAGCGTCGTTGATGTCAACAGCAACCCCGTCATTGACCGTGATACTTGCCGAGTCACCGTTCATCTGGAAGTCGGTTCCCTCTCCGATGGTTGCGGTGTTGTTAAAGATGACCGTGCCGCTGTTGGCGATTGTTCCGCCGGTGGAGGTCAACTGCGAGTCAATCTGCAGTGAGTCCCAGGAATCATCGATGTTGATTGTGCCACCTGTCATCGTCAAGCTGTTGCCGGCAATATGCGCTGCAGCACCCGGTATAGCCAGGGTGATACGCAACCCATAATCCCCATCAACGCCGTACGCTTCGGTATCGGCGTTGATCGTACCGCTATCGAGTTCCCAGGCGTGCTCGACATCAATTGTTGACCCAGACTCTAAATTTATCGTCCCACTGAATGCGTCATCTCCCGGACTGACGTCGATATCAAGTGTTTGATTTGCGTTCGCCTGCAGGGCGCCGTTACCGAAGCCGTCCCAGTCGAACTGGGCGTTTACGTCATTGGCGGTTATCTGGAGAGTGCCGGACATGGGAGCGATCGCCCCGAAATCAGAGTAGGTCGATGCAGTGATTATGCCGTTGTTAACCAGAAGTGTGGTTGGCCCGAGGAGCGACGATTCGAGGTCGATCCTGCCCGTGCCAATCAGCGTTCCACCCGATCGGATGGTCAAGTTTGCGGTCCCCCAAAAGCCGCCATCCACTTCTAAAACTGCGGTTCCTTGCGCTGTGGTTGAATCAAGGATGACACTGGCACGGCTACCGATCGACAATGTGTCGGTGTCCAATCCGTCGGAATTACTGGCATAGACGGTAATCGAACTGCCGTTGCCACTGACTGATGTAGCGCCGTTGACTCGCAATTCCAGCCCGGCAGTTGCACCCTCATCGGTGCTGTTGACAACTTCAGCGCCGTTCGTGATGGTCAACGAGTTAATGCTATCGCCCGTGTCGTAGATCGTCCGATCATTGGCGGCACCGGCTAGATCACCGATGAAGATATCATCTCCGGACGAATTTCCGTCGGGGTTCCAATTGCCGAAATCGGACCACAACTTGCTCACCGATCCACCGGCGTCGTCCCAACTACGATCGATCGCTTTGGCATCTTGTGCGACAAGCAGTACGGCGATTGTTATGCCCAGTGCGATACTGCGAGATATTTTTTCTCTGATGAAGTGGGCCGCAGATTCTGCCGCTACGAGAGTAGTCCATACAAACCTGGATTGATGTGCGTTCATGTCTGCTGGTCCCTTTTATCTAGAGAGTGTTGCGAGTGGAGTAAATATTGTTCTTCCTGCTTTCAGTCCGGCTCCAGGACAATGGCATCGCTGGAGGGGGAAATCCGGTGTGGCTAGGCAGAAGTGGTGTGCAGGTGCCATGACGGTTTTGAATCTCCATGCAGGCCGGTTGCGTCACAATCGAGCCGGTTGAACCGCCATCGCGCGGCCAGATGGCGGAGTGGTTCAGTTTTCGATGTACGAAAAGAGACCAACGAACTAGCTGTGAGTACCTATGGCTTGGAGATGCCTTTCACCCTGCGGCATATTTTTAGTCAGCGCGGGTGAGAAATGGTCGGCCGTAAATTTGGAATGTAGCCATCTCGCCGTTGCGATCTGGGTGAGCATTTCTTGTTTGATATCGATCAGCGGGCAGTTCGGGCCAGAATCGCACCGAGTACGAAGAGAATCACCAGGGCTGCGCTGGTCACAGCAATGACCGGGCCGATCCCAGCCTTGATCAGGATGAGAGGCAACGACAGCGTAATCACTCCACCACCAATAAAGGGAGCTGACAGCGGAGCGGCTGCGGCATAGTCCTCGGCGGCGCCGCTATCGAAGTCGGGGTCGACAATGCGCAGCAGCATCAGACCTTGGGCGGTGGTGGCCGTGCTCATGCCGTAGTTAATCAATCCCAATTCAAACCAGCATTGTCGCGGCAGCAGGAAACGGCCCACCACCAGCAGGCAGAAGGTCGCCCACGCGCCGCCTGCGAGCAGCAGCAGTAGGACCGGCCACCAGTATTCACTGAGTGATTCGATTCGGAGGGCTGTGATTGCGGCGACGATCAGAAACTCCATCGCCACAGCCACGATGCGGCGTATGCTCTCAGTGTCGATCAGATCGGCTACGCCCAGAACTCGCATCAACTGACGTGTGAGCCAGCCACCGATCAGTGTAAAGAGAAACAGTGGAATGCTGTCGATGGCCTTCATAGCCTTCTGCTGCTGCTCTGGATCCAGGTCCGCCGGTAGGGCGGCGGTGGCACCGGAGATGAAAAGCGATTGCAGCCCGTATCCGATTGCGAATGCGAGGGCGACAATCAGCATCTGGAACACGAAGGGATCAATCACTTCGCCGCTGACACGGGCCAGGGCGGCGGGCTGGGGGTTGGATCGCGGTTCTAGGCCGCTGATCATCGGCACTTCAATATCACCCGCCCGCGTCCAGCCGCGGCGGACGCCAATGTTAACAAAGACCATCCCACTGATGACCCCAAAGATCAGTCCAATCGTGGCGAAGAAGAAGGCTAGGTCTCGCCCGGCTTCAAACTCAATGACCTCGGACCAGATCTCACCCATTGCTGCGGCGGTACCGTGGCCACCGGCGAATCCGGTTTCAATCAACTGGCCGAAGGAAGGAGGAACTTCGTACCAAGGTAGTATCAGGCACCAGGCCACGATCAGTCCGATCACCACCTGCCCAAGGGTAATGATCCAGACCACGATGCCCTGTCTCACCACACGGCTCACGGTTTGGCCGAACGTCCGTTTCTTGTCGGTGTGTTCTAGCAGCAACCCGGCAAATACCACTGCGATCAAGAGGCCGGGCCAGCGGCTCAACTGTTGGACAAGGGCCGTCACGATCCACGGGGCTTGGCTTGCTTGCCCGATCGCTCCCTCGGTACTGGCAGACATTGCCGTTGGATCGGCTGCTCCGCTGCGCAAGGCGATCTGTACCAGGCAGAATCCCAAGATTCCACCAATCACCGATGCAGGAATGAACAGCCTCTGCAGAGGCCGCAGCATTGCCCGGGCGGCAAAGCCGACCAGGAGTAACCCGCTGGCAGACAGAATGGCAAGTAAGAAGGTGTTGTCCATGATCAATAGTGGCTCAGCAGGACCTTCGCTCTCCTGCTATTGCATGGCATAATATTGCAGTGGCCCGCGTCAGTATCATGGTGATTCCGCCTGTTGTTGCGTAAGCAGCCTTTGGGCGTTGCCACGATACACCTTCTCCAGCACCTCGTCGGGCAGGAACAAGCCGTAGATTTTCCATTCACCAGCGGGTGGAAACGGGTGGTCGTAATAGTTGAAGTATTCATCGTCAGTTTCTAGAAACCGGTAATAGATCCGGTACCGCGGCTGACGCGGATTGCCCGGGTAACGATCCGTACCGAAAAGAATACGGTCCTGATACTGCATGCAGAAACGCCGGGCGGTGTAGGGCTGGCGCCCCAGTTCGGCTATGCGCCCTGAGATGTCTAGGTAGAGGTTGGGATAGGCCTCGAGCCAGGCCGAGACGGTGGCTAGGTCTTCAGCACTATTGGCTACATGTGCCCCGATGAAATTCGTCTGTCGGTGGCGAGCGATGACGCGGTTGCGCTGGGACAGCAGTTCGCCACGTTCGGGGTATTCATCCGACCCGAATGCCCAATCAGGGTGTCGCTGCAACTGCATCCATCGCTCGTTGAAGCAATCGATCGGTTTGAAGAATGCGATTGGATCCGCGGTATGGATCAGTACCGGCATGCCCAACTCGCCAGCTTTCGCCCAGATCGGGTCAAGCCTCGGGTCATCGATGGCGATCAGTCGGCCACGGTTATCCCGGTGCCGAAGGCCCAGTGATTTGAAGATCTTCAGCCCTGCAGCGCCTCGGTTGTGAGCCTGGACCAGGGATTCAACCATTGCTGGACCGAATCCGGGCTCATCGATGCGGGCGAAGTCAATGTTGCAAAATATGGAAAAACGCTCGGGGTCGACCCGATGGAATTTTGCCAGCATCGCTTTCAATCTGGGGCCCCAGCCACCACTGAGGTTTACTGCCTGGGCGATACCCAGATTGTCCATGGCCTGAAGCATCTGGTGCGGGTCCTGTTCCAGCGACCAGTGGCAGTGGAAGTCAACCGCGGGGTATTTTGGTTGTCCAACCGGGGTGGGTTTGATTGCGAGATTGGATTTTGGCCGGTAGTTTTGGATCGATGTGTTGCCAACGTAGACGCTGACACCAATCTGCGGATCCAATGTGCTGCACGATACAACCAGCAACAGTAGGGGGGCGGTATGGAACAGGTGTCCATTCATAGTATTGGGCGGTTATATCGCAATTTGGTACGTATGTCGTGCGTGGTCAGTTTGCGGTGAGGCAAGTCCAGCGGTTTGGATTACTGTGGATAGCGAGAATGGAGAATTCAAGCTTGGTATTCACGGTTCAGGGGATTGAGTGCCTCTGCAGTAGTTGTCCATGATCGGCACCTAGGAGGAAACCCTTGCTCTTCATCCACACGGGTCGTTGCTATCCGACGGGTTCAGCAGTGACGCCGATTCGGTATCTAGGAATACCCTTACGCTGGGGTGAGTGAATACCACAGATGCGGGGCAGTCTGTAGAGAGCGGCCCTTCGATCGCGTGACGCACGGCTTCGGCCTTACGCCATCGGGTACTGTGCAAACCAGGTGCCGGGCGGCCATGATCGTGGGGCAGGTCAGGGACAGCGAGGCATGGGGCATTGAATCGATATCAGGAAAGTGGCCTTCGCCGACCTGCTGCTGACGGCAGCGTTCGTCCATCTCGACACACTTAACAATCTTGGGATCATTAAAGTCGGCTGCGTGGGGATCAGTGAACGCGATGTGACCGTTCTCGCCAAATCCGATAAACATTAAGTCAATCGGTCCGGATTCGAGCAGCTGACCGTAGCGATCGCACTCGGCATTTAGGTCGGACGCTTCACCGCTGAGGTAGTGCGTAACGGCTGGATGCACGCAATCAACGACATGCTCGCGCAGCCACCGGTGGAAGCTGGCGGGGTGGGTATCGGCCATGCCTACATACTCATCGAGGTGGAACACCGTCAGATTTGACCAGTCAATAGTGGTCACCCGGATCAGTGCCGCAATGACCTCGGTTTGCGAGGGGCCGGTCCCGATCACGATTCGGCTTACTCCACGCTGCATGATGGCATCTTGGATCAGGCTTGCAGCGTAATCGCCCGCAGCATCTCCGGCTCGGCGCTTGTCCGGATGGATCTCTACCACCGCTGATTGAACCTGTCGCCGCTGAACAGCTTGATTCATAATGGCTGCTCCCGTTTATTTTTCATTGTCGCATCACAGCGATTCAAAAGAATATCGGTGAGAAATCTCATGTCCAACCTTCTGTTCTCGGGACATTCGACCTGACCGTTTGGCCCTGCGCGGTTGTGGGTTGCCTGGAGTTCACGGAGCTGGTACCAAATAGCGGTATGAAGCGAACACTAGGCCGTAGCGGAATCGAAGTCGGGGCCTTGGGTATGGGGTGCTGGGCGATGGGCGGGCCGGTTCGGACGTCTGACACCCATGAGTTACGGGGTTGGGGTGACGTCGATGACGATGAGTCGATCCGAGCGATTCATTGGGCCTTGGACCAGGGCGTCAATCTGTTCGACACTGCCGACTGCTATGGTGCCGGCCACAGCGAGTGCGTCCTGGGCCGGGCCCTTGCTGGCCGGCGACAGCAAGTGGTGATCGCCAGCAAATTTGGCAACAGTTTCGATGAGAAGACCAAGGTTCTGGGCGCTGCCTTTGTTGATCGCGATTACATCCGCCGCTGCTGCGAGCGTAGTCTGGACCGTCTCCAGACCGATACCATTGATCTTTATCAGCTGCATGTCGGTGGCTTGGCCACTGATCAGGTGGATCTGATTCTAGAGACACTGGAACAGTTGGTTCAGGAGGGCAAGATCCGTTTCTACGGTTGGAGCACCGACAACCCCGAGGGGCCGAAATTCTTTGCACGGGGCACGCACTGCACGGCGATGCAGCAGCGCATCAATATTTTTGAGCCAAGTATTGAAGCATTGCGCGCCTGCGAGCGCCACAATCTGGCCAGTCTCAACCGTGGCCCTTTGGCCATGGGCATTCTGACGGGAAAGTTCAGTTATGATTCAAAGATGCCCGACAATGATGTGCGCCGCCACTGGGACTTCGCCGACGGACCAGAGGCCGGGCGTCTGGATATTCTCGAAAGCCTTCGCGAAATTCTAACCAGTGGCGGTAGGACCCTGGCCCAAGGTGCGCTGGGCTGGCTTTGGTCACACAGCCCCATTGCGATTCCAATCCCCGGGTTCAAGTCCATGATGCAGGCCAAGGAGAACATTGCCGCGATGAACTTTGGCCCACTGTCCGAGGATCAGATGCGCCAGATCGATCAGATACTCAATGATTGACAGGCCACGGCATTAATGTCGATCATGAATAGTTTTGTTACGGTTGCAATGGTGCGGAGGGCAAGGGTTCTACTGAGTTGCTAAACAGCTATCGGTGTAATCGTGATTCCACCATCTGCAACCACAATGGCGCCGTTGACGTAGGCACTTTCATCGCTGATAAGGAACATCGCCACCTGGGCGACTTCTTCAGGCTGCCCCCAGCGGCGTACAGGTGTCTTGTCTAGGAACGCCTGCTCATCAAAGTTCGGGTCATCTAGGTTGCTTTCGCGCACCATCGGGGTGGCGATAGCGGCGGGTGCCACGCAGTTGGTCCGCACTTTCTTTGGACCGTACTCAACCGCCAATGATCGCGTTAGGCTGAGTGTGGCACCCTTGCTCGCGGTGTAGGCGTCGGAGCCCGGAACACCGATGACGGCAGCGCTGGAGGCGGTATTGACCACCGCTCCGCCGCCAGAGTTGATCATCATTGGGATTGCATGTTTTGCGCAGTAAACCACGCTGTGCTGGTTGATGGCAACGATCCGATGGTAGATGTCCAGATCCAACTCAGTGACGGCAGCGTCATGTTTGCCCCAGAAGACCGACGCATTGTTGTACAGGCCGTCCAGCCGCCCGAACTGTTTGTGGATCTCTTGGAACGCGGCGGCTACGGAGTCTGGATTGGATACATCGGTGGCAATGAAGGTGGCGGGGGCACCGATTTCAGCTGCGACGCGTGTGCCGGAGGCCTCATCGATTTCCAGCAGCACGACCTGGGCACCTTCGCGAGCAAAGAGGTGCCCCGCTGCTTCACCAATCCCACTGCCGGCACCGGTAATGACACAAAGTTTGTTTTGTAGCCGCATTGAGGGTCCAGAAGGTTCGGTTCAAGGTTATTTCTGATCCATCAGTTCATGGACACGGCGGATCACCTCGTGGTCGGTCAGGCCCACTGCCTGCCGGGTGTAGGTCCAGTCCCCAACATCTTCGACAAACACATCGTTGATACCCATGCGAATCATCGGTACGCCCGGCCAGTGTTCGGCCAGCACTTCAGCCACGGCACTGCCCACGCCGCCGACGATAGATTGTTCTTCCACGGTCAGCAGGGCGCCAGATTCCCGAGCAGCCTCTTCGATGATCTTGACATCGAAGGGCTTGATCGCGGTTGTGTGGATCATACCCACATTGATCCCATCGGCATCCAGTGCCTGCGCAGCTTTCCAAGCGTAGCGGATGGCCGATCCATAGGTCACGATCGTGGCGTCGGTGCCGCGGCGCAGCCACTGGGATTGGCCCACTACGTATTCTGGATGTGGGGGAAGTTCCGGATCCATCAGGCCATCAGCACCGGGGGCGTAGTGTTCCGGGCAACCCAAAAGTGCTACCGGGCCATTGATGGCCATGGCGGCATCGAACGCTTGACGAAACTGCGCATCGTCGAAGGCGCTTAGCACCGTCAGGTTGGGCACGACGCGGTAGAGGGCAACACTTTCCAAGTCATGGTGGGTCGTGCCATGCGAGCAGTTGGCCAGTCCTAGGGTCCAGCTGATGATCTTTGCGTTGCAGCGATGCCGGCACAGGTAGGTACGTAGCTGGTCGAAGTTGCGTAACGGAGTAAAAGGCGACCAGCCCTGGATGATGGGGATAAGCCCGCTGAGGGCCAGACCCGTGGCCAAGGCCAGCTCGCTCTGCTCAGCGATGCCCACGTCGAATGCACGGTTGGGATACTTGCGTTCGAACTCACTGTCCATGGTATCGACACCGACATAACACACCCGCGCATCCCTGGCTGCCCATTCGTGAAGCTTCTCACTGAACACGTTGGCGGAGGATCCCAGCGCGATCTCGTTGACCTTGTCACGCTGCTTGTGAAGATTGATCTTCAGAAGTCCATGGCCAGAGGAAGCGGGTGATGACATCAGCCGGATCCCTCCAGTTCCGCAATGGCAAGGTCGAGTATTTTCGGGTCGTAATCGCGGCCGAAGCGGCCGCAATGAATGTGTCCTGATTCAAGAAACGAGACGCCTTTGCCCTTGACAGTGTCGGCGATGATGCAACTGGGCCGACCACTTTCCACGGGTAGCGCTGCGAAGGCATCAAGAATCTGGCCGATATTGTGGCCGTCAATACGCCGGACAGCGAAGCCGAAGGCAGTAAACTTATCTGCTAGTGGCTCAAGGGGCATGACCATTTCCGTGCCGCGGTCCGTAGATTGATACTTGTTGCGATCGACGATTACTGTCAGATTCTCCGGCCCGTACTTGCCCGCACACAATGCCCCTTCCCAGCTGAGTCCTTCCTGTAACTCTCCGTCTCCGCTGAGAAGAAAGACTCGGCCGGGTCGCTGCTGTGTGCGCAAGCCCAGCGCCATACCGGTAGCAATACTGATACCGGTGCCCAGGGATCCCATCGACACCTCGATCCCGGGCGTCGTGGTGGCGCTGAGTCCGTGCAGATGACAGCCGAAGTCCTCGATTTGTTCAAGGTCCTGCCAAGGGAAGAATCCAAGGTCAGCCATGGCAACGTAGAGCGGTTCGCAGGCATGGCCACGCGAGTTGATGAAGATGTCCCGGTCTTGCCACACGGGATTTTTGGGATCTAGGTGCAGCACGTCGTAGAACAATACCGCCAGGATGTCAGCAGAAGACAGGGCGCCGCCAGCATGTAAGGTTCGGTTGTTCAGTGCCAATGAATTGATGCGCAGGAATCGGGCTTTGGTCTGTAGCCGGGTGATTCGGGCGTTTTGGTCTATGGGAGTGGATTGGGGCATGGAACAAGATTTCGGCCGGATCAGTTTGTGCCA
>Ga0310123_10004912_pt1 | contig 10047 bp, 11 predicted proteins | sample CB6_AW_1057_MG_FD_203505 | JGI IMG/M metagenome (GOLD analysis project Ga0310123, IMG submission 203505) | Marine microbial communities from Western Arctic Ocean, Canada - CB6_AW_1057 | ecosystem: Environmental > Aquatic > Marine > Oceanic | place: Canada: Western Arctic Ocean | collected...
GAGCCTGGTTAACTGACCCTACGGGGTATTATCAAGAGCAGGTCGCGGAGTCTCAGCATAACTTGCGTTGCTGGATAGTGCCGCAAAACGTCAGATTTCAGATTTCGAGTTTTGGGACGCCACCCCGCGATACCAGGCCGGGGAAGTTCCTTCCATCTAGGCAACTGGTTTCTTGCTCGTATTCATCATCTAGTCTCACATTTCCGGGTAGATTCGATACCAGGCCCGTCATTTTGGTGGGGCGCAAACAATAATGTCAAGCATGTACGTCACCGATCTTGAGAGCCATCCCACGCGACGCCGTGAACGGTTCTGTTACGTTATAATGTTTAACCGGTGGCGTGTCGTCGTGTTCGATTTGCACTTTGCATTTTTCACTTTGCACTATGCTCTTGTTGGACTGAATAAGTAGGTATCGACCATGTCGCTCCCGATTTCCGATAGCCTATCCGAGTCGCCAAATGGCCAACGGTTTCTCGCGATATTCGGTGGACTTGTTGTTTTCACCGTAGGTATTATCCTGTTTGGGTATTATGTACGGGGCGACGACCGTCCGACTCCACAGGAATTGGCGAATGCCGCGCTGGCCAAAACAACGCCGACAGATCAGGCCACCGCGGCTGTTCGTTTGGGCACTTACGGTGAGCCAGCCGCCAAAGTGGAACTGCGACGCGTATTGCGTGAGACGGCGCTGCCCGATGTAAGAGCAGCTTGTATTGAGGGATTGGGCAAACTTTGGGACTATGAAAGCATGGATCTCCTGTTGGACGCAGTTGAATTCGGATCCCCAAAGGTTCGCGGTCGCGCCGCAGTCGTGATAACTCGTATGACGGGTTGCGACCGGCGCTATCGTGCCGAGGCACCTGCAGCCGAGCGGCAACGTTTAGTACGTTTTATGCGCGAAGATTGGGAAGAGATTCGCAATTCGCCCTATTTCGACGATCTGAAGCAAAGATTACGTGAGGGCCATGAACCCAACTAAACATCCGATGGGCTTCAAACCCGAGTCGGGCTTCTCGAGGCCCCTACACGGTTTCACGTTGGTCGAATTATTGGTGGTGATCGCTATCATTGGTGTGCTCGTTGCGCTGTTGCTGCCGGCGGTGCAAGCGGCACGCGAGGCCGCGCGGCGTGCCCAATGCCAAAATCACCTGCACAATCTGGGCATTGCCTACCACAACCTCAAGTCGTTACGCCCAGAGAAAAGGGGAGCGATTCAAGTTTACGCCTGGATCAACGAGCTGTGGCCGTTGGCTGAGGAAAGTGCCCCGGTATTCCTTTGCCCAAACGATACGGATCCTGGTGCGGGAGGATTTCCCGGATTCACCATCGTCGTCAACCCGAACTCGCCCGGTCATCGAGACCACCACGACATCCCGCTGGATCCGAGCCATTCCCACTGCCGCGAAAGTCTCTGGGTTACAAGCCGCATCCGGACTCCCGGCGCGATTGGATTGGAGTTCGAGGATATACTGGTGGGCGGGGATTGGGACTTTGACGATTTGCGGGTACTGATAGTGCCGCTTGGGGAACGCAAATGCAGGATAACGGCCCTGCGCAGAAATGCAGGCTACAGCTTTGGGCTGCGGGGACCGGACGGGACGCTAATAGCGAATCCCTTCCATCCACCATCTGCCCGAATCATCAACTGCGCGGCATCCAGTTACGGAATGAACGATATCGCTGATGAGTTTTGGTTGGGCGACGCGAACAAGATCCTCCTTGTCGAATATGACGCGATCGTGGCCAGTGTCACGGGTCCCGACGCGCAGCATATCTGGGATGAAATGGTCGCGCCCCGCCATTTCGGTCTGTTGAATGTACTTTATGAAGACGGGCACGTTGACACGCGTGCTCCCGAAGAAATTGATCCACGGATCACGGAGTTCCACGACCGTTTTTGGTGGCCTTCTTCCCTCGACTAGCGCGAGTCGCACGGACATGTAGCGTTCGCACACCTGGATAGTTCAAAACGACGAAATAACCACTACACGAATTTAAAGAACGCTCTAGCCGCCGTTATCAATGTAAATCCGTCCTCACTCGCCCGACTTGGATGACTCATTCCGCGCCCAGTCGGCCCAGGATTGCATTCGTAGCGGGAATTCGCCGAAGAAGTCTGGCCCAAACGTAGTACGGGCCTGTGCCGCCACATTCTCGGCCCGGATCGCAAAGGTTACCAGAGTCTGCGGGTCCCTTCCACTTTTGACGTTCCCGGGCCCACACACCGCCGCGAGAATTTGACCAGTGAGCACGTCCCCCTCACAAATCACCACAAGTTGCCTGAGAAGCAGATCGAGATCGTCGAAATCAGTGGTTGACAGCACAGATGGCCCTTCGCTTGCCATCTCCCCGGCGCACAGCCGCGCAAGCCTAAAGGCCTCCTGTTTGTGCGAAACAAGCTCGCTCCAACCGATGGCTTCGATCGGCGTGCCCGGCGGCAACCGTCCCACCACCCGAGAAAAGTCGTTGTCACCAGTCTTCGACGTGTGAGTAACCACGTGGCATTCTTTCCGTCACCCTCTGGAAAACGGAGGCTGCCTCCTGATTCTTCCCAACTGCACCCCAGTCACGAATCACCAGCCTCTTGCCTACCCGCCGACAGGCCCTCTCCATAGCCCCAAAAACGCCGCTTAGCGCCTCGACCTGTTGGGATAGTCCGGGCAAAGGCCAGAATTCCTGGTGTCTCGGTAAGCGAGGTCACAACAAGCATGTCCACCTCAGGAAGCAGCTCGAAAAACTCACCCAGGGTTGCCTCTTCCCATTTTTCCAGGAAACTTAAATCGCCGGACGCCGCTGCGGGATACTCTTCCGCCAGTTCATCAGGAAGATCCGCACTTCATCGGCGCAGTGTTACCTTCCATTTGACGAGACAGGCCCCCCTCGACGGGTAATGCCCAAAAACCGTAAGGATATGGCCATCATCCAACAGCGCGGACCATTGGTGGCCACAGGCAAGCGCATAGGGCGTCTCATCGGCGAATTCGAAATCACCCAACAAAAAGCGGTGCGCCATGTCCCACGTCAAACCGTTGTCATAACTAACGACCGCTCCCGCGCCGCGCCGATAGCTAACGAGATGTCCGTTCTCGATATCCTGTCGCTCGATGTACGTGAGCACGATTTCGCCCCCAGGCAGGACGATCAAGTGGCTATGCATCCGACCTGCCCGGTAGAGCGTCTGGACCGGTGACCAATGAACGCCATCATCCCTGGAGACGGATACGCCCATCCCATTCAGGTTGTCAGTTCCCTGATCATTGCGAAATTGGAGGGGACGGGTGATTCTAAGTGCCGCTACCAGCCACCCGTTAGCAGCCCGCACAAGTGAACCTTCATTGGTCTGGTTATGGGGCCACCCCCTGTTGTCGTTGTTGTCGATAGCTCCGATGAGGGCAATCTCGTCGGTGTCCATCTGCTGCACACCGAACGGTATAAATTGGATGGACTCACTATCGTGATAAGAAGTTCCGCCGTCACCGAAGTGCACGAATCGGATCAGTGCGTTGCGCAACACCCAACCGCCATTGGCGTCAGCCTGCTTGATCCAGGTCGGCTTCCAACCATTTTGGTCAGCAGTGGCACCCTCTGCGGACGGTGTTGCCCCCATAGCCGAGCCTGCCACTCCGGCTAGGACCGACGCCAACACGCCTAGTAGAGTGGCTAGGTTCAGTAATGCACTTCGATGGCTCACGGCAAGCATTCTCCGTGTCTTACCCCTACCAAAAGTCGTAACAGCGAGCGCTCATTTTAGTTAAGCGGCACGCCGCTGGCCCGCAGGATCGTTTCGTGGACGATCAAATCGTGCTTCACCGGATAGTCGGTTTCCTTCTCGCCGCGGATGATGGCCGCCAGATCGATAAAGTCGCCGTCGTAGCGCCCGCCCAGCCGCGACAGCTTGACGTCTTGATAGCCCTTGCTGAATCGGCCTCGTGGCTGCGACAGGGCCATCCGCACTGTGGGTGGCTCGATGGGACGGATGTCGATCGTCCCCTGATCGCCGCACACGACAAACTGCCGACGCTGGACCCCCTCGACCTCGATCACCGCGACGCGGATCGTCGCCGTGGCCTCGGGGTATTCCAACACGGCAAGCTGATTATCGGCCAGCTCATCCTTTTCGGGGCGAGTATGCCGAGCGTAGGCAGTGACCCTGTCCGGCTTGCCCAGCACGCTCACGACGGCGTCAATCACGTGGCCGCCCAATTCGAACATCGATCCGCCGGAATACCCGGCCAACTGTTTCCGGTCTGCCGCGCTCACGGTTTTGCTCATCACCGTGTCGACTTCAAAAACTTCGCCTAACCAGCCATCGTCCAGGGCGCGATGGAGAAACTGAAGGGCCGGGTTATAGCGGAACATGTAGCCCATCTGCACCGTCCGCCCGCGGCGCATGGTCTCGTCAAGCAGCTGTTTGAACGCCGTCAGCGACTCGCCGGCCGGCTTGTCCAAGTGGATGTGCACGTCAGCCTCGGCGCAGCGCAACGCAGTGGGTACCAGATCGCGGACGGCCGTCTCCACGGCCACCGCCTGAAGCCCCTTGGTCGTGAGAAGTTGCTCCTCCGTCAGGCGGGGAACGCCCTTGTAGGCGTCATTTTTGTCCATCGCCCGGCGAAGCTCCGGGTCGGGCTCGACGATGCCGACGACCTCGTAGATGTCGCTAAACTTTCGCACCGTGCTCATCTTTCCGCCGGCGTGTCCATGGGCGGCGCCGATCTGGCCGATCTTGATCTTAGAGCCGACGGCCTTGGCCGAGGGACCGGCCAGATGAACCGTAGCGCCAGCCGCCACGGCCGCACTTCCAACGCTGCAAATAAAGTCACGTCGTGGTATCGTGGTCATGTCATTCATCTTCCTGTTGGCGAAGAGAGCACAGGCTTTGTTTCCATAAGATCAATAATCTATAGCAGAACATACATGGCGTCGAATCCCACACAATACAGCCAGCCGTTGCCTGACTCGCTGGACACCATCGAGGCGCTGGAGGACGTGCTTTCCTGCCCACAGGCGGGACTCGTCGAGGCACTTTCGCGGTTGGAAGGCGACATCCTGATCCTCGGCGCAGGCGGCAAGGTGGGACCCACCCTGGCACGCATGGCCCGACGGGCGGCGCCGCAGAAGAAGATCCTCGCCGTCGCAAGGTTTTCCAAATCGGGGCTTCGCGAACGAATTCAGGGCTGGGGTATCGAAACCCTGACCTGCGATCTTCTGGACCGCAAGCAGGTTTCCGCCCTGCCTCGCATCCCCAATATCATCTATATGGCCGGCAAGAAGTTCGGGACGGCCGGGCAGGAACCCGTGACCTGGGCCATGAACGTGGTCGCCCCCACGTACGTGGCCGACCATTTCCGCGACAGCCGCATCGTCGCGTTTTCCACACTGTGCGTTTACCCGTTCGCCCGCGTCGATGAACGCGGCCCCGACGAATCCGTCCCACTCACGCCGCTAGGCGAGTACCCAAACTCCTGCGTGGCGCGCGAGCGCGTCTTTCAGTACTTCTCGCATCGTTACGTCACACTCGGCCGCATCATCCGCCTGAACTACGCGATCGACGTCCGCTACGGCGTGCTTCACGACATCGCCACCCGTGTGCGCGACAGTCGTCCCATCGACTTGCGCACCGGTCACGCCAACGTAATCTGGCAAGGCGACGCCACGAACCAGATCCTGGGCAGTCTCCTGCACTGCGGGTTGCCCTCTGCGCCCTTGAACATCGGCCGATCCGAGGCCTCCTCGGTTCGTGAGATCGCCACGGCCTTCGGCAAGCTTTTCGGCCGCGCCCCGGTCTTTGAGGGCTCCGAGGAACCCATGGCCTGGGTCAACGACTGCGCCTTGGCCTGTCGCCTCTTCGGCGACCCTCCGGTTTCGCTCGAGCGAATGATCCGATGGAACTATGACTGGTTGCGGGCCGAAATGCCCGTTTACGACAAGCCCACGCACTATGACCAGCGGACGGGCGTTTTCTGAAAATCAAGGCGGACTCTACTGTGGATTAGATCTACCAATAGCCGTAACAACGACCTTCCCAGTAGGCAAACAGCCAAGGCACCAAGGAGTCGGTCGTTTGCCTTGGGCTTCTTCCCTGACTTCCGCCGCTTTTCGGACGAGTGATCCGAACTAGTGCTGTCGTCGTCACTGGGGGGGGCCTTATCATCCTTACTGCTGGTGTTCTTGGATTTCTTTTTCTGCTCGAGCTGTTTCCGCAATCGTTCGACTTCGTCAGCGAGCGACTTCTTATCTGCGCTGAGAGCCTCAACCACATTGAGCAAGTTGTGGATCGCAAACTCTGCCCGTTCCGACAGCTCCTCCTCAGCCAACAGCTGCTCGACCTGCTCGATAATCGCTTTTACATCTGAAGTGCCCATGCACCATTCATGCACCTTCTTCGTAAAAATCAACCAGATGCAATGCTGGCACTTGAGAGGATACGAATAAAGGCAATATAAAGCCCGCCAGCCAGAATCAGGGAAAACATGATATCAGGTGATGCATATCGATCACAAAGGCGGCCGTCTAGCCAGTAGCCCAGGGCCAGGGCCAGGGCCAGCAGAGTCACTGTGATCAAGGCGGTCCAGATATAAAGGCTGACCCCAAAGACAGGCCCGGCAATGCGCGAACCGAGAACCTCGAGCATGAGAATTCCGCAGCCGGTGCAGATGACAGTAAAGACCAGAAAACCAAAGCTGGTCTGCCTCTCAGGTGTGGAATCTGGTTTTTCACTGGGTCTATTCATTCAGGTTTACCCGTTGGCAGGAGATACAATCCCGATCAGCCTGGGCACCTCGGGCCATGGCTTCCTTGCACTGGTCAACATCGTGACAACTGATAGCGATGTTAACTGATAAACTGATAGCGATGTTAATCCCCATCCCGCGACTTTAATAGCGCTAGCAGGGGTATTTTTTTATTTTAGTAGTGCTCGATGGTCATTTTTTAGTAGGCGCTAGCTGGCGTGCGCCTAAAGAAATTCCGGGTCGAGCACCAATTGCAGTTCCCGAGGCTCGTCGAAACTCTCCTCCGAACTGCCCGGTGGCCCCCTGGGACCCGCCAGCGTCCGAATCGGGCCTTCCCACAGACCGCAGTGCCGAAGTATCCGCTCAATCACCTCTCGTGTTAGCACATTCGAAAGCCGGGCCTGTCATTTAGGGTTTAGCCAATTTGGCAGCAAATTCGGGTGTCAGAATCCCGGGGATTACTCCCTCCCCGTTGTCCACATCTGCCGAGACCCTATTGGTCACGTTCCCGTAGGAACCATTCCCAGCCAACGGGCTTCCGACACGACTCAAAATGGTGGATCATCCGCCGGTCGAAGGCCTGCGGGTCGCCATGGTGGAAACCAGCAGCGGTCCCGGCGTCGTGGGGCTGACGTCTGACGCGGCAGCCATCTTAGGAGGAAAGATTGCGAATCCTTGTACCGATCTTGGGTTGGGCTTTGGGCCTTTGGCCGAGGGGGCGACTACGGAACTTCGCGCTACGGCGTGGTTTGTTAAAGGTGGGTTGGAGGAGTTGACGGAGAAAATGGATGCAGCGCGTTGATGGGTGCGCCGACTTGGTTGGCGGAGGGACTGTTTATTGTTTATGAAGTGCGCACGCGAAAAAGGAACCGTCGATGGACATTTTCTTCAATAAAAGCTTCCTGACAAACCTTTGATCCTTAGACAAGCCCCTAGAATCAAGCTCTTAGTTTCACCCAGCGGGTGTGAGTCTGTTTATTCTGAGTGCACCAAAAATAGGTCAATATCGAACCATCCTGGAGAGCTTTTCCATGAGGCCAGCCAAAGCTGATTTGCTGGTGTTTATCAGTAAATTCATCCGCAAAACTTCTTACATAGCGTTCTTCCAGGGCATCAAACAGGACGATTTGGTTTTCTAAATCAAAGTTGATAAAATCTTCACTGGTTGCGAATCGGACTTGATGTTTTTCTTTGCGATAGTTGTATATAACACCAACTCTCTGATCAGGCAGCGGGATGGGCGCACATACTTGTCCGGGAACATTTGTGGGTCTTGCTGCACTCCAATTTTCACCGTCATCGTTTGAGAAGATGAGTTGATTGGGCTCATCAATGCCACTATTCCCTTGGTGTTTCCAAAAGTAAATCAGGATTTGCTGATCGTTCAGTCGACAAAGTTTACCATCGGCTAATTGATCTTCCCCTTCCAAGTTTTTTCTTAATTCCTTGAACGGCTTCCAACTCTTTCCTTGATTTGTCGATTTCAATAGTCCATTAATTCTTTCGGCTTTCCCTGTAGCTGAGGGTGGTCTCCATGTTTCAAAAAGCACAAACCACTCTCCTTGTTGATTTTCAAAGATCGCATCATCATGACTCACGGTATATCGATTGGGATCGAGTCCAGCATCGATCATGACTGGTCCATGCCAGCTATGTCCTTCGTCAATGGACTCGAAAAATAACATTTCAGAAGGGCATAAAGATTCCGTGTCAGGATCATACGCATACCCTTCACTCTTGATTAAAAAACGAGAGGCAGTGATGAGGATTGTTCCAGTTTTTAGCTTCGTTAGGCCTGGAGCTTGATAAGCCCAGCAATCATCTTCTGAGCGTTTAAAAGGTGGTCCTAAACTTTGCCAGGTCTCGCCACAGTTCCTCGACAATAAGATTTCGATGTTATTACAAACACCTGCTAAATGATTGCCGGTATGAACGGAAGCCAAATAGTGTCCGTTGTCTAACTCAACGACACTCGGCATATATGAATTGATGTCTTCCGATTGATGAATGAATCCATTTGAAACAATCTCAGGCATGGCAGTCGCTTTCTTAAGAGACATTGCACCGCTTTTGTCTTGCCTGAGTCACCCTGAATCGAAGGGCGCCATGCGCAGCATGGTCGGCGAGGCGAAAATATCCAAGTTATTCTTAATTCGTTCCTTACCTCACTTCGCAGCGCCGACCGAGATGGACCTGTTCGGCCAAGCTCTTGGTCGTGCCCGCCCGTGAGACAGGTTTCACGCAACTTCAATGCGGGCCCAGCGGGTATGGGTGACTCCATCGACCGTCCCGAAGAAAAAGGTGAGTAGGGTATCGTCCTCCAAACGAATTCCGTCCGGACGACCAAAACCTATGGTCAGGTTCCGAGCCAGCGCGGTGTCCTGCGCCGGTGAACCGGTGGTCGTTTCACGACCGGGATCGAAAACGGTCATTTCATTTGCCGTGTCAAAGTTCGTAAGGTCTTCTGATATGGCTAACTTGATTCCCTGATGAGGGTCAATACGGTCGTTATACAAAGCCGCCACCCGACCATCCGACAAAGGGATGGGCGAGCATACCTGTCCCGGCAAGTTCGTGGCGGCCGCGGCCGACCAGGTTTTTCCCCGGTCTTCCGAGACGGCCCAATGGTTTCTGAGATCTCGGTCATTTTCCAGATCGAGAACCCAGAACATGGTGTAAATCCTCCCGTCGTCCAGAAGACAGTTGCGCTGGTCCGCGTAAAACACTTTTCCTTCGGGATCGGAAGCCACGATGGTGAAATCGCCCCAGGACTGACCCTGATCATGCGAGAATACGGCCGCCGACATACAACTATCGTTCCCTGCGTCACCTGTGGCCTTCATACACTCTAGCGGGAACAACCACCAGTCATCCGCCAGCATCATGACCCTTCCGGTTTGATGGCAACTGATTTTGTTTCGGTCTACGTCGGGACGAATGATGCGCGGCGACGACCACCTTTTCCCCTCGTCTTTGGATTCAAACCAAAGAATCTCGGTTTTTTGTACGGAGCCGTCGGAGTTGAATATAGCCTCACCTTCAAACAAAAAGCGATTGGCTTTCAAATAGAGCCTCGTACCTGCTCCTTTGCATATTTGAGGTGTTCGATAAGCCCACTCGTCCGTTCGAAGTTGTTCGCTGAAACACCCTTGACTTTGCCACGGTTTTCCCAAGCCGTCCGTACGTAATAGCTCAATCTGGTTGTCCGGCGAACCGAGATCGCTCCCGATATGCTGTGCGGCCATCAAGGAACCGTCCGCGAGCGGAGTAATCACAGGGCAATAGGCGCTGTGTTCATTCGAGTAAGAAATAA
>Ga0310123_10004914_pt1 | contig 10044 bp, 8 predicted proteins | sample CB6_AW_1057_MG_FD_203505 | JGI IMG/M metagenome (GOLD analysis project Ga0310123, IMG submission 203505) | Marine microbial communities from Western Arctic Ocean, Canada - CB6_AW_1057 | ecosystem: Environmental > Aquatic > Marine > Oceanic | place: Canada: Western Arctic Ocean | collected...
ATATTCGTCATCAATTGCAACCTTCAGCGTTTGGACGGACCGGTTCGCGGCAACGGCAAGATCATTCAGGAACTCGAGGCTGCTTTCAGCGGTGCCGGGTGGAATGTGATCAAGGTGATCTGGGGCGGCGATTGGGATCCGTTGCTCGCCGCTGACAGCGACGGTCTGCTCGTCCAGCGCATGGGGGAAGCCGTCGACGGCCAGTATCAGAAATACAGTGTCGAACCCGGTGCCTACACGCGCAAGAACTTCTTCGGCAAGTATCCCCGGCTTCGGGAGATGGCTACACATCTGTCGGATGAGGATATCCGGCGTATGCGCCGCGGCGGTCATGATCCCGACAAGGTCAACGCCGCCTACCAGGCGGCCGTCGAACATACAGGGTCGCCGACGGTCATTCTGGCGAAGACAATCAAAGGATACGGATTGGGTGAGGCCGGCGAAGGCAAGAATATCACGCACCAGCAGAAGAAGCTGAACGAAGATGAATTGAGACAGTTCCGGACTCGATTCGGCATTCCCATCAGTGATGCTGACGTTGCCCAAGCGCCGTTTTACCGGCCGCCGGATGACAGTCCCGAGATGCTGTATCTGCATGAGCGCCGGCAGGGACTGGGCGGCTACATGCCGAAGCGGGAGATCAAGTGTGAGCCCCTCGACCCACCGTCCGCGGAGATATGTGCCGACCTGATCGCCGGCTCCGGGGATCGTTCGGTGTCGACGACGTTCGCTTTTGTGCGAATCCTGGAAAAGCTGCTGAAGGACGAGAAAATCGGCAAGCATATCGTCCCTATTGTGCCGGATGAGGCGCGGACGTTCGGGATGGACACCTTGTTTCGTCAGTTCGGCATCTATTCCAGTGTCGGTCAATTATACGAACCGGTCGACAGTGATCAGCTTCTTTACTACAAGGAGGCAGTGGACGGGCAGATCCTCGAAGAGGGCATTACCGAGGCCGGGTCAATGGCGTCATTGATTGCGGCGGGTACGGCGTATGCCACGCACGGCATCAACACGATCCCGTTCTTTATTTATTACTCGATGTTCGGCCCGCAGCGCATCGGCGACCTCATCTGGCTGGCGGGGGACATTCGCTGCCGCGGCTTCCTTATCGGCGGCACGGCCGGGCGCACGACACTGAACGGTGAGGGGCTTCAACATCAGGACGGGCATTCGCACGTGACCGCCAGCACGGTGCCCAACCTGGTCGCCTACGACGCTTCCTTCGCCTATGAGCTGGCGGTCATCATCCGGGACGGCATCCGGCGAATGTACAGCGAGCAGGAAAATATTTTCTACTATCTGACGGTTGAAAACGAGCCCTATATTATGCCGCCGATGCCCGAAGGCGTTCACGAAGGGATCATCAAGGGGCTTTACAAATATCGGGCCGGCACGAAAAAGCGGGCCAAAGCCAAGGCGCATCTTTTCGGCAGCGGGGCAATAATCAATTGCGCGCTGCGCGCCCAGGAGATACTGGCGGATAAATACGACGTCGCGGCCGATGTCTGGAGCGCCACCAGTTACAGCGAGCTGCGGCGCAATGCCATGGATGCGGAACGCTGGAACTATCTGCATCCGACGCGCAAGCCGCAGGTCCCGTACATCAGCCAGGTCCTGAAGAATGAGTCCGGCGTCTTCGTCGCCGCGTCGGACTACATGCAGATACTCCCCGAGGGCATCGCCCGTTGGATACCGGGGCCGTTCACCACACTGGGCACGGATGGTTTCGGCCGCAGCGATTCGCGAGAGGCCCTGCGCAATCATTTCGAGGTGGACGAACGGTATATCGTTGTTGCCGCATTGAACGGCCTGGCACGGGAGGGCACCATTACCGATGCCGCCGTTGACAGGGCCATCAAGGATCTTGACATCGATCCGGAGAAGGTGAACCCGCGCACGGCGTGACGGATGATTCGAAAGAATTTACCATGAGCACAGAAATCCCTCTTCCCAATCTCGGTGAGAATATCGAGGCGGCCGACGTTGTTCGTGTCCTCGTGTCGGTGAACCAGCGGATCGAAGTCGACGATCCGCTCCTCGAGCTGGAGACCGGTAAGGTGTCAATGGAGGTCCCGTCGCCGATCGGCGGCGTTGTCAAACAGATTTACGTCGAAGCCGGCCAATCGGCAGCGGTGGGTGCGATCATACTCACGGTCGACGAAGGCAACGGTGAGGTGGCGGTAGCCATTGAATCGGAAGCGGTAGCGGACGATTCCCAGACTACCGCGGTCTCCGGCAATGGGAGCCCGTCGCCAACAACGGCCGCCGCCGCCGCGCCGCCGGAGACGGCAGGAGCCGCCGTGCCGCGGTTGCAAGCGAGCGAAGGTGCGGGGCGGAGTGTCGCGATCGGCAGGCCGGTGCCGGCGGCGCCGGCCGTACGCCGCTTTGCACGTGAAATTGGGATTGATATCGCCGGCGTCGCCGGCACCGGGCCGGCCGGGCGAATTTCCGCCGACGATGTCAAGGCCCATGCCAAGGCGCTGAATGCGGGTCGGGCAACGGTCGCGGCACCGGGGGCAGCGTCGTCGGCGACGCTACCGGACTTTTCCAAATGGGGACCGATACGGACCGAGCCGGTTTCCAATGTCAGGCGGTCGACTGCCGTGCACGTGAGCGGCGCTTGGGCTGCGGTCCCGCATGTCACCCAGTTTGATAAGACGGACATCACGGGACTGGAAGCGCAGCGCAAACGGTTCGCGCCGAAAGCTGAAGCTGCCGGCGGTAAACTGACGGTCACGGCGATCATTCTGAAGGTGGTGGCCGCCGCGCTCAAGAAATTTCCTCAGTTCAACGCGAGCATTGACATGGCGAACGGTACTATCATCACCAAGGACTACTATCACATCGGTGTGGCTGTCGATACGGACCGCGGCCTTCTGGTGCCGGTCATCCGCGATGTCGATCGGAAGAACATCATCGAGCTGTCCGTGGAGTTATCGCAGATTGCGGAGAACACTCGAAATCGCAAAATCGCCCTCGACGAGATGCAGGGCGGCACCTTTACCGTCACCAATCTTGGCGGAATCGGTGGCACGGCTTTTACACCGATCGTCAACTGGCCGGAGGCGGCGATTCTCGGTGTTTCCAGGGGTAGCATGGAGCCTGTTTATCGCGACGGTTCCTTTGAGCCCCGGCTGCTCCTGCCCCTGGCGCTGTCCTGCGATCACCGCCTTATCGATGGTGCCGATGGCGCCCGATTCCTCCGCTGGACTGCCGAGGCCCTGGAGAATCCGTTTCTCCTGGCGCTGGAAGGTTGAATTCGGTGTCCCGACTCACCTGCCGATTGCACCGTTGGGTTGTCATTGTCCATCGAAAAAGATCCGGTCACGTAAGACCCCACGCGGTGATGAACCTCGTGGGGTCTTACGTTGCCGTTCCAGCGGTGTTTTGCGTTTGATTAGCAGGGCCGGCGTCCGCGCGGGCCGTAACGCTACCGCCAAAAGGCGTAAGGCAGCCGTTCAACAAACGCAGTTTGACGTCTCCCGGTCGACTTCGTCTTGCCTTTTCTGTTTCCCGTTTCACGTTTTACGTCACACGCAACACGCAACACGCAACACGCAACACGCAACACGCAACACGCAACACGCAACACGCAACACGCAACACGCAACACGCAACACGCAACACGCAACACGCAACACGCAACACGGGGCCCTCCGATGAGTAGAAAAAAAAGAGTTTGAATCATGCTGAGATGATCGGTAACTTTGTTTACGGGCCAGTGGGCGGACTTGCCGCTGAAAGTCCTTGCGGAAAAGGCCGCCGACTGGGGTTATGACGGTATCGAACTGGCCTGCTGGGGGGATCATCTGGAGGTCCCGAAGGCGGCCGAAGACGAAAGCTACTGCAAACAGCAGCTCGACATTCTTGCCGAACACGGCCTCCGAGTGTTGGTCGATCAGCAATCACCTTGTGGGTCAGCTGGTCTGCGACCTCAACAACGACAGTCGGTCCGATGTGTTCGCCCCGGACCATTGGCGCCGGCGACGCGGAGAAGAAACGCGCATGGGCGATCGAGGAGATGAAGCTGACGGCCCGGGCGGCGAAGAACCTTGGCGTACGAGTTGTCAACGGTTTCACCGGCTCGTCAATCTGGCATCTGTTATACAGCTTTCCGTCGGTTCCCGATGACATGATCGACGACGGCTATAGGCGCTTTCTCGAACTGTGGACGCCGATCTTTGATGTCTTCGACGAGTGTGACGTCAAGTTCGCGTTAGAAGTTCATCCTACAGAGATTGATTTTGATATCGTCACGGCAGAACGCGCGCTTTCCGTACTTGATTATCGGCAGACTTTCGGGTTCAACTTCGATCCCAGCCATCTGCATTGGCAGATAGTTGATCCGGTGCGCTTCCTCCGCGAATTCTCCGATCGAATTTATCATGTCCACATGAAGGATGCGGCCTTGCAGCTGGACGGGCGCACCTGGCATTCTCGCCTCGCATTTGAATTTCGGGCATGCCGATCGCGGCTGGGACTTTCGATCGCTCGGGCATGGTGGCGTCAACTTCGAGGAGATCATCCGCAACCTGAATCACATCGAGTACCAGGGCCCGCTCTCTGTTGAATGGGAAGACAACGGCATGGACCGCGAACACGGGGCCCGGGAGTCGTGCGAGTTTGTGAAGAAGGTAGATTTTCCGCCTTCGGACATCGCCTTTGATGCCGTGTTCGAGTAGAACTGAGGGAATGGCCTGCTGCGGTAACGACCTGAGCGCGAAACCCGGTTGAAATCTCCTGCCGCCGCGGCGGCAGGAGATTTCATGGCAGTCGCTAATGAGCCGCACGACCATGGCGTGATCAATGGCGGCAAGCATCGCGCGGATTTTTTTCGGCCGGATCTGCCCCATTGCATCACTGCCGTTGTTCGTGCTATTTCTTTTCATGCGGTATGACCACGAATCTTCAACCGGCGTCACGCGCCCGCGCACCCGGCAAAGTAATTCTCAGCGGTGAACATGCTGTGGTGTACGGCCGTCCCGGTCTGATCATGGCCGTCGATCTCTATGCGGAGACCGCCATCACCGCGGACCGGAAGAAAGGTCTTGCTTTCCATCTGCCGGACTTCACGAGAAGCGAACGGTTCACACCGGCTGAGCTTCAGGCGAGTTTTGCCGCAGCCCGTGAACGGCATGAGGATTTCCTGCGAGGCAGGAGTTCTATTCTCGATGTGCTGTCCGATCCCCTCGATCTGATATCATTTGCGTTCCTGGCCGTCGTCGGTGACTGTATCACTGACATCGCGTCGGGCGTGTGCGTGGACTTTTCCATGAGCATTCCCGCGGGCTGCGGATTGGGCGGATCGGCTGCCGCCGCGCTTAGTGTTGCGAAAGCGGCAGCTGCCTTCGTCGGTGCGGCATTGACCGACGATGAGCTGTTTCGTCATGCCATGGAATGCGAACGGCTTCAGCACGGGAATTCAAGCGGGGCGGACCCGTATGCCTGCCTTCATGGGGGTTGTGTGCGGTTTCGAAAGTCTATGGATGATGGCACGCTGCCGGTACAATGTCGCCGTTTGAGATTGCCGTCGTTTCCTTTCTATCTCGTAAATACCGGCACACCGCTGAGTTCGACCGGAGAGTGCGTCGAGCAGGTTGCCCATCGTTTTGGGAACAGCTCGATCTGGGATGACTTCGAGTCGGCTACCGACGTCGTCGAGGAGGCCCTGGACGGCGGCGACGTGGCGGCGTTTCGTTGCGGAGTCCGCAGAAATCATCAACTGCTCGAACGAATCGGCGTAGTGCCTGCCCGGGTCAGCCGGTTTATTGCCGACGTCGAAGGGCAGGGGGCCGCCGCCAAGGTCAGCGGCGGCGGTTCCATGCGCGGCGATGCCGGTGGAATCATTCTGGTTGCCGCGGACAGTGCACCGGTTGATCTGTGCCGGGCTTACGGCTATTCGATACTGGATGTGAGCGCCGAGCCGGAGGGCGTGCGGTTGGTGGAGTGATGGTAGTGTCAAACTCAGCATGGAAGGATGAACACTCTTAATCTCTCCTCTTAATCGCCACTCCTAATCCCGTCAATATCTCAGCGTGAAACGACATAATTATAGTCTGTAAATGGACCGGTTCATCGCTGGATTAAGAATAGGGATTAAGAATAAGGGATTTAAGAGGACCCAGAAGAGAGAACAACCCGGATGAATACGATCGAATCCACGGGCAGGAGGTTGCGGGCATCGGCGCCGGGGAAGCTGATGCTCATGGGTGAGCACGCGGTGCTGCGTGGGCGTCTGGCACTGGTGTGCGCTGTCGATCAGCGAATTTCAGTCGAGTTGAAGCCGCGCCGAGACAGAGAGGTTACGATCCAGTCGATGTTGGGGCGGCATCGCTGCGATCTCGATACGCTTACTGTGCAGGAGCCGTTCGAGTTCGTGCTCGGCGTCCTTGTCAGGTACGGGGCCCGACTGCCCTCCGGTTTCGAGCTTACCATCGAATCGCAATTTCCGGACACTGTCGGTCTCGGATCATCGGCTGCCGTGACTGCCGCCACAACGGCGGTTGTCCATGCCTGGCTGCGGGAGAGCAACGATAAGCGTGTCGTTTTCGAGGACAGCTGGTCCGTCATCCGTGAGATTCAGGGCAAGGCGTCGGGCGCTGACGTTGCCGCCAGTGTGTACGGCGGCATCGTCGGATTTCGTATGTCGCCGTTGGAGATCATCGAGCTGGATGGGCTCTACCCGATCACGGTCGTCTGCTCCGGCACCAAAGCGAAAACGACGGAGGTCATCACCGCGGTTGAGGACCGGCATCGCAGGGCGCCGGACAGATTTGAGTTTCTGTTTGATGTAATGGACCGCGCAAGTCAGGATGCCGTCGAAGCCATTCGCAACGGCGTCTGGGCGGAAGTCGGCCTAACGATGACAATCGGGCAGGATGTAATGCAGGGGCTGGGAGTGAGCAACGACACGTTGGACGCCATCGTCGGGGCGCTTCGTGACGATCCGGGCATTCTCGGCGCAAAGATCTCCGGCGCCGGCTCAGGCGACTGCGTCGTTGGACTCGGTACGGTGAAGAATCCGGGGTTCGGGTATGAACGACTCCCGATCCAGATGGATTCGCAGGGCGTCATCGTCGAGCTGGGTGTGGTGAGGTGAAATTGCAATGACGCAATACACGAAACGCGAGATCGTATTGAAGGTGCTCCGGGACCGAACCATGCTGCCCCGGCACACCCCGCCCGTTTTCGCGCCGGCCAATATCGCGCTCTGTAAGTATTGGGGTAAGCGGGATACCGAATTGAATTTGCCGGTGACGGGAAGCCTCTCCGTGTCGCTCGGATCACTGGGGACGCATACGGAGATTGCTTCGGCGTGCGACTCCGACACGGTCGTTCTTAACGGCGCAGAAGTCGACGAGGACTCACCATTTCGGGACCGCGTGATCCGATTTTTGAATCTTTTCCGGCCTCGGCCCCTGGACTGTTACATGGTGACAACACAGAACACAGTACCGACGGCAGCCGGTCTGGCGTCGTCGGCATCCGGGTTTGCCGCGCTCGTGCGTGCCCTCGATAGATTCTACCGGTGGGATCTACAGCCGCACGAGCTGTCGATTCTTTCCCGATTGGGCAGCGGCAGCGCCTGTCGATCCGTGTTCAACGGATTTGTGGAATGGCAGTCCGGCTGCGACGCCGATGGCATGGACAGCTTCGCCGTCTCCTTGTCCGGCGATTGGCCTTATCTGCGCATCGGCGTCCTGATGATCGACACCGCGGAAAAAGGTTTGAGTTCAGGCGCCGCAATGCGGCAGACCGTAGAGACCTCGGCGCTTTACCGGCATTGGCCCGAGAGGGTTGCGAACGATCTTGCAGAGATCAAGGCGGCGATTGAAGAGAAGGATTTTGAGCGGCTTGGCAGAGCGGCGGAGACCAATGCCCTGGCCATGCATGCGACGATGCTGCTGTCCCGCCCGCCGGTACTTTACTGGCAGGCGTCGACGGTCGAGGCATTGCATCGTGTTTGGCGTCTGCGTAGTGACGGTCTGCCCGTCTATATGACGATGGATGCGGGTCCGAACGTCATTCTACTGTTTCTGGAGGATTCGACTGCCGATTTACAGAAGGTTTTTGCCGACATGACGGTCGTCCAGCCGTTTCCGTGAAAAGATATTTGGTTTCACCAAAAATTTATTCCGTCACGCGTTTCCGTTCGTTGATGCGATCAATTCGCGAGTCGATTGTCTTCTTCCGCCGTGGGTCTTTCTCCGCCTCCTCCTCATACCGTTTGACGGCGGCGGTATACTGCTTCTGTTTGATGAATGCCTCGGCCTCCGCAACCAAAACATCGGCCCATCCTTCGTAAAAGTAGTGGATTATTTTTCCAACTTTTGCGATCTTCGACTGGCATCGGATCCTGGATGCCATCCGATAGCGGGCCTGGGCGACGATAAAATGGTGGACGGCCTCTTTTAACTTTTCGTACTGGTATGCCGTCCGTCCGTCCCGGTAATTTTTCTCGGCCTCCAGGAATGTACAGCCTCGCGGGACCGCGTCTCGCTGTCGGCGATAGCTGCGACGGCCGCGTTCGGTTTTTCCCACCCGGCCGCCTGATTGGCGGACCGCGCATCATGTTCGTTCGCGCTCGGCCCTTTCCAGATGCTGGGCTCCGGCACGGGTGAATCCGTCGTCGGATAGGCCATGGCGGAGGCTAACGGAAAGGCTGATTGCCGCAAGTACGACACTTCCGGCAATCGACGTGTTGGATGTCGCTCCTATGACATTCTTCCGACCTGTCTAAAACGGATGCCACAGGGCAAGCCTGTGGCATCCGTTTCGCACAGGGGACATCCTTCGTGGATTGAAACTCGATCGTATAGGAATTTGTTATTTGATGCTGGCCTTGGGCGATCTTAATCGTTCACTTATTCGTTCACGGAATCGAAAGACCTCGTCGTGTCGCCGATTACGTGAACGAATAAGTGAACGATAACGGAACAAGAAGCCCCGGCGAAGCCGGCTAACTCGATTCCAGGTTCGGTTCCGCATGTACCCGACGTTAATCGCCTTGGGCCAGCAAATTCTCCAGGTCTTTGAGAACGTTGTGTTTGCCGCGCGAGCGGAGTTTGCCGGTGTCGTCGACCAGGGCCAGAAAGGGGATCCAACCGGCGGCGAATTTATTCAGTTGGGTCTTGCGACTTTCGTCGTACTCGACGGCCGGCCACGGCATTTTCGCTTCCTTCATGTAACTCTTCATGGCCTTGCTCGTACGGTCACGACTGACGAAGATCAGCTCGAAATCATCCGCATGCTTCTTCTTCGTTTCATTATAGAATTTCACCAGTTTCGGCGTAAACCGGCGGCATGGGCCGCACCAGTGCGCTGAATAGTAGATCGCATAATAGTCCTTGTCGGCAAGTTCCCGATCTTCGTATGATCGAACCGATTTTTCCTTCAGTTTGACCAGGTTTGCGCCAATCATGCGGGTGAACGCATTTTTTCCGCCGCCGGTTTTTCGGTCGCCATCTAATTCTTCGTCAACGTCATCGGGTTTTTCGGACGCCGCCGCCGCCGCGACAACTCGGACCCGGCTGCTCCTGAACATTTCCTCTTTCAATTCGTCGATCTTATCCTTTGCCTTTGCTTTCGTCGTCGGCTCAGACTTCATACTTCTTTCGAACAGCAATTTCGCGAGCTCGGGTTTTTCGCGTTTCTGGGCGGCGAGCCCGGCCTTGTAGATCGAATCGATCCGTGCGTTCTTATCAAACCACAGGACCTGGTTGCGAGGATATTTGAGCCGGCCGTATTTGGTCTTCAGTGTCACGTCGTCTTTCGTCACACTGACTCTGCCGATGTCAACCTTGCGGTTGCGTGTGACAACGACGCCGCCATGACTTTCGGGGGTGCTTGCGGGCATCCATATGAGAACGAGTGCTGCAAAACACAGAAGCCGGCGTTTGGACGCATGGGGTATGGTTTTCATCGCATTTTTCATGGTCTGTTGGTTTGTTGCATCGTGAACTTGGCTGGCTTCGCCGGGGCTTTTTATCCGTGATTCGTAATCTGACCCATTCGTAATCGATCCATTCGCCGCATGAGTCA